>Ga0326727_10000401_pt1 | contig 179698 bp, 151 predicted proteins | sample MB2enrmetagenome_FD_207643 | JGI IMG/M metagenome (GOLD analysis project Ga0326727, IMG submission 207643) | Lab enriched peat soil microbial communities from McLean, Ithaca, NY, United States - MB29MY | ecosystem: Environmental > Terrestrial > Soil > Wetlands > Peat | place: USA: New York... | reverse complement strand
CAGCTTCGATCCACGCTTCCTCCCCACAATCGGTCGCCCTCATGCAGTTGCGCTTCACTTCACTCACTGTGACCAGCTTGTGGCGGGACTTGCACCCGCATGAGTGCGCCCATGCTGGGCGCACAAACAACAAGCGCCGGGACATCTCCCGGCACTTGTCACTGCCCTCCACGCTGCAATGCGGCTTCTGAGTTTAGGGATTTCCGGGCGATAACACCTGTGAAACTTGTTCTGCTCCAATGACAAGCTGAAGTTGCGGCCGCTCCTGAGCAGCAAAGTTCGCATTGACCTTGTCGATGACGGTCTTATTTCTCGCCGGCTTTAGGTAGCGGATGATGCTTTCCAGGTTGGTCTGTCCCATCCACGTCATCACAGTTCGGAGATCGACGCCGGCCTGGAGGTGCGTCGTCGCAAAAGTCGCGCGGAATTTGTGCAGCCAGAAGTCATCCTGGTTCAATCCGGCTTTCTTCGCGTTTCGTTTGAGCGCCCGAAGCATATGCGTATCGCATTTGCCGCTTGCGGTGCTGAAGACCAAAGCCCTGTCCGAGGCCCGAGCGGTGGGCAGGGTCCGCCGGTAGTTCTCCAGCCTGTCCAGCAAGAGCGTAGGAACCGGAACCTCGCGCTCCTTATAGGCTTTCGGCATCCAGCGGAACTGGGGTTTCCAGCGCATCTCGACGACGTTCGAGTTGAAGCGGATATTCTCCCATTGGACGTGCATGGCCTCCTGCTCGCGAAACCCGCTCATGAGATAGAAGTCATATTGCGTGCTGTGATAGAGTGAGCAGGCCGAGTGGAGCGCCAACAACTGATGGTCTTCATAGATCTCGACCTCCTGATCGACGAAGCGAGGGCGGTCGTTCTTGCTGATGAGTTTCGGTACGCCCTGCGCAGCCAGGAAAGTGAGCAACTCGGCGAACTTGTTGTGCACGGTGCGGGGCGCGAGTTCCTTCTCATCGCGCAGGAAGACGACGAAGCGCAGGAGGTCCTTTCGGTCGATATCTTCGACGTAGGTTTTCGAGCAGCACTCGACGAAGTAGCTCAGGGAGAGGCAGTAGCCGAGCCAAGTCTTTCGTTGGCGAGAGAGTTGGATGTCTTCGAGAAAATCCGCTTTGGCCGCGCGCAGTCGCAGGCGGGTACTTTCTTCTTCTTCGACGGGATCGGTGACGACTAGTCCTCGCGCGATCGCATCGAGCTCTGATTGCTTCTTTTTCAGGCTGTTGTAGGCGGCCGTCGGATCGGATCCGACGGCGATGCGTCTGCGCTGACCGTCTTCGGTCCAGTCGAGGTAATAGGCGCCTTCGGGGTGCTTTTCCTGGCGCTCGTCGACTTCAACCCAATCGGGCTTGATGCGACCGTTGGGGGTGAAGATGACCCTGCAGAAACGCCTGCCATCGGGGGTGTCGATACGCTTGGTGATATTCACTTCCATGGGGCTCTCCCATGCGAGTTTCGTATCCAAGTTCGTATCCAAACCCTGTGATTCGGTCAGGCCGATTGAAAGGAAAGGAGTTAATTGGTCGGGGCGGAGGGATTCGAACCCCCGACCCTCTGCTCCCAAAGCAGATGCGCTACCAGACTGCGCTACGCCCCGAACTCCACTTCGATTGTACCCTGAATTCGTATTCTGAATTGCACCGGATCTGCGGGTCGGCGAAAAGCTCCATTGATGTTACAATCATCAAGTGTATGGCGGCTGTAGTTCAGCGGCAGAACGCCTGACTGTGGCTCAGGATGTCATGGGTTCGATCCCCATCAGCCGCCCCATCGATTCTCCTTTAAATATATGAATCGCGAGGGGCTTACCTTCCCGCCGGATCTGTCTGTCTCCCCGCTCTTGGCCGGACCGGCCAAAGGAGCGGTTCCTGCTTGGCTCGCCTCGTTTGAACCCCATCGCTGGCTGAAGAACGGCCATCTGCAAACCGTCGTTGGAAATTTTTTGCCTCGCCCGGCCTTTTCTCTGGCAACAACGGATGAAATGGTCGAGGTCGATCCGGCCGATGCCAGCCGTGTGCTTTGCCACTGCCATTGGCAGCCCGAAGCAGTGCGCTCCGAGCGGTTGACCGTGGTGCTCGTCCATGGCCTGGAGGGCTCCTCGGACTCGCGTTACATTCACGGCCTGGCCACGCGCGCCTTTGCCGCCGGCATGAACGCGATCCGCATGAATATGCGCACCTGCGGCGGCACCGAGTCGCTGACGCCCACGCTCTATCACTCCGGCCGTTCCGAGGATGTGGCCGCCGTGGTGGACCACTTTGTGGCGCGGCAAGGCTTGCGCCGCGTGGCGCTGGTGGGCTACTCGATGGGCGGCAATCTGGTGCTCAAGCTGGCCGGCGAGTGGGGCCCCAGCCGCGGTGGGCTGCTTGCGGCCGTGGCCACGGTCTGCCCGGCTATCGATCTGGCGGCCGGTTCGGACGCGTTGCATGAGCCTGCCAATCGCATCTACGAGTGGCATTTTCTGCGCCGGCTGCTGCGCCGCTATCGCCACAAGGCCAAGCTCTTTCCCGGAATCTATCGCACGCAGGATCTGGGGCCGATCCGCTCCATTCGCGATTTTGACGACAAAATTGTTGCGCCGTATTGCGGCTTTCTTTCTGCCGATGATTATTACCACCGCGCCGCCAGCGCCCGGGTCGTCGATCGCATCGCCGTGCCCACCATGGTTCTTTGCGCTGCTGACGACCCGTTCATCCGCCTGACGCCCGAGACCCGCGTCCGCATCCTCGCCAACCCGAGCATTTTTTTTGCCGAAGCGGCGCATGGCGGCCACTGCGCGTTTCTGGGCCGCGGGCCAGGCGACGAAATTCATTGGGCCGAAGCTGCCGTGATCCGGTTTTTGTTGGCCGCGGACGGCAATTCTGCCCATGACGTATCCCTGCCCGAAGCCGCTGAATCGCAGGTACAATAAAATAGAACCGCCACGGGCGAGTAGCTCAACTGGATAGAGCACCGGCCTTCTAAGCCGGGGGTTGTGGGTTCAAGCCCCGCCTCGCCCACCATGCCCGACCATCGCCGGCTCATTCTCTGACTGCATAATGAAGGATCATGATGGAGAGCAGCAATACTCCGGCCTAAGCACAAAACAAAAACACGCCGAGGGCGGGGCACACGGGTAATGGCTCATCATCGCCGGCAAGAGGACGAGGTGCGGGAACCTGCATGCGCCTCTCGCTTAAGCGATACATTCCACCAAGGACAGATTATGAAAGCAGAGATACACACACGCAGCAGGTTGAGTTTTTTCCGGATGAGTTTTGCCGCGTTCTTGCTTTGCGGCGCATCATTGTGCCTGGCGCAGGCGCAAACTACTGAGACGCTGGTCATCTTCCGCCACGGCGAGAAGCCCGCGGGCGGACTCGGCCAGCTGAATTGCATGGGGCTGAACCGCTCACTGGCGCTGCCCGACGTGCTGCTGGCCAAGTTCGGCCACCCCGGCTATCTTTTTGCGCCTGACCCGGCGCAAAAGGTCGACGATTATTCTCTCGGTGGTTACTCTTATGTGCGGCCTCTGGCCACCATCGAGCCCACGGCGATCCGGCTGGGCATGAGCGTGAATGCGCAGATCGGCTACACGCAGATCGATAAGTTGCAGAATGAACTTCTCGCTCCCAAATACGCATCCTCCACGGTCTTTGTCGCATGGGAGCATGTCTTTGAGGAGCATCTGGCAAAGAACATCGTGAAGAAATTCGGCGTCGATCCCAAGGTGGTGCCGGCCTGGAGCAACTCCGACTACGACATGATCTACGCGATTCGCCTGACCCGCAATGGCGGCAAAACCACGGTTTCTTTCGCGGTGGATCATGAAGGGCTCAACGACAAACTCAGCAATGAATGCCCGCGCTGAGTTTGTGCCGAATTTGCGAAGCCGATGATTGCTTTCAGCCCGCCGCGCGCGGGCTGATCTTTTTGGGAAAGAAACCGTCAGTGCTGTGGCTTCCGCTTGTAGAGGATGAAGCCGGCTTCGGTCAGCGCGGCGCTGGCGAAAGCATGCGAGCGTAACATTTTCGCGCCCAGGGCGCGATGAATCGCCTGCGCGCTGTTTTTCAAGCAAAAACGGCTGTTGTAGAGCGGATAGGCGCGAGCACTCATTGCGCCGCGCTCGGCCGGGCTGAGCGCCAGCCAGCGGCGCAACAAACGCTCTATTCCTTCCTGGGTGTCGGCCTCGACCAGTCCCGCCTCGCCGTCCATGATCTCCCGCCAGATATTGACCTTGTCGGTGATCAGCACCGGGCGGCCCACGGCCAGCGACTCCACGATGGCGATGCCGAAATTTTCCTGGTGCGAGGGCAGGATGAAGGCCTCGGCGGCGCGCAGCGCGCCCCACTTGAGTTCGTGGGCAATCGCCCCTGGCCAGTGAACGCGCGCGGCGATATTGAGATCGCGCGCCATTCTCTTCAGCCCGGCCTGCAAACCGTGCTTATCTGGGCCGGCAATGACCAGATCCAGATTCGGCGCCTGCGCGGCAATCCGCGCAAAGGCGCGCAGCAACAGGTCGCAGCCTTTTTTCTCGTGAATCCGCGCCAGCAGCAAGAGAAAGCGGCGGTTCCGCAACGCCGGCTGCGTCTGATAAAAGGCCTCGACCGAATGCTGGGCATTGTCCTGCGGCGGCCGGATGCCGTAAGGGAATACAAAACTATTCCAGTTATGAGATGCGAAGCTGGTGGCCGCCAACTCCGCTTCGCGTTCGCAAGTGAAGAAGACCGCCTGCGCATCGTGCAGCACACCATGCTGGATCGGCCAATACAGCAGCTTCTTCAAATACTTGAGCGGATAGTTTTGATTGAACCACGGGTCCAGCGCGCCGTGAGCAAACACGCCGTAGGGCACATCGGCCTTGTGGCAGGCCGAGCGAATCGCGATCTCAGGAAAACTCCAGATGCCTTGCCGGACCACGCAGTCGAAACGGCCAACATTCTGATGCAGCCAGTGCCACAGCCGCGGCGAAAAACTGAATTTCCCCATCCAACGCTGACCTAGCGCATGTACCGTGCAGGGAACATCGCGCAGATACGGCGCATCCGGCGGATCCTGGCTGACAATCTCGACCGTGTCGCCGCTTTCCATGTAGCAACGTGCCAACTGGCGTGCCATCTCGGGTGGCCCGCCGTCCTGTGGCGAAAGAGTTCCGATGACGTGAAGAATCTTCATGCATGTATCCCGAAGACCCTCCCGGATCGCGCTAGTGAGGGGCAGTTTTAGCTTTTCTAATTCAGACCCGGTTCCGGCTCGTCAGTTGCGATAAAAGTAAATTATTTCGGTACTGAAATAAAAGCAATGTTTATGAAAGTTATTTTATGCGCAAATGTCCAGTAAATGCTGTGATGGCGATTCATAACGGCCCCGCAGGTAATGGATTTTTCACCTGCTGAGATGGCAGCCAATCCGAGCTTCATATGCCGTGCTCCCTGGCATCTAAGCGCGCGGTGCTAATCGCAGACCAGTTCCGTTCCGGGAAAATCTTGTTCGGCGCTGGCGTCGTCGGTTGCAGCGGCGACCAACGGAGAGGTGAAAAATTTTTCTACCTCGGCCAGCACGGCCTCTCCGCTTTTGGCGTGATAGATCGCCGCGCGCAGCTTGGCTCCGCCGGGCACGCCGTGCGTGAACCATGTGGCGAACTGCTTCATCTTGCCCGCCGGGTCGCCCAACCGCGCGTCGCGCGGCAGATCTTTTGATGCCGCGGATTCGGCGAGCAACATTTCAAAATACGCGCGGATCATCCGGTAACGATCCTCAAAGGACGGCTGCATGTAGCTGCCGGTCGCGGTGTACTCGGCAATCTGCCGGAAGATCCAGGGATTGGCCGCCGCCGCGCGGCCGATCATCACCGCGTCGCAGCCGGTCTCGGCGACCATCGCCACAGCGTCCTCAGGCGTGCGGATATCGCCGTTGCCGACGACAGGAATCTTCACCGCCTGCTTGACCGCGCCGATCCACTGCCACTCAGCCTGGCCGCTATAGCCCTGCTCGCGGGTGCGCGCGTGCAGCGCAATGCCGTCGAGCCCTTCCGCTTCGGCCATGCGCGCAAGCTCCACGCACACAATCTCGCGCTCGCTCCAGCCCATGCGGAATTTGGCGGTGAAGGGAATCGTCACCGCTTTGCGAACGGCGCGGAAGATGGCTTCGATTCGCGGCAGATCGCGCAGCAAACCGGAGCCGCCGTTGGAGCCCACGACGCGTTTGGCCGGGCAGCCCAGATTCAGATCGACCAGATCGAAGCCAGTCTCCTCAACGATGCGCGCCGCCTCGGCCAGCGTCTCCGGGTTGGAGCCGAAGAGTTGCGCGCCGATGGGATGCTCGTCGTCATAATAGGTGAGATAGCGGCGGCGCTTGGTCTCGCGCATCCGGCTCAGCCCGTCGGCCGAGGTGAACTCGGTCATCAGCAACCCGCAGCCCGATTGCGCATTGGTCACCGGCGCCTCAACCGCCGCTGCTTCCTGATCCTTGATCCCTGATCCCTGATCCCTGCTGAACGAACTCGCGTGCCGGATGAACCGCCGGAAGACAGTATCGGTGACGCCGGCCATCGGCGCTAGCACCGTCGCCGGCCGCACCACGAGGCCGCCGATCCGCACCTCGGCGGGTACCCTGGCTTCGGCGGGCATGGCGTGTTCCACCGGATTGTCCCAGTGCTTCTTCACGGTGAAACCTTTGCCTGCCATAAATACCTTCACATCTCGTGATATACATCCGGCCGCAAGCAGTTCACCGGAAAAAGGTTCATATGTTCGCTGTTAAAGCTCCTCGCGGAACTCCCAGTTGGCCGTATGCTCTGTGACGAAGCGGTCAGCCATTTCGACGATCTCTTTCGACGAGCGAAATCGCTCTGCCTTGAGAATGACTCGCACCGAAGGATCGTCTTCGCTTAAGTCCACATGGAGTATCCCGATTCGGCCCACGCCATCTTTTGCGAGCAATCTACGAGATAGCTCAGCACTTGGGTAGAATCGCTCCAATCCAGGAGAAAAACTGATTAGAGCGATATACCTGAAATGTGAGAGCAGCAAACAAAGAGGCTCAATCTCATCGTTTATGAGAATGGTTGCTTTGATAACCATGAATTGCCCGTCACAGTCAGGTTCACGGTCCGGTTCAACCGGTACAATATGGACGGCATGAACGTCACCCACACCGGAACGGTCGATGGCAAGCACATCCACCTTATTGCCATTCCAGTCAGCATCGAGATAGACCTTGGGATATAGCAGCTTGTGGACCAGAAATTCCTGCACGGCGTTCATGGATCTACCGAGTTGTTGTCCCTGAACTTCAGTCATCTCACCATACCTCGATCTTCAATGCTTTGCCCGTTTTTTCCGCCCAGTCTGCGAACCGCATGGCGCGCTTCACTATATCCTCTACCTCGTTCGGTCTCATCGTTTCGGCCGCGTAGGAAATTCTGCTCTTGCGCGAGAGAAGTAGTCTAAGGTGCTTGACGCCTTGCTGCTGCTCGAATTCGCAAGCGTTAAGGAGCGACTTCAATTCTTCTGCCGCCCGGCTGTGATCGTCCGATGAAAGCTTCTTGCTGCCCATTCCGATTCGCAATGCGTCACAATACGAGATCGCACTATGAATGCCGAGCAGCGCCGAAGAATAACGATACCCCTCCAGATCATCCTTCAACAGGTCCATGCCCTTGAAGAAGTCTCTTGCCCGGCTCAAATAATGCTGAACCTCGACGGCGATCATGCAAGCATTTTCGCATAATATGAGACGGAAAGGCCTCCGCCGCAGCGGAGGCCCAGTCGATAAACCCTTCGCTCCGGCTTACTTGGCTGCTGCCGCAGCTTTTGCGCTGTCGCTCTTGGCGTACTTGCGGCGGAACCGCTCCACACGGCCGGCCGTGTCCACAAGCCTCTGTTTGCCCGTAAAGAACGGGTGGCAGACCGAGCAGATTTCAACGTGGATGTCACCCTTATGGGTCGAGCGCGTCTCAAAGTTGCTGCCGCAGGCGCAGACGACCCGCACCGCAGCGTAGTTGGGATGGATTTTTTCCTTAGGCATCTCGAAAGACAGACCTTTCCTCTTCAGCTTCCATTTATTTTATAGCGATTCGCCGCGTTCTGCAATCCGTTGGCGGACCGGGAAGAGTAGCCTGAGAATCGCCCGCCTCGAAAACGGCTCCCAAATCGGCTTTTAGGTCAAGTCAGAGAACGATCACCGGCTTCCTGTGGCAACCGAGCGGCTGAGCCTGTGGCCGAAGGCGATCGACGGATCTTCGATGATCCGCTTGCTGAAGCAAGCCAATCCGCAAGTAAGCAAAAGCGTTGCGGCGAGCACCGGTAACAAAGCCAGTGCGCCGAAACGGTCTGTATGCGTCAGCCGCATCGCGGGGCGAATGCAGTCAAGAATGGAGAAATGAAAAATGTAGACGCTGTAGCTGATCTTGCCCAGCGCAATCGCAAATTTGTTGACGGCACAGTTCATGACCCATCCGTGCAATCCCAGGATCAACAGAACAAAAGAGATGGCTAGGATCGTCGGACTCAGGACCGGAGCTGCCTTGCCGAGTGTTCCACAGTACAAAGCCAAGAGCAAGCAAACCATAAATCCAACTAAACAAAGCCTCGCCGAGTTTGTGCTGCGCGGTTGGCGAAGTATAGGGCCGTACAAAAAATAAAAGATAAGCCCGATGGCAATCACAGGCGCCTGTGAGGGAAACCAAAAATAAAAAAAGCTGCTTTCGGGCACGAAATAGCTGCCCGTCGTCAATTTGACGGCGAGGATTGTTACCAACAATGAGGCTATCGCGCCAACGGCAAGTAGGATGATGCGGCGCTTCACCGGAGCCACCGACCATATCAGAGGCACCAGCAAATAGAAAAACATTTCGACCCCGATGGACCAGCCCCCCGGTACAACGGAGCCGTTCGCTGCGGGTATCCATGTATGGACAAAAAGAAAATTCGCGGCGAGATTTCCCGGGCTGATTGTAATGGCGTAATAGTGATAACCGGCCGCATGAATCGCATATTGTTCAAGGGGATAATAAATCGCGGCCAGATAGTAGAGCGGCGCAATGCGGAAATACCGTTTAATAAACCACGCAAATTGCGACCGGAAGCTCTTGCCGAACTCCCGGAGGTGGGATTCGTAAGTCAAACTGATCGTCAGCGCGCTAACGATAAAGAAAAGCTGCACTCCATACTGGCCCGCCGCCGTAATTTTATGTGTAATTCCTGTGCACTGGACAGCTTGTCCTGCATGGACCGTGACCACGCCCAACACGGCCCAACCGCGTAGAGCGTCAAGCCAGTCCAGCCGGTTCGTCATGGTAGCAGACAATGAATTGCCCTCTATCCAGGAAAGTATCTAGCTTTCGATCAAATTCATTGATAGTTGTTTTGAAGTAATTGAAGTCGATATATTCTATCATCCGGCTGCGCAGATCCTGCCTGAGCTGGTGCTTCGCGCGCACCTTCGCAAAAGCTTCAACTTGCCGCTGTGGGGAATCGGGGCTAAGTTTTGGACCGCGGGATGCAAGCGAAAAGTCGTAGGCTACCGGCTTTGCCCAGGTATTCCATGAACCAGTTCCTCCCGCGCCGCCAGCCCGATGGCCATGGCCATGACGCGGTCGTCGTGCGCTCCGGCTTGCGCGCCCGTTCCGCCGTTGGCCAGGCGCACAAAGCTGTGGCATTCGCCTAGCAGCCGCCGGCTCTGGAACCGCTCCGGTACTTCAACCAGCGCGGCGTCCAGCCGCCCCAGCATCGCCGGCCGGCTCACGCTGGTTGTCAGCCATCCGGGTTGCCCGCCCTGGCGGTAGATGCGCTCATATTTGCATGCCATTTCAGCCAGCGCCAACACGCCCGAGCCGTGATTGTTTCGCTCCACCACCAACCAGGCACCGTTGTATTCCGCTGCTAAATCGGTGATCAGCCGTGCCAACTCCAACCCGCCCACGTGCCCGGCAAACTCGGCGCATTGCAATCCGGTTTCTAGTTCCAGAACCTCGGCCGCCGAGTAATCGCCTTCGCTGCCGCCGCCCGCCGGATCGACCGCCACCAGATATTGCTTGCCCTTGACCGGTGGCAGCCAGATCTCCAATTCGCCGTTGTGCCGCCGTTCGGCCGGTCCGGGAGCGTTTTGCAGCCGCGCCTCTACCGCCGCCAGCTCAAAGACCGATTCGCCACTGGCGAGAAAGCAACTATCGTCGTCCTCGGCGAACTCTTGCCGCGCCAGCCCGCGAAAATCGGCGCGCATCCGCCGCCGGTATCCGATCTGTTCCAGCTTGAGTCCGTACTGTGTCATTAGCCCGCGCTCTTCTTCGCTCAGGCTAGCCGCATCGGCCGCCTCGGCGCGGTAGCGCCGCTCCATCCACCACGGGAAGAAGTGCCGCACCATGGCCGTTTCATCGGCCTTCTGCCACTCTTGGTGGAAGCACCCGCCTACGCCAAGCGGCGTCGATTCCAGCACCAGCTCGGCTCCCGGCGCCATCGCCGCGCGCAATCCGGCCAGCGTGCCGGCGGCGTCGGCCGGCCAGCGTGCCAGCTCCGAGCAGTGCAGATTCTGCACCGTCAATCCCCGGCCCGCGTTGTGGTCGGCCGCGCTCACCACGCGATACTGCGCGTCAATCTCGGGAAAGACAATCTGCCGCACATTTGACCGCGAAGTCTTCAGCGGTCCCGCGCGCAATTCCTCGGGCAACCAATCCAGAAACCGGTGCACGATGCGGAAGATCTCCTCGGCGGCCTCTTGTGTGTGCGCCACTTCGAGAGTCAGCGTCCCCGGCTGCGTAATCGTCTTCAGAAAGAACCGCGCAGCAATCCATGTCGTCAACCCCATCTGCCGTGCCTTCAGAACGATATTTCGTGTGCCCCGCCGCCGCTCGAAGGCCCGCTGTACGGCATTGGCCCGCAGCCTCGCCGGCTTGCCGTCGCGCGCTCTCACAACCAACAACTGCTCGGCCAGCGCCATGGCTACGGTTTGCCCGCGCAAGCTTGCCGGCCGCTGATCCAGAATTTTTCCGTATTGTTCGAGTTCCTCTCTACCCAACTCTTCCAGATCGAGCTCCATCGTTTCAGCCTCCGGCGGATCCGCTCTAATTGCTGCCGCACCAGTACCGGATCATGTACGCCGTGCTCGCCGTGAGTGCGGAATTGGCCGTCAACGTCACTGTGGTGGTGCTCTCGTTCCAAGTCACCGTGGTTAACTGAGCCGTGCTCGAAGACGCATTTACGATGCAGTTGGCGTAGTTGGTATGCGAACTAGGAAAGGTCAGTGTCGCTAATGTTCCCGTCGCCGGACTTGTGCCTGTAGTCAGCGTAACTGTGCCGCTTACACCGTCGCACACGTGGCTGGTAGCGCAGGCAATCGTCGGACTGGTGCCCGCCGCCGATCCCGTCGCTAGCGTCATGGTTCCGGTGCCGATGAAGTACTTGCCCGAAACAAATCCCGCCGCCGTGGTGTTGCCGCTGCCGGTCACTGTCAGCACGGCCGAGGGGGTCGAGGCGCCGTTCTCTACTAACAGTCCACTGGTACCGCTCGACGCCGCGCAGTTCAGGCACACCGAGTACGCTCCATTCGCCGCGTTAATGTTCGTATTGCCGGCCTGATAGATCGTCATGCGGTCCAGGCTGTCGGCAGCGTCTTTAATGTGATAGGCGTAGCTGGTGTCGACAATATTCTGCCATTCTGCCGTTCCACTATAGCTCTGCCACTGGATTTCCTCGGTCTGCGCAGCGCTGCTTGTTCCTGCTTGAATCTCGACAATGTTTGTTGTCGCGGAAGCATTGTTGAAGATGTTAGCGCTGCCCTTGAACGTCGATGAGGCGGTAGTGGTCACGCTGGTTGCGCTCGCAACTCCCAGCGTCGGCGTTGTTAATGTCGGCGAAGTCGAAAGCACTACGCTTCCCGATCCCGTCGATGTCGTCGTGCCCGTTCCACCGGAGACGACAGGCAGGGTTCCGGTCGTCAATGCCGAAGCTGATGTTGCGTACAGTGCCCCGCCCGAGGTATAGCTGGCCAGCCCCGTGCCGCCTTCCGTTGTTGCAAGTGCTGTGGTCAGCCCACTCAGCGAAGTAATGTCGCTGTTGGCCCCGCTTGCCGCGGCGCCCAGCGCGCTGCGCGCCGCGCTTGCAGTCGTTGCGCCGGTTCCGCCGCTGGCCACCGGTAATGTGCCAGTTACACCGCTGGTTAACGGCAGAGCCGTCGCGTTGGTTAGCACAACCGCGGTTGGCGTGCCCAGGGCTGGAGCGGTCAACGTGGGACTGGTCGCCAGCACCACGCTTCCGCTACCTGTAGTCGTCGCCGTGCTCAATTGTGATGACGAGTTACTGCTGAGCACCGATGCGCTAGCCGGCACACTTGCACCATTGATCTTGACCACGCTTGTCGCACTTTGTGTCCCTGTTACGTCGCCGCTCAAACTGCCGGTAAAATTCACCGCGCTGGTTGCGTTGGCCACCGCGGCCGATCCAATCGCGCTTACAATCTGGGCCGCTGTCGCAGCCGCCGGCGCTGCCGTCGATGAAAAATATCCCAGCCCGGTAAATGCCGAGCAACTTACTGTAGTTCCGGTTGCGGCGTAATAGGCCACCGCATAGGCCGATGTACAGTTATTCACTGCTCCCGGTGTCTGAAATACAAAGCTGCCCGTGCTGCTGCTGTAGTACAAATAGCCCGTCGCGAGCGCAGGAATCGATACTCCGCTCAGTCCACTTGCGCTCGGCGACGGCAACCCCGTCGCTTGGCTCCAGGCAACGGCCGGCGCCGCAGCGAATACAATAAACCGCAACCAACGCATACCTTATCCTTTCTCCTATATCTTCCATCCGGCAGGCTTCTGCCACTGCTCATCGGCGAGTTGCCGGTTCACCGGTGCGCCGCGCCACTGCGTCATTACTGCGCAATATTGGTAGTGCCTGCGTCGCCGTGCCAATCGCTAAGTCCGGCGATATAAGTTCCTATCTGCTCCGAGCAGGTTCCCGCGCTGGTTCCAATAGTCATCCCGCCCCTCCAGTTCGAAGGCCACGTCCAGGTATAGGGCCCGCCACTCGTGGGTTGGCAAATGAGAATCGTGACCTTCGCGCCACCGATGCCCGCGGCGATGGTCGTGCTCGTCACATTGCCACCCAGAATGTAAGTCGCTTCCGCCCGGTCAGCCGTAGGCAGCGCAATGATCCCGCTGGCCGACGAGTTATAGGTTTCGCTCGGCGCATTGACCGCCACGCCGTTGACCTGCAAACCAGATACTGCGTTCAGGTATCCACCAGTTATATTGAAGGCTCCGCTGTTTTCCAAATGCATCGTCACATTCGTGCCGGTGTCGTATCCCAAATATCCGTTGCGCGTTCCGCTCATGTTGTCGAATTCAAGATAACCGCTGTGTGTGCTGTCGCCGTTATTCAGGATTACTCCGCCAATGCTGCTGCCCGTACGGGTATTGAAGTAAGGAGCTATCATTGTTCCGTCGGTTTGTAGTACTCCCGCCGCCGCGCGGTACAGATCCGTGTCTGCTCCCCAGTACAGCTTGTGTCCCGGTGCCATGGCTAAGATGCCGCCCGTCGCGCTCAGTCCCGAGGGGACATAGCCATGCAGTAACTCCTGCCGCCAGCGCTCCACCTCGGCAGTTGCATAAGTCTTGGTGTAGTTCGGATTATTCGGACCCGGCACAAATATCCAGAACGGCTGCCAAAATTGATTTCCCTCGCCGGAACTACAGCCCGGATAGAGCCTCAGTTGAACCGTGTGCGCGGTCGATTCGCCGGTTGTAACCGTATATAGTGCGACCTGCGGATGCCACCAATCGTTCACCAGGTTCATGCCGTAGTAGGCCGTGTTGCCCACGACCGTATCCGTACCTGTACTCGCGAGTAACTGCGCAGAGTTTGCGCCACTGCAACTCGATAGCGCGGTCTGTCCTGTTCCCTGGTGCACCCAGGCGCCGGCAATGAAATGATCCCCGGAATAGGTTTGAAAACTCATGCTGCCAACCGTAACCGCTGATGCTCCACCACTTGCCCCGGCAATAATCTCCGTTGCGCTTCCCGCTACTCCGTCCGGCCCCATGACCGCGTTGCACGTATAGCTTCCACATGCGGAAGAGATGCTAGAAGTTGCCAATGTGCTATAGGGGATTAGGTTCGGTCCCATCGGCGATCCTTGGCCGCGGTTTTCTGTCAATGTCGCGCCGCCGTCGGTGAGCGTGCCTACGGGGGCGATGCGGCCGGCGGGTAACTTCAGGCCATCCACGTTGCTGGCCGTGAATTGTCCGTTGAAGTACGAATTGACAATGCAGTTGGCATCTGCGTTCGATAACTCGCGGAAATCGGCATACCCTCCGCCGTATCCCGTATTTGAATCCGTAAAACCCAGATAGCAGAGTGACGTTGCACCCAGAAAGTTATCTTCCATGACCATGTTGTCGACGATGAATGGCGACACTGTACCGTATCGGTTGTCTACTGTGATGGCGCTTGCCCCCACTTCCCGGGCTTGGTTGTTATACAAACTCGGCATCGAGAGTGAAGCACCTGTAATGCTGTTGTTATCCACCTTTATGCCGCCAATAAATGTCGAATCATATATATCCACATACCCGCAGCCGCCCTCGTTCAACGTGCTGTCGATTAGCGAGTGCGTACACCTCAATCCGCCTTCCGGATAACTCGCCGTGGCGCAGGCACTCTTGCATACAGATGGGTTGTTCGGTCCCACGGAATCAAATGTCGAGTCTCGGATGCTCCCCAGCGCTACATCCGCCAACTCGGCCGGAATCGATGTGATGCGGTTGATCGCCTGGAATCCGTCATTCGACAGCGAAAAATCTTGTAGCTGAATCCACGCCAAACACGCACCCTGGCAATTATTCACTGAAATATTGTCGATCTCGTGATGGTTAAACGTGTTGTTTGGCGTGGTAATTGCCGCCATGCCCCACAAATCGGATGCCGTGTGTGTATGGTTAAATAGTGCAGTCACCGTCGATCCAGATACTGCCGTGACGATAACGCTCTCGAAACTGTCTTCATTCGGCCCGGTGATTACGCAACCGGTTGCCGATGCCGAGGAGGTGATAGCCGTGTCGGGATAAGTGAGCGTGTAATTGCTGTAATCAGTCGAAACCACGGGAGCCTGGCTGACATTAAACGCAGAGCTGGAGCATCCCGTAACTGTAATCACAGAGCCTGGCGCAATGCGCGTTTCGGTAGAAAACGCTACGGTCACATTCGCATAACCACCTGCATAAGCGGTGGCGCTTGCCGATGCCGTTGCGCTCACTGTTCCCGCTACCGTAACCACCGAACCAACATGAAAGTTAGAGATGCTTCCGGTCGTAAACGTTGGGGTAAATGTCACAGCTGATCCTGTGGTAGTGATCGTGGTGCCCATCGTGCCAGACACGGACGGGCCTTGAACGTAAGCCGTCGGTCCTTTGATTTGAAATGATGCTCCACCTCCGCCGGAATCTCCCGCCAGTATCATCCCGTCGGGAACAAGCAATGTGCTTCCTAATATCAGCTTTCCTTGCAGCTTTAGCGTGTATTCATAGTTGTTCTGGGCGGTGCTCTTCAGTATTGACCCATTGGCCAGATAGCAGCCCGCTCCTCCGCAAGGTAGAAGTATGACTTGGCTTCCGCCTGCTGTGTTGCCTGCTGCGTTTACCGCTGCCAACAGCGAGGAGCTAATGTCCGTCGCGCCGTCGATTGTCGCCCCATAGGCGCGAATATCAACGAACGGCGATGCCTGCGAAATCATATTCGTTGCCGCGACCGCTCCGGTCACAGTTAAACCTTTGTTGCCATCCGAACTGGCACCGGGCAGTAGATTGGCCAATGCGCTGCTCGCGCTGTTCGCGCCCGTTCCTCCTGATGTTATCGGTACAGTGGTTAAACCGCTCAATGCCGTTCCTGCGCTCGCATAATAGGCGATCTGTCCTACAACTCCTGCGTTTACCGTTCCCGACGTTCCCCCGGTTCCGGTTCCGCACGCCGACCCGGTGTTCGTGATGTATCCCGAGGTGTCGATCTGCAAACAGTATTGTCCCGAAACCGCCGCTAGCCCGGGAAACTTGATCGCCGTCGGAGACAGGAACGCCGCGTCCAGGCTTGTACTTGATCCTGAATAAATATCGGTCTCCGCTCCCGATCCACTCTCGTAGTTCATCCGGATGTGTCCCGAAGAGTTACTTGCATTAATATATGTGTCGCCGCTATTTGTACTTTGATAGGCTTTAAAACTGTCTAGTCCACCCAGTGCTGAATTTAACGACCAATTATTGCTCGCATCTTTTACCATGTACCATTCGCTGGTTCCGTTGTAGTCCTTGTATGTAAATGATCCCTTCTGGCTCGTCGTCAATCCAGGGCGCAGATAGTAATCCGCCTCCGCGTCGGCGTTGTTGCGCACAGTTAGCGTCCCAGTCGATTGCGTTGTGCCGCCCACTAGTAAGGTCCCTGTAAACTGCGCGTCGCCTGAGCTATCAACCGTCGCCACCGTTGCCGGGCTCGTTCCGCCAGAGCTGAAGATTACCCCGCCGGTGCCCGCGTTTGCCGATCCGTTCAGCACCACCGCTCCGGTTCCCGCCGAGTTGATTGCCGTCTGATTGTTCGCGCTGCCGGCAGGTGTAATTTCGGCTATAGCATTTGGCGCCGTGATCTGATTGCTCCCACTCCAACTAATAGCCGGCTGTGATGTATAGCCGCTGCCATTGCTAGTTATAGATACACTGGCTACCATATAGCCGCCACTGCACAACGTTGAAGAAGTGGTAGTCATAGTGGCCGTGGCCGCCGCTCCTGCGCCACTGCCGCCTGAAAATGTCAGCGTTGGCGCGGTACTGCTCGAATAGCAACCACCGCTGTTTACCACGACATTTGTTACCGCACCTGCCGTGCTTGAAAGATACTGCCCCACGGAAATGCGATAGACATTATTGAGTAGATCTTGTATCTGATAGAACTGCTCGCCGCCGGTCGCGTCGCTGAAGCCCTCGATCCACCGGTATCCGTAGTCGGTCTGGACCTCATTGAGTAGTCCACGCTCGTTGCCAGCCCCCGTTCCCAGCCGCCAGTGATTGGTTACGGTAGCATCCGTCTGGCTTCCGTACCAGTCGCCATTCATCCCGTTGAAGCTGCGGTGAAACGAATCGAGAAAGCTGTTGCGTGTTCCGTTATCGGTAAGCTGTCCGGTGAACATTGTTCCGCCACTTACCCAACTGTTGTACTTACTGCCTGAATCGGCAACCACTTGGCTTGTCGAGTTCTCATTGCGTAACCCTACAAGGGTATTGTTTACCGCCGCTGGCCCCAGGTGTAGCGCCGTTGCGCATCCCTCCACGTCACCGCCATTGAACGTGTTTCCATCGCCGCCAGCAATATCGATTCCAAAGGTTCCGCTTACAGGGCTCCCACTGCTTGTCGTGCAATCAATATGTAACTTGGTAAATGTGCTGGCGTTGGCGTAGTCGTCATTCACCGGCCCACTTAAGTGACCGGTCCCGTATACGCCCTTGCCAAATCCGCTCAAATGCAGGTTCTCGAAATAGCCTCCAGAATAATTTCCTGTGCCATCGAGCGTGATGCCAAACTGTCCTGCCGCGCCGTTGCCGATTAGATACAGATCTTCTAGCTTGATCTCTTGCGATCTATAAAAATAGAAAGCTTTACTCGACGATCCTGCGCTTGCCAAGTTGATCTGCATATCCTGCAGCTTGAAGCCGGCCGTGTTCACTGTGTAAGTTGTGTCGCCAACCTGAAAGGAGTTGCCGCTGCCTGTATAGACCCAAACCGTTCCGCCCGCTGCCCCGTTGGTTGCCGATCCCCCCTGGTAGGCGCAGCCGGTTATTTTTGTGTTGCGTACTCCAGCGCCAACTACCACTTCATAGGCCGTTGTAATAGTTGCACAGGGCAGCAGCAATGTTGTGTTGGGCGTTGCAATGGTCAGATTCGATGTTATTGTCAAATTGCCCGTAAAATTCCGCGCATCGCATGTTCCGCCACTGGTTGTACTAACCGTATTTATGCAGCTTTGCAGTTTCCCGCCAAAAGTCACTCCTGGAAATTGATCCACGTCGTATGTCTTGCCGATGGCGCCGCTGCCTGTCAGTGCCGCATAGTTCCCTCCGCCCGCTAGTGTTCCGCCCCCGCCATCTAACTGTGTCCCATAACTCGCCGAATTACCCGCATTCCACACCGTGTAACCGCCGTTGCCGTTCAGCAGGTTGCCGCCAAAAAATGACATATCCTGGCCGCTGATCAGGTTTACCGGTGCCGCTGTATCCCATGTTCCCGGCTCGTTGATGCTTGCTGTCGTCGTCGACGAACACCCCGTGCCGCCGGAAGTTACCGTTACTCCAGTTATGGCGCCGCTGCTATTGACAGTTGCTTTCGCTGCCGCCGTGCAACTTCCGCTAAACGCCACCGGAGCGCTGGTACCGTACGGATCCCACCCTAGTCCCGCCTCGCTGCCCACTGTCACTGCCGTTACCGCCCCGCCCGATGCTGTCACCGTCAGCGCTGGAGCTACCGCGTCCCAGGTAGGTGTTACCGTCGTATTACGAATCGTCCATCCCTGCTGGCTGCTGGCAAAATCGAGCACCAGCCCTGTAGGCGGCTCGGCCGTGGCTGCCGAGTTGTCTGCTTTCGCCGCGAAGTTATCCAGCACGTTGTTTGATCCGGCCGCCGCTGTAAATGCGTGCGCCGCTTCAATGGTCAGGTTCTGCCAGCGGTTGCCGTCGGCCGTCAACCCCACTGGCGTTGTCACCGCCAGCGCCGGAATTGCTACGCCGGTGTTTACGCCTTTAATGTCGATGTTCCGTAACTCGCTCGCCGCAGGCCACTGTGCCAGATACATGCCGCAGGTGTGCGTCGAGTGAGCTCCCGCGTAACTCGTGGCCAGCGGATCGCTGCCTGTCGTCGCGATCGCCACGTTCTCGATCGCGGCCATCTTTAGCCCGTTGCCGCCTGTCCCCGCTGCGGCCTTCATGGCGATCGCGCAATTGCCCACCCACCACGCGGCGCCGCTGCCCGCCGTGTTCGTCAGGCCATTTCCACCCGATGAAAAAATCGACACCGGTTCCATCGCCCGGCTCATCTTGCAGCTTCCCGCCGATGCGCGTCCCTCGGCCGGCGCGCACGACACATCTGTGCTCTGGTCCACATAAATTGTCAGATCATGCAGTCGCGTGCCAGTCAAAAAATCCGTTTCGTCCGGACCACTGGCCAGCACATCCTCGCCGGGAAAACCCTTGAGCGCTGAAACCTGTTTGCCTAACCCACCAATCGTCTCTCCACGCCAGAGCAGCGTTTGCGTCTTGCAGGTTCCCTGCGGAATCGTCAACGCCACGCCGATGGTGTGTGCATAGTTGAGAGCCGTCTGCAATGCCGTGGTGTCGTCGGTCGCCCCGTCGCAAACGGCGCCAAACTCCTTTACGCTGCGCTCGCGCTGCTGTGCCACGCTGCTGCGCAGATCTGTTACCATCACGCCGCTGTTATTCGTGAATGTGTCGGTGCCTGTGTAATTTGGCGGAATCTCCACCGCCCCCGTCGTTCCCGCGGCGTTGACCGTTTCCTGTAACGTGGTCTGCGAACTCACCGTGGCCGGCGACTCAACTCCATTGATCTCTGGCGAGGTCAACGATCCCAACATGTTTCCCCCGGCTAGCGGTACCGCCGTCGCCACCTGTTGGTCCACGTAATGCTTGGTCGCCGCTTCCATCGGCTTGGTCGGATCCTCATACAAATACAACGGCCCGCTCAGCGTTCCTCCCCATGCCGTCAGCAAACTCTGTCTCAGTTGGGTGATCTCCTCGTCAACGTAGGTCTTGCTTACCGCCTTGACAGCCTGCGCCGCCGGCATCACCTGTGCCTGTAACTGGGCCAGCGTCGCCGTCGCTGTTGACGGCACCACCCAATACTGGGTACTTGTCGACCCGTCGCTCATGTAGAACACCGCGGTGTAGTACTCACCGGCCGGCGAGGCACCTTCGTTCGGCGCCAGATTCACACTCAGCGCCCCACTCGACCCCACCATCACCGTGATAGAATCGGCGGCTATCAATTCCCCCGCCGCGGTCGTAAACGTCGGCCAACTGATGATCACCGTTCCCGATCCTGGGTTTCCGTTGGCCAGATAGACTGTCCCGGTCACCGCGGTCGTTGTTACTGCGCAAGCCACGGCGGGCAGCAATGCAGCCGCGATCCAGCACATCGCCACCTTGCCTACTCGCCTAGCCATCTCAGCCACTTGGCTTCTGCTGCCGCTGCATGCCGTGCCTTCGGGAATGCGACTCTCCCGGCCTGTCCCGCGCTTGCTCGCCTTCGCTTGCCACGCCCAGCTTCTACCGGCAAAATGAGTGCTAAATCGCAACCAACCGTCCCTCATGAGTTTCATTCCCTTCGCTTCCTTCTGCGCTTTGTATTGGCCCGCTCTCCCTCAACTGCGCCGTCCATCGCGCCAAAAAGCAACAGGGGCAACTCGATGGTCGAGTTGCCCCTTGGCGTTCCCCGGTTCTATGGTTGTTTGCCGCTTCAGCGGCCGTGGTCTCTGGTGGGCCGGCACAGCCTGCGGCGGACTCAATCAGTCCCTTCCCGCTGCAGTTGCCCTTAGCTTATCCAATCCCTGCGTAATTGCCTGCAAACGCCCGGGCTCCCACGCGTAATTATTTTTTCGAGTGCAGCCGGCCAAATGCCATCCCGGGAGTTAATTCACCACCTGAGGCAGCATCACCACGCGTAGCGCGCTGCCTTGCCGGATCGTCACCGTGGCTCCGGAAAAGACCTCGTGATCCTTCAGAATCAACTCCATCGCGGCGAACATCGCCTCGGCATCACCGCCATGAAACATCAAGGTCGTGCTCTCGGGAATCATCACCCGCCCGCCGAAAAATCCCAGATTCCGCGTCTCCAGAATCGTCGCGATCTGGTCGGCCACGTTGCGCGCGTCGCGCATCATATGGCGGCTCGGCGTGCTTCTGCCCAAAGCAAATTCGATCAGCACCGCACCCTCGGCCTTGTCGGCCTTCGCTCCCAAATTCAAGGTGATCTGCGGTGCCTTCTCTTTCACTTTCCGCGCCGTGGCAAGCCGCTCTTCAGCCAACTGCACACCTTTGGCGTCTCCCAGCGATTGCAACGAACGAATCTCCAACTCCAGATTTTCCGTCAGCGCATCCAGGTCGGGGTTCGGCGATTTCTGACGCTCCGCGTAGCTTCTTTGTAGCCACTCCGACGCCTCTTCGTGACGGCCTGCATAATGCAAGATCTGTCCGCGCGTGCCGTAGGCCGAAGCCAAGCTGGGTCCGCCCTCGGCCTCCAATATGGCAATTGCATTGTCGGCCGATTGCAAGGCCTCATCGTACTGGCCCATCCGCCGGTAGCAGTTGGCTATGTTATTTACCAGCACGCCGATCTTGGCTGGCGGAGTCGATGGAATGGTCTCCCGGATATGCAGGGCGCGTTCGTAATAATCCAGCGACTCCGTGTACCGGCCCTGCTCCGAGCAAAGAATTCCCAAATTCACCCACGGCGTTGTGGCCGACTCCAGTTGCGCCTTGCCCTCGAAGATTCCCGCAACCTCTTTGTAAAGTTGTTCGGCTTCGTGGGGGGAACTTTTCCGCAGCGCGTTGGCCAATTCGATCAGGATCGAACTCAGCCGCGGATCGCCGGGCCGTTCCCGCAAGATCTTCGTTGCCGCCCGCAGGGGAACCGTGGCCTGTTCCATCAGTCCGCTGCGCATGTAGCAGTAACCGGCCATCGACAGCAATTCTACGATCCCGGTCGGCCCCTCGGCCTCGTAATACTGTAAAATTGCCTCTTCGCAAAAGCGGATCGCCCGCCAGTGCTCCTCCAACTCGTGAAGCACATCCAGCATCAAAAGATTGAATTCCACCGGGCAGGTTTCCGGCTCGATGGCATCGATCAGCGGCTGCGCTTTCTTGCGCAGCGCCTGTGCCTCGGGCATCTTCGCTAGGCGCTCGTTCAAAAAACACTGGCCGCTCGTCACCAGCGCTGTCAGCTTGCCCGCCTGTTCGACCGGGGCCTGCTGGGCTGCTTGCAGCGCCGCGTTGAAGGCTTTTTCACCGCTGGCCGCGTTCGTGCTTCTTGCTGCCTGCATCCCGCGCTCGACGAAAAATAGGCAAACATGAAAGGAATCTATGGCTGCTTCAGGATTCATATTCGCCCTCACTGGGCTGGCTGCGGGTTACATACTCTTGTTTCTGGGTCAATTTTGTTTCGTACTGAGTCTACAGTATCTACCGATAGACGCAAAGACGCGGAAAACGTGAGTCCTGTCGAAATCCCGTCCGCGGCTTTCCACTCACCAGGACACCCGTAAAACCGCTGCTTTTTGCTAGCATCTTTCCTATGTTGTCACTGTTACGCCGCACTGCCATCGCAGGCTCCCTGGCCGTGCTCTCGTTCTCCGCCGTTTTTGCGCAGCAGCCCAGTGCTGCTACGGCCAGCCGCATCGACGACCTGTTATCCAACATACATCGCAGCCACTCCGTCGCTCAGCTTGCCGTCTCGCCCAATGGAAAACGCCTGGCCTGGATCGAGCAAGGCCAGATTTTTGTCGCGCCGCTGAACGATCTCAACCAGCGCCGCCGCGTCACCGCCACCTCCACGCCTAGCGGCGCCTGCCGTGAATACGGCCTTGCCTGGTCTCCCGATTCCTCGGCGCTGGCCTTTTTGTCCAATTGCCTTCAGCCCGGCGGGCCCTTCGATCTCTTCCTCTCTCATCTCTATGCGGCATCGCCGTCGCGTCTCACCAGTCTCGACGGCTACGCCACCTCGCCCGCTTTCTCGCCCGACGGAAAATCCATCGCCTTCCTCTACGTTCCCGGCGCAAATCGTCCCGCTGGCGCCACCGCTGCACAAGACGATCTCACCGGCGTCATCGGCGAGCAACTGGCCGAAATCGAGCGCGTTGCTTGGGTCTCCGCTTCCGCCAGTCAACCTGCAGCGCCCACCCTCGCCACGCCGGCCAATCTTCACGTCTATGAGTTCGACTGGTCGCCCGACTCCCGCTCCCTGGCCTACATTGCGGCCGATCCTCCCGGCGAAGATAACTGGTGGGTTGCCAAGCTCTATACGCAACCGCTTGGCGGCGCCGCGCTCCCGATCCTCTCTCCCGCCCAGATCTCTGGTCCCCTTCACGGCCTGCAAATCGCCGTTCCCCGCTGGTCGCCCGACGGAAAATCCATCGCCTTCATCGGCGGCCTTATGAGCGACCAGGGCGTTACAGGCGGTGATGTATGGCTCCTTCCATCCACAGGCGGCCTGCCGGTCAACCTCACTCCCAACCGTCCTTCCTCGGCTGCCTGGATTGCCTGGGACGGTAGCCGGGATCTCTTCTTCGGCGAATTGGCCGGCTCCAACTGCCAACTGGTCCGACTCCATCTTGCCGCCGATCCTCAGTCCGGTGAATTTGCCGCCGGGTCCGCGCAAACCATCTTCCACCGCCAGGGCGATATCGGCGACGGCCGCAACGACCTCAACTTTTCGCCCACCGCCGACCGCTCTCTGTTCGTTTTTGTCGGCAGCAGCTTCGAGCGCGCGCCAGAGATCTACGCCCTCCAAATCTCGATGCCCGCGAACACTGGATCTGCCGCGACTCTGGCCGATGAAATTTCCACTTCCAGCCAACTCTCCCACATCAACGACAACCTCCAGCCCGTCTGGGGAAAATCTGTTTCCATCGACTGGCCCAATGAGGGCTTCCATCTTCAAGGCTGGTTGTTGTTGCCCGCCCATTACGACCCGGCGCAAAAATATCCTCTTTTGGTGGTGGTCCACGGCGGTCCGGCCTACGCCAACCGCTCCAGTTGGGGCGTCGGCGACTTCGACGCCACGGTCTTTTCCGCCCTCGACGACTTCGTCTTCCTGCCCAATCCCCGCGGTAGCTTCGGCCAGGGCGAGGCCATGACCCAGGCCAATCGCAAAGACTTTGGCTACGGCGATCTGCGCGACATCCTGGCTGGCGTTGATGCGGTCCAGGCCAGCTATCCCGCCGATCCCAACCGCCTTGCCATCGCCGGTTGGAGCTACGGCGGCTTCATGGCCATGTTCGCCCCCACGCAAACCCACCGCTTTCGCGCCTCGGTCGCCGGCGCAGGCATCTCCAATTGGCTCTCCTATTATGGTGAGAACTCTATCGATCAGTGGATGATCCCCTACTTCGGCGCTTCGGTCTACGATGCCCCCGATCTCTATGCTCGCGGCTCGGCCATCCAGTACATCAAAAACTCCATCACGCCCACCCTGCTTCTGGTCGGCGACAGCGACGGCGAGTGCCCGGCCCCGCAGTCGTTCGAATACTGGCACGCCCTGCGCGACCTCCACGTTCCCACCCGGCTGGTCGTCTATCCCAACGAGGGCCATGGCATCGCCAACCCCGCCAACCGCCGCGATATTCTCCTCCGTTCCATCGACTGGCTGGCCCGCTACTTGCCGCCCACGCCCTAAGGAACCTCTGAAGAAGCCGTCTTTTGAAGAGTACGGGCTTGAAGGGAACGGGCTTTAGCCCCTGTGGAAAGTTTTTTCTCTCTATCATCATGTGGCGATTTCCCCGCATTCCTCGCCTGCTATCCATCCTGCGCGCCGGTAGTCTATATAGAAGCGTACGCACAGCCAGCTTTTGTGCCAGAGGAGGCCCCACCCTGATACACTTTTTCCTTGGAGTATCACTGGTGTTTTGCCCCGTCGGCGGCACGCGGGGGCTGGGCTGCCGGAAACCTGCGGCGTGGGTTCGCTTCACCGGAGTGTGAAACGGCTCGTGGCTGCCGGTAGCGGCGGGTTAAACTAATCATCATTCTGTGTTTTTGCGACCGTTCCGCGGTTAACGGCGCGGGGCGGGGAGGTTTCATGCGGCGGTTCTTGACGCTTGTTTGTTTGTTTTGCGTAGCCATTCCAGCCGGGATCTCGATTTCCGGCTGCACGCGCAATCCCGGGGAGAACTATTGCAACGGCCTGGGCTATGGAGCCAAGATCGGCCAGCTATCCTCGATCACTCTGCAACCGCAAACGGCCGGTATCTCGCTGGCCTATGGGCAGACCACCAGTATTCAGTCGCCCGCGGGTTATGACTGTAAAGGCAACTCGGTTTCGATCAGCAGCTCGGGCTTCAGCTACGGCACCACCAATAACCAGATCGCCGACCTCTCGCCCTCCGGCAACCTCTGCGCCGGAACCTGGAATCGCAATACCGGTGGCGGCATCGCCGACTACACCTACTGTTACGCGCCCACGGCACAGCCCACGACCAACGGCCTGCCCTATGCCGTCGCCTATGTCACGGCTACGGCCGACTCCGTGACCTCGAATCCCGTCGCGGTCTATATCCATAAAGCCATCACCAGCATCAATCTGGTCACAACACCGCTCTCCAATTCCACTGCCACCGGCTGCTATTCGCAGAACCAGACCGCCCAGTTGGATGCAGAGGCCTGCTACGAGGGCAGCGATGGTAAACAGTACGAGTTCTGCGCGCCCGCTTCGGTCATCAAATCAGGAAATTATGCCTGCCCCGCAGGCGTAGCCGCGGGCTCGACGATTAAAACCTGCGGCTCGACTATCGGCACCCCCACTTACGCAGTGGGCAATTCCTCGGTCGCCACCATCGACTCTACGAACAACGTCATCACCGCCGACATGCCCGGCACAACGGTTATTACCGCGGGCATTTCGGAGACATCTTCCTCGGCAGGCTTCTTCTCCACCTGCCCGCCGGCCTCCATCAAGCTGGCGACCTCATCCAATAACGCGACCTCGGCAGTCATCACCCAAGGCACCACGCAGAGCCTCACGGCTACCGTGACCGATACCCTGGGCAATCCGATCAGCGGACTTTCGCTTACCTACGAGTCCACCAATCCTATCGACATCAGCTCCTCCAGCGGCTCCATCGTCACCTCGTATCCTGGTGTCGGCTCCATCTACGCTACCTGCCAGCCAACAAGCTGCAATCCCGCGCCCACCAACGAATTCGGCCTCTACGGCACTGGCCTGTCGATAGCCTCCAACCCGGTCAAAATTATCGTCCCTGGCTCGGCCAGTGAATTCGCATGGTTCGGCGCTCCCAACAACTCCCGTTACGTGGCCGAAATCGAGTTGCTTACTGGTAATGCCGGCTCGACCATCAAGCTGCCCTACGTCCCCAATTCGATGGTGATGGACAAAACCGCCACCAACATCTACTTCGGTTCTTCGCACGAGTTGATGATCTTCTCGGCGGCCAGCAACACCGTTTCCAAGCAGGATGCATCGGTTCCCGGCGTGGTTCTTGCCGTCTCGCCCGATAACTCGACGGCGTTGATCAACGACCAGTCGCGCGGCATCTTCTACCTCTACAACACCACCAGCTATTCGGCCACTACGTACGCTGGCCTGGGCGCGGCCGCGGCATGGACCCCCGATTCCGCGACCCTCTACATCGTCGACAGCGCGGCGCTGGGCGGCAATCACACCAATACCCTCTACGTCTACAACAGCAATGCTGGCGGCTGGAACACCTACGACTTGAGCGCCTCCGGTGGAGCGCAAAACTTGGCTGTCACCGTTCCCGCCATCGGCGCCTTTCTCAGCGGTTATCCCACCGTTGCTCATACCTGGTGCCCCACCGGCACGGCCGGTACAGCCTCCTCGATTCTGTACTATCCGCAGCCTTCCGCTGACGCTGTCAGCGTCGATACCAGCGTCCTTAATGCTACCTCCGATGGCGCACACATCCTTGGCGCGGTCTTGAATGGCAGCGGCATCAACCTCTCCGACATCGGCGTTTCTATTCCCACCACGGTTTGCGGCGGCGTTGGCGCTTCCACTCCCGCGCTGGGTGGATCGCTCACCGGCCTCTCCACGGGCCCGTCAATCAACAGTGCCGCCACGGCTTTGTCGCTGGGCTCTGGCGTTACCGCCACGGCCGTCAATCAGATCGTCTCCGCCACGGCGCCCAACACCTCTTCCACCACCACCGCGGCGCCCATCGCTTTCGTCACCTACAATGCGTCGAGCAGCGTCGCCGCCCAGTTGCCGTACTACCTGCCTAAGTCGAGCAACGCAGGTACGGCCAGCTTCATCAGCTTCGCTGATGCCACATCGTCCACGCCGCCCACGGCCCCCCTCGCCGGTGTCTTCTCGCCCGACAATCATTACTTCTTCGTCTCCACAGCCGGCGACAACGAGATTCACTACATCAGCATTCCTGCCAACGTGAGCACCTCCAATCCGCCCACGGATTCGCAGCAGATTTCTCCCAATCTGCCTGCCTGCACGTCAAGCGATCCGGGCTGTGCCTACACCGGCACGGGCACCTACGTTCCTGCCACAGTGATTACCGTCAAGCCCCGCACTGTGACATAGACCCGGGCCTATCAACCTGCAGATGCAACCTGCAAACGAAACACCGAAGCGGCCTTTCCATCACGGAAAGGCCGCTTCGTTCTTGGCTGAATCCATTCCCCGCGCCTTTCCGGGAATGGCGCATTTTCCACACCGGACCGCGCGCAACTTTCCCGGCCGCGATTTTCCCTCCCCGGTCTCGCACGCTAAAATCGACGTATGATAAAAGGCATCTCGTTTCTGCGGCCCGCCGGCAACGCAGCGGCCTACGAACGGTTGACCGGCTTCTTTTCCGCACTGGGTTTCGCCTCCGGCAAAGGATGGCAGGAGGAAGGCAGCCGGGGCGCATCGTTCCTGGCTCCGCTCGGCAATCTGGAATTTGTCGATGGCGCGTTTCCCGCCACCGCCGATACGCTCATTGAAGTCACCTCGATCGATTCCGCTTTTCAGGCGGCCGAGGCCTGGCTGCGCGCGCAAGGCGGCGAGGCCGCCAGCCGTCTGGCGCCGGTCTCCGCCACGCATTGGGGCGCGCAGCTCTTCACCGTCGAGCCCGAGCCCGGCTTCCGCTTCGCTTTTTGGGCCTGGTCCGATCCCCTCAAGGGCAAGGCAGTGGCCCTGGAAGGCGATCTCTCTGCCGCAGGCATGAAGTTTGCCATTGTCGTCTCGCGCTGGAACGCCGTCATCACCGACCGGCTTCTGGAAGGTGCGCTCGACGCATTGTTGCGCAGTGGCGCCGCGCGTTCGGCTATTGAAATCGTCCGCGTTCCCGGCGCTTGGGAGATTCCCGCCGCGGCCCGTAACCTGGCCAATGCCGGCAAGGTCGACGCTATCGTCACCCTGGGCTGTCTGCTGCGCGGCGAAACCGCCCACTACGAGGCCATTTACAACGAGGTCGCCCGCGGCATCGGCCAGTCACAGCAAGAGACCGGCATTCCGCACAGCTTTGGCGTGCTCACCTGCGAAACTCTCGAGCAGGCGCTGAACCGTGCCGGCATCAAGGCTGGCAACAAGGGCTTTGAGGCCGCTGCCGCCGCCATCGAGATGGTCAGCCTGCGCCGCAAGCTCCAGCAAGGCGGTACCGCTTGAGCACTCGCCTCCGCCGCAAATCCCGCGAACTCGCCATGCAGATGCTCTTTCAGGCAGACCTCGGCCACCAGTCGACCGAAGAGGTCCGCGATACCTTCTGGAAGGCCGGCGATCCCGTCGAGCCCGAAGTGAAAGGCTTCGCCGAAGATCTCTTCCGCGTCGCCCAGGCCCGCCACGAAGAGATCGACGCGCTGATCGCCAATCACTCCAAGCACTGGCGGCTCGACCGCATGCCGGCCGTCGACCGCAATTTGCTGCGCATGGCCGTCGCCGAACTGATCGGCTTCAAGTCCACGCCCTTTCCCATCGTCATCAATGAGGCTCTTGAGATCGCTCGCCGCTACTCCGCTCCCGAGTCCATCCAGTTCCTTAACGGCATGTTGGACTCCATCGCGCGCAGCCTCATTGGTTGATGGCCATCGGTTATGCCGCTAATTGAGTTCCTATCAGCCATGCGCGCTCGATCATTCGTTCCGGCAGCTTGTAGTCGGCTTTGCCGGCCGTCAATCCCACCCATAGCTGTCCCACCGGCCTGGCGCCCAGCATGCGCGCCGCCAGGCGCAGCGCCCGCGTGGCCCCGGTGAACAGGGGAATCAGAAAACCCGGCATCCCCGCCGCCGCGATCAGCACTGCCTTGCGGGGTTGCTTTTTGCTGCGCAATACCGGCGTTTTTTGTCCCCACGGCCAATACGCAAAGCCCAACAAACGTTCCTCAAATTGCCGGAAGAGCGCGGTTACGTTGTAGTAGTTCACCGGCGAGGCCAGCACCACGGCGTCGGCGGCCTCCACGGCCACCAGAATCTGCTCCAGATCGTCCTCTTGCAGGCAGCGGCCCCGCGTCTCTCCTGGCGTCTGCGTACACTGCCGGCAGTTGGTGCAGAACGCCAGCGGATGCTCGCTCAGCCGGATCGTCTGTGTCACCGCGCCATGGCTCCGCGCGCCCTCCAACACCGCATTCACCACGCTATCGGTTGCCCCACCCTTGCGGTAACTGCCCACAATGGCTACCACGCGAGTGCTCATGCGTGCCTCCTGTTCGATATGCGGGCTCGCCGCCAAGCTTCAGCCGCCTCGCCGCCATCCAGCGCGCTCTCCACTGGTGCCGTGCCCCCTGCTATTCTGGATGGCGTGATCCCGCGCATTCGCTTCAGTTTATTTATCGGCATGTTACTGTTCTCCACTTTAGAGCTCGCCGCGTGTCGCAAAGAGGAACAGGCGGTGGCTGGCGTGGCACAAAACGCCGCCAATGCCGAGCATAAAGCTCAGGCCATCGCCACCGAACGCGATAACCAGCGCGCGCAGTTGGAACGTATCCCACTGCCCACCAAAAGCCTTTACATCGATGTTCACGATGCTTCGGCGTGGGCCAATCCCTTTCTGTCCGTCGGTCCCGAGACCATCAATCTCCGCATCCTTTTGCCCGATAACAATCCCAATCCCTCGGCCCAGGGCTCGCTGCTACGTCCCGCCGCCGCGCGGCGTCAGGAACTGGTTCTGCGGCCTGAAGATCTGGCCAAGGCTGTCATTGCCATCCCGTCCGGCGCCTGGCGCTACGGCCGCGTGATCGCCGTCGCCGAATCCAGTACCGCCGTGGCCAAGGACCGGCCCAAGGTCCGCCGCAACGTCGAAGCCGCCATCAAGCAGCTCAACGACCTCGGCGTCGTCGTTGAAGAGTGGCCCGCGCGCTGACATTTTTCGCCCCTTTTCAACCGTTCCGCGCTCAACCTTCCCGCCGCTTTCATCCACCCACCTGCCGTGTTGCGCTACACTAAACTGGTTGAGTCGCCACAAGGTTTCCTTGTAGCGCAGCGAAAGGAGAGGTTTCGTTATGGCAGAGGATCAAAAGTCCTACGGTTTGGCGTGGTTTTTGGCTGGATTAGGTGTGGGCGCGGTGGTCGGCATTCTCTACGCCCCCAAAAGCGGTAAGGAAACCCGTGAAAGCATCGCCAACGGCACTCGCGAAGGCGCCGAGTATCTGCGCGTCCGCTCCCGTCAGGCTGCGGAAAACGTCAGCGCTTTGGTCGATAAGGGCAAAGAACAGGTAAGTACCTACGTCGATCGTGGCCGCGAAGTCATCGACAAAGGCCGCAACCAGTGGGAAGAGTTCGTCGAGCGCGGCAAAAATGTCGTTGCCGATCAGACAACCCGTGTGGGCGCGGCCATCGATGCCGGCCGCCAGGCTTACAAGGCTCCCAGCGCCGAGCCGGAGACACATCTCTAATCTCCCGCCCGGTTGCTTTTCAAACTCCCTTCGCCGTTCGGCGAAGCGGGCTTGAGCCACCTTTCCGGCGCTAGCGCCTCCCCTTGACCGGGGAGGCGTTATTCCGGGCTGTGCACCTTCGCAGCCACTCCGCGCGAGAACGTGAGCATGCCGCAAATCGATAACCAGACCATTCAACTCGTTCTTGTCGCGGCCATCGCTCTGGCGCTGCTCATCCAGGTGATCGTTCTGCTGGCTGCCTTCGTCGCCATGCGTAAAGCGGCCCGCTCCATCACCCAGACGGTTGAACAACTGCGCGATTCGGTCCTGCCCATCGTCGATACCACCCGCGATCTGGTCGATAAACTTGCCCCCAGAATCGATCAAACCACCGCCGATCTGGCTGCGATGACTCACTCCTTGCGCCTGCAAACCACCGAACTGCACACTGTTACCGCCGATGTCGTCGCCCGCACCCGCCGCCAGTCGCAACGCGTCGATAAAATGATGACCGGCTTTCTCGATGCCGTCGATCGCGCCGCCAAATTTCTCGCCGAAAATATCGCCAAGCCCATGCGCCAGCTCTCGGCCATGATGGCCTCGGTCAAGGCCGCCGTCGAATCGTTGCGCAACTCCCAGCCTGCGCCAGACGCGCCGCCGGAGCCATCCGCGCCACCAGAGCCGCCCGCCAACGCCGGCAAACCGCAATCCTGAAACACCACGCCCGATTCAAATCGCTACATGACAAGCATGCATACTTTCAATCCCGCGCAATTGGCCACCAACGATATCTACAAACTCATGATCGGCATCATCGTGCCCCGGCCGACGGCCGATCGCCTTTGTCTCCACCATCGACGCGGTCGGCGTCAGAAACCTGGCGCCCTTCAGTTGCTTTACCGGTTGCAGCTATAACCCGCCGGTGGTTTGCTTCAGCGTCTCGGTGCGCGAGGGGCCACAGCCCTATAAAGACACTCTGCGCAACATCGAAGCCACCAGCGAGTTTGTCGTCAACATCGTCTCCGAGGAACTGGCCGCGGCCATGAACAAAACCGCGCAAGAGGTTTCGCCCGAGGTTGACGAGTTCGAACTTTCCGGCCTCACGCCAATCGCCAGCGAACGGATCCGCCCGCCGCGCGTGGCCGAAAGCAAGGCCCAGATGGAGTGCAGCCTCCGCCAGATTCTGCGCTTCGGCGATCGGCCCGGCAGCGGCATCCTGATCTTTGGCGATGTAGTGCGCTTCCATGTGCAAGAGGATCTGCTCGACGGCGTCAAGGTCGATCCCGGCAAGCTCAATGCCGTTGGCCGTATGGGTGGCCCGCTCTTTGTGTGCACCCGCGATTGCTTCGAGCTGCCACGGCCCAAGTAATTTCAGCAGGGCTCTCACGTTGCCGCCAGAAGCAAGGTTGAACCGCTTCCACTCAACCGCGATTTTCGTATGTTTTTGCGGCCATACTTGCGCGCGGTCAGCGATTCTTCGCGTAAGCCTCCAGCAGCATCCGCGCGGCGCGGAACGATGTTGTCCGTCCCTCGGTTACGTCGCTTTCGAGATCTGCCATCCGGCTCCGTACCGCCGGATGCGCATCGAACTGCTGGCGCAGCGCCTGCTCGATCATCTCGTGCATCCAGCGCCGCTGCTGCTGCTGCCGCGCCCGCGCAAACCATCCGTTACTCCGCGTCAGCGCGGCATATTCCAGCACTGTGGTCCATAGCCCCGCAATGCCCGCGCCGGTCCGGGCCGAGCAGCTCATGGCCCGCGGCGTCCATCCCGACGGCGAGGCAGGGAAGAAGTGCAGCGCGTTTTGCGCCTCCACACGCGCCCGCTCGGCGGCGATGATATTGTCGCCATCGGCCTTGTTCACCGCCACCATGTCGGCCAGCTCCATTACGCCGCGCTTGATGCCTTGCAACTCGTCGCCCGCCCCGGCCAGCGTCACAAGTAGAAAAAAATCCGTCATCTCGTGTGCTGCGGTCTCCGACTGGCCTACGCCAACGGTCTCCACCAGAATGTTCTTGTATCCGGCTGCTTCGCACAGCAGCATCGCCTCGCGCGTACGCTGTGCTACGCCGCCGGCAATGCCGCGCGAGGGCGAGGGGCGAATGAAGGCCATCTCGTTGGCGGCCAGCATGGTCATGCGCGTTTTGTCGCCCAGAATGCTGCCGCCCGAAAGCTGGCTGCTGGGATCGATGGCCAGCACGGCGACCTTTTGTTGCAATGTGCCGGTCAAGTATCCGCCCAGCGTTTCGATCAAACTGCTTTTGCCCGCGCCGGGCACGCCAGTGATGCCCACGCGCAGCGAGTCGCCCGCTGCCGCGGGCAGGCAATCTTCCACAATCTGTTCGGCCAGTTCGCGATCGGCCGGACGCAGGCTTTCAATCAGCGTTACGGCGCGCGCCAGCACCGTGCGCTCGCCGCGCAAAATTCCGTCCACATACTCCTGCCGCGTCAGCTTGCGGCGGCTGCGCGTCACGCGCGGAGGCTCCGGCGTGCCGCATCCGGCAACTTCACGCAGCGCGCTGTTTATGGCGTCCATCCAACCTCTTTACTCCATCATAAAAAACGGCACGGCCGTAGCCGTGCCGCTAGTGTAGCAAAAGCATCAGCTCACGATGCTGGCGTTCAAGGTCTCCAGAATCTTTTGCGCGGAAACCGGAATCACCGTGCCGGGGCCGAAGATCGCCACTGCGCCGGCCTGGTACAGAAACTCGTAATCCTGCGGCGGAATCACGCCGCCCACAAAGACGAGAATGTCGTCGCGGCCCAGCGCGCGCAGCTCCGCGATCAGTTGCGGAACCAGCGTCTTGTGTCCGGCCGCCAGGCTGGAAACGCCCACCGCGTGCACGTCGCTATCGGCCGCCGAACGCGCCACCTCGCGCGGCGTCTGGAACAACGGGCCGATGTCCACATCGAAGCCAATATCGGCGTAGGCCGTGGCCACCACTTTGGCGCCGCGGTCGTGGCCGTCCTGGCCCATCTTCGCGATCAAGATGCGCGGCCGCCGGCCCTCTTCGCGCTCGAACTCTTCCACCATCCGCCGCGCCTTTTGGAACTCCTTGTTGTTGACGCTCTCGGCCGAATAAACCCCCGAGATGGTGCGCGTCGTGGCCTCGTACCGTCCCCAAACTTTTTCCAGTGCCGACGAGATCTCGCCCAGCGTGGCCCGCTTGCGCGCGGCCTCTACGGCAAGCTCCAGCAGATTGCCCTCGCCCGTCTCCGCGCATTTTTCCAGCGCTTGGAGCGCTTCCGCGACGGCGCCTGAATCGCGCTCGCTCTTCAGTTGTTCCAGCCGCTTGATCTGCGACTGGCGTACGGCCTCGTTGTCGATGGCCAGCACCGGAATCTCCGGCTCCTCCGCCGGAGCGTACGCGTTGACACCCAGAATCATGTCGCGGCCCGAGTCGATGCCCGCCTGCCGCCGCGCCGATGCTTCTTCGATGCGCATCTTCGGCAACCCGGTCTCGATGGCCTTGGCCATGCCGCCCAATCCCTCGACCTCCTGGATCAGATTCCAGGCTGAGTGCATCAGTTCGTGGGTCAGCCGTTCGACATAGTACGAGCCCGCCCAGGGATCGATCACCCGCGTGATGCCGGTCTCTTCCTGCAGGTAGATCTGCGTGTTGCGCGCGATGCGCGCGGAAAAATCGGTGGGCAGCGCCAGCGCTTCGTCCAGCGCGTTGGTATGCAGCGATTGCGTGTGGCCCAGCGCGGCGGCCATCGCCTCCACGCAGGTACGCACTACGTTGTTGTACGGGTCCTGCGCCGTCAGGCTCCAGCCCGAGGTCTGCGAGTGCGTGCGCAGCGCCAGCGACTTGGGATTCTTAGCGCCAAAACTTTTTACCAGTTTGGCCCACAGCAAGCGTCCGGCGCGCATCTTGGCAATCTCCGTAAAGTGGTTCATGCCAATGCCCCAGAAGAACGAAATACGGGGCGCGAAATCGTCCACGCTCAGGCCTGCGTTGACGCCGGCTCTCAGATACTCGACGCCATCGGCCAGCGTGTAAGCCAACTCGATGTCGGCCGTCGCGCCCGCTTCCTGCATGTGATAACCGCTCACGCTGATGCAGTTGAACTTGGGCATCTTGGCCGCGCAGTAGCGGAAGATGTCGCCGATGATGCGCATCGATCCGGCCGGCGGATAGATGTAGGTGTTGCGCACCATGAACTCTTTCAGAATGTCGTTCTGAATGGTGCCGCTCAACTGCTCGGTCTTCACGCCCTGCTCTTCGGCGGCGACGATGTAAAACGCCATGATGGGCAACACCGCGCCATTCATCGTCATCGATACCGACATTTGATCGAGGGGAATGCCACGGAACAAAATTCTCATGTCGAGAATCGAGTCGATGGCTACGCCGGCCTTGCCCACGTCGCCGGTCACGCGTTCGTGGTCCGAGTCGTAGCCGCGGTGCGTCGCCAGGTCGAAGGCCACCGAAAGTCCCCGCTGGCCGGCCGCCAGATTGCGCCGGTAAAACGCGTTTGACTCCTCGGCCGTCGAAAATCCCGCATACTGGCGGATCGTCCACGGACGCTGCACGTACATCGTCGTATAGGGCCCGCGCAGGTACGGCGCGATGCCCGCCGCATACTCCAGGTGCTCAAGCTCCGCCAGATCTTCTGGGGTATAAAAGCCCTTCACATGAATGTGCTCGAGCGATAGCCAATCTTCCTGGCTCGCCGCCGAAGACCCAGCCGCAGCCGGCTGCCAATCGATTTTTGTAAAATCCGGACGCACCATATGCTCCTAGCTCGTTGCTAATTCCCGATGCCCAATTTCTGTTGCCACTTGCTCAGCACTTCCACGGGATTGCTGCGGACATGCACGAAATCCGCCACTCCCTGCGCCGCCAACTGCTCGGCGCCCTCGGGATTTCCCGCGATCAAGACCGGCGTCGCGCGGCCGGCTTCTTGCAACTTCGGTAGCAACCCGGCCACCAGCTCCGCGTACTCCGGATCGGAGCTGCACAACACGATCAGATCCGCGGCCTCGGCGGCAATCTCTTCGGCCTTCTTGAAGCGCTGCGTCACCATCTCGAATCCGGCGCAGGCAAAAAAGTTCGCCGTAAAGCCCGACCGCGCCGCGCGCATCTTCACGTCGCCGATCTCGGCCAGCAGCACGCGTGGCGTCTTGCCGCCCGCCGCCGCGTGGCGCTCGGTGCGCAGCCGCAATTCTTCATAAACCAGCGCGCCGCGCGGGCCGCCGTGCATCCGCTCTTCGTCGATCTGCTCCAGCGCCCGCTCGGCTGCGTTGGCATATTGATTGGTGCCCACCAGCACCCGCCGCCGCGAAACAACCGCCTTCTCGCGCGCCGCTTGCGACTTGGCCAGCGCCTCGGCAATCGCGCCTTCGGCTTTGCGGAAGCCACCCTTCGACTCGATCTCTTGCAGCCGCTTCCATCCCTCGCGCGCCAAAAAATCGGTCAACGTTTCCAAATAATACGAACCGCCGCCGGGATCGCAAACGCGGCTGAGCAAGGCCTCGTGCTTCAAAAGCAGTTGCGTATTCCGCGCCAAACGCCGGCTGGCCTCGTCCGGTTGCCGGTAGCATTCGTCAAAAGGCGCTACCACCACGGAACTCGCTCCGCCCAGCGCCGCCGACATGGCCTCGGTCGTCGCCCGCAAAACATTCACGTGCGGATCGTAGACCGTCTTGTTCCAGCGCGAGGTCCGCGCCGTGATCCGCGCCCGCGCCGCTTCTTTGGCAACGCCGAAACTCTCTGCCGCCTGTGCCCACGCCATGCGGAAGGCGCGTAGCTTGGCCATCTCGAAGAAGAAATTCGAGCCCACCGCAAAGCTGAATTCGATGGCAGCCACGGCCCGTCCCGCATCCACTCCGCGCTCGCTCATCGCCGCCAGAAAATCCACGCCCGCCGCCAGCGCGAATCCAATCTCCTCGACCGCCGTGGCTCCCGCGGTCTCGAATTTTTCCGCGTGAATGGAGAAGGGAACAAATCCCGCCGGAGCCGCGGCAATCGCCTTGGCCGCGAAGTCCACGTTGGCCAGTGCATCGCTACCTGTCGAGATGCGCGAGGCATTCGGCTGCATCTTCAGCCGCTCCAGCACCAACTCGATTACCTGCTCGCTGGCCGCTGCCACATGCACGTGAATCTCATCGAGATGCTTGAGCAGCAACTCCAGCCGTGCCGCGCCGTCGATGGAAACGCCAGTAAAGGCAATCTCTTCGGCACCGGCGGCAACCGCCGCAACCGCCATGCGGTTGGCTTCGGCTGCGTCGCTGACCGCGATTTCTTCGCGAATCCGCCAATCGCCCGTGGCGCCGTTGCCGCGCACAAAGGGAAACTCGCTGGGCGCCGCGCCCATCCAGCTCAGTCCCTTGAGATCGGACGAGCGGTAGTAGGGCTTTACCGCCAGTCCTTCCGGGCTCTGCCACACCAGACGCTTGTTGTAGTCGGCACCCTTCAGGTCGCGCACAATCGCCGCTTCCCAGGCTTCGGTCGCCACCGGCGGAAATTCATCGAGCAAATGTTCAGTCGCCATCTCTACTCACTTGTCCTGAGGATCTTCAACAATCTCGAAGAGCACTCCAAAGGGATTTTCCTCGCGCGATTTGGGATGCACGAAGAACACCGTTGTGCCTCGCGAGCCTTTGCGCGGCGCTTTGTCGATGATGCGGAAACCCGCGGCCTGCATGGCTTCGAAGGCTTGCTGCGCGTTGGCTACACGGAAACCGATGTGCGTCAGACCGCCGCGGCCGCCGTTTTTGTCGATCGTCTTCTGCACCGGCGAGTCGGCCGTCAGCGGCTCCAGCAACTGAATCAGATTCGGCCCGTCGCCGATCTTCAGCAGCGCCTCGCGCACCTGATCGCCGCCCAACACTTCTTCACGGTGAATCTCTTTGAAGCCCAGCAACTCGTAGGCCTTGACCTGACTCTCCAACTCGCCCTGCCGTACGGCGATCGCTACGTGATCGACAAACTTGATGCCGGGAACCTTTTGCAACTCTTCCTGCGCTATGCTCATCTTTATCCTTCGATCTTCGCTTTATTCCAGTTCGATCAAAATCTGATTCAACTTCACGGCCTCGCCAGCAGCAATATGCACGGCCTTCACCTTGGCCGCGCGCGGCGCCACGATGTTGGTCTCCATCTTCATCGCCTCCAGAACCGCCAACAATTCGCCGGCGGCCACCGCTTGGCCGGGTTGCACGTTCACGCGAACCACCAGGCCCATCACCGGGCTGCGGCTGATGGTTCCCTCGCTGTTCCACGCATTGTTTTGGCTCAGCGTGCGCGGACTGGCCGCGGGCGCCGCCGGTTTTGGCTCTGGCTCCTGCAGGCCTTCGGCCTCGTCCAGAACCTCTACCTCAACCTCGTACGTTTTTCCCTCGATCGTAACTTTCAGCTTCAACGTACCGCTCCTTTTTAACTGGGCTCTTGGCCGAATATCTTCTTTCTGGCCCGCACATCGTGCGAGTTCTGCAACAGAATCCGCCCCTGCCGGACCCAAGGTGAGATGTCGTCCTTGGCGCCGCCGATCCAGCGCGCCGAAAGAACGCGAACCCGCTTCTCCATGAAGACGGTCACTGCCGCCGTGATTGCCGCCAGAATCTCTGGCGGCATCGCTTGTGCCGTATTCCACTCTTGCTGGTCCATCCTGGTCTCCTTTAGAGCGGAATCAATCCGTGTTTTTTCTGGGGCCGCAACTCGCGCTTGGTTTGCAGCGCGTCCAGCGCCCGCGCAATATAACGCCTGGTTTCGGCCGGCGAAATCACATCGTCCACCAGCCTGCGCCCGGCCGCTACATACGGATTGGAGAAGGTGTCGCGATACTGATCGACCATCTCCTGCCGCTTGGCCGCCTTGTCTTCGGCGCCGTCAATCTCGCGCCGGAAGACGATCTCGGCCGCGCCCTCGGCGCCCATCACCGCGATCTCGGCTGTCGGCCAGGCCGCCACGCGGTCCGCGCCCAGTCCGCGCGAACACATGGCGATGTAGGCTCCTCCATAGGCCTTGCGCAGCACCACCGTGATCTTCGGCACCGTCGCCGCCGAATAGGCAAACAACAGCTTGGCGCCGTGGCGGATAATGCCGCCGCGCTCCTGCTCCACGCCCGGCAAAAATCCCGGCACGTCAACAAAAGTCACCAGCGGAATATTGAAGGCGTTGCAGAAGCGTACAAACCGCGCCGCTTTGTCCGAGGCGTCGATGTCCAGCGCTCCGGCCGATACGAAGGGCTGATTAGCTACTATGCCGATCGTCCGTCCCGCCAGCCGTCCAAATCCGATCACGAGATTGGCCGCGAACTCGGGCTGAATCTCCATGAAGTCGTTGCTGTCGACCACGCGCAGAATCACGTCGCGCACGTCGTAGGCTACCTTGGGGTCCACCGGAACCGCATCGTTGATCGAGCTGTCGTCTTTGATCCGTCCGCTGAAGGGCTTGCGCGGAGGGTCTTCGAGATTGTTCGCCGGTAGATAACTCAACAACCGCCGGCAAAGTGCGATTGCGTCCTGGTCGTCGCGCGCAATCAGGTGCACCACGCCGGAGTAGCGCATCTGCGACTGCGGCCCGCCCAACTCCTCGGCGCTGACCTCTTCGCCGGTCACCTGCTTGATGACCTGCGGTCCGGTGATGAACATCCGCGCCTGCTCGGTCTGGATCACAAAATCGGTGAGCGCCGGGCTATAGGCCGCTCCACCGGCGCACGGCCCGCAGATCAGCGCGATCTGCGGCACGGCTCCAGAGAGCAATACATTCTGATAGAAGATGCGCGCATAGCCGGCCAGGCTGTCGATGCCTTCCTGCACGCGCGCGCCGCCCGAGTCGTTGATAAAAACAAACGGGCTGCCTGTCTTCAGGCTCATGGCCATCATGTCGGCCACTTTGCTGCAGTGGGTTTCGCCGGCGGCGCCGCCCACCACCGTAAAGTCCTGGCTGGCCAAGTGCACCAGCCGCCCGTCGACGGTCGCGCAGCCGGTCAACACGCCATCGGCCGGCAACTCTTTGCCCGCCATGCCAAAGTAGGTCGCCCGGTGCTGGCAAAACAAGCCAATCTCTTCAAAACTGCTTTTGTCGACGAGCTTTTCAATCCTCTCGCGCGCCGAAAGTTTGCCCGAGGCATGCTGTTTGTCGATGCGCTCTTTGCCGCCGCCCAATTCCAGCTTGGCGCGCCTGGCCTCTAACTCGGCGATCTTCTCGCCCATCGACTTCTTCTTTTTTGCGGATTCGATTTGACTTGCCATCCTCTCACCTGGGGAACCAAATGCAACGTATGCGCAATCCGTAGAGCGCCAATTCGCACCCTGGGTTCACGTCAACGACATTCTATGCTCCTGTAACGAACCCCTAATGTGACATAGTTCACGTTTGCCACATCCTGAAGTACGGCAGAAGTGTTCGCCAAGGCGATTGAGCCAGCCGGTGTTTCAATACGCAACACTGCGCGGCGCTATTCCCCGGTTCAGGCCATTTATGAGAACCGGGTCCGCCGCCAGAGCAGGGTTCCGCAGATGCCCAAGGGCACCAGCGTGCCTGCGATAAGCACCGCCATCCAGGGCAGATTCACGGCGATTGGCTGGGCGCGCGTGCCCCAGGCCAGCCAGACAAAAATTCCGCTGGCCAGGCAGACAATCAGCCACTCCCACCAGCGCCGCCCGCGCTTGCTCCCGGCTTGCGGATCGTCTCCGTTGACCAGCGCGGCAACATTGGCCCGGTCCAGGCCGTAGCGGTCGCACTCGCGATGCATCGCCGCCCGCCAGTTTTCCATCTCCGAAGGTGGCGGCTCGGCCAGGCTGATCGCTACCGCGCCGGCGATCATGATCACCGAACCCAGCAGAATTGTCAGCCTGGCGCCCGCCGTCATGCCGGCAAACTCGCCAAAAACCAGCGCCCCCCAGGCCAAGCCCCAAAGCTGATTCATATTTGACAGTGGTATACCGCGCCCGATGCCCAGATATTTGGCCGCGTATTGCTGAAAGAGATCGCCGATCACCCAGCAAAATCCCCCCAGAAATGGCCAGAAGAGCATCGGCCGCACGCGAACTAACTCGCCGCAAAGCTGTCCCGGACCGCCATAAAAAATCGATCCCAGCGCAAAGACCGTGCCCAGTTCGCCAAAGGTGAAAATGGTGACGAACGACAGCGGATTCATGCCGCTGATGTAGGCCTTGCGATAGGGAATATACATGGTTCCCCACAGCACGCCGGCGCCCAGCACGGCCGCAATGCCTATCGCCGCCTTGCCCGGTGTCGCGGCATTCTGTTGCGCCGTAGCAATGGCCAGAATCGCCGCGCCCACCACAATTGCCGCCGCTCCGCCAATCACCTTGGCCAAGTTTTTTCCGCGTGCCCCACGCAGTTCCTTGAACAGCAGGCTGCCCCAGAACAGCCCGATCAGGCTATTCGTATTCCACAGCGGAAAGGCGATTGCCAGCCCCACGTTGCGCACGCCGTAGATGGTCAGCGTGTTGGCCACTGCCCACAGCATTCCGCCCAGCAACGCCCACACCATCAGATGCGGCCGCTCGCGCAAGTCGCTCCACAAAAACTCCGTGCCCTTGAGCATCGTGGGCAGCGTCCAGCGCGCCACAAACGCGCCCATCACCATGCCCATCGAAAGCAGAAACGGAGAAAACCCGGCGGTGGCCAGTTTGGTCGGCGCCTCGGCGCTGCCCAGCCATACTGCGGCCGCTAGCCCGCAGGCCACTCCCAGCTTGTGTAATGAAATCGCCGGCCGCGCCGGCGCGGCCGTGGTTGCGCTCATCGGTTCACCTCAAAGCCATCAGCAGCAAGGTCCCGGCCAGAAGCACCACAAACGGAACCCACAGATGAATGTCGGTAAGAATGGCGGAAATCTTTGAGCGCTTCATCGCTGATATGCTGATCGCCCTGGGGCGAACGGCTTTCAATCCTCTTCTTCCAGATTATCGCCTTAGCCCCGTGTTGCCCGCAGTGCCATTTCACTCAACGGCTACCGCCTGTCAAGGTGGCAACCGTCTATTTGCGCGCTTTGAATGGAGCGATGGCGGCGGGCTGGGCGGAGCCAACCTGACCGGCTCGAACGGCGGCGGCATAAAAGTTTTCCCCGCGCGTGGGGGCGCCGGCCAAACGCCGCAGCATCGCCAGTTGGCCCACGTGGGTGAGCGCGTCGGCAATGGGGCCTTGAAAGAGGCGTTCGCTTTCGGCCTGTAGTGCCGCATCCGAGGCTAGAAATCTATCGAGCGTTGCAAGGGCTGTATAAAACCGTTTTTGTTCCTCGGGCCAGGCAAGCGGTGGCGATGGACGCCAGACGGGATGGCCCTGAGCCATGGAGAGTGCCCAATCCAGCAGATCGCCCATGTGCGCAAGGATTTCAATAGGGTGGCGGCCGGCGCCTGCAAAATCGGAAAAACTTTCGGGACCCTCTTCCAGGGCGCGCGTGGCGCGGTAGGCAAGCGTAGCCAGCGTGTGGCGGAGAAAGCCGCGCGAGGTTTCCATGGCCGCAGTATAACCTGAAAAATTGATACAACAGTCATGCGATTAGGCATTTGGCGGCAATCTTTGATAAACTTGAAGTTCTGAGACCAACCGTAGGAAGTTACCATGTCCATCCATCCCGTGATGCAGCGCCTAGCAGATAAGCTGAAGCGCACCGATTTGCCGGCCTTTGCTGCTGGCGACCAAATTCGCGTTCAAGTGAAGATCAAAGAAGGCGATAAAGAGCGGCTGCAGGCCTTTGAGGGCCTGGTGATTGCCCTGAACCGTGGTCCGCAGGGGACCTTCACCGTGCGCAAGATGAGCTTCGGCCAGGGTGTCGAGCGCATCTTCCCCTTCAATTCGAAGGTGATTGACAAGGTGGAGCTGGTGCGCAGCTACCGCGTACGGCGCGCCAAGCTGTTTTATCTGCGCGGACTGCGCGGCAAGGCAGCCCGGCTCAAGGAAATCGACCGCGTAACCGGCAAGGTGCGCGCGTAAACCTGCCGCAAACGAATCTACAACGGCGAACCCTCGGCCCATTGGGCTGGGGGTTTTGCTTTGCCGTCCTATACTGAGGCCATGGCCAAGAGGCGCGAGCAAAGCGCGGTGAAGCAGGAGTGTGACTGGTCGCTCGAAGAGGCGGCGCGGCAGCATGGCGCGTTGCGCATTGCCGGGCTCGATGAGGTCGGCCGGGGGCCGTTGTTCGGGCCGGTGGTTGCGGCCGCCGTCATTCTTCCCTTCGGCTGCTCCCTGCCAGGGCTGACGGATTCGAAAAAACTCAGCGAGAAAAAGCGCGAGCACTTCGCCGCCGGGATTCGCGCGGCGGCCGTGGCCTGGGCGGTGGCCGAGGTCGATGTGGAGATGATCGACCGCATCAACATTCGCCGGGCCTCGCTGGAGGCGATGCGCCGCGCCGTCGCGCAACTGGCCGTGCCGCCGGATTATTTATTGATCGACGGCCGCGACACCATCGACTGGAATGGCCCGCAAGAGGCGGTGATTGGCGGTGACGGACGCAGCCTCTCGATTGCCGCGGCCAGCGTGCTGGCCAAGGTGCACCGCGACCGGCTGCTGGTGGAGCTTGACGCCGTCTATCCCGGTTACGGACTGGCGCGGCACAAAGGCTACGGCTCGGCTGAACATCTGGAGGCGCTCAAGCAACTGGGGCCCACGCCGCTGCACCGCAAGAGTTTTCAGCCGGTGGCGCAACGGCTGCTATTCGAATAAGGCCGTAAAGCAAACCTCCGAATCGTACCGCTCCAACAATGGAGCTTGAGCACATCTCACGTCGGTGTAGAGTGGTTTTGAAAGGGCACGGATTTATCCGTGCCGCGATGTCGTTCAAAAAAATTGTCGGGGCTTTAGCCCCTGAGAGGAGGCTGCACCCGCCGAATTTCCGATCTACAACTGTAGAGCTATGCATCCAACGATTCTTTCTTAGTCGGCCGCGCGAAGGGCCACTGTTTGAGCCACCCGGCGCGGACGAGATAGATCAAGGAGCCGGAGACGGCGATGCCGGCGGCGACCAGTAGTTCGCCCACCGCATGGGCGCGTTTGCAGAGCAGAAAAGCGAAGCCCGCCATGGCCAAGATGGGCGGCAGCGGATAGAGCGGAATGCGGAAGGGGCGCGGCAGTTGAGGGCGCTGGATGCGCAGCAGCATGACGCCAATCTGTTGCGGAAAAAATTGCAGCAGAATGCGGGTGATGACCAGCATGGTGATCACCTGTTGCAGCGGGAAAAAGCAGAAGGCCGCGCCAACCAGGCCGAGGGCGAAGAGCGAACGGTGGGGAATGCCGTGCTTGGGATGCACGGCGGCGAGAAAGCGGAAGTAATTGCCGTCGCGGGCCGCGGCGTAGGGGACGCGGGAGTAGCCGAGCAGCAGCGAGAAGACACTGGCAAAGGCGGTCCAGACGATGAGGGCGGCGATGGTGTAACCGGCCCAGCGTCCGAAGGCAGAGCCGGCGATGTCGGCAACCAGTTGCATGCGCAGGGTGGCCGAGGCTCCGGTGTGCGAGCTGGTGCCGCCAAGCACAGGCAGCGCGGCCAGATTCATGGCCAGATAAAAGACGCCGACGGCCAGAACCGAAAGCAGGATGGCGCGGGGAATGGTGCGGTCGGGCTTGCGTACCTCGGAACCGAGAAAGCAGATGTTGTAATAGCCCCAATAGCAATAGGTGGCCAGCAACGTGGCCTGGGCCAGGCCGCCGAAGGAAGCCGTGGAAGAAGCCGGCATCTGCCAGCCGCCGGTGGCCGCCGCGCGGGTGAATCCGGAGACGATGACGCCGGCCATGGCAGCCACGACACCGGCAAAGAGCAACCAGGCTAGACGGGTGGTGGAGCTGAGATTGCGATAGAGCAGCGCTGTGACCATCAGGCAGATGGCGGCGGCGGCGAAGTTGGCGACGTGCAGCGCGGGTAGCACGGCGAAGGGCGCGGCGTCGAGCCCCGGCCAGAAGAAAGTGAGAAAACCCGACAGGCCGATGCAGCCCGAGGCAATGGCCAAAGGAGCGGTAAAGCTCAACTGCCAGACGTAGAGAAAGCTGAGCCAGTTGCCAGCGCCGCGCTCGCCGTAGATCTCGCGCAAAAAGGCGTAGGAGCCGCCGGCGCGGGGAAAGGCCGCGCCCAACTCGGCCCAGACCAGCCCGTCGGCGATGGCAATCGCTGCGCCCAGAGCCCAGGCCCAGATGGAGAGCCGGGCGCCAGCGGCGGCAAGAACCAGGGGCAGGGTGATGAAGGGACCGACGCCGATCATCTCCAGCATGTTGAAGAGCACAGCGGTGCCGAGGCCGATACGGCGTTGCAACTCCGGAGGGGTCGAGGAAGAGGGGATCATTGCTTGCATTCAGATTACGGCTTGGCGCGGGAGATTGACGAGCCGGGCAGAGTTCGGGGAGACTAATTGCGGCCGTACACGTGTGCAATAGGGAGTTTTTGATGCCAGAGAAGAGCCGGGGCAAAGCCGAAGAGTCGACGCCAGCCGGCAAACTGCGCCCCTTGCGGCGGCCTTCGATCAAAGATATCGCGCGGCTGGCGCAGGTTTCGCACCCCACGGTTTCGCGCGCGCTGCAGAACAGCCCGCTGGTCAACGCCAAAACGGCGGCCAAGATCCGCAAGATCGCCCAGGAGGCCGGCTACCGGGCCAGCGCGGTGGCCCGCGGGCTGGTGACGCGGCGGACGAGAACCATCGGACTGGTGGTGACCACGGTCGCCGACCCCTTTGCCGGCGAGGTGGCCTGCGGCGTCGAGCAGGCGGCAAAAGAGCATGGCTACGCGGTCTTTCTCGCCGATTCCAACGCCGATCCGGAGCAGGAACGGAAGCTCGTCGAAGAGCTGGCCGAGCGGCGGGTCGATGGCATTGTCGTGACCTCGTCGCGGGTGGGCGCGCTCTATCTGCCGCTGCTCAAGGAACTGAGCGTGCCCATTGTGCTGGTCAACGACCAGTATCCGGGCGAGTTCGTGCACTCGGTGATGATCGCCAACCGGGAGGGCGCGCTCGCCGCGGCCGGGCATCTGATCGGACTCGGGCACCAGCGCATTGCTTATATCGGCGACCGCTACGGCTTCCAGTCGGATACCGAGCGGCTGGCCGGCTACAAACAGGCACTGGCCGAAGCAGGCCTGGAGTTTGCGCACGAACTGGCGGTGCTGGCCGACAGCCGGCCAGAGACGGCGATCGAGGCCATGAACAAACTGCTCGATCTCAAACAGCCGCCCACGGCCGTCTGCTGCTACAACGACATCACTGCGCTGGGCGCGCTGCGCGCCATCTACCGGCGCGGTCTGCGCGTGCCCCAGGATATTTCCATAACCGGATTCGACGATCTGTTTTTTGCAGCCTATCTTGAGCCTTCGCTGACCACCGTGCGCCAACCCATGCGGCGCATGGGCGAAATCGCCATGGAAAACCTCTTCAAACTGATGTCGGGCGAGGCCTCGGTGGCGCAGGTCAAGGTCGAGGCGGAGCTGATCGTGCGCGAATCGACGGCCATGGCCGCCCGCCAATAGCTACCCCCTACAATCTGTCGTAACTGCTTCCCATTGTTCTAACCCGCTGCAATGGTGGGGGATACTAGCGGCAACACGTTGCCTAAAGGAAAACAATTGCAATAGAAGACCTATGCAAAAAATTGATACATGTCTTGAATTAACATGCTGATAACAATGCAAATCTAAAAAATTCTTGACAGTTGTATTTTTTATGAGCGATACTAAAGACGGTCACTATCAACGCCTGGAGGTTTTACATGAAACATCTCGTCGCAGCTAGCCTTTTCATCGCTTCCTTCGCCCTTCCCGCAGCGGCAAAAACCAGCCAGCCCGTGGATGATGCCTCTGCCTCTGCACCCGTTCGTGTCAGCACCGGAGTCATCGCACCCAAGCTGGAGGACTCTGCGGATCTGAACATCCCTGTCTTGCTGTCCGACTTCCCCGTCACCGGCGACGGCCAGGTTACCCTTTCGCTTACCGTCGACGAAAAGGGCATTCCACAGAACATCAAGGTCATTAAATCGGTTAACGCTTATTGGGATGCTCGCGTGGTCAATGCCGTCAGCAAGTTCCACTACAAGCCCGGATTGGTTGACAATCAGCCCATCCCGGTCGACCTCGACCTGACGGTCAACATCGCTCGCTAAGTTTCCTCAACAACCGGGCGTGCCGCGTCCTCAGGCGTTGCACTCCCGGCTTTTTCTTTTGTTGCGCATTGGTTCTCTCCGTATTTGCATCTTTTCTCTCTGCCTATTTACCCCACCTTGCAGCGCACTCTCTCCTGATGCTGGTGGGGCTTTTTGTGCGCGGTTTCGCGCCGAAAGACCGCCCCGCGCATCTTCAGGAATATATCGAGTCTTCTTCGTCCCTTAGCCGCTCCAGCATCTTTCGATCCTCGGCGCTCAGGGCCGCATCCTCCAACAAATCCGGCCGGTTTTTCAGTGTCTTGCGCAACTGCTGTTCGCGCCGCCAGCGCCGGATCTGGGCATGATCGCCATTGAGCAGCACCTCGGGTACGCGCTGCCCTGCGAATTCGGCTGGCCGCGTGTAATGCGGATAATCCAGCAGCCCGCCGGCTCCGTGCTGCGAGCGCGGCACGCCCTCCTGATCGGTGTCGATCTCGCCATCGGCCGCGCCAAAGCTCTCAAACTCGCTCGATGCCTCGTTGCCCAGCACGCCGGGGATCAGACGCATTGCCGCATCGACCACCACCGCTGCCGCCAGTTCGCCGCCGCTCAGCACATAGTCGCCGATAGAAAGCTCCATATCGCAATAGATCTCGCTGATGCGTTCGTCGACGCCCTCGTAACGACCGCAGATCATCACCACGCGGTCGAGCTTGGCCAGTTTGCGCGCCATCGCCTGCGTGAAGCGCCGCCCTTGCGCCGAAAGCAGAATCACCTGCGTCCCGCCACCTTGTTCCCTCGTTCCCTTGTTCCCTTGTTCCCTTGTTCCTTCGTTCCCTGTCTTTCTCGTAATCCCCAACTCGGCCATCGCTTCCGCTAGCGGCTCCGGTTTCAAGACCATTCCCTCGCCGCCGCCAAAGGGCCGGTCGTCGACGGTGCGGTGCCGGTCGTGCGTGAACTGCCGCAGATCGTGGGCCTCGATCGTCACCAGTCCGTCGTTGATGGCGCGGCGCACCACGCCCTGCGCAAAGACGCTCTCGAAAAATCCAGGAAAGATGGTGACAATATCGAAACGCATACAACGATGATATGACGCGGGTGTGTCCTGGCGGGTGCGCGGAATTCGCTGGGAAGAGAACAAGGCAAGCGCGGGGAAATTTGAAGATTCTGAGAGTCTCTGGACCGATCTGCTCTTTGAGCGCGGCAGGCGGAACGGCGCAGCAAACATTCGTAATCGAAATGTCCGCTCCCCCACTGGTGAACCCATTTTGCGCGACGAAGAACAGAGTTGGAACCTTTTGGCTCCTGGTTGCCGAACCGTGAAGAGGAGGAGTGAAAATGGTGGAGTTCTTTCCTGAAACACCGATATATGTGGAGCGGATGGTGATCGCGCTGGTGTACGGTTGCCTGATCGGGCTGGAACGGCAGTGGCAACATGGAATGGCTGGCATGCGTACCCACGGGTTGGTGGCGGTGGGTGGAGCGGCGTTTGTAGCCTGCGGTCTGCTGATCCCTGGCGACGCCGCGGCACCTGCGCGCATCGCCTCGTATGTGGTTTCAGGGGTGGGCTTTCTGTGCGCCGGAGCAATCTTCAGAGACGGGCCAACGGTGAAGGGCCTGAACACGGCGGCAACCATCTGGTGCGCGGCAGCAGTGGGCCTGCTGTCCGGTTTTGGCAATTTCATGCTGGGCCTGACCATGACAATCCTGGTGATGGCCACCAACGCCGGCCTCCGGCCCCTGGCCCACAAATGGCATCCGTGGACAAAAAATCAGCCGGTGGACGCCATCTACGAAGTCCGTGTTAGCTGTGGTGAGTTCATTGAGGAACACGTCCGCACCCTGTTGATGACCGCGATCTCGCAGGCTCCGGTCCGGCTGCGTGCGGTTCACTGCGTCCAGATTCCGGCCTCTGGCCAAGTGGAGGTGACGGCCGAGATTGTCACCGTGGGCGATCAGCCGCGCGAGGTGGAACGGATTGCGGCCACGCTTTCGATGGAGCCGGCAACACGTGACATCCACTGGGGCTTAATCCCGCAGGTGGCAATCGGAGCCACAAAGTCTGCGGGAGTGGCAACAGAGAGAGGGAGTACGCCCAAGCCCTAAATGTTTCCGGCATGAGCGCAAAGCCAGTGCTGGCGCAGTGTCCGTCAAATAGTTATTTTTCGTCACATCCCAGCCCTCATTGAAGTAATAAAAATCTCTCTTTGTGCGACCAACGCCTGTCATCTCGATTGTGTTGGTTTGGAAGGTTAGCGGTGCGGACGATTCCGTGGCGTCGATGGTGCGGCGACTTCCGCGCTTGTGGGCCAAACGCACGAAAGGGGCGGAATCTCCGCCCCCTTCGGTTGCAGCGTTTGAGCGCGGGTTAGAAGACCAGCTTGACGGCCATCTGCAGCTCGCGGCTAGGGAAGTACGTTGCGATGACGCCGTAGCTGGCGTCGGAGACGTTGCTGTCCGGAGCTTCGGCGTTGGGATGGTTGAGGACGTTGAAGGCCTCGGCGCGGAACTCGAGGTTGGTCTTCTCGAAGCCCAGCGGGAAGCTCTTGTGCAGGCCCAGATCCATGTCGTTGAAGTTCGGTCCGCGGGCCACGTTGCGCGGCGAGTTGCCGAAGGGTGTGTTGGCCGCCGTCGGCGCCGAGGCCGCGGTGGCGCTCAGGTACTGGTACTGCCCGGCGCTCACCTTCTTGCGCTGGCCCGAGGGCAATACAGGATTTCCCGTGAGATTGGCCTGGTAGACGAAGCCCGAAATCGTGCTCACCTGCTGGGCAGAGGTTTCGCTGTAGACGATGTTGATGGGCAGGCCGCTCTCGAAGGTGTACATGCCGGTCAACTGCCAGTTGGCCAAAGCATAGTCCAGCATGGGGCCGGAGTGCTTGCCCAGCGCGCGGCCAGGACCATAAGGCAGATCCCAAACCACGGCCAGAGCGTCGTGCAGTGGCTGGTCGTAGCCCGAGCGGGTAAAGCTGCCCATGATGTTATAGAGATTCACGAACGATCCATCGTTGTCGTTGGTCTCCTGGTTGGCGCTGGCCAAATCTTGCGCGTGCGACCAGGTAAAGGCGTTGGTCACATAGATGCCGTTGGAGTAGCGTTTTTCCAGCTTGGCCTCAAAGGCGTTGTAGAGCGAAGGGCCGCCATTGAACGACTCCTGAATGGCGCCGAAGGTTGTGATCGGCCGCCGCGATTGCAGCGAAGTGCTGGCCCCGGCCGCGTTGGGCGTGGCCTGGTTGTAGTCGGCCAGAATCTGCTCGTGCACGCCGTGGTTGCCCACATAGCCGATGTCGATGAAAGTGCGCGGCGCGATCTCGCGCTGCACGCTTAACTGGTAGCTTTCCATATATGTCGTCGGCGTGTGCGCCGGGTCGTAGGTGGTGGTTGTCGATAGCGGCGAATAATTCGACGCGGTCAGGAAGTTGGTGGCGTAGCCGGCCTGCGTCGGTTCAAAGCAGGTCAGCGGCGAGGCCGAGAGTGAAGCGCAGACCGATTCCGGCGAGGTCTTCGAGGCTGGCGCGTACTGCGTGACCACGTTGTCGATGTTGTAGGGCGCGTTCTGCGCCAGTTCGTTGACCGTGGCGGCGCGCAGGAACTGCTGAAAGCTGATGCCATAGGCGGCGCGCAGCACGGTCTTGTTGTCGATCTCGTAGGCGAAGCCCAACCGCGGCGCCAGGTTCAGATCGTTGCGGTGCACCAGCGCGCGTTTGAAGATCGAGCCGCTGGTGGCCGTGATCAGGCCGTTGGTGGGGCTGGTTGCCGGATCGAAATTCGCCAGTTGGTTGTGCGTCTCAAAGGGCGGCGTCGATAGCTCGTAACGCAGGCCGATGTTCAATGTCAGCCGGTTGGAGACGCGCCAGTCGTCCTGGCCATACATGTAGTTCAGCCGCTGGTTGAGTTCAACCCAGTGCAGAGCGCTCAGCTCGTACTTGCTGCGCGCGCCGAAGATGAAGTCGGCCAGATTCCAGGCCTGCTGATAGCTGGGGTCCGACGTGTTGTAGTGGGTATCGGTGGCCGTCGTGGTCTTGCCCTTGGAGAACTGGCCGCCGTAGGTGTCGGCGCCGAACAGGGGCTTGAAGTTGCTCACCACCGAGGAGACATGCAGATACTCATAGCCGAACTTGAGGCTGTGATGGTTGTGCAAAAGCGTGTAGTTTACCTTGGGATCGACCACAAACGGATTGACCGTGGTGGGCAGGCTGTTGGTGCGGCCAAACTGCGTGAAGCCGGTAATGGTGGTTGTGTTCAGACCGCTGGCGTAACTGGGATCGCTGGGCGCGTTGGGAATCCCCGCCGCGGTCAGCAGGTTGGTCTGGCCCATCGAGGCCGGCTTCTGCGTGCTGGCGCTCCAGGTCACGCCCAAACGCGCGTCAATTGCCGAGGCGTTGTTGATCTGGTAGGTCGCGGCCATCGCCAATTGCTTATTTTCCGCGTGCAGAAAGCCTTTGGCGGTCGAATAGATTGGGGCCGGAATCGGCGCCGGATCGTAGGCGTTGAAGTTGCGTTGGCTATAGCGCACAAATGCCGTGGCGCGGGGATTGATGTAGTAATCCAGCCGCCCGTCGCCTTTGTCGATATCTTCTGTGCCGCGCGGGAACGAAGTGTAGTTATAGGCCGCGCCCGAGACCTGCGTGGTCAACGCATTGGTCGGCAGATCGGCCAGCACCGCCAGCGCCAGAGGGCTGATCTGCCAGCTCGTGGTGGAACTGCCTTGCAGCGTCGCGATGGGAATCGCTCCGTTTGTGTAGACAACACCCGTGTACGGGTTGGTGATGGGAATGGTGTTGTTGTTCTCGTCGATGAAGGTTCCCGAGGCCTGCAGCGCCGTGGGCAGCGTGGCCTGTTGCGCGGCGCGCAGCACGCGGCGGAAGCCCTCGTAATCGCCAAAGTAGAACAGACGGTTGCGCCGGATCGGTCCGCCCACGGCGCCGCCAAACTGGTTCTGCACCAGCGCCGGCTGCTGCCCGTTGGCCGAAGGAATCGGACCCTGGGCGTTGAAGACCGTGTTGCGCAAGTACTCCCACACGTCGCCATGCAGCGCGTTGCCGCCGCTGCGCGAAACTTCGTTGATCAATCCGCCCGCCGCCTGGCCAAATTCGGCGTTCTGGTTGCCGGTGGTAAAGCGGAACTCGCTCAGCGCGTCGGGGCTGAGTTCGATCGCCTGGTAGGAAAAGCCCAGGTCGTTCAGATCCCAGCTATTGTTGTCCAATCCGTCGAGAAGAAACGAATTCACCTGGCTGCGCAGGCCGTTCACGTTGTACGAGGCCTCGCGGCTGGTCGCGCCCTCAATCTCCAGCGACGATTTGCTCACGCCCGGCACCAGCAGCGCCAAGTCCGCCGGATCGCGTCCGTTCAGCGGCAGGCTTGTCACCTCGGTGGGGTTGACCACCATGCTGCGGTCGCTGCTATCGGTCTCCAGCAACGCGGCGCCCGCCGTCACCAATACCTGTTCGGTGACGTTGGCCGGCACCAGCGCCAGATCCACGCGTTGCCGCGCGCCCACAAACAACGTGAATTCCACGGGAGAGGAATCCTTGTAGCCGTTGCCGCGCGCGGTGATGGTGTAATCGCCGGCCGGCACGTCGTTGAATGTGTAATCGCCGGTTTTGTTGCTGGTGGTCACGGCGGTGGTTCCATGGCTTACGCTATGCAGCGTCACCGTCACTTCCGCGGCTGCCGCGCCGCTGGCATTGCGTACCGTGCCGATGACAATGCCACGATCGAACTGTGCACTGGCCGCAACGGAAACAGCAAGAAACAACAAAAGAAAATGGCACATCCGGAGTAATTTCATCTCGCCTCAAAAGGGTAAATTTTCGATCGGATGCACATCATCTTATGCGGGCACGTTGAATGAACGGTGAGAAGTATGTGAATGGAAGGTAAACAGGGCGCTTGCACACGGCTGCTTCAGGGAACTACTGAATCAATGGCAATTGAAAGGTACGAGCGTGAAGGGCATTGTTCAGCCCCTGAAAAGCTCGGGCTTCCGCACGCGAAGGGTAAGGGCTTTCGCCCCCGAGGGAAATTCCGCCATTGTAGAAAGGCAAACTCCCCGGTAATCCTTTGCGTTGTGTGCTGCACGGGCCAGCTTGCCACCGAGAAAAATATTTCCCCTCCGCCGGGAACCTTTTTGCCCTTCGCGGGGTCAAAACAAATAGTATTTCCGTGCAAGAAATATAAAACCAACCGTTCCAAGACCGGAGGGGCAGCGAGGAAACCACTGAAAAAGTCGTCTTTGAAGGATGTGGGCCTCAGTACGGGCTTTAGCCCGTACATAAAATCGCCAATAAACTCAGGGGATTTAGCCCCTGAGGGATGGTTTTGATTTTTGATCATCGAGCTTTTCAGTGGTTTCCAAGTGTCGCCTCCAGGAGGATGTATGCGTCGTTGGTTGTACGCGCTTCTGTTTGTTCCTGCTTTGCTTCCCGCCCAATCATCCAAATCAACCGCCCCCGCGGCTACCGTCGATTTGCCGGTGCGCAAGGTGGTACTCTACAAAAACGGTGTGGGCTACTTTGAGCACGCCGGCACCGTCAACGGCAACCAGCGCGTCACCGTGGACTTTACCAGCGCGCAGTTGAACGACGTGTTGCAGTCGCTGACCGCGCTCGATAGCCGCGGCGGCAAGATCGGCGCCGTCGAATACAACTCGACCATGCCCATCGAGCAGCAGTTGAGCAAGCTGGGCCTGGGCCTCAAAGATCTTCCGCCGACCCTGGCCATCTATCAATCGCTGCGCGGCCAGCGCGTCGAAGTCACCGGCGCGGGCGCGCCCATCGCCGGCCGTCTGGTCAATATCGAGTTCCGCAAACAAACGGACAAGAACGGCGCCACCAGCGAGGATCATTACTTTCTCGTTGTCGCTACCGACTCCGGCGCTTTGCGCACCGCCGAGCTGGGCGACGCGGTGGCCGTGCGCATGACCGATCCGGCTGTTGAAAAGGACTTCGAATCGTATCTGCAAATTCTGGCCTCCTCGCAAAACCAGCAGATGCGCCACGTCACCATCGAGGACCGCGGCCAGGGCCAGCGCGAGCTGGCCGTCAGCTACATCAGCGAGGTGCCTGTCTGGAAGTCCACCTACCGCATCGTCTTCCCCCAGGAGCCCAACGGCAAGGCCACGCTGCAGGGCTGGGCGGTGGTCGATAACACCGTCGGCGTGGATTGGAACAACGTGCAGTTGTCGCTGGTGGCCGGCGCGCCGCAGAGCTTTATCCAGCCGCTCTCGCAGCCGCTCTACACGCAGCGGCCGTTGATTCCCATCGCCACTGTGGCACAGAACGCGCCGGAGACGCACGAGGCGGCGGAAACAGTCACGGTTCAGTCGGAGATGATGAACAATCAGCTCACGGCGCCTACTAGGATCCCACATAAAATGCAGATCTTAGCCGAGAAGGAAGCGCCGCCAGCCAGCTTTGGCGTGGCGGGAATGGAAGGTATGAGCGGCGGCGTGGGATATGGTTCTGGCGCAGGTTACGGCGGCGGCGTCTACCGCGCCAGCAATGCCATCGAAGAGGGCGACGTCTCCACCAACGCTTTCGACGATTACTTCGAGTACTCGCTCACCCAGCCCGTCACCATCCGCAAAAACGAGTCGGCGATGGTGCCGATTCTGCAACAGGATCTGCCCGCCAGCCACGTCACGTTGTGGAGCGGCCACGGCGCTCCGCTGCGCGCCATCTGGCTGGAAAACCAGTCGCAGTTGACCCTCGATTCCGGCAGCTTCTCCATCTTCGAGGGCGGAACCTTTGCCGGCGAGGGGCTGCTCGACCCCATTCATCCCGGCGAAAAGCGGCTGCTCTCCTATGCCGTCGATCAGGCGGTGAAGGTGCGCCGCGGCGATTCTTCGGAGACGCGCACGCTGCACCACATCGCCATGCATGAGGGCATTCTGGTGGAGACCACAAGCGAAGTCACCGACAGCAATTACACCGTAACCAACGCCGCCGATCAAACGCGCGCCGTGGTCGTTGAGCACGCGCGGCGGCCCAAGGCCGAGCTGGTCAGCGATGCGAAACCGGAGGAGACGACGGCCACGGCCTATCGTTTCCGTCTGGGCGTGGAGTCGCACCAGACCGCCGAGTTGCACGTGCGCGAGCGCGCCAACCTCTCTGAAAAAATCCAGATCGGCACACGCTTCGGTAACGGAGACACGCTTATCGTGATCGGCAAATATTCGCCCGCGCTGGCCGAGGCGCTGCAGCCGGCCATCGCGGCGCAGACCGCGCTGAGCGACGTAAATCGCAAGATCATCGAGAACGACGAGAAGCAGAAGTCGCTGGCCGAGGATGAAAACCGCTATCGCGAAAATCTCAAAGCGCTCAAAGACACCGCGACCGCCAAGCGATTTGTCGATGAACTGAACCAAGCGGAGGACGAAATCACCGCGGCCCGCAAGGAGCAGACGGATCTGGAAAAACAGCGCGACGCGGCCCAGCAAAAGCTCGACGGCATCGTCGCCAAGCTCTCCTTCGACACCGATCTGGACGTGGATCTCTCGAAGCAATAGAAAAACAGGGGTCAGGGATCAGCGGCAAGGGTCAGACAAAACAATCGTGAGACCGATACAAACAGAACAGCGCTTTTCGTACATGCAATAGCCGCTGTTCCCTGATCCCTGACCCCTGATCCCTGATCCCTGTCGTACACTGTAGCCGTGCGGATTTGTGGCTGGGTGAGGCAGGCCCAGCCGTGGCGCACGGAGGCCGGTGCATGAAGAAGATCGGCGTCTTGTTCGGCGTGGAGAACAGCTTTCCCGGCGCGCTGGTGGAGCGGATCAACGCCCATCGTCCGGCCGGCATCCAGGCCGAATTCGTCGAGACGGGCGCGGTCAGCCTGGAGCAACCGCCGCGCTATGCCGTTATTGTAGATCGCATCTCGCACGAGATTCCTTACTATCGCGCCGTTTTAAAGCACGCCGCCCTGGGTGGCGCCGTGGTCCTCAACAATCCTTTTTGGGCCTCGGCCGACGACAAGTTTGTGAACTACACGCTGGCCCGCCGGCTGGGCGTAGCCGTGCCCGAAACCGTGCTGCTGCCGCAAAAGGAATACGCCGAGGGCACCACCGACCGCTCGCTGCGCAATCTCGAATTTCCTCTCAACTGGGAGGCGGTTTTCAGCGCGGCCGGTGAGCATGGATTTCTGAAACCAGTACACGGCGGCGGCTGGCGCGATGTCCACGAGGTACGTGGCCGCGAGGAGTTCTTCCGCGTCTACGATCAGTCGGGCCGCCAGTGCATGATCTACCAGAAGGCGGTTGAGTACACCGAGTACTATCGCTGCTACGTCGTTGGCCACAAGAAGGTCCGCATCATGCCCTACGATCCGCGCCGCCGGTCCGCGGAACGCTACCTGCCGGCGCTGACCCGCGCCACCACCTTCTATGCGCGTAAGCTCTTCGCCCGCATGGAAGATGCCGCAATCAGGCTCTGCCAAGCGCTGGGCTACGAGATCAATACCGTCGAGTTCGCCGTCGAGAACGGCGTGCCCTACGCCATCGACTTCATGAATCCCGTGCCCGACGCCGATCTGGCTTCCGTCGGTGAAAAGAACTTCGCCTGGATCGTCGAGCATACCGCCGCGCTGGCTATCGCCAAAGCCAAAATCGCACCGCACGCCGCAGAGCCGCGCTGGTCAGTGGCGCTGGGCGCCGCGCGAAGAGCAAGAGGCCGCAAAAAAGAGCCGCGGTAGGTACCAACCTTTCTTCCGCCCGCGAAGGGTACGGGCTTGAGCCCGACCATCAAATCGTCAACAAACCCAGGATTTTTAGCTCCTGAGGAATAGTTCTTTTTTGCTTCGGGCATCTCTGCCCACAGCATCGCCGCTCCGCGCAAAATCCTGAAGGAGTAAAATGAAGTTTGAGCACCGTCAACAATCCCCATACGCCAAGCGCCGCCGAATGGCATCCCTCGGTCAATCCTTGGACCGCTGCTTTATCGGTCATGCTGGCCACTTTCATGGTGGTGCTTGACTCCTCGATCGCCAACGTCGCTCTGCCGCACATCGCCGGCAGCCTCTCGGCCTCTACCGACGAATCCACCTGGGTACTCACCAGCTATCTGGTCTCCAACGCCATCATGCTGCCGGCCTCCGGCTGGCTGGCGCGGCGTATCGGCCGCAAACGCCTGCTGCTGCTCTCCATCTTCGCCTTCACCTGCGCCTCGGTCCTCTGCGGTATCTCGCTGAACATGCCCATGCTCATCGTTGCCCGCATTCTGCAAGGCGCCGGCGGCGGGGGCATGCAGCCGCTGGCTCAGTCGATTCTTCTGGAAAGCTTTCCGCCAGAAAAACAGGGCAAGGCCATGGCCATGTTCGGCGTGGGCACGGTCGTCGCTCCGGTCATCGGCCCCACCCTCGGCGGCTGGATCACCGACAGCTACTCCTGGCGCTGGATCTTTTACATCAACGTGCCGGTCGGCCTGCTGGTTCTCTTCATGGTCCGGCAAAATGTGGAAGACCCGCCCTATCTGCGTCACGGCCATCGCGGCACCATCGACGGCATCGGCTTTGGGCTGATGACGGTCTGGCTGGGCACTATGCAACTGGTCCTCGACAAAGGCCAGGAGGCCGACTGGTTCGAGGCCTCGTGGATCTGTTGGATGACGGCGCTTTCGGCGGCGGCCTTTCTGGCCTTCATCGTGCGCGAGCTGCTCTATCACGATCCCATCGTGCATCTGCGCGTGCTCAAAGACCGCAACTTCGCTACAGGGACATTGATTACCGGGCTATTTGGCGTCTTGCTCTACGGCGTCACCGCATTTTTGCCGCTGTTTTTGCAGACCATGCTGGGCTATTCGGCCATGGATAGCGGCTTGGCAGCCAGTCCGCGCGGGTTGGGCGCTATGATTGCCATGCTCGTCGTTGGCGTGCTCGTTACCCGCTTCGATACCCGCCTGCTGCTGGCCTTCGGGCTGGCCATATTTGGCGTTTCCGCCATCTTTCTCAGCCGCGTCAACCTGGGCATCTCCATGACCGCCGTGGCCTGGCCAAATTTCCTGAACGGCTTCGGCGGCGGCTTCGTCTTTGTACCGCTCACCACCCTGGCCATGGGCCGGCTGCGCAAACAGGAGATCGGCAACGCCGCCGGCATCTACAACTTGGTACGCAATGTCGGCGGCTCCATCGGCATCGCCGCGCTGACGGCCGCGCAGGTCCGCGGCAGCCAGATCCACCAAAGCTACATGGGCGCCAATCTCACGGCCAGCAACGGAGTTTCTTCATCGGTGATTGGTAGCCTGGCATCCAAATTCGCCACCGGCGGCGCTAATCCGGTGCTGGCCCATACCTTGGCCATGGGCACCGTCTACAACAATCTGCAACGCCAGGCCGCCGTGCTGGCCTACGCCGATAACTTCCGCCTGTTGGGCTATATGGCCATCGGCTGCATTGTGCTGGCCTTCCTGTTCAGCCGTCCCCGCCCCGCCCAGGGCAGCGCCTCGGTCGCCATCGAGTAGCACAAATCCGCTCTTCCGCCCTTTGTCCTTACGGAAAAGCCCCTCCATCGTCAAATCATGTGTATTTCCAAATCCGGTTTGCAAGGATGATGATCCGAATGAGGGTTTTGATTTTTTCTATTCTTCTTGCCATCCCTTGGCTGCTTGCCGCCCAGCAAACTTCCAACGAGGAACAGCTCCGGCAAGTGATTGCCTACGCGCAGGCATACCGGGAACACTTGCCCTCGCTGGAGTGCGACGAGACGATGTTTTCGCAAAGCGTAAAAAACGGCAAGATAAAATGGCAGGTCAAGATCGAGGCAACGCTTCGCGAGTTGCGCGATGAAAAGGAGCCCGGCGGTTTTAAGGATTACTACACCTTCAAAACCGTGGACGGCAAACCGGCTAAAGCGCATTTCTCTACTCCATATTTCGTCTACAACGTCTTCGCTAACAGCCTCGGTATCGGAGATAACCCCCTTCCGGCCTGCTTCAATTACAGTTTCGCCACGCTGGACGATGGGCGGACGACTCAATTCAATATCGACGCCAAGCCGGACCCCCGTGATCCTTCCTGCCAGAACATCCCCGACGGCTATCACAAGATGATGCTGATCGATGTGGCCAGCGGCGCGGTCCGCCACGTCGAGCGCCGCTTGTCGCCGCAGTTTGCCAATCGCCACCTGGAGATTCCGTATGTCGTTATCGATTACGCGCCGCAAAGGCTGGGCGATGAGACCTATTGGCTGCCGGTGCGCTTTGAGGCCAGCGATCCTACCGTGGAAGGAAGAATGATCGCCACCTATGCGAATTTTCATCGCTATATCGGAGTCGCCAAAATTCTTCCTTAACAACCGTTGGTGGATCGCAGGTGGCCCGCATCTGCAATCGCTAACCGCTCAGGCGTTTCTGAAAAATTCGTCTCGGAAGGGTACGGGCTTCAGTCCGTACGTAAAATCGCCAATTAAATCGCGGGTCTTGGTCTATGAGAGATTGGCCGCGTTTTCGAAAGTACGAATTTTTAGAGCTTCCTTGGTGAGAAATTGACACGAATAGTGTAATGATCGAAGGATCATGTCCCCCTTTTCTCCTGACTTTTTGCGTGCCATCGGCTTGCGGCAACAGGAAGCCCGCCGTAAAGCCAGACACAACACGAAGATTGTTGCCTTGCTGTTTCTGGCACTGGCGGGTACTTCGGCGTACCGCGTCTACAGCGGAAATCGCATCGTCGATCTCAATCGCACCGGCGTCCACGCGCAGGCCACGATCGTGGATATTGATTCTGGCGACGCCGATGGCAGCAGTTATCAGATCGAATATGCCTGGGTTGCGCCCGCGCCGGGCAACCCACACGCACCCGGAGCGGCCGCGCCAACCAAGAAGTTCACCGGTTTCTACCTGCTCTCGCCCTCTCTGGCGAAAGAGATGCGCATCGGGCAATCCATAGAGATTGTCTATCCGCAGGACCGCCCCCAGCGCGGCATTCCGGTTCTGGCAACCCGCACCGCCTACGATGGAGCCGGCTGGTTCGCCTTCTTCGCTGCTCTGGTATTTTTGCTGTTGCTCCTCAAATCGCTGTCGTGGTTTGCGATGGCTTTGCGGTTTCCGTTTTCGCTCTTTGCGCCGCGCCGGTAACGGGCAAGCGGGATTAGAAGAAAACGCGCGTGTGGTCCGTATCTGCAATCGCTAACCCTCTAACTTGTTACCCCCGCAAGCCCGGCTCTTTTGCAGATCATATCTCCTTGCTGGCGCACCATAGAGCCATCCGCAAGGAGATTCCGATGGCCCGTCCCGTAAAACCTCTCTACGAACCCGGATACACCAAGAACCCGGCCGTTGCCTGTTGTTTTTGCGCTCGGCAGCGCACCTGCGGCCTGGCCATGACCTTTCCTGGCGATGACCGCCTCACACCGCCCAACAATAACAGCTCTTATTTGGCCTACGAGCAGGCTGCTATCGCACTTCGCGATAGCCATGCCGCCGCTCTCCGGCTACGAAAACACCGGTGACTTTATTGCTTGTCCCGCCTATGCCATGCTTAAGCGCATTCTGCCGCCGGCTTTTTTTTCCGCTGAAAGATCGATGCCAGCATGACGGAGACAATGCCTACCAGAAACACGCCGTCGAAGGTGCCTGCCCCGCCGATCGAGGCAATGGGCGCGCCTAGCCCGCGAACCTTGTCCAAATTCATCAGGTCGGCGCCGATCAGCGTGCCCATGCTGCCTCCGATGTAGGCCAGCGGCGCCATGTGGCGCCGCGAGAGGATTAGCGCGCAAATCACGGCGATTACCGGCGGAATGAAGATGGGCAGCGTAATGCCGACGCCGTGCACTGGCTGCGCCATATGGTGAGTGAGCAGCGCCACCGCCGCCACGGCAGTCACGGCGCGCATGATGATCTGGTTTCTGAAGACCAGATACACCGAGAGCAGAATGGGGATCAGCGCTCCGCCGACGTTGATTGCCAGCACGGTTCCCGGCCATTGCTGTACCTTCGGTACCACATACCGCATCCCATGGTGGTGCACCACCGTTCCTGAAACCACCTTCTCCGGTGGCAGTTGGGTGAGGGGAATATTGATCGAGCTGCCCAGCAGCGTGAAGAACAGAATCCACATGGCCGCCCGCGGCGAAATCCCCATCCGCTCGTAGGCATAGTGCAGGATCTTCATCTCCGCCAGCGCGATCAGCAGCGAGCAGAACAGAAACAGGCCCAAAACAATCGGCCATTCCAGGGGAAAGTAGTGCATGTCGAAAAATTGCATCGGGGCTCCGTTTTTTGGGGCGTAGTAGAGAGAATAATGGATCGGCCTCTTGGTTTGCGCGACTGGGCCATCGAAACTGTATACCATGAAGAGAGAGGCTCGAATCTCCAGGAGTAAGGGCGAGTATTCTCTCAGGTGTCCGGCCGCGCCCGCCAGCACAGTGCTACGATTCAAATCCTCAACAGGAGACCGTGATGCGGGTAGCCTGGAAAGCGCTTCTTCCGATTTCGATTGCCGTGGTTTTGGCTCTGGCTCCGGCTCCGGCCGGTCTGCCCGTTTTCGCTTGGCGTTATTTCGCGCTCTTCGCCGGAGTGGTTGCTGGCATTGTATTGGAGCCGCTTCCGGGTGGGGCCATCGGCTTTCTTGGCGTTACGGTGGCGGCGGTGCTTTCGCGCTGGGTACTTTTCAGCCCAAAGGAACTGGCCAGGCCCGGCTTCGAGCCGGCCACATCGGCCATTGCCTGGGCGCTCTCCGGCTTTGCCAACTCCACGGTCTGGCTCATCTTTGCCGCCTTCATGTTCTCGCTGGGATACTCCAAGACCGGCCTGGGCTCCCGCATTGCCTTGCTGTTGGTCAAGACCATGGGCCGGCGCACACTCTGGCTGGGTTACTCAGTGATGCTGGCCGACGCCGCGCTGGCGCCCTTCACGCCCTCGGTCACCGCGCGTTCGGCCGGAACCATCTATCCGGTCATCCACAACCTGCCGCCGCTCTACGGATCGCATCCCAATCAGGCCTCGGCCAGCCGCATCGGCAGCTATCTCATGTGGGTCGCCGTTTCCTCCACTTGCGTCACCAGTTCGCTCTTTCTCACCGCCTTGGCGCCCAATCTGCTGGCTATGGAGATCGTCCGCAACTCTCTGCACACGCAATTTAGCTGGATGCAGTGGTTCCTGGCTGCGGCGCCCCTGGCGCTGCTTCTTCTGCTGGTTCCCGCCGCGGGCTATCTCTTCTGCCGCCCCGAAGTGAAATCTGGCGACGAGGTGCCGCGTTGGGCCGCCGGGGAATTGCAGCGCAAGGGGCCGGTTTCGCGCAACGAATGGATCTTGATTCTGCTGGTGCTCGCGGCCCTCGGCCTCTGGATCGGCGGCGCGCAACTGGTCGATCCGGCCACCGCGGCCTTGTGCGTGATTGTGCTCATGCTCGTGACCGGCGTCTTGAGTTGGGACGACGTTCTGAAATACTCCTCGGCCTGGAACACGCTGGTCTGGTTTGCCACCCTGGTCGCTCTGGCTTCCGGACTCGGCAAGGTCGGCTTCATCGGCTGGTTCGCCACCACCGTTGGCCAACACGTTGCCGGTCTGCCGCCCACGCTGGCCATCGTGCTGCTGGTGGCGGTCTTCTACTTTTCCCACTATGCATTTGCCAGCATCACCGCGCATGTCACCGCGGTTCTGCCCGTCATGCTGGCGCTGGCGCAATCCATTCCCCACTTGCCGGTTCTGCCGCTGGCGATTTTGCTCTGCCTTACCCTCGGCCTCATGGGAGTTCTCACTCCCTATGCCTCCGGCCCCAACCCGGTCTATTATGGTTCCGGCTACTTGCCTTCAGCCACCTACTGGCGTCTGGGCGCGATCTTCGGAGTCATCTATTTTCTTTTCTTCCTGCTGGTCATTGTTCCCTGGGTATTGTGGGTGGGCGCGAACAGCTTTCTGGCTCATCTCTGAGATGCAACCGGCTCGGGCATCTGCCATTCCGAGCACATCCCCGTCCCAGAGGAGTAAACTTCCAACGTGATTTCGCATCCAGTTGTATTTGCGTTGTATGGCGGAAAGCGAATGATCGTTGCAATTATTCGTTATCTATGTTTTCACCAAATGAGGGTTTGCATGCTGAATGGATGGAAACGTTGTTTATTTTTAGTGATCTTTGTTGGCCTGATCGCCCCCATGATGCTGTCGGGCTGCGAAGTCAGGGAAGCCGCACAGCAAGCTTTGCAGCAGGAGACAACAATACACGAACAGATGTCGCGCGGGAACTTTGACGGCATATACTACGGCGCGGACCAACGATACCGGGACGCAATAGCCCCCGATAAATCCAACGCCCTGTTTTCGGGGATCACGAAAAAGTTGGGTTCGCCTCTGGATTGCAAGCAGGGGGTCACCATTGTTCTACATTCAACTTGGGGAACGTCAATCAAGTCGGAATGCAAGACCTCCTTTTCCAAGAATGCCACGGCTATCGAGACCTTTATCTGGATCAAGTCAACCGACGGCCAGTACTATCTTGGCGGATACCGCATAAAATCCGACGCCCTCATTGAATGACGGCGGGCTTGGCGTGTGCCCCCGGTCTCGCTCGACGAGTGGGGCAACCGCATCCATGAGTACACGGGACGGTTCACCTAGTTGATAACAGACCGAATCTCTTCGATTTGCTTGACGTGCCGGCGAAGATGAACTGCGATCATCAGAAGAAGTTCGTAACAATTCACATCGCCTATTAGGGGGTGTGAGGTTCGTTGGAGTCGAAGATCGTGTGTGTTTTGTTCAACGAACGTGATGGTTCGCTCTCGACTCTCCAGAAAATGTTTCAGAGCGTCAGATAGCGTCGGAAATCGTCCTATTGGCAATGCCACTTCAGGTGCGGAGATCGCTATGGTTCGATCCGAGCCTCGGGCAACGAGCAAAGCTTCCCTCTGTCGGTTAAGTAAGGGTGCATCGGAGTGTTGCGATGAACAAATCTGCGAGAGAAGATAAGCTTCCGAGATGGCAAGGTGCTCGACACATTCGAGGACAGACCACTTTCCATGTGACGGAGTCCGCGTAGCGAGTGTATCGTTCATGCCCGATAAAGCAACCAAAAGCTCTGACCTGCCGCTTTGGAGATCCCTAAGGATATTTTCTTTTTCCTGTGCTTCCATACGGGCGCAATCATATATCGGTAGGCTCATTCAAGAAAAGATTGTCAGACAATCTGCTGAGCAGGGCAGCAAAATACAATTTCTGGCGGTCAAACAGGAAATGGTGCTCGTTGGATCTCAATTGTTGCAAAATCCCCAATGCACTTATTGAATATCATCCGGCAGCCACTCGCCGGGGATCAGCCTTCGGCGCGGACGATGATACAGGTGATGTTGTCGTTGCCGCCGGCATCGAGGGCGGCCGAGACCAACTGTTCGCAGAGTTGTTGTACGGGGAGATCGTCGCGGAGAAGCGACTGGATGGTTTCGTCGGGGAGTTCGCGGGTGAGCCCGTCGGAACAGATGAGGTAGAGGTCGCCGGGGGCGGTTTCCAGCTCGAAGATATCGGCAGTGACCGAACACTGCGTGCCCAGGGCGCGGGTGATTACGTTGCGCAACGGCGAGCGCAGAGCCTCCAGCGGGCTCATGCGGCCCAACCGGACCTGCTCTTCGACCAGCGAGTGGTCCAGGGTGATCTGTTCCAGCTGACGGCCGCGCAATCGGTAGCCGCGGCTGTCGCCAATATTGAGCAGCCAGGCGCGATGGTCTTCGGCCAGCAGGGCGACCAGCGTGGTGCCCATCCCGCTGAGCCGGCGCGAGCGCTGGGCGCGGCTGAAAATCGCCTGATTGGCGGCGGCGACGGCTTCTTCGGCCTCATCCAGCAGGGGCCGCGCGGTGTCGCGGGTGGCCAGCAGGCGCATCATCTCGTCGACAGCCAGGGAGCTGGCGATCTCGCCGGCGGCTGCACCGCCCATGCCGTCGCAAACCACGAATACGCCTTGATCGACCGAATAGCCGAATGCGTCTTCGTTGGCCGGCCGCTTGCGGCCGCGATCGGTTGCCGCTGCCGCTGTGTAGTGGAGGACCGCCGTGGACAAGAAAATTAACCCCCCGTCGCTCAGTGTATAAGAAAATCGGCAGTTGGTGGCCGGTCAACAGGGGTACGTGGGTACCGCGTACCGGAAATGGGAACGGTGGCTAGTCATTCGGTTTCGTGGCAGAACTGCCGGCGGGCAGCTCCGGTGGCGCGGCCAGGTCAAAAACCTGCACGGCGCCGGCGTTGATCAGCGCCACGCGCCGGCCCGAGGGCGAGAGGGCCACATTGCCGCCGGCATCGAGAATCGGGCTCAACGGCGAAACTAAAACGGCATTGCCCGTGGCCGCATCGAAGACGGCCACCGACTGCTCTTTCACGTCTTCGGCGCCGATGGGAGCCAGGGAGTTGACGTTGTGGCTGATGTCGAGCGTGGAGATGGCCAGCCGCAGCCCGTTGCGCGCCACCGTCAGTTGCGGCCACACTTTGGCCGCCGAGCTTTGCGTCTGCCACAACGTCCGGCCTTCGGTGGTGACGGCCGCCAGCCGGCTCTCGCCGTAGGCTCCGCAGCCGATGGCCAGCACCAGCCGGTCGCTGAGGAAGTTGTCGTCGGGCATGCACTGCGACTCCACCGTGCCCAAAAATTTTGTGCCGCCGCTGAAGTAATTCAGGTTCAGAACCCACTGCTGTTCGCGGCTGCGCAGGTTTTCCAGGTAGCCCGAGGAGTTGACCGGCAGGTGGACCGCCGCGCGGATGCGGCTGGCCAGCAGCACCTCGCCTGTGGCGCGGCGCAGAATGCGCAGCAGCAGGTCCGGTTCCTGCGGAGCGGCGGAGTCGCCGTTGCTAGCAGGTTCTGCCGCGCTGGGCTTGGCTGTGGCCGGCTCGTTGGTGTTCACCACCAGATACTGTTGTGCTGGATCGAGTTCGACCGAGAGCAGCGGACCGGGAAAATCGAACAGCGGCTTGAGCGCCAGCGTGGCCTTGCCCTCGAAGAGCGTTTTGCGGTCGCGCAGCAAAAAGCCGCCGTTGTTGAGCGGCCAAAGATACCGCACCCGGTCGTGCACCGTCCAGGTGGTTTGCGTTTCGATCTTGCCCTCGGGCAGTGCCAGAACCACGGCGCGGATTCGCCGTTCGTCGCTGTCTTCGCCGTTCGACAGATCGCGATGCAGCAGGCTGGGAACGCGGAAGGTGAACAGCAGCCGGTTCTCGTCGAGAAAATCCAGCGAGGCCAGCGTATTGCGCGAGCCCAGATAGATGGCTCCCGGCGCGGAAAAGCCCAGCGGGTCCAGAGGAATGGAAAGCGACGGTGGCTGCGAGGGTTTATCGGGAAATCGCCCCGCAAGCGCGTGGTCTTTGGGAATGGAGTTTTGTCCCCGCGCGGTCAGCGCTGCCGCCGCCAAGAACGCCGGAAGGATTCGCCGCTTGAGAGTCTTCCGCATCGTTCCCCGTTGCCAAGTCATCTCATCACATTTTCGCCGATGCGGGCCAGGCGGCGAAAGCCCATTGTGCCGGATGCCGGGCCTTTCTGCGCGAAAATAGAGAGAGATGAGAGAACAAAAGTTGATGAACGGGAGATTCCGGTTTCTTGGCTACGGCGCCTGCGCGCTGGCGGGAACCATTTGGGGCACGGGCTTTTACTTCGGGCGGCTGGCACTGGACGAGATGAACGTGGAGTGGATGGTGCTCTACCGCTTTCTCTTCGCCTGCCTGGCCATGGCGCCGGTGATGTTCTCGCGGCGCATCCGTATGACGGCCGGCGAGTGGCGCACCGTATTGTTGGCCGCGGTTCTGGGCATTCCCATCCAGTTTTTGATGCAGTTCCACGGGCTGGCCCATACCACGGTCAGCCATGCCTCGCTGATGGTCGGCGCCATGCCGGTGATGCTGGCCGCAGGAGCGGCGATCTTTGCCGGCGAGCGGCTGGACTGGATCGGCTGGCTGGCGTTGCTTGGCTCAACGGCCGGCGCCGTGATGGTAGCTTTGGGCGGCGGCCATGCCTCCTCCGGCCGCGAAGCGCCTTCGCTCTACGGCGACATGCTGGTGCTGGTCTCGCTGGCGGTGGCGCTGGCCTGGATTTTGCTCAGCAAAAAACTGATGGAGTCGCATAGCCCGCCGGTGGTAACCGGCTGTACCATCTATGCCGGAACGGCGATGCTGGTGCTCTGGAACCTGTTGGCGCGGCTCGTCGCGCCCTGGACCCACGCCTCCATCGGTCCCATGCCTTTTGCTCAACTGAGCGCGCGGGCCTGGATGGCGTTGGCCATCAGCGGCGTGCTTTGCACCGCGACTACAACTTTTCTCTGGAACTGGGGCATTCATCAAGTGCCTGCCTCGCGTGCCGGTGTCTTCCTCAACCTCGAACCGGCCATCGGTTCGGTGCTCGGCGTTGAACTCCTCGGCGAACGGCTCGGCCCCTTCGCCTGGCTGGGCGGCGCGTTGATCCTGGGCGCTGCCTTGGTGCTCACCCTGCGCGGACACGAGCCGGAGCCGGCTGTGATATTGGAGTAGAACAAGGAACGAGGGACCAAGGGAACCAGGGATCCTCGTTCCGCGTTTTCTGGCCCACGGTCCCTGCCATACTTTAGACTGGAATTTTGAACCGAAGGAGTGAATACGCCATGCCGTATCCCACCGAATACCGCTATACCCGCGAGCACGAATGGATCTCTCTCGATGGCACCATCGGCACCATCGGCATCACCGACTACGCGCAGAACTCGCTCGGCGACATTGTCTTTGTCGACGCGCCCAAGGCCGGCGATCCGGTCACTGCCAACGCCACCTTTGGCTCGGTCGAGAGCGTCAAGGCCGTCAGCGATCTTTATTCGCCGGTCTCCGGCAAAGTCACAGCGGTCAACGAAGAGCTGAAGACCGCTCCCGACAAAATCAACCAGGACCCACACGGCACCTGGATCATCAAAGTCGAGCTGGCCGATACGGCGGAGTTTTCCAAGCTGCTCGACGCCGCGGCCTACGAGAAGTTCATCGCCGAAGAGACGGGAAACTAAAAGCAGGGGTCAGTGATCAGGGGTCAGTTCGGGACGGCTGAAGCCGTGCCCATTCAAAACATTGCACCAATAATAGCCAGTTTGCGCATATGCCTCACGCGCGGCGCTAAAACTGATCACTGACCCCTGTTTACTGTCCACTCCTCCCGGAGGGAGCCATGCGCTATTTACCTAAATCCGACGCCGAGCGGCAGCAGATGCTGGCCGCCATCGGCGCGCAGTCGATCGACGAACTGTTTGCCATGATTCCGGCCGGGTTCCGGCTGGAGCGCGATCTCGACGTGCCGCGCCAGCAGGCCGAGAGCGAGATCATCGGCTACTTCCGCGAGGCGGGCCGCAAGAACGCAACCGATTACGCGAGTTTTCTGGGCGCCGGCGCCTATCGCCACTTCCGCCCGGTGGTCATCGATGCGCTTGTTCAGCGCGGCGAGTTTCTCACCAGCTATACGCCCTACCAGGCCGAACTGGCGCAGGGCACGCTGCAGGCGATCTTCGAATTCCAGACCATGATTGCCGAGCTCACCGGCATGGATGTGGCTAACGCCAGCATGTACGACGGTTCAACCGGCGCTGCCGAGGCCGTGCTGATGGCCGCGCGCGCCACCGGCCGGCACAAGACGGTTGTTGCCGCCACCGTGCATCCCGAGTATCGCGAGGTGCTGGCCACCTATCTGCGCTATCGCGAGATGCCGCAGGCCACCATCGGCTACGACGCCGAGACCGGCCGCATCGATCTGGCCGCGCTTGAAGCCGCTGTCACCGAAGAGACCGCGGCGGTGCTGGTCCAAAGCCCGAACTTCTTCGGCGTCATTGAAGATATTCCGGCCATCGCCGCCATCGCCCACGCCAAGGGCGCGCTGCTTGTTGTCTCCATCGCCGAGGCGGTTTCGCTGGGCATCGTCCGGCCGCCCGTCGAGGCCGATATCGTCGCCATGGAGGCGCAATCCTTCGGCGTCGCGGTCAGCTACGGCGGACCGTATTGCGGTGTCATCGCGGCCAAGGAAAAATTCCTGCGCCAGATGCCGGGCCGGCTCGCCGGCCAAACCGTTGATGGCGTGGGCAACCGTGGTTTTGTGCTCACCCTGGCCACGCGCGAGCAGCATATCCGCCGCGAAAAAGCGACCTCGAACATCTGCACCAATCAGGCGCTCGTCGCACTGATGGCAACGATCTTCCTCTCTGTCTATGGCAAAGAGGGAATCCGCGAACTGGCCGGACACAACCTTGCCAAGGCCGATTACGCAGCCAAGGCGCTGGCCGCAGCGCCCGGCGCCAAGCTGCGCTTTACCGGCGCGCCGCGCTTTCACGAATTTGTTTTGCAGACCGATGAAGCGCCTGCGGTCTGGAGCCAGCGTTTGCTCGAAAACAAAATCGTCGGCGGCATCGAGCTGAGCCGCTGGTATCCGGAACTGGCAAATTGCACGCTCTGGTGCGCGACAGAAGTCGTCACCCGCGAGCAGATTGACGCGGCGGCGAAGGCGTTGGCAAACCGATAAGTAGCTTCGAAAGGCAATTGCAATATGGAGGATAACATCGTGATGAATTCTCAGGCTACCGATTCGGTCGAGTTCGTATGGGTATTCAACGGTGTTCATTCTCCTTTTCCCAGTGGAGTTTTTTCGACACGAGAAGGTGCGGAAATCTGGATTGAAAAAGAGCTTCTCTCTGGTACGTTGACTCGTTATCCGTTGAACATTGGTGCTTATGAATGGTCAATCGCAATCGATGCATTCAAGCCCAAGAGAGAAGATCATAAGACACCAGAATTCATAGGCAAATTTAGCGGTGGTGAGGAACATTATCACTTTGAAGATGGACATCCTGCTTAGTTCAGGAGCAACGGGTGGCTTGAAGGATGGGCCGCAACGGTAGCAAGAAAAATAGCAAGCATGAAGGCTCGAGTTTTGGGTTGAATGGTAGTGGCTTTGGCGTGAAGGGTACGGGCTTTAGCCCGTACATTGAGTCCACCCAAAAAACTCCGGGGCTTTAGCCCCCGAGGGCGAGCGATGCGTCCAACGCGAGAACAGTTGCGGGATTCTAGCGCGGCCTACTTTGTTTCGACGCAAACCGCGCAACGGCAACCCTTTTTCCGGCACGAGCGATGGGCGGTTTTACTTGAAGAAACGCTCTTGCATTATGGTGAGACCGGATTCGTGCTTCATGCCTATGTCATTATGCCGGACCATCTGCACTTGTTGATGGTTCCGAAAGAAACGCTGGAAAGGGCTGTACAACTGATCAAAGGTGGTTTCTCTTTCCGCGCGAAGAAAGAATTTGCTTGGAAGTTCGAAGTTTGGCAGCAGGGATTTACCGATCACCGGATTCGCGATGAGGCGGATTGGCAGCATCATCTGGAGTACATTCGCCAGAACCCGGTTGAGGCACGGCTGGCCGGTTCTCAAGAAAGCTACCGCTTCATGGCTTTTCCAGAGCCGGCATTCCCTCAGGGGCTAAAGCCCGTGAGGGTTGTGGGCAGGGAAGATGTACGGGCTGAAGCCCGTACCCTTCAACCGAAAGTATTTTGAAAGTTGCCGTGGCAAAGGCGATACCAGGTGTGATGGCCCGCCCTGATTGGTATTTCAGGGCTTTAACTCTGAGCGGGTGCTTTATGGGACTGATTAGCTGGGACAGAAACGAGAAGCGCTTCTCGGGCCGGATCAATAAGGCCGCGATGGGCGATTGCTGAATCCAGTGAAGGGTACGGGCTTTAGCCCGTACATCAGATCAACCCATCAAGGTCTGGGGCTTTAGCCCCTGCTGCGCGAGATGTTGATGGAGTATGACGCGGAAGAAAGCGGAAGCGAAGGTCGGCAGGGGCTGAAGCCCCTCGCTTTTTTGCGGAGTTTGCGGCCCGGCTAAAGCCGTGCCCTGTTACAAAACATTTCGATGGCGGAGTACATCACAAATGAATTTGAACAACACTGAAACGACAGCCAATCTTGCAGGTAGCAAAGTCCGTCCGCACCCCACGCAGAACGAGCGGCTGCTCTTTGAAATCTCCTCGCAGGGCAAGCGCGGCTACATGCTGCCGCCGCTCGATGTGCCTGCTGTGAATGCCGGGGAACTGCTTGGTTCCGCGGTCCGCAAGGACTGCGCGGAGCTGCCGGAACTCTCCGAGATCGAGATCGTCCGCCACTTTACGCGGCTCTCGACGTGGAACTACGCCATCGACCTGGGCATGTATCCGCTGGGCTCGTGCACCATGAAGTACAACCCGCGGGTCAACGAGCTCATCGCGCGCACCGAGGGGCTGGCCGAGGCGCATCCTTACCGGCCCGAAGCGCTGGCGCAGGGCGCTCTCGAAGTCATCGATCTGTTGCAGCGCTGCCTCATCGAGATCACCGGCATGGACGCGATCACGCTGCAACCAGCGGCGGGCGCGCACGGCGAGCAAACGGGCATTCTGCTGGCGCGGGCCTGGCATGAGTCGCGAGGCAACGCGCGCAAGAAGATCATCATTCCCGACTCGGCGCACGGCACCAATCCGGCGACGGCGGCCATCTGCGGCTACGCGGTCGAGAATCTCAAGTCCAATGCCGAAGGTGGCATCGATCTGGAGGCGCTGGCGCGGCAGGTGGACGAGGAGACCGCGGCGCTGATGCTCACCAACCCTTCGACGCTGGGCGTCTTCGAGAGCCAGGTCGGCAAAATCGCCGAGATTCTGCACGCCAAGGGCGCGCTGTTTTACATGGACGGCGCCAACATGAACGCGCTGGTGGGCAAAACGCGGCCCGGCGACTTCGGCGTGGACGTGATGCACCTGAACTTGCACAAGACCTTCTCGACGCCCCACGGCGGCGGTGGACCGGGCTCGGGGCCGGTAGCCTGCAAGGCGTTTCTGGAACCGTTCTTGCCCATTCCGGTGCTGGTGAGAAAGGCAGGGAACGAGGGACGAGGGACGAGGGACGGCGAAGAACAGGGACTAGGGACTAGGGACTTAGGGACGAAAAACGCGGGCGAGCTGTATTGGCAATATGATCGGCCGCAGTCGATTGGGCGCGTGCGTGCCTTCTACGGCAACACGGGCGTGCTCGTGCGCGCGCTGGGCTACATTTTGGCCAACGGTCCCGACGGGCTGCGCCAGACCACCGAAGACGCGGTGCTCAACGCCAACTATCTGCGCAAAAAACTCGAAGACCTGTACGAGTTGCCCTACAAAACGGCCTCGATGCACGAGGCGGTCTTTAGCGACAAGCGGCAGTTGGCGTACGGCGTCAAGACCGGCGACATCGCCAAGCGGCTCATCGATTACGGTTTTCACCCCTACACGGTGAGCTTTCCGCTGATCGTGCACGGGGCGCTGATGATCGAGCCCACCGAGAGCGAATCGCTGGAAGAACTGGACGCATTTGTCGAGGCCATGCGTGCGATTGCGCGCGAGGCCGGGGAGACGCCGGAGTTGGTCAAAACCGCGCCGCACTCGACGCGCGTTTCGCGGCTCGACGAGGTGCAGGCCGCGCGCAAACCGGTGCTGCGGTGGAAGCGGGAAGACTAGGGGCTAGGGGACATAGGGACGAGGGACTAGGGACCAAAAACTGGGGATTCGTGGGACGACAAGCGAATTGCCGCCCATGTTTTTTTTGTTCGTGTTTGCCCGATTTTTGTCAGATTCGTATTCCCGAATGCCGGCAGTTTTTCTAGTCTCTTGTCCCTAGTCCCTCGTTTAGGAACCATCCCCGCCATAGGCGCGCCGGGCGCGGTTCGCCTACACTCGACATCAGAATGGCCAGCACTCCATCATCGCCGGCATCGGGTTATCGCGGACGGCTTGCACCTTCGCCCACGGGGTTTCTGCACGTGGGCCACGCGCGAACTTTTTGGACGGCCTATCAGCGGGCGCGGCAGGCTGGCGGCACGCTCGTCATGCGCATGGAAGACCTGGATCATGAGCGCAGCCGCGCGGAATACGCCGAGGCGGCGCTCGAAGATCTGCATTGGCTGGGCATTCGCTGGCAGGAGGGACCGGACAAAGGTGGGCCTTGCGGGCCGTATGTGCAGAGCAAGCGGCGCAATCACTATCTGGCGGCCTGGCGCAAATTGTTACGCCTCGGTTTTCTCTTTCCCTGCCGCTGTTCGCGCAAAGATCTGGAGGCCGCGGTGAGCGCGCCGCACGAGCGCGCGCAGGCAGACGGCAAGCTCGACGCGCTCGACGACGAACCCATCTATCCCGGCACCTGCCGCCACCGGTTGGGCCGCGCGCCGCAACTGCCCGGACCGACGGTCAGCGACGTGGAGTCGCCCGACGGCATCAACTGGCGCTTCCGCGTGCCCGACGGCGAGGCAATCGAGTTCGTCGATCAAAAGATGGGGCTGCAGCGCTTCGTTGCCGGCGTGGACTTTGGCGATTTCGTTGTCTGGCGGCGCGACGGCGTGCCCAGCTACCAGTTGGCCTGTGTGGTCGATGACGCTTCGATGGGCATCACGGAAGTGGTGCGCGGCGCCGATCTGCTCAAGTCTACGGCGCGGCAGATTCTGCTTTTTCGCGCGCTGGGTCTGGCCGAGCCCGACTGGTTTCACTGCCCGCCGGTGGTGGACCACAACGGCCGCCGCCTGGCCAAGCGCCACGACGCGCTCAGCCTGCGCGCGCTGCGCCAGCGTGGACTGACGCCGATGAATATTTTTTCGGCCGAACTGCCGGCCGGGGTCTGAGAAAAACTGCGTGATTGTGTTCAGGGAAGCCTGAAAAATGGAGGGCCTCGAAGTTTTCCTCAGGGGCTAAATCCCTTCGATTTTATGGGCGATTTGCGGCACGAGTAAACTCGTGCCCTGACACTTCGTGCCTCTTCGTTAACGTTCTTTCGTTGGCGCAAAATCCCTTATTTTTATTGGCGTCCCAACGGATTGAAGGCCGGACCCTTTATCGAGAACATCTTCAGCGGTTTTCTAGTTCGCGCCACGCGCGAACTCTCCGGCGACTTCGGCCAGCCGCGCGATTCCGGTGCGGATTTGATCGGCGGCGGCGTTGGAGAAGTTCAGCCGCAGATAGCGGTGGCCCGAGCCGTCGGGGAAGAAGTCGCGGCCGGGAACGAAGAGCACCTTGCGCGCGATGGCGGCCTGCATCATCTCCTGCGTATCGACGCCCTCCGGGCAGGTGACCCACAAAAACATGCCGCCCTCGGGATGCGTCCAGTGGAAGCCGGCGGGCATCGCTTGGGTCAGGCATTCGTTCATCAGCGCGTAGCGCGCGCCGTAGGCCTCGCGGATGCGCTGGATGTGGGCCGCGTTGTCGAAGTCGGTCAAGTAGCGCTCGACAATGCGCTGATCGAGGTTGGAGGCGTGCAGGTCGGCGGCCTGCTTGGCGACAGTGAGTTTGCTGTGTACCTGTTCATCGGCCACGATCCAGCCAATGCGCATGCCCGGCGTAACGGTCTTTGAAACTGTGCTGACGTAGAGCACCGTGCCCTCGTGGTCGTGCGATTTGATGGGCGGAATATCGACGCCGGCGTAGCGCAGTTTGCCGTAGGGGTCGTCTTCAACCACCAGCACGCCGTAGCGCGAGGCCAGTTCGTGGATCTTCTGCCGGCGTTCGGCCGATTGCGTGACCCCGGTCGGATTCTGGAAGTTGGGAATGGTGTAGAGTAGTTTGGGGCGCTCGCGGCGGATGACCTCTTCGAGCTGGTCCGTGTCGAGGCCCAACTCGCCGGTAGGCGCCGAGGCAAAGCGCACCTCGTAGGCCTGAAAGGCCTGGATGGCGGCCAGATAGGTCGGTGCTTCGGTCAGAACCAGGTCACCCGGATCGAGAAAGACTTTGCCGATCAGATCCAGCGCCTGTTGCGAGCCGGTGGTAATGAGGATCTGTTCCATTGCGCAGGGTACGCCGCGCAGCGTCATCTCGGCGGCAAACTTTTCCCTCAGTGGACCGTAACCCTCGGTGACGGCGTATTGCAGGGCTCGCGCTCCATCCTCGGCTAGCACCCGCTCTGCGCTCTGCGCCACTTCGGCGATGGGAAAACACTCCGGCGCAGGCAGGCCGCCGGCAAACGAGATCATGTCAGGCTGCTCGGTCACTTTCAAAATCTGCCGGATCGTGGAAGGCCGAACCTGCCCCATGCGGCGAGCGAAGCGATATTCCAATGTGGGTAGCCTCTTGCGGGTAAAAAATTCGTGTCAAGTATGCCTATTAGTGTAGCGTGCATTGGGTAGACGCGGCCCATCGCTTCCTGTTTCAACCCGTGCCTGCGTGGTTCTTCTTCAGCCGGTCCAGTATTTTGTACCGTGCCCGCCGCGGTTTTCTGCTGCGCGCGTCAGTTGCGTGCGCTAAGATTCATTGTCGGAAGCAATCGCCCCGGCGCCGGAGCGCCAATATTTTTATCCTTTTGAGCGGTCTGCTATGCCTGAAGAGACGAACCACCGTTTCAACCTTTATCGCAACGCACCCAACATGCTGACCTTCGCCCGCATCTGCCTGGCTCCTTTTCTGGTGGTCGCAGTGCTGGACGGCGAGTACCTGCTGAGCTTCGTGCTGTTTTTGGCCGCCGGGCTCACCGACTGCCTGGATGGGCTGCTGGCGCGGGCGCTCAAGCAGCGCACCCTGCTGGGCCACTATCTGGACCCGGTCGCCGACAAGCTGCTGCTGAGCACGCTGTTTCTGGCGTTGCTCCATAAAAACTTGATGCCGTTGATGGTAACGGTGCTGGTCTTCAGCCGCGATGTGGGCATTTTGTTGGTCTCGGCAATTCTCTATGCCGCCGTGGGCCGGCGTGAGTTCCACCCCAGCATCTTCGGCAAGGCCAATACCCTGGCACAGATCTGCGCCGTGGCCGCGGTCCTGCTGCGCCAGTTGACTCCGGCCTATTGGGTTGAGGTCAGCCGTTGGGTAGCCCTCGACGCCACCATGGTGCTGACGGTCATCTCCGGCTTTCACTATGCCTGGGTGGTTTCGCGGCGAAGCAGTCCTGCGGCACACAACAGAGCCGTCACCAAATAGATGCCGCGTTCGCCGGGGGCTATTCGTCCTCGGGCAGTTCTTCGGTTTCCGCTGTGTCTTCGAGTTCCATGTCGCGAAACTCTTCGGAGTCGAAGACCTCGCCGCACTCCAGGCACTCGACAAACTCGTTGTCGTCGTGCCGGGAGACAATTCTGACCTTCGGGTGTCTACAGGCTGTTGCCATCGTCCTCTGAGCCGGGAGCAACTTGCATAGTATTCGATCTGACGTAAACTGGCCGTTTCGCCGATTACAGCCGCTAGGCTGTTTTCTGCAATGTCTGTCGCTACCTGGCTTCAGGAAACTACAGACCTTTCCGGACCGCTACGCAGAAAACGGTTCAAATTACTCCACGGGGCCGATTTTAGCGTGCTTTCAAGGGTTTGCAAACGTATTTTTTCGTGAATTGTTCTGTTTTGAAATCGCTGAGGTTTGGAGCCAGCGCCCCCGGCGGTGCCAGCCGTGAGACAGCGGACTTGTAATCCCGACAGAATTGGTCCTATACTGAATACGGACTGAAAGGGTCGCATATCCGATGCTCAAGCTTACCAAAAAAGCGGATTACGGGCTCATGGCGCTGAAGTACCTGGCCGAACACCCGGAGACCCCGGCGCTGAGCGCCAAAGACGTGGCCGATGCCTACGGGATTCCGGCGCAACTGCTGGCCAAGATTCTGCAGCGGCTGACCAAAACCGGGCTGCTGCGTTCGCAGGCGGGAATGAACGGCGGCTACGCGCTGGCCCGCGATCCGCGGCTGATCTCGGCCTTCGAGGTGATTCACGCCATCGATGGGCCGTTGTTTATCACCTCGTGCACCAAGGGTGCCAAGAGCTGCGAACTGACGCTGAATTGCACCATCCGCGAGCCGCTCCGGCGGGTGAATGAAACCATCGTGGGAGTGCTTAAAAGCATCAGTATTTATGACTTGGCGGAACGCGAGCCCGCGCCAGCAAAGAAGAACGACGGCGCCGAGTTGATTGCTTTAACGCCGTAGCAAGTTGCCCGACGGAGCCAGGCCGGCCACGGGGCCGGATCGCTTCCGCCAATGCCCCAGACACCGACCGCGATGGAGGATGAGACGAGAATGAATACGGTTGCCAGTCACATAAAAGCCCCCGAGGGCGTCAAGCTGCCCATTTACATGGATAACCACGCCACCACGCCGCTCGACCCCAGAGTGCTGGAGGCGATGATGCCTTATCTGACCACGACCTTCGGCAATGCGGCCAGCCGCAACCATTCTTTTGGCTGGGAGGCCGAGCGCGCCGTGGATACGGCTCGCGAACAGATTGCCAAGCTGATCGGCGCCACGGCCAAGGAGATTGTCTTTACCTCCGGCGCCACCGAGAGCGACAACCTGGCCATCAAGGGCGTTGCCGAGATGTACCGCGAGCGCGGCAACCACATCATTACCCAGGTCACCGAGCACAAGGCCGTGCTTGACACCTGTAAAAGGCTGGAGAAGCAGGGCTATCGCGTTACCTATCTGCCGGTGAAGGCCGACGGGTGCATCGATCTCGAAGATCTGGCGCGGGCCATCGACGACAAAACCATTCTGGTTTCGATCATGGCCGCCAACAACGAGATTGGCGTGCTGCAACCCATCCGCGAGATTGGCAAGCTCTGTCACGAGCGCGGCGTCATCTTCCATACCGACGCGGTGCAATCCATCGGCAAGGTTCCCTTCAACGTAATTGAAGACAACGTGGATCTGGCCTCGATCTCCGGACACAAGATTTACGGGCCGAAGGGCATTGGAGCGCTCTATGTGCGGCGGCGCAATCCGCGGGTGCAGATCGCCGAGCAGGTGAACGGCGGCGGCCACGAGCGCGGCATGAGGTCGGGCACGCTGAATGTGCCGGGCATTGTGGGCCTGGGCAAGGCCTGCGAGATTGCTGGCCAAGAGATGGCGGAAGAATCCCATCGCATGCTCGCCCTGCGCGACCGGTTGCAAAAGAAGATTGAAGCCGGAGTGGACTACGTACACGTGAACGGCTCGATGGAACACCGGTTGCCCGGCAACCTGAACATGAGTTTTCTCTACGTCGAGGGCGAATCGCTGCTGATGGGCATCAACGACGTGGCGGTTTCGTCGGGTTCGGCCTGCACTTCGGCGACTCTCGAACCCTCGTATGTGCTCAAGGCCCTGGGCCTGGGCGACGATGTAGCTCATAGCAGCATCCGCTTCGGCCTGGGCCGCTTCAACACCGAGGCCGAGGTAGATTACGTCGCCGCCAAGGTGGTCGAAATCGTCAGCCACCTGCGCCAGCTTTCGCCGCTCTACGAGATGGTCAAAGACGGCATCGACATCAGCAAGATCGAGTGGCAAGCGCATTAGAGCAGGGATCTGGGGTCAGGGAACAGAGATCAGAAAAAAACTGGCCCAACGCACTGACCCCTGAGACCTGAACCCTGAACCCTGTTACCGCGGCTTCCCCCGCGCAGGCAGAAAACGGAGAACAGAGACATGGCATACAGCGACAAGGTTGTGGATCACTACAACAATCCACGCAACGTGGGCACGCTGGACAAGAACGCGCCGGAGGTCGGCACGGGATTGGTGGGCGCGCCCGAGTGCGGCGACGTGATGCGGCTGCAGATCAAGGTCAACCCCGAGACGCAGGTCATCGAAGAAGCCAAGTTCAAGACCTTTGGCTGCGGCTCGGCCATTGCCAGCTCCTCGCTGGCCACCGAGTGGATCAAGGGACGCACCGTTGACGATGCGTTGAACATCAAAAATACAGACATCGTGAAAGAGCTTTCGCTGCCGCCGGTCAAGATTCACTGTTCGGTGCTGGCCGAAGACGCTATCCGCGCGGCCATCGGCGACTGGAAGAAGAAAAACGGCGACGCGGAGACGGCCACCGAGCAGGTTGCGGCGGGCGCTGCGCAGTAAGCGGTAGTTTGGTTAGGGCACGGCTTTCGCCGTGCCGCAAAAAGCGCCCATTGTGCATGAGTATGAATGAAGGGCGCGGGTTTTAGGTGAAGGGTACGGGCTAAAGTCCGTACCCTTCACCAAAATGATTCAGCTTTGAAGAAGTGAGATGGCGACCATGGAACATATCGTGACGATCGAAAATAATTCCGCGGCGGAGGCTATTGCATCGGCTCCGCAAGCAGCCGCGCCGCAGCAGGCGCCCGCCAAGGGACTGCTGGTGACGGAAAAGGCCCTCAAGCGCATTCGCGCCGTGCTGGACAAGGAAGGCATCGCCGCCGACGAGGGCGGATTGCGGCTGGGCGTCAAAGGCGGCGGCTGCTCGGGCTTTTCCTATGCCATCAGCTTCGACACTCATCCGCGCGACCGCGACCGCGTTTTTACCTTCGACGGCGTGCGCGTTTTCATCGATCCCAAGAGTTTTGTTTACCTGCACGGCATGACCCTCGACTATGAAGAGACGCTGATGCGGCAGGGCTTCAGTTTTATCAACCCCAACACGACGCGTTCCTGTGGTTGCGGCACGTCGTTTTCTGCCTAAGGTGGCAGGTTGGATACAGACAGTTTTGTAGCGCGGTTTTGCAAGGCTACGGCTTCGGAGGCTGCAGAGAACATCCATCCGAGAGCGGGCCAAACAAGGTTTTGAAGGGTACGGGCTTTAGCCCGTACGTAAAGAACCAGCAATAAAAGCCGGGGCTTTAGCCCCTGAGGAAAAAGACGGGCAGAGTTCCCATCTATGTTGAAAGTCATTCAATCCGATTCCGCGGTTCCGCTTGCTTGTTGGTCCTGTTCGGTGGCGCATAACGAGTCCACCTTGTTTTGTCCGCATTGCAGCAAGATTCAGCCGCCGCCGGGCGGCGATTATTTTTCTGTCTTCGGGTTGGAGCCGCGGCTGAATCTGGATTTGGCCGCGCTGGAGCAGGAGTTTCACCGGTTGAGCCGCCGGCTGCATCCGGACCGCTATGCCCGCTCCGAAAGCAACGAGAAAGAGTGGAGCCTGGCCGATACGGCGCTGGTCAACGACGCCTATCGCACGCTGAAAGATCCGCTGCGGCGCACCGAATATCTGCTCAAGCTCAGTGGCGCCGAGACTGGCGAAAAGGCCGTGGGCGCGGCCCGCAAAGATGTTTCGCGCGTGCCAGCCGATCTGCTCGAAGAAGTTTTCGAGTTGAACATGCAGCTCGAAGAGATGCGCCAGGCGCGGCAGGCCAACGATTCCGATCCCGGGACCGAGGCCGCGCTGCAACAGGCGCAGCAAAAATTTACGGCACTGCTTGGCGAAGTCGACGGCGATCTGCGCGCCAGATGGACGGCGTGGGATAACGGTGATGAGGCGGCGCGCAAGGCCGAGCAACAGAAGATGGTGGCGCTGTTGGACCGCAGGCGCTATCTGAGTAACTTAGTCCGCGACATAAAGGAAGTATTGGGAGAGTAAGTCATGCCACTCGTTCGTATCTCGGTCGATCAGGCGACAACACCCGCCGAGCGCGAAACCATCGCGCAAACCGTTTACGAGGCCATGCGCGCCTCGATCGGAATTCCCGAAGGCGACAAATTTATTTTGATCACGCCGCACGGCGAGGCCGAGCGCTTCATCGATCCCGGCTTTATGGGCATGACCCGCACCAGCCGCCACGTTCTGGTGCAGATTGTTTTGCGCCAGGGCCGCAGCGTGGAACAGAAGCAGGCGCTGCATGCCGGCATCGCGCAGGGATTGCACAAGGCGGTCGGTGTTTCTACCGACGACGTGATGGTCGTGCTCAACGAAAATACCTCTGCCGACTGGTCGTTTGGCCGCGGCGAGGCGCAGTTTGTGTTGAAGGAACAAGCTCAGTCGAAGTAACCCGGAGAAGAAAAATCGAGATGGCGGATGCGCGCGTAGTTGGAATCGATCTGGGAACGACAAACTCCCTGGTCGCATATATGGAGGGCCAGAAGCCGGTGGTGATTCCCGGCGTGGATGGCTCGAATCTGGTGCCGTCGGTGGTGGCGCTTGACCCACTGCCGGGCGGTGGCCGGCCCACGGTCACGGTGGGCAACAGCGCGCGCAAGACGCTGATCGAAACTCCGGAGCGCGTCATCTACTCCGTCAAGCGGCTGATGGGCCGCGGCCTTACCGAGGTGCGGAAGGAACTTGAGTTCTTTCCTTTCCGCCTGGCCGACGATGTGGAAGAGGGCGAGGTGCCGCGCATTCAGTTGGGCGAGATGCGCTTTACGCCGCCCGAGATTTCGGCCTACGTTCTGCGCCAGCTCAAGCGCAACGCCGAGCGCTTCTTCGGCGCGCCGGTCAAGCAGGCCGTCATCACCGTGCCGGCTTACTTCAACGACGCGCAGCGGCAAGCCACCAAAGACGCTGGACGCATGGCTGGTCTCGACGTGCTGCGGCTGGTCAACGAGCCCACGGCCGCGGCTTTGGCATATGGACTCGACCGCGCCAAGGTAGGCACCATTGCGGTGTACGACCTGGGCGGCGGAACCTTCGATATTTCAATTTTGAAGCTGCAAGACGGCATCTTCGAGGTGCAATCGACCGGCGGCGACACGCACCTGGGCGGTGACGACATCGACAATTTATTGGTGGCTGTTGCTCTCGACGAGATTCAATCCGAGCATGGCGTCGATCTGCACGCGCATCCGCAAGCCGTGCAGGCGCTGCGCAAATCCGCCATTGACGCCAAGATCCGGCTCTCCGCCGAGCCCGTGGCCAGCTTCGATTTCGAGTTGCCCAATGGCGAACACTATCAGCGCCAGATCACTCGCGAGGTCTTCGAGCAGGTGATTGCGCCGGTGCTCAAACGGACGGTTGCTCCTTGCAAGCAGGCGTTGGCCGATGCCGGCGTATCGGCAGAGCAGATCGACGAAGTGGTGCTGGTTGGCGGCTCCACGCGCATTCCCGCCGTGCGCAAGCTGGTTGACGATCTCTTCCATCTGAGCGCGCGCGGCAAAAAGCCGCACACCGATCTGAATCCCGACGAAGTGGTTGCGCTGGGCGCGGCCGTGCAGGCCGATATTCTGGCCGGCGCCTCCAAGGCTACCGAAGAGATGTTGCTGCTCGATGTGACGCCGCTTTCGTTGGGCATTGAAGCGTTGGGTGGAACGGTGGCGCGTATCATTCAGCGCAACTCGACGATCCCCGCCTCGGCCACGGAGTTTTTTACCACCGGCGTCGAGGGCCAGACCAACGTGGCGATTCACGTGGTGCAAGGCGAGCGCGAGCTGGCCGCCGATTGCCGTTCGCTGGCGCGCTTCGATTTGAAGGGCATTCCGCCGATGTCGGCCGGGCTGCCGCGCATCGAAGTGAAATTTATGATCGATGCCGACGGCATTCTGCACGTTACGGCGCGCGAGCAGCGCTCGGGCAAGGCCGCCGAGATTGAAGTAAAGGCGACCTACGGACTGACCGACGAGCAGGTCGAAAGCATGATTCTCGACTCCTTCGATCACGCCGAAGAGGACTTCAACAAACGTCTGTTGATCGAAGCGCGCAACGAGGCGGAGACGATTCTTGCGGCCGTCGAGCGTGCCCCGCAAAATCCGGCGTGGAACGAGCTTTCGGCCGAGGAGCAGTTGGCGATCAAGATGGCCAAGGACCATCTCATCGCCGCCAAACAGGGCGAGAATGCGCCCGCGATCACCGAGGCCGTTGTCGCGCTCGACAAAACCACGCGGCGCTTTGCCGAGCTGATGATGGATGCCGCCGTGACCAGCGCCATTCGCGGCAAGACAATGAACGAGGCCGGCGAGGAGTTGCAAGAGAACGTCACCGCGCCGCACGAGTTTGCTCCGGCGGAATTCAAGTGAGGCAGGGCGAGCGGAGTTTGCGGAGTTATCAAAATGAGTTGCACAGGGAATCTCGATTAGATTGATGTTTTGAAAGGGAACGACTTTAGTCGTGCCGCTAATGGACCATCATGACGTTGGGCTTTAGCCCCGGAGGGGCGGGCGAAAATAGCCCAGAGCCAGTCCGCAGCGGCGGACGCAGCCCTGGGTATGTGGTCAATGAATTCCCGGCGCCCCGTAGGGGCGCCACGAAATGCTGCAAACGATCTACGGGGAATGAGCGATGAGCGAGACAAAGCAAAACAACATTCCGGCAGACAAACTTGTCCGCGTAACCTTTTTGCCCGAGGGGCGGACGGTGGAGTTCGAGTTTGGCACGATGCTATACGATCACCACGGCAAGCCGATGTCGTTTCTCGATGTGGCGGAGAACTACGGCATTTTTCTCGACCATGCCTGCGGCGGCGCCTGCGCCTGTTCCACCTGCCACTTGTGGATCAAGGAGGGCGCGAACAATTTGAGTGAGGCCGACGACGACGAACTGGACCGTCTCGATACCGCCGCCGATTTGCAGTTGAATTCGCGGCTGGGCTGCCAGGCGGTGATTACGCGGCCGGGCAATTACGTGGTCGAGATTCCCAAGTGGAACCGGAATTATGTCTCCGAAGGAAAGTCGCTGGAGCTGGCCGAGCCGAAGTAGTTACGAGCGAGAAAGAAATTCATGGCGCAATCCACGATTCAACGCAAGCAGCTTCTGGAAGCCGTACTCGACAGCCGTCATCTTACCCGTGTCGATGTGCGTGAGATTACTTTGGCGCCCGGCCAACTCGCCGGCCGTCATCTTCATCCCTGTCCGGTGGTCGGTTATATTCTCAACGGCACCGCGATCTATCAGTTGGAGGGAGAAGAGGAGAAACTGCTGCCTACAGGATCGGCTTTTTACGAACCTTCAAAGGTAATCGTTGCGCAGTTTGGCAATGCTTCGTCAGATGCGCCGATGACCTTTATTGCTTTCTATTTACTGGATGGTGACGAAGAACTGATTGTGATGCTGGACCAGAAATGAGGTAAAGATGCTGCGCGAAATTCATTGGGATGATGCCGAGGAGATCGGCATTCAGTTGCAAGAAAAATTTCCCTCGCTCGATCCGCTGACGGTGCGCTTTACCGATCTGCACCGCTACGTGATCGAGTTGGAGGGCTTCACCGACGATCCGGCCAAGTCGAACGAGGCGAAGCTGGAAGCCATTCAAATGGCCTGGCACGAAGAGTACGAGAACGCGTGAAGGGCGCGGCTTTTTCGACGCCCGCCCTGTTTTCTATTGATCTGGGCCATCAATACTGTGAATCTTCGGGTGCCCCACCCTCGCCGCGCATTTGTTTTTGCGGCTAGGGTGGGAAGCACGGTCACACAAATTTCGGGCCGGATCATAGTCCCTAATCCCTGCCTTTTATCGCTTTTTCGATTCCTGCCTGGACCAGCGGCGCCATGAGGGCATAGCCGGCCGGTAGCGGATGAACGCCGTCCTGGCTCAACGTGGGCGGCAGACCGCCGCGCTCGTCCTTCATCGCCGCATAGTAGTCCACGTAAACAAAACTCTTGCGGGCAGCGTACCGGGCAATCCACTCGTTCAACTTGGCAATCTTGGGCGCGGGTTCTTTGCCGGGCGCCCAGTGGTAGTCGAGTGCGGGCAGGACCGAGCAGAGCACGACGCCAATGCCGTTGGCCGCGGCCAGCTCGGCCATGGAGGCGATGTTGCCCTCGATCTGTTCGAGCGTCATGGGGCCGGTGTTGCCGGCGATGTCGTTGGTGCCGCCGAGAATCACCACCACCTTCGGCTTGAGGTCGATCACGTCCTGGCGGTAGCGGACCAGCATCTGCGGCGTGGTTTGCCCGCTGATGCCGCGGCCGATGTAGGGTCTGCCGGGAAAGGATTCGCCGAGCTTCCAAGCCTGCGTAATCGAGTCGCCCATGAAGACCACGCGGTTCTCGCCCGGCGCGGGCGCTGCCAGTTTCAAATCGTCCTCCTTGTAGCGGGCCAGGTTGCCGAAGTCAACCAGCAGTTGCCGGTCGTGCTCGATCCAGTAGGCATCGTTGGGATGGCCCGAGGGCGAGGTTTGCGCGGTTGCCGCCGCCGGTGGTGGAATACCTGCCGTGGCTGCCGCGGGTTGCTGGGCTAACAGCCCCGCCGCGCCAAATAGCCCGGCTCCTACAGCGGCGCAAACGGCCGCATCAATCAAGACCATCTTTTTCATTTCAGTGCTCCGCCAAAACAGAATAGAGAGCGCGGACTCCCGCTTTTTGATTGCCTCAACATTGTAGGCAATGGAGCCCCGGCGTAGCTATCGTGTGTTTTCTTAAACTGGTTGTTGACGCGATTCCGCGCATGATAGAAGATCTGTTTCAACGAGATGAGCGGTATTTTTTTAAATCGCAGTGTGGTTGGAATACCAAGTTAGGCTGGTGATCGCGATGTTATTCAAGCTTCTCATACGCACATTACTTATGTTTTGCGCCACAAATGCTGTGACAGCAGCGGTCGCACAGCTTGCTGCTCCGGGAGCGCTGGATCGTTTCACTGAATGCACCCACCATACCTGTACCTGGGTTCCCGATGATTCGTCGCCGAGCTTTAATAAAGGCGGCTTAAATTATTTTGTTCATCTATACGGAAAGGATGGCAGCCAGGGCGAGTTCGTTTTGCGCCGCGGCACCAAGGAGTTGCTCCGTACTCAGTTAAAAGATCTTTCGGCGAGTGTGAGCGTTGTTTGGGCTGATGATGAGCGGCATTTTGCCGTGACCTGGAGCGATGGGGGATCGATCGGCGATTTTCATGTGCGCGTTTTTCTGGTTACAGGAGACAGTGTGTCAGAGTTGCCTACTATCCAAAAAGCCTGGGCAGCATTTAAACAGCGTCATTGGTGCAAAACCAGGGGCGATAATATCCAGGCTTACGCTTGGCTGCCCGGCTCGCAACAATTGATTCTTGTTTTATCCGTATATCCAACCGGCGATTGCGGAATACAGATGGGGCACACGGAAGCTTATATGGTTGACGCCATGACGGGTGCCATTCAACAAAACTGGGACTTGAAAAAGTTGAACGCTTACATGCGCGCTCACCCCGAATAGCAGCGGAGCCTCTTTCGTTCGCTCGCGCTAAAATTCCTATATATGCCCGCCACTGCGATTTCACCGGAAGTTTTGGCCAAGTACGAGCCCGTCATCGGACTCGAAGTGCACGTGCAACTGCTGACCGCCACCAAGTGTTTTTGCGGATGCGCCAACCGTTTTGGCTCGGAGCCGAACAGCAACGTTTGCCCGGTCTGCCTGGGGCTGCCCGGCTCGCTGCCGGTGCTCAACGCCAAGGCCGTCGAGTTCGCCACCCTGGCATCGCTGGCCTTGAACTGCCAGGTGCGGGAGCGGTCGATCTTCGCGCGCAAGAATTATTTCTATCCCGACCTGCCCAAGGGCTATCAGATCTCGCAATTCGATAAACCGCTGGCCGAGTTCGGTTGGATCGAGGTGCCGGCGGCCGATGGCAACCGGCGCAAGATCGGCATTACGCGCGTGCACATGGAAGAGGACGCGGGCAAGAGCATCCACGATGGCTTTGCCGACTCGGCCAAGCACACCTCTCTCGACCTGAACCGCTGCGGCACGCCGCTGGTCGAGATCGTCAGCGAGCCCGACATCCGCACCCCCGACGAAGCCTTCGAGTACCTGACCCGGCTCAAAGAGATCATGCTCTACACCGGCGTCTCGGATTGCAATATGGAAGAGGGGTCGCTGCGTTGCGATGCCAATGTTAGCCTTCGTCCGCATGGGCAGCAAAAGCTGGGCACCAAAGTCGAGGTGAAGAACGTCAACAGCTTCCGCTTTGTGCGCGCGGCACTGGAGTACGAGATCGAGCGGCAGGCCGAAGTGCTCAACTCGGGCGGCCACATTACGCAGGAGACGCGGCTGTGGAACGTGGGCGAGGGGCGCACCTACTCGATGCGCTCGAAGGAGCAGGCGCACGATTACCGCTACTTTCCCGAGCCGGATCTGCCGCCGCTCATCGTTTCGCAAGAATTTTTGGAGCAGAGAAGAGCAGAGCTCCCGGAGTTGCCCGAGGCGCGGCGGGCACGGATGATCGCCGAGTACGAACTGGCCGGGCGCGACGCGCATACGCTGACGGCGACCCGCGAATTTGCCGACCGCTTCGAGGCGGCGGCCAAGACGGCGCGCAATCCCCGCCGCGTGGCCAATGTGCTGCTGAGCGAAGTGGGAGGCAGGTTGAAGGCGCTGGGCCTCGAACTGGAACAGTCGCCGGTCTCGATGGCCGGCATCGTCAAGGCCGCCGATTTGCTCGACGAGGGCAAGATCAGCTCCAAGCAGATGAAGCAGATCTTCGATGTGTGTTTTGAGAAGGGCGAGGACTTTGGGCCGGTCTACGAGCGCGAAAAGCCGGAGCAGATTACCGACGCCAGCGCTATCGAAAAGCTTATCGACGAGGTGATCGCTGCCAACCCCAAGCAGGTGGAGCAGTACCGCGCCGGCAAAAAGACCATGGCGGGATTCTTTATGGGGCAGGTGATGAAGGCCACCAAGGGACAGGCCAACCCTGCGCTGTTGAACGAACTGGTGACGAAGAAGCTGGAAGGATAAGATAGGGGGGCGGCAGCGGCCATCGGGCCGCTGTCGCGCCGGTTATTTCAATTTAAGTTCGGTGACAAATTCTTTGCGCGCGTCCCAGGAACTGACCGTCTTGGTGGCGCTTTTTTTGCCGTCTTTTTCGGCCCACAGATCGTAGTCCACGCTCATGTCGATCTGCGCGAAGTGATAGTGGCCGTCGGCGGTGGTGCTAAAGCTGCGGATGGCCTTGGTCTTCTGATTCTTCAAGAAAACCGTAGCGTTCAGCGCCGGTTTGGAGTCGGCATCGAGTACGGTGCCGGAGACGGTACGCTGGCCTACGTTCTGGCTCCACGCGGCGGCGGTGAACAGCCCGCCCCGCGGCGCAGAAACGGCTGCCCCCACTGCAAGAAATCCGCCTACCACAAAAGCCAGCCAGTTTGCCCGGCGCATTTACTCCTCCTCGTCTTCTTCGTACAGTTCGTCGTCTTCGTCCAGATCGTCATCGACTCGCGCCAATTCCAACGGCTCCAGGCCGACAATTTCGTATTCGGTGCCGCACTCTTCGCAGGCGACAATGTCGCCTTCTTCTACTTCGCCGACATCAATGTCCAGTTCGGTATCGCATTCAGGGCAGCTGGGCATGGTCGCCTCCTCATTTTTAAACCCCATGGCATTCAACATGACGGGATGAAATTCACCAACCACCGCTAGTTTTAGTGAGAACCCGCCTCCAGGTCAAGAGGCTGGCCGCGGTGTTGGAAAAAAACGATGTTTTACCTGCCTAAGTATTTTCTCATCCATGGCTGTGCTGTTTTTGTACAGGCCCGCCAACGATTCCTGTGAAAAACCATTGACCCGGCCCGGAGCCATGTAATCATGACACCATGCCGCTGGAGCATTTAACCTGATCTGAGATGCCAAGAATGGGCTCCATCCCGTTTGCCTTTCCCGGTTTTCACGGCGCCACGCGCCGGCTTGTGCTCGTCAATCTGGCGGCATATTTCGCGCTGCTGATCGCGGGCTTTGCGCTGCCCGGCGCAACCAATGCTGTCGCCGTCCATTTGGTGTTCGATCCCTATGCGTTTTTACACGGCGAATTTTGGCAGCCGCTGACCTATAGCCTGGTTCATCCCGGCCTGTACGGCCCGCTTTTTGAACTGCTCTCGCTGTGGTTCATGGCGGGCTTTCTTGAAGGCTTCCACAACGAAAACTGGGTGCTGGGCCTTTACGCGGTTTCGGTGCTGGGTACGGCCCTGGCGGCTTTGGCGCTCTATGCCGTTGCCAATGCACTGGCGCCGTCGTTGCTCGGCGCGCCCATTCCGCTCGCCGGCTGCTTTGGCGGCATCTTCGGCATGCTGGTGGCCATCGGCGTTCTTTATGGCGATACGCAGTTCCTCCTTTTTCTGCTGCCCATGGGCATCAAGGCGCGCTATATGGTCGCGGTCTACGCCTTGATTACCGTCGCTTTGCTCTTTGGCCAGCAGCGGATCTACGCTTTTGCGCAGTTGGGCGGCGCCCTGGCCGGTTGGGCCTTTGTGCGTCTGGCGCCCCGCCGCGGCCTCCCGTTCCAGTTCAGCGAAGGCTGGTACGGGCTGCGCAACCGCTACTACCGCTGGAAGCGCCGCCGCGCCGCGCGCAAGTTCGAGGTCTACATGCACAAGCAGGGCCGCACCGTGCGCTTCGACGGCCAAGGGCATCTCATCGACGAGGACGCGGACGACAAGAAGCGCTGGAACTGAAAAACAGGGGTCAGGGATCGAAAATAAACCGGGCCCGGCGCGGTAAAATTGTTGTGAAATGTCCACCAAGATTGCGTTTCTCTTTCCGGGCCAAGGCTCGCAGGCTGTGGGTATGGGCCGCGAACTGGCCGAGCGATTTCCTGTAGTCCAACAAACCTTTGCCGAGGCCGACGAGGCCCTTGGATTTCCGCTTTCGAAGCTCTGCTTCGAGGGGCCCGAGGCCGATCTGCGGCTGACGGAAAATACCCAGCCGGCGATTTTGACGGTGAGTGTGGCCGTAGCCCGCGTGCTGGCCGGACATGGCATCGCGCCAGCCATTGCCGCAGGCCACTCGCTGGGCGAGTGGAGCGCGCACGTAGCCGCCGGTACGCTCTCCTTTGCCGATGCGGTGCGCTCCGTCAAGGCGCGTGGCGCGGCGATGCAGAAGGCTGTTCCCCAGGGCCAGGGCGCCATGGCGGCGATCCTCGGCCTGGCGCCCGAACGGGTTGCCGAAATTTGCAAAGAGACGGCCCGGGAGACCGGCGGCGTGGTGCAGGCGGCCAATCTGAACTCGCCTGGACAGACGGTGATCTCGGGCGCGGCGGCTCCGGTCGAAAAGGCCTCGGCGGCCTGCAAGGCCAAGGGCGCCAAGCGCGCGGTGCCGCTGCCCGTCAGCGCTCCCTTCCATTGCGCTTTGATGCAACCGGCGCAGGAAGAGGTCGCCCGCGTGTTGGGCGCCATCGCTCTGCACGATCCCAAGATTCCCGTGGCCGCCAACGTCACCGGCGGCGTGGTCACGACGGCCGCGGCCGCGTGCGAGGCGCTCGTCCATCAGGTCACCGGCGCGGTGCGCTGGATCGATTGCATGCAGGCGCTCAAGGCCTCTGGCGCGGACCTGTTCATCGAAGCTGGTCCGGGCAAGGTGCTCTGCGGGCTGCTCAAGCAGATTGACACGTCGCTCAAATCGCTGAATGTGGAAGACGCGGCGAGCTTGGAGAAGACGCTGGCCGAGGTAAAGGGCGCGTAACGCTTTATCGTCGATTTTTCAGGCCGGGAAGGTGGAAAACCCGCCATCCCGGCTTTTCATTCAAAGACGGTAGATTTCGCAGATCTGGTCGCCTACAGCGGGATATTCAACCGATCCGGTTCAAGTGGAAGAGGCTGCCGATATCACCCTTGCGGCAATCACATTGCAGGAATGGGGCGTCCACATCACATGTTTTGGGGCGGATCGATTGAATGCGCAAGTACCGCTGTTCAAGTCCGGTTTCAAAACAGCTGCTGCAATCGCAAAGGCGCATTCTGCCCGAGGAAGGCTTCTCAGGCGGCAATCGGGTATTTGTCGAACCGCTTTTGCGGATGACTTTTGTTGGGTAGCCGGAAAGTCTGCACAATCTCCTGCATGCTCGATGCCAGACGCGCCAATTCGGCGCAAGCTTCCACGGTCTGATCGACGCTCTTGGCTGTTAGAGCAATCTCGGATGAGATCTGATGGATGTTTTTATTTAACCCCTCTGTTGCTGACGATTGTTGGGTAGTGGAAGTAGCGATCATTGCGATACCTTGTTGTGCGCCTTCAATCCGTTGCAGAATCACCGCCAACGATTCAATCACTTCCTGGAAGCGCGCGACTCCGTCTTGAACGACGGCCTCGCCCTGTTGCATGGATTCAACGGCACGAACTGCGCCGTCCTGTACGGAAGCGACCTTGCCCGAGATCTCTTTGGTGAACGATGCGGTGCGTTCTGCCAATTGGCGAACCTCCTGCGCGACCACGGCAAAGCCCTTACCGTGTTCGCCGGCCCGTGCCGCTTCGATGGCGGCATTCAGCGCTAAAAGGTTGGTTTGTTCGGCAATCTCCTGAATCATGCCGACGACAATGCCGATGTTCTTGGTTTCCTCTCCGAGTTGCTGAATGTTATTTGAGGCATCGGTTACCGAATCCAGGATTTTATTCATCGTTTCGTGGGTGAGTTTGACCCGCTGCTGGCCGTTCATGGCGCTATCGACGGCTTCAGTTGCCGATCCAGATGCATGGGCGGCATGTTCGGCGACTTCTCTGACCGCTGCATTCATTTCAGCTAGCGACGAAGCAAATTGTTCAATGTTGTGCTGTTCTTCGTGGGTTGTTCCGGCCATTTGTTTCGCAGTAAGTTCGATCTCAGCGCCTGCGCTGGCAACCTGTGAAGCAGCTTGGGCAACCTCGCTCAATGCCTCGGTCATGGCGGCTTTCATGGTGTTTGTTGCCGCAATGGCTTCGGCCAACTCGTCGGAAGAAGCCGATTCCCCATCCGCGACCGACAGATCCCGGTTCGCCATCGCCGACATTAAGCCCACTGTGATCGATACATTCTGCGTGATGGACCGGACGAGCGTTTGAGCAATCACCAACATCATGATCAGCGCTAACACCAGCATGATCACTTCGGTCCAAATAATCTTGTTTTGCAAACGGCTGTTGCCGGCTTGTAACTCTTGCAGTTGTTCTTGAGCCGCGGTCCGCATCGCGCCGATCTGTACTATGATCGCCGCCAACAAGCGGTTGTCTTCTCCTGTTGCAAATATTTTTTCCGCCCCCTCGAACCCCTGGTCGTGCCGCGCGGTATTCAGGCTGTCCACTACTTTAATTCGTTGCTGGATGAGAGAAATGACCTGCGAAAAACGCTCTTTTTGCGCTTCGTCGCCCGCGATTTCCGCTTGCACTTTGTCGATGGTTGCGCGTCCATCCTTGCGCATTTCGGGAATACCGGCGGTCATCGAAGGATCCCCCGAGATCAGATAAGCGCGTTGGGCCGATGTGACCTCATTGATATAAGCAACGAGGTGCTCAACGTCGCGCAGCATATCCATCGTTCGCACAATTTGAGTTTGTGTCGTTTGTTCACGCACCTGCGACCAGCGCGCGATGCCGATGCACAAAATTAGAAGTGCGGCCGTCAGCCCGAACCCTGCAAAGAGTTTCCTCCGAATAGTCCAAAACATGATTTCCGGTCTCCTGCAGAGATTTATCGGCGGATTTTCAACCGGCTTAATGCCTTTTACGCCGGCGTGACAAAATCTGTATCTTATAGCCACAAAGCATTGATTGCATGATCTGCCGGCGTTTCTTGGATTTCTTTAAAGCTGGGATCAATGCTGTGTGAAGAGTTCGCGTGGATTCCGCATGGCTAACCTCAACTTGCTACTGCCCTAGCACGCAATCCCGAGTTCTCTTAGCAAAAACGCGTAGTCGAAAGCGATCTCTTTCAGGTAGTCGTAGCGGCCGCTCGCTCCGCCGTGGCCGGCCTGCATGTTCGTCACCAGCAGCAGCGGGTTTGCGCCGGTCTTAAGCGTGCGAAGCTTGGCCACGTACTTGGCCGGCTCCCAATACATCACCTGGCTGTCGTAGAGCGAGGTCTTGACCAACATCGCCGGGTACTCTTCCGCGCGCAGGTTGTCGTAAGGCGAGTAGCTAAGCATAGTGCGAAAGTACGCTTCCTGATTGGGATCGCCCCACTCCTCGTACTCGGGCACAGTGAGCGGTAACGAGGCGTCGAGCATGGTGTTCATGACATCGACAAAGGGAACATGCGAAACGACGGCCCTGAATTTTTCCGGAGCCATGTTCGTGACCGCGCCCATCAGCAGGCCGCCGGCCGATCCGCCTTCGATGGCCACGCGCGCCGGATCGCCATAGCCGGCCGCGGTCAAGTGCTCCACGCAGGCAATGAAATCGGTGAAGGTGTTGCGTTTGACGAGCATCTTGCCAGCGTAGTGCCAGGGCTCGCCCAGGTCGCCGCCGCCGCGAATGTGCGCGTAGGCCATCACCATGCCGCGGTCGAGCAGGCTCAGCCGGTTAGAGCTGAAGCCCAGCGGCAGCGCGTAGCCGTACGATCCATAGCCGTAAACATACAGCGGATTTTTGCCCGCTTCCCGGCGGTCTTTGCGGTAGACGATGGAGATGGGCACCAGCACGCCGTCTGCCGCCGTGGCGTGGAGGCGCTCGCTCGCGTAAAGCGAGCGGTCAAAGCCGCCGGGAATCTCCTGTTGCTTGAGCAGCGTGGAGGCGCCTGTTGCAAGGTCGTATTCGTAGACCGAACTGGGCGTGACCAGCGACTGATAGGAGTAGCGGAAGGCCGCCGTGTCGAAGATGCAGTTGATGTGCGGATGGGCGCTGTAAGCCGGTTCGGGGAAGGCGATTTCGCCTGCCGCGGTGGCTTCGGGGCCGTCGCCGGAAAACTTCCACAGGCGCAGCCGCGGCAGCCCGTCCACGCGGTCGCAGGCGATGAAGAAGCCGGCGAACAGATCCACGTCTTCAAGCATGATCTGGTCGCGGTGGGGAATCAGCTCGCGCCAATGCTCGCGGCCGGGCGTGGCCACCGGCGCGGTCACCAGACGGTAGTTGCGGCCGCGGTCGTTGGTGCGGATGAACCACAGGCCATTGCGATGGTCGACCGAGTACTCGTGCTCGTCCTCGCGCGGCGCAATCACGGTGAAGTTGCCGCCGGGCTGATAGGCGGGCAACGCGTGCCATTCGGTGGTGGTGTGGCTGCCCGATTCGAGCAGAATGAATTTGCCGTCGCGGGTGCGGCCCACGCCGAGGTTGAAGCGTTCGTCGTCGTCCTGGTAGATGAGTTTGTCGCTCGCGTTATTGCTGCCGAGCGTGTGCCGCCAAAGCTGGAACTGCCGCTTCTGCTGTTCGTCTTCAACGGAGTAAAAGAGCGAGCGGTTGTCGGCGGCCCAGGCGATGGAGCCCACGCGCTCAACTTCGCCGGAGAGGGTCTCGCCGGTGGCGAGGTCTTTGATGCGCAGCGTGTACTGGCGGAAGCCCTTGGTGTCGGTTGTGTAAGCCAGCCAGCGGCCGTCGTCGCTGATGTCGGTGCCGCCGATGGCGAAGAAGGCGTGGCCCTTGGCCAACTCGTTGCCGTCGAGAATCACTTCCTCGGGCGCACCGGCATCGGGGCCGGCCGCGCTGCCGCGCCGCCGGCAGTGGATGGGGTATTGCAGCCCCTCCTCGGTGCGCGTTGTGTACCACCAATCGCCGTCGCGGAAGGGAACCGAAACGTCGGTCTGCTTGATGTGGCCGAGCATCTCCCGGTACAGCTCGTCGCGCAGGCTGGCCAGCGGCGCCATCGCGGCTTCGGCGTAGGCGTTTTCCGCTTCCAGGTAGGCGATGGTTTCAGGATTGTCTTTGTCGCGCAGCCAGGCGTAATCGTCGGCGAGGGTTACGCCGTGCAGTGTGGTTTCAGTGTGCACTTTGCGGGCGATGGGGGGCGTGGGAAGAGTGTTTTGCTTCATCTTATTCAGTGTACGCGTTTCTTGACCGGCGCAGCGGCGAACTGTACAGTTGAAGCAATTGGAGTGAGCAGTTCATGACGGCAGCGGCAGGCAGTGCAACGGTGATCTCGGCCCTGGAGGCGCGGGCGAATTTTGGCCGGATTCTGGATCGCGTCGAGGGTGAGAGCCGGTCTTTGGTCATCGAAAAACGCGGCAAGCCGCGGGCGGTGCTGATGAGCCTGCGCGATTATGTGCGGCTGGCCGCTCCCGAACCGGAGATTCTGCGCATCGTGGGCGAGGAGTCGAAACGGAAACGGACCAGCGAACTTACCTCGCGGCAGATCGACCGCGTGATTCAGGCCGCGCGAAAGCAGACAAAGAAGAAACGATGATTGCGCTGCGGTTGGTGATCGATACCAACGTACTGGTTTCGGCCGCGCTCAAGCCAGAGAGTCTGCAGCGCACCGTGCTGCTGATCGCCATCACCAAGCCGGCCCGGTTCTATGTGTCGCAGGAAATTCTGGATGAGTATGCTGGAGTGCTGGCGCGCCGCGAACTGCGCATCCGCAAAGGCGCGCGGTTGCAGATCCTTGAACTCGTCAAAAACCGGAGCCACCTTGTGGTTCCACGCCGTAAGCTACACGCGGCCAGCGACCTGGACGACAACATCTTCATCGAGTGTGCCGACGCGGCGCGCGCCGATTTTCTCATTACCGGCAATCGCCGCCATTTCCCCGCTTTTTGGAAAGGAACAAAGATGGTTTCGCCGCGCGAGTTCGTCGAGGCGGCCGCGCCACACCTGCTCGGGGAGTGAACTGGCGCGGCGCGGGAACCTTTCAATCGCCGCCCACGTACAATAGAAAGGAATGAGAGAGTACCTCCAGACTCGCTTGATCCCGATCCTGCTGCTGACGGCGGGAGTCATGGCCGTGGTTCCCGCTGCGGCGCGGGCCGAACGCGTGCAGGATCTGCCCCAACCCACCGATTATGTGAGCGATTTTGCCCACGTGCTTTCGCCGGATGCCATTGCGCGGCTGGACGCGGTCTGCGAGCAGATCGATCATTCGCAGGCCAACGCCAAGATCGCCGTTGTGACCGTGAACGATTTGGATGGCGGCGAGGCGGCCGATTACGCCAATCAGCTGGAAGATCACTGGAAGATGGGCGACAAGGGGCAGAACCGCTACGCGCTGGTTTTGCTGGCCGTGGCCGACCACAAATACCGGATCGAGATCGGCTACGGGCTGGAAGGGATTTTGCCCGACGCCAAAACAGGCGATATCGGCCGCGCGATGATTCCGGGCCTGCGCGCGAAAGATTACGATGGCGCCATGTCGCAGGCGGTGGGCCAGATTGCGCAGACCATCGCGACCGATGCCAATGTCACTCTGAAAGAAGGCGTGCCGAACGAAGAGGAGCCGGTTGAAGCGGTGCCGCACGCGCATCACGGCGCCGTGCTGGGACGGCTGATTCTGCTCATCATTGTGCTGGTATTGTTCGGCGGCGGCTCGCTGCTGCGCATGCTCTTTGGCTGGGAACTGTTCTTCGGCGGTTGGGGCAGAGGCGGCTGGCGCGGTGGTGGTGGTTTCGGTGGCGGCGGCTTCGGTGGGGGTGGCGATTCCGGAGGCGGCGGTGGAGGCTTTGGTGGTTTTGGTGGAGATGGCGGCGGATTTGGTGGCGGCGGCGCTGGAGGCAGTTGGTAGTGAACGAGCTGGCAGCTATTAGCTTTTAGCTCTTAGCTGTTTCGAGTGGCGGCAGGCTGCACAGTCAAAGCTAAGAGCTAACAGCTAAAGGCTAAAAGCTGTTTTAGGAGAAGCAGACGGTATGAGCAAAGGATGGATGATCGCGCTGGGCGTCTTGGGCGTGCTGGTGCTGGTGTTGCTGATGGTCTTCGGCAGCTTTGTGAGCGCGCGCAACCAGATGGTGGACAAGGATCAGGCAGTGAAGACAGCCTGGTCGGATGTGGACGTGCAACTGCAGCGGCGCGCCGATCTGATCCCCAACCTGGTGGAGACGGTGAAGGGATTCACCAAGGAAGAGAGCACGGTTTACGGCGACATCGCCAACGCGCGGGCTGGGATGCTGAACGCGCAGGGGCCTTCGGCCAAGATTGCCGCCAGCAATCAGTTGGATGGGGCCATTGGCCGGCTGCTGCTGTTGACGGAAAATTATCCGCAACTGCGTTCGAGCGATCAGTTTATGCGCCTGCAAGATGAGTTGGCCGGCACCGAAAACCGCGTCAGCGTGGCGCGCAAACGCTATAACGACGCGCTCAAGGAGTACAACACTTTCGTGTTGCACTTCCCCAACAATATCTGGGCGGGCATTTCCGGCTACCACGAGAACAACGCGTATTTCACGGCCAGTCCGGCTGCGCAGAACGTACCGCAGGTGAAGTTCTAGCTTTTACATCCTGTTCTGAAACAAATGAGGCCGTGACGCGTGTGCGTCATGGCCTCGTTGTATGAAGATGCGCTGATCCGGCGCGCGGCCGGCCGTTACTTGAAGGACGCGATGGCGCTGGCTTCGTCGTCGTAGATATCGAAGACGGTATACAGCTTGGTGAGCTGCAGCAGGTCATGGACCTTCTTGCTCAGCTTGAGCAGTTTCAGTCCGGCGTTCTGGTTCTTGGCCGAGGTGTAGGCGCTGACCAACTCGCCCAGACCCGAGCTGTCGATATAATTCACATCTTCCAGATTGAGCAGAATATGGGTCTGTTTCTTGCCGATCAGGTCGCGAATGGCGTCGCGCAACTGCACGCTACCCTCGCCCAAGGTGATCCGCCCACTCAGATCCAGAACCGTCACGCCATCGATTTCACGCGAAGCAATTGCAAGAGCCACGGAAACTCCTCCTTCTTTCACATCGTTTATACCATTTCGCGGTCCGGTTGCCGAGACCGTTTTTGATCGCCAGCAGGAGCGCGGCGGTCAGTTCCTGGCCGCCAGATGTTTCACCATCGTCAGCTCGGTGCCGGGATGAAGCGGACGGAAGCGCACCTCGTCCATCAGCGAGCGAATGAGGAAGATACCGCGTCCGGTGCCGCGCAACAGGTTCTCGGCGGCCAGCGGATCGGGCAGATGGTCGGGATCGAAGCCCTGGCCCTGGTCGGCGATGGTGAAGACCAGATCGGTCCCGGTATTTTCCAGCGAAACCGCGATCTGGAGTTTGGGATCGTATTCGTTGCCGTGCAGCACGGCGTTGACGGCGGCCTCGCGCACGGCCATGGCCACGTGAAAACACGCGTCTTCATCGAGGCCGGCCGCGTGGGCCAAATGTTCGGCGGCGCTCTCCACCTGGCAGACGCTCTCCATGGTGGAGTTGAGCTGGAAATTTTGCCGTTCTCTGCTGGGTACGCTCACCGGGCTCGATTCGGCCTCCGCCGCGGCGGGCCATGAGCAGAAGGACCGCCTGCTGGCAGTTTCAAGTCTGCTGGCGATTGTGTCAAGCCAAACCGAGCCGCGGATTGATTGCCGAGCCTTGATGTACGCAACCATAGTTCTGTTTTCCCGTAAGGAGCGCGATCTGCCTCCCAGGGTCTAAACTCAAGCCATGGAACAGCCACTGGAAACGGCCATCGAGCCCAGCCCCACAACCCGCGTAAGCCTGACAGCGCTTTTGGGAACGCCGGTGACCGACGCGCAGGGCCATCTGCGCGGCCGGCTGAAAGATATTGCCGTAACCACCGGGCCAGAGGGCGGTAAGGTCGCCGGTCTGGTGCTGAAGACCCGCAATGGTCTGTCGCTGGTTCCCTCGCAAGAGGTGATGGAGACGCCGGCTGGTACGCTCGAGTTGCGCTCGCCGCAGGCGCTGGCTCCGCTCAAGGACGAGGGCAACTATCTATACCTGCAGCAGGATCTGGTCGACCGCCAGATCATCGACATCAATGGCCGCAAGGTGGTCCGCGTCAACGACGTGGATCTGGAGTGGATGGGCCGGGGCGCGGCGCACCTGCTGCGCGTGGCCGAAGTGGAAGTGGGCCTGCGCGGCGCCTTTCGCCGCGTCTTCAAAGGCGTGTTGCCGCGGCCGCGGCTGGAGTCGGTATCGCGCAAGTTCAGCGCCCGCGCCATTCCCTGGAAGTTTGTCGATGTCATCGAGCCCGATCCGGCGCGGCGCGTCCGGCTGCGCATCGAGCATGAGCGGCTGGCCGACATTCACCCCTCGGAGCTGGCCGACATTCTGGAAGATCTGGCTCCGGCAGAGCGCGAGGCCGTCTTTACCTCGCTCGACGAAGAAGTGGCCGCCGAGGCGTTGGAAGAGGTCGAACCCAAGCTGCAAAAGGCGCTCTTGGAAAAGCTCGACGAAGAACGCATCGCCGACATCGTCGAGGAGATGGACCCCGGCGCGGCGGCCGATCTGCTCAACGAACTGCCCGAGGACCAGTCCGACGCCATTCTCGAAGAGATGGAGCCGGAGGAGCGGCAGGAGGTCGAGGATCTTCTGGATTTCGACGAGGACTCGGCGGCCGGCTGTATGACCACGGACTTCGTTCATCTGGGCGAGGAGGCGACCGTGGCCCAGGCCATTGAGGCGCTGCGCGGCTTCGACGGCGATCCGGAGACGGTGATCGAGGTCTATCTGCTCGACGCAAAGCAGGTGCTGCGCGGCGCGGTTCCGCTGGCCCGGCTGGTGATGGCGATGCCCGATACGCGGCTGAGCGTGCTCACCGAGTCTCGCGTGTTGAGCTGCCCGGCGGCGATGCGGCAAAACGATCTGGCCGAGATGTTCGATAAGTACAACCTGCACGCGCTGCCCGTGGTCGATTCGCAAGCGCGCATGGTCGGCGTGGTGCAGGCCGAGCAGGTGATTAGTTACTTGCGCAAGAAGTTATAGAGATTGTGCAGGGGCTGGATCGTTAATGGCCGCTGGCTGGCGTCATCTTTTTATTGATCCAGCCTTATGATGGCCAATACGGTCTGGGGCGCCACCCTCGCAACGCTTTTGCTTTTGCCGCCGGGGTTTGGGATAGTGCGCTGTTGCGGGCAAATATAGAGACGGAGCAGCACGGGTTCATGTTAGACTCAGACCGTTCTCCCTTGATAGCCTGCTTCCTGCGTTGCTGCGCCAAAGGCACGGCAACGGAAGGCGTTGTGAACTTCAGGCGAGTCCATATCCGTACATCGAATACCATCTTGTTTCTGGCGCGTTGTACCTTGCCCTGCAACGCGGAATCGAGGATATATGGAAGAGTTCAAGAACGTATGGGTTCCCGTGACCGAAGAATATAAAACGGTGGAAGCTCCGTCGCTCGAACCGCAGCACGAAAAGATCGAGCAGCTCTATAAAGAGCGGCTGGAACAAGCGAAGAAGCAGGCAAAGGCCGATCGTGCGCCACTCGGCGTTCGTATCTTTACCGGGTATTTTTTGTTGATGGCAGGGGTTGGCGCGATATTGCTGTATGTGATGTTGGCCTATCCTGATTCTAGAGTTTCCACCTCGATTGCGGGAAAATTGGGGCATTCCGCTTCTCAGAGTAGCCAGCAAGCCAACGAAGGAGAAAAAACTCAACAGAACCTGGCCGTTGACGGCGGTACGGTGGGTGCAGGCACAACGGATGTGGATTCTACTGGACATAATATGTCCAAGATGAGAAGCGTGGCCCTTTTTGACATTACACTCGAAATGTTTGTCAATGCGGTGATTGGCGTTCTCTTGTTAATGCGCCACCGGCTGGCTCGTTTGGGGGTCAAGCTCATTGCTCGTCTTTATGTGGGCAGAGCCATTATCTTTTTCGCCGCGTATGGGTATTGTGGCGGCAAAATACTAATTCCTCAAAAGAATATTCCGATTGTGCTCGTTTCACTGCTCGTCAATTATGCCATTAATTTGTATTTCGAGTACGATCCGAAAGTTAAGAAGGCCTTCGAGCACGGACTTTACTCTTGACCTGATAGGGGAAGACAGGGCTCTCAAGCCGTTCCTTCCCCGGCTAATTTCCGGACCGTTCTCCCGTCGTGACCTCAAGGAGAATTTATTCGCCGGAATGCCCCGAAACGACCCCAAAATGTGAAACAATTCAAGAGTGTTTGAGCTTCCCCAAATCATTCAGGGCGGCATGGGCGTAGGCGTTTCGAACTGGCGGCTGGCCCAGGCTGTTTCCAAGCTCGGTCAGCTCGGAGTTGTCTCTGGGACCGCGCTCGATTCGCTGTTTGTCCGCAGGCTTGCCGAAGGCGATCCGGGCGGGCATATGCGCCGCGGTGTCGATGCATTTCCTTTTCCCGCGATGGCCAGGCGGATCTGGCAGGAATATTTTGTTCCTGGCGGCAAGGCAGATGATGCGCCGTACCCGGCACTGCCCATGCACCAGAGGTCCAGTCCCCGCAAGCTCATCGAACTGTGCATGGTCAGCAACTTCGTGGAAGTGTATCTGGCCCGGGAAGGGCACAAGAATCCGGTCGGAATCAATTATCTGGAAAAGGTGCAGATGCCGCATCTGGCCTCGATCTACGGGGCGATGCTGGCCGGGGTCGGCTACGTGCTGATGGGCGCGGGCATTCCGCTGCATATTCCGGGAGTGCTTGACGCCTATGCCGGGCACAAGCCGGCCGAGTACCGGTTGGCCATCGCCGGCGCGGCGCAAAACCAGCTTGCCGACGCCGATACGATGATGCATCTTGACCCGGCCGAATTTGCCGAGGGTCCGTTGCCGGTGCTTGACCGGCCCAGGTTCCTGGCCATTGTTTCTTCCAACACGCTGGCAACCACCATGCTGCGCCGGGCCAACGGCCGCGTCGATGGTCTGGTGATCGAAAGCCCCACGGCTGGCGGCCACAATGCCCCGCCGCGCGGCAAGCTGCAACTCAACGATGCCGGCGAGCCGGTCTACGGCGAGCGGGACCGTGTCAATATTCCCGAGCTGCGGACCTTGGGCGTGCCCTTCTGGTTGGCGGGCGGTTATGGCAGCGCGGAAAAGACCAAAGAAGCCATCGATCAGGGCGCTGCCGGCGTGCAGGTGGGAACCGCCTTTGCCTTCTCCCGCGAATCGGGCATGCGGCAGGATCTGAAAGAGCGCCTTATCAAGCAGGCGATGACCCGTTCGGCCAGTGTTTTCACCGATCCCGTGGCCTCGCCGACCGGATTTCCCTTCAAGGTGGCGCAGATCGAGGGCACCTCGTCCGCCGCCGATACTTACCAGAAGCGGACCCGCGTCTGCGATCTGGGCTACCTGCGCGAGCCGTACGCGACCGCGGAGAACAAGGTCGCTTATCGCTGCTCGGCCGAGCCGGTAGCGAACTATTTGGCCAAGGGCGGCAAGATCGAAGATACGGTGGGCCGCAAGTGCTTGTGCAACGCCTTGCTGTCCAATATTGGCCATGCCCAGATTCGCAAAGACAATTCAATTGAGCCGGCGTTGATCACCGTGGGCGACGATCTGAATACCGTCGCGCAGTTCCTGGCGGTCGGCCGCCGCAGTTATAGCGCCGCCGATGTGGTCAAAGAGCTGCTGCGTTTGGTGCCTGCGGCCAGCGAAAAAACCGAAGCCGAAACCGAAGGGCTGGTGCCGCCTTCGATCCTTCCGGCTCCCGCGTAGCCCGCATTCTTCGATCCCGCGCGGTTCAAGCGCGCGGCCTTTTACCGGACGCGGTCTCCATTGCAGGCCGCGTGCGTTTTTTAAAGCCCAAGTTCGCCGCATCGCCCTCTGGCCTGTTATGGTCATGAAGGAAACTTTTCCAGCTCACTGAAGCCCAATGAATCCTCCATAGGATACCGTCGAAGTATGTGGAAGCGCTGGCGAATCCGGATCATGCTGTTTCTGGCCGTGCTAGGCCCCGGATTTATTACCGCCAACGTAGATAACGATTCCGGCGGCATCTTCACCTACTCCCAGGCTGGCGCGCAGTTCGGCTACACCTTGCTGTGGACGATGATTCCCATCACCATCGCGCTGATCGTGGTGCAGGAGATGTGCGCGCGCATGGGCGTGGTCACCGGCAAGGGCTTGAGCGACCTGATCCGGGAGGAGTTTGGCCTCCGCGTTACTTTCATCATCATGGTGCTGCTGGTGGTGGTCAACTTCACCAACGTGATGACGGAGTTTATCGGCATTGCCGGCTCGATGCATCTGTTTCATGTCTCCAAGTTCATCAGTGTGCCTCTTTGCGCCGTGCTGGTGTGGCTGCTGGTGTTGCGCGGCGATTACAAGAGCACGGAAAAGATCTTTCTTGTCGCCTCGCTGGTTTATATTGCCTACATATTTGCCGGCGTATTGGCCGAGCCCGATTGGCATGAGGCATTGTGGGCCACCGTCAAGCTGCCAGCCAACTCGGTCTGGAGCGACAAATCGTATATCTATATGGCTATCGGCGTGGTGGGCACTACCATCGCGCCGTGGATGCAGTTCTATCTGCAATCGTCGGTGGTGGAGAAGGGCATTGGCGTGAAGGACTACGGCGCCTCGCGGCTGGATGTGATCGTGGGCTGCTTCTTCACCGATCTGATCGCTTGGTTTATCGTGGTGGCCTGCGCGGCCACTCTGTTCACCCACGGCATGGGCGCCATTCAGGTGGCCGCCGAAGCGGCCGAGGCCATGAAGCCGCTGGCCGGCGACTTTGCCTTTCTGCTCTTCGCCTTCGGGCTCTTCAATGCCTCGCTCTTCGCGGCTTCGATTCTGCCGCTCTCAACCGCCTACACCGTTTGCGAGGGCCTGGGCTTTGAATCGGGCGTGGATAAAAGCTTCAAGGAAGCGCCGTTTTTCTATTGGCTCTATGCTGTGCTGATCGTGGGCGGAGCGCTCGGGGTGCTTTTGCTGCCCGATGCGCAACTGGTCAATGTGGCCATTCTTTCCCAGGTGCTCAACGGCGTGCTGCTGCCGGTGGTCATTATCCTCATGCTGCTGCTCATCAACCGCAATGATCTGATGGGCGAGCACAAAAATTCGCGGCTGTGGAATGTGATCGCCTGGGCGACGAGCATCATTGTCATCGGCATGACCCTTGCCATGCTGTGGGGCATGATGCCGGGGCACTAAAAAGCAGGGACCAAGGAACCGAGGGAACAAGGGAGCGAGCTCGATGACGAGAGCCAACGCAAACGGCAGTTGAATCTTGGTGAAGTACGTGCTAGACCAATGGCAACACTTTCTTGGCTCTACGTTCCCAAACGGACCTCGATAAAAGTGTGAATTTGCTCAAGCCGGACCATGCGATTGTTACCTTTGCCATCAGTTCGACATCATGTGGATAAATCGCTGCAACCTCGGTGGCTATTTGAACAGCACTTATTGCACTATAGAGCACCGAGGGCTCGCCAATTTCTTTCAGAAACACATCAGATCTACCATCCGAAGTAGTAAACTTCGCTTGAGGCGAACGCTCGTCCAATGCAGTACGAAAAAATGAAGCAATTTCGCTTCCATGCGCAAAGGAGCAGAGCCACTGATACTCCGGATATAGACGTTCAAGCATACTCCTCTGATCTGGATTCATTATTTTGCCGATTATTCGTCCCGGAGTAGGAAACTTCGCAATGATCTCTTCCTGAATGCCTGGTGGCATCTTTGTTCCAAGTTGCTTGCATTCTATTGTTAATTTCTCTGCATCGGTTACATGGATTAACTTCCTCTTATGGTCAAGTGCCTGGATACCATCCCTATTTACATAATCATCGAACCTGCGGATGTTTATGCATTCTTCCCGCATCAGGAGGAATCGGATGTACTCCTTTTCCCATCCACTCTTCAAGAAAAGATATACATTATTCTCGTCCTGCAAGAGAAAGCAGAAGGAATACAGAGACTCAAGCTGCAATCTGGCGACAGTCATTGCGTCAACTGAAGATGCTGAGGGTCCATCCTTCAAAAGCGTCCTGATCGCTTTGTGGGCTGATCGTAGTCCCTCCATCACATGCAGCAAAACGTCGCGTGGAAAATCCGAAAAACCTGGAGGAACATCATTCTGCAAGGCACTCTGTGCTGCTGTAATACACGTGTTGACATATTCGTCGAGAATTCTAACGTCAAATCCCTGAGTTGTATCAACATCAGAATTCAAGACATGCTTAATCTTGCTAACGGTCAACTCCATAATCGTGCCTCCAGAACTCCTCACATAGGGTGCGCCCCCAGGCCCTATTCTCCGATATGGGATGGATCGCAGACGATCTTCACGCAGCGTCCAGCCGCTTTAACCGAATCCGCCCCGCGGGAATTTGTGCTAGATCGTATTGCGCCTGCTGCGTAATCCAGCTTTCCGCGCTGCCCCCAAAAACCTGAGAGAGACGGATAGACATCTCCGGCGAGATGCCGCGCTTGCCGTTGACCAGTTCGGAGAGAGTGGTGCGTGTGACGCCCAAGGCTCGCGCTGCTTGCGTGATGGTGAGGCCGAGCGGCTCAATGCACTCGCTGAGTACAACGCTGCCGGGATGCGGCGGATTCTTCATCGGCATGGGGAAAACTCCTTAGTGGTAATCGAGATAATCGATATCGAATGCATGTCCCTCGGCGAACCGGAAGATCACCCGCCAATTGGCGCGAACCGTGACCGCCATGCTGCCAAGTAACTGGCCCTTCAGCGGGTGCAGGCTGAATCCCGGAAGATTCATATCGTCTACGGAACTGGCTGCATCCAGGCGTGCGAGGATATTGCGCAGTTTTGTCAGATGCTCCACCGCCACCCCGCGAGGGTCGTCGTCCTCATAGAGGCGTTTCAGCCCCTTGTGGCGGAAAGACTGAATCATGAACCAGCGTAACGCGTAACGTAACGGATGTCAAACGATCCATCCTGCCGGATGGAGCCCCTACAGCAGCTTGCCCGCGGCCAGATCCTGAATGAGTTGCCGGTCGGCGGCGAGGAAGTCGTAGCCGGGCAACTCGTCGAGCTTGACCCAGCGCACTTGCTGATAGATCTGGTTGTCGATTTCGCCAGCGAACTGGCGCACGGTGAAAAACTGCAAATCCACGGCGCCGCCACTGCGGTAGTTGTGGCGGATGCGGATGACCGGTTGGTCAATGACAGCGTGAATGCCCAACTCTTCGTTCAGTTCGCGGGCCAGCGCCTGCTCGGGGCTTTCGCCGGGCTCGATCTTGCCGCCGGGAAACTCCCACATCGAGGGCATGGGCTGATCGGCGCGCCGTTGGCCTATCAAGACCTGGCCATCGCGCAAGATCAGGGCCGCTGCGACAAAACGAAGAGCAGGACCAGGGGAGTGAATTCCGGCTTTCGTTAGCTTTTGCTCCACGATTTTATTGTACGTGAATCATCTCGGCATTCCAGCAATGCCAGCGCACCGTCCAAGGTAAACCTATCTTACTTCTCCTGATCACTTTCCAAGACCTGTCTTGTGTCAGGGCACGGCTTCAGCCGGGCCACCATGAAAGAAGCAAACTCAGATGCGATGGCCCTGGTTCGCCGCCGAAGGCTATTCTCCGTTGACCGCGGCCTCGGCGCCTTCGGCGGTTTTGGGAACGAAGTAGCCCCAGCCGCGTTGGGTAGCTTCGGCGAGCAGCGCCGGCGAAGGGTTGACGGGAAAGGGATGCCGCGCGAGCTCAAGCATGGCCAGATCGTGAACCGAGTTGCCGAAGACCGCGTCGGGCGCAGGAATTCCTGCCTTCTTGAGCGCGGCGGACTTGGCCGGGCCGGTGGGCACGGCGATAATCTCGCTGGTAATCACGCCATCGGCGACGCCGGCTTCGGCGGCCAGAATCCGCTCCTCGGGAATGGCAAAATCGCGCAGACCCTCGGCGATGATCCAGCGGTTGGTGGAGCTGACGGCCCAGAGTTCGACGCCGGCCTTGCGCAACTCCGCGACCAGTGCGAACATCTCGGCAAAAACGCGGCTGCGCACAAAAGTTTCAACGTAGCGTGCTGCCGCCGCGCGCAACTCGGCCTCGCGCAGACCGTGGTAGATCTGCACCATTTCGCCGCATATCGCCTCTTCACTTACAGTGCCGGCGCGGTAGGCGCGATAGCGCGTGTCAATCCAATCGCTGGTCGAGCGCGAGACCAGACCTTCTTCCAGAGACCAAGCCATGAATCCGTAGCCGGAGTCTCCGGCCCAGAGAGTACCATCGCAATCAAAGACCGCAACCTTTGGTTGCGACTCGAAAACCAGCCGCGCAAACTCTTCGGCTGTCCATTTTTTTACTTCGTTCTTAGTGGGCGTCAAGCGTCCTTTGTCCTGTCTTGAATAAATTTGTCCAATTCTATTTTCGTCGAAATGGCAGGGGCAAGTGCTTGAAATTTTCAGAAAAAATGCTAATTTTCCCCGGGAGTAATGTGACTTTGATTGCATCGCCGCCAAGCGATCAGGCTTGCGGTGGCGCGGGAGCTTTTTCAACGCGGATCTTGGCGATGCGCAGCGCCTCCATGGAAACAACGGTCAGCCGGCGGCCTTCGTAGACCACTGATTCGCCGGATTGGGGAATGTGCCCCAACTGCGCCAGCACGAATCCGGCAACGGTTTCTACGCCGCCCGAGCGCGGCAGGCTCCATTGCATTTGCATTTCCAGGTCGCGCAGGTTGGTGTTTCCGTCGATGGTGAGCGCGCCGCCGGCATCGAGCAAAAATGGAGTTGAGGGCGTATCGAATTCGTCTTCGATTTCGCCGACCAATTGCTCGATGGCATCTTCGGCTGTGACCAGGCCCACGGTCGAACCGAACTCATCGACGGCGATGGCCAGATGACGGCGCAGCCGCTGGAAATCGAGCAGCAGATCGAGCGCCGATTTGGTTTCAGGAACCACCAGTACCTCGTGCATGATTTGCTTGAGGCGCAACTCGGGCCGCACTGCCGCCTCGGCGCGCAGATAGAAGAACCGCGCCAGATCGCGCGCGTAGACCGCGCCGACAATGTACTCCGGTCCGCGCGCTTCATCGTAGACGGGAATGCGCGAATGGTGGCGCGTGGCGATGCGCGAGCAGGCTTCTTCGAACAACATGTTCGAGGGCAGCGAAAAGATTTTGGGCCGCGGCGTCATCATCTCGCGTACGGGCACGTCGCCCAGCTCGAGAGCCCGGCGTACCAGTGTTTCCTGGAACTTGGGCAACAGGCCCAAACGCCGTGCCGCTGCCGCGATTAGCTTCAGCTCTTCGGCGGAATGGATGGAGGCAGCGCGTTCGGCCGAGGGCAGGTCGAACGCGCGCAAGATCGCTGCCGCCGAGTGGCTGAGCAGGTGCACGGCCGGCCGCGTCACGGCCATGAAGACCAGCATCGGCGGAGCCACGGCCACGGCCAGTGCATCGGCCCGCCGCAAGGCCAGCGCCTTGGGAACCAGTTCGCCGGCGACAACATGAAAGTAGGTGATCAGGGCAAAGCCCAGCGCGACAGCGGCGATCGGACCCCAGACCTCGGCGTGCGGTAGCGCGGAGAACCAGCCGCCGACAAGATGCGCGGCCATCGGTTCGCCTAGCCAGCCTAGCGCCAGCGAGCACAGCGTGACGCCCAGTTGCACGGCGGGTAGCAGCTCGTTGAGGTTCTGCTGCAACCGCCGCACGGCGCGCGCCCCGGCCACGTTGGCGGCCAGCAATTGCTCGACGCGGGTTTCGCGGATGGAGACCAGCGCGAATTCGGCGGCCACAAAATAGGCGTTGGCCAAAATCAGCATGACCACCGCCACCGGCTTGAAGAGCATGAGTTCTTGCATCTGGCAGTGAGCATAGCATTTGGCCTGCCCGCCCGCCCACGATTTGTTGGAACCGGCGGTGCGGCGGCTGCGTAATATAGTGCGTGGATAGGTGTGGAAACATTCAGGAGTTCAAAATGATGAGCAGAAACCAATTGATCGTTGCCGCCATTGCTGCCCTCGCAGCCGTGTTCGCAGGCCCGGTGGCGGCCCGCGCCGCCGAGGCAACATTTACCCGCGATTTGACGGTGAACGGAAGAATCGATCTTTCGGTTGTTTCCGGCTCGGGCAAAGTGCACCTCACCGCTGGTCCAGCCGGCCATTTGCACATTGTGGGCCACGTAAAATCCGGCTGGGGAAATCAAAGAGAAGATGCCGTGCGCAAGATCGCCGACCATCCGCCCATCGAGCAGACCGGCAACATCGTGCGCATTGGCCAGAAGCACCCGAACGAGGAGCACGTGAGCATCGATTACGAGATTCAGGCTCCAGCGGACTGCTATCTCGATGCGGCCACCGGCTCGGGCAACGTGAGCGATGAGGGGGTGGGTGTGAACGCCAAACTCGGCGCGGGTTCAGGTAATATTCAGGCCACGAACATGCACGGTGAGTTCACCGTCAGCACCGGCTCGGGCAGCATTGACGTCAGCCAGTCCGGCCCGGGCGACGTGAAGGCTTCTACCGGCTCGGGCACCATTCATCTCAGCAATCTGCGCGGCGGCCTGCACGCCTCCACCGGTTCGGGCAGCATACATGTGCAGGGAACTCCGGCGGCGCCGTGGCACATCACGGCTGATTCAGGCAACGTGGAGATCGAAACCGGCAACGCTGCATTTACGCTGGAGGCATCTGCCGGCTCAGGCACTATCCAGTGCAATCGCCAGATCGCTTCGCTGGCCGTGGAAGGCCGTCACCGTTTGCAGGGCAACATTAGCGGCGGCGGTCCCGAGGTTCACATCGGCACGGGCTCGGGCAGCATTCACATCAACTGACCGGCGCCGGGGCCTGAACGACGCATCGTCTGAAGGCTCCGGTGTTGCTTTCTTTTCATTCTTCCCATGTCGCGGCCTGCAACGTCTTGGTTAGAATAGCCAGTAGATGATTCGCGTTCTTCGTTCCATTCCCGTGGCGCAACTCAAGCTGCTGGTCTTCGATCTGGACGGCACGCTGATCGATTCGGCGCAGGATCTATGCAATAGCGTCAACGCCGCTCTGACCGAGTTTGGCTTGGGACCGTTGCCCGATCCCACCATCGCAGGCTTCGTCGGCAATGGCGCGCCGTTGCTGATTCGCCGCGCGCTGGCCTTGGCCAGCAAGATTCCCATCGAGCAGGTCGGCGAAGATCTGTTCAAAAATGCTTATGCGTTTTTTCTACAGTATTATCGCGAACACAAACTCGACTTTACCTATGCGTACGAGGGCGTGCTCGATGCGCTGAAGGCACTGGACCAACTGCATCAGGCCCCTGGCAACCCGGCGCGCGCGATGGCCGTGCTCACCAACAAGCCGGTGCGACCGGCGCGTGGCATCTGCGAAGGGCTGGGGATGGCGGAGTTTTTTCTGCACATTTACGGAGGCGACAGCTTTGCGGCTAAAAAGCCCGATCCGGTGGGCCTGCGCTCGCTGATGGAAGAGACCGGCGCCGCGCCGGAAGAGACGCTGATGATCGGCGACAGCAAAGTGGATGTGCAAACAGCGCGCAATGCCGGAGCCTGGAGCCTGGGCTGCGCCTTCGGCTTCGGCCCGCAAAACTTGTTGGAAACGCCGCCCGACATACTGGTTGATTCAGCAGCCGAGTGGACACAAGTGCTGATCGATCCGCAACAATAAAAAATTCCACCGCAAGCTGCGGCGCGTTAGGCTGAATGCATGAGCGATGCTCTAACGATAACCGGCCGTCCGCTGCGCATCGTGATTCCCGGCGGCAGCGGCAGTGTCGGCAGTATGCTGGCGCATTTTTTTCAGGAGCGCGGCCACCACGTTACGGTGCTTACGCGCGGACCCTACACCGCGAACTGGCCGACCGTGCATTGGGACGGCCGTCAGCTCGGCGACTGGGTCGAAACGCTGGAAGGTGCCGACGTTTGCATCCATCTTTCGGGCCGCTCGATCGATTGCCGGCTGACCGGGAGCAACCGCCGCGAGCTGCGCGAGTCGCGCATCTGGCCCACGCACCTGTTGCATCGCGCCTTCGCCACACTGGCCCATCCGCCGCGCATCTGGATGAACGCCTCGGCGGCCAACATCTACCGGCACGCGCTCGACCGCGAGATGGACGAGGCGACCGGCGAAGAGGGCGGCAACGAGTGGATCTCGCGGCACAGGCGCGCGCCGGAGAAATGGAACTGGATGGTGCAGTTGGTCCGCGATTGGGAGTCGGCGTTTTTTTCTCCGCCCCTGCCGGGCACCCGGCGCATCGCGCTGCGCACCTCGCTGGTCTTTAGCCCCGCGCCGACGAGCGTCTTCGCCGTGTTGTCGCGGCTGGTGCGCGCCGGGCTGGGCGGCACGCAGGGCAACGGCCAGCAGTATGTTTCCTGGATGCATGAGCGCGACTACGCGCGGGCCATCGAATTCATGATGGCGCATGAAGAGATCGAAGGGCCGGTGAATATGGCCGCGCCCCAGCCTTTGCCCAATCGCGAGTTCATGCGGGCGCTGCGCGAGGCCTGGGAGATGCCCAACGGATTGCCCGCACCGGCGCCGCTGCTTGCTATCGGCATGTTCTTTCTGCGCACCGAAACCGAACTGATTCTCAAGAGCCGCCGCGTGGTTCCGGGGCGGCTGCGCGAGGCCGGTTTTCAGTTTGAGTTTCCTACCTGGCCCGAGGCCGCCGCGGATTTGGTGCGGCAGTGGAAGAAGAGCAGGGACTAGAAAAACAGCCATCAGCCATCAGCCATCAGCTAAAAGCTAAAAGCGATTTTGCCGTGCGAAGCTGTTCGCTTCCGCGAGGAAAAGCTGACGGCTGATAGCTGACAGCTGCCTTTCGTTACTTCGGCGTCACGTTGGTCACGGGCAGATCCCAGTGGCTGATGAGAATCTCGAAGCGCCGCTGTTCTTCTTTCTTGTAGGTTTCCTGGTCGGGCCACAGCTCTTTCTTGAAGGCCTCTTCGTCGGGATTGTCGCTGGTGGCCAGCGTGGAATTTTTATAGACGATGGTCACGCGATAGTCCCAGCGGCCATCTTCGGTGGTGTGGTAGGCCGGCGATTCGATCTTGAGAGAAACGATCCGCCCGGTAGCTTCAATCTTCTTGAGCAGCGGCCAGTGGTTCTTCAAGAACAGATCGAGGAACTCCTGCTGATGGCCCCACTGGGTTTTGTAGTAGTACTCGACGGTGTAGGGAGCGCCGGCAGTGGTTTGCGTTGGCGCGCCCTGCGCCTTGAGCGTTTGGGCAAAGCCCACGGCAAAGGCGAACGAGAGAACAGCGAGAAGGATCTTGCGCATCGTGGCCTCCAGGTGCGGTTTGAATGCATTGTAGCGTAGAACAAATTCCCAAGCTTCATGCCGTCTTATGTGCTGCATCTGCGAGCCGCTTTTCCACATTCGGCACGTACTCTCCACCGGGGCCGGATGCCGCCCGCTGCGCTAGGCTTGATAACGGGATGAGTACTTGCACGATCTGCGATGGCGTTGGTTTGGTGCGCTTGATGGACTCCGAGGGCCACTGGGTCTCCCGGCCCTGCCAGTGCCAGGAGGCCGAGCGCGAGCAGCGCCGTATCAATGCCGCGCGCATTCCGGCCCGCTACCATGAATGCACCCTCGATACCTTCGAGATCTACCACGGCGCCGACCGCTCGCTCTCCGAAGCGCTGCTGACGGCGCGCCGTTTTGTCGACGAATTTCCGGCTGGCACTGCGGGCAAAGGATTGCTGTTTACCGGCTCGATGGGCGTGGGCAAGACGCATCTGGCGGTCGGCGTTTTGCAGCGGCTGGTGCGCGAGCGCGGCGTCAAAGGACTGTTTTGCGACTACCGCGAACTGCTCAAAAGCATCCAGAACAGCTACAACCCCGAGGTGCGGACCACCGAGCTCGAGCTATTGAAACCGGTCTTTGCCGCCGAGGTGCTGGTGCTCGACGATCTGGGTGCGCAAAAGCCCAACGAGTGGGTTTGGGACACGGTGGCGCTGATTCTCAACACCCGCTACAACGACCGGCAGACCACCATCATCACCACGAATTATCCCGACCAGACGGCAGCTTCCGGCGCGCAAAGCGACCTGGAGCGGGCCGCGCGCGAGCAGACGCTGGGCGACCGCATTGGTGACCGCATGCTTTCGCGGCTGGCCGAGATGTGCATTCGCGTAAAAATGACCGGCAAGGACTGCCGTCAGACAGGGATCAAGCGGGCGCGCTTCGGTTGAGGGGCGCAAAACCACTTCTCCAAACGGTCAATCGTTGGGCGTTTGGCCGTTGGTCCGGTTAACGAAACAGCCAGAGACTGCCCAGCAGCAGAATCATGGCCAGTACGGTTAATCCTTGGTAGGCAAACTCCGCGCTGCTGTGGGTGCGGGAACCTCGTTGGGGCGCGGCGGAGGGAGATAGGTGAGCTGACACCGGCGAAGAATGCATCGTAGGCCTGCCTTTTTCATGCCCTTAGGCAACAATCCATACAAAACAACGCTTCCAATTCTTACCATCGAAAGACGTTTGCGGAGCTTCGGGAGTCTAACTGCTCCCTGCTTGCCGCGCATTTCATCACATATATTGTAGCCCTGTTTTCAATGTGGATGGTGCTGGGTAAAAATGACAATTCGATAAAATTGCTGGCGAATGGGGTTCATTACGGGCAGCGCGGCCATTCTGCGGTGCGATTTGCTCGGCGGGCGGGTGTACAATTTCGCTCGTGAGCACAGAGCCGCAACTCGTACGCCCCGAAGCGCCGGCCGAGCGCAACTGGCTTCCTTTGGCCGTAGCGGCGGCGATTGTATTGGCTGTAGTTGCTGGTCTGGTGCTGGTCTACGGCCGCGGCAAAAACCAGCCACAAGCGACGCCGATCAATGCTGCTGCCGACCCTTACGCCGCCAACCTAGTCATCGGCAATCTGGCGATGAGCGAGTCTGGCAATCTGGTGGGCAGCAAGGTGACTTATATCGATGGCCACATTGCCAATGCGGGCAACCGCACGGTCAGTGCCATCACCGTGCAAGTGCTCTTTCGCAACGTGGTGCATGAGGTGGCGCAAAATGAGACTCTGCCACTGAAGATCATCCGCACCCGCGTGCCATATATAGATGTCGAGCCACTCTCGGCCTCCCCGCTCAAGCCCGGCGCGGCTGCCGACTTCCGCCTGGTCTTCGATACCGTGGATCAGAGCTGGGATGGTGCCTATCCGGAGATTCGCATCATCCGGGTCGAAACGCGCTAGTCCGCCCTATCTTACCCGGTAGAAACTACGCATCCATGCAAAATTTACGTTGTGAAATTAGTTCTTTGCGAGCTAAGCAGCTGGCTGTTTAACGGGTTAAATATAAAAATATAATCTTGTTTATCAAATACATACAAAGATAACTTCCGTGCCTGATTCGTTTTGGCATGCCCCGTGCATATTACTAGGGCGAGCGGCAAGAAAGTTCCCCTCAAGGTGACAGAATCGGTCACTGGCGAGGTAGAGGCATTAACTTATGAATCGTAGCTTAAGAATAATTATTTCGATATTGAGTCAGACGGCGGTTTTCGCGCTCGCGACCGTCATTGCTGTCCCTGCCCACGCGCAAGGTGCGTCGCAGGCAAGCTCCCAGAATGCCCTTCCCCAGGCTGCGCAACAACAGTCCGCCTCCGCAGACGAACCTGTGCCGCCCGCGCCGAAGGAAGGGTTCTGGGGCCGGATCAATCCGATCGCCCGCAAAAAGTGGGTGAAACGGCAGACCGATCCTCTGAATGACCGGCTTTCGGAATTGGATCAGTTGAACGCCAAAAATGCACGCGACATTCAGGATGTGGATGCGCGGGCACAGGCGGGAATTCAGCGGGCGCAGAGCCAGGCTGATGCCGCAAACCAAGCGGCCTTGGCCGCCAATGCCAAGGCCGAAAGCGCCAGCAGTACGGCGCAGCAAGCTTCCAGTCACGTCGATGAGTTGAACAACATGGTGGGAGGATTGGACCAATACCATCAGGTTTCGGATACCACGGTTTCCTTCCATACCGGGAATCCCGCGCTCACCGCCGACGCTCGCGCCAAGCTGGATCAGTTGGCATCGAACCTCAACGACCGCAAAGGCTACATCCTGGAGTTGGAATCGTATGCTCCAGGGGCCGGCAACATTGGCATTCAAAGCTCCGAACGCCAGGTTGAAGCGGTGAAACGTTATCTCGTAATCGAACACCAGATTCCTGTCTTCCGCATGCACTCGGTGGCGCTGGGTAACGCCGCGCCAGCCAACGGAGATGAAGATCGTCCGGCGCCGGTCAAAGCTGGCAGCGTGCACTTGCGGTTGATGGAAAACACTTTGGCGGCCCGAGCAGCAGCGTCTCCCCAGAGCGCGGCTGTGGCGACTGGCGCACAGCAGCCTTAATAACTCAAGCCTCCCTATGAGGATCTGCTTGCGTACTCGGCCTCCCCGCCGAAAGGCCGCCAACCAAGCTCTCGTAATGCGAGAGAACCAAGGCAACTTGGCCCCCGTCGAAAGCGGGGGCCGTTTTTTATCTACGGGAGAGTTGCACTCGGTCGTAAGCGTTTGGTGATTTCCTCTTTTCAGGTGCGGGTGGGCCTGTGACGATGAGTCATTGGCTTAGAGAAGAAACGGGTATGGCGGATGGTGGCAGAGAAGCGGCGGATCGTTGAGCTGACTTTGCAGCCGGAGATGACGATCAGCCGCTCAGGCGCGAGCGATGCACCGGGTACAGACAAGGCGCCAAGCACGATTCAGATTGAGTTGCCGAGCCGGACCAGGATTACGGTGAGCCGTGACACGGACTTCGATCTTCTCGCGCCGTTATCGAGAGCCTGCGCCGGTGATCGAGATACGCACAGGCACGAAGATATGGATTGCCGCCGGCGTCAGCGATATGCGGCGCGGGTTTCATAGGTTGAGCGCGTAGGTGCAGACTGCGCTCGATCATCAGCCTTACGAGGGGGAATCTTCTATCAATGGGCCGCCGACCCGCAAAGGCAGGCCAGAATACCAATTCACCGCTAAGCGATGATTACCATCCGGCCTCGTTTTCCGATTCGGATGGGTCCACATACTACACACGGGTAACTATACCGCGGACCTCCTGGAAGGAATCTTCGGAAACATCAGCCAGGTCAACAAGAGGGTTGAGACCAACCTCTATTTCTATACTTTGGCCGGGTATGTTCAGGAGCACTACCTGGCCGGCAAGCACATATCAATCGATGTTGGCGTCCGCCTGGAACACTCCACCCCCCTGGATCGATCCACATAGTCAGGGCGTCGCGTTTTTTCTGCTTAATCGACGGGAATTTCTTTGCGAACGATCTCGGAATAAAACTGAAACCCATTCTGCCGGTCGACGGGGTTCAGGCCGCTCGCCAACGCCTGCAGCGACTGCTTGTGCATCTCCCACACGGAACTCAAGCTGCCCACCTGGCCTTGCACTCGAATTTCGGCCGGGTAGCGGAGCGTGGTGCTGTAATTTTTCGTCAGCAGAAGCGAGCGGTCGCGCAAGGCGGTGTGAAAGGTGATTCCGATGCTGTTGGGATGCGCATAAGCGGTTTTATCTTTTGCGCCAAACACCGGGTTGCCGCTCAAAATCTTCGTCCCCTCATACAAAGTCATGGGCACTTTTTTCATCCACATATGAAGCAGCACAAGCGCCGGGAAGCCGAGAAAAAGACGGAAGATGGAGATGGTTTCTCCGAAATAAAACAGCGGATCGAATCCCAGAGCGGCAAGCTGGGCCGATTCGCTTTGATAGCGCTGGCGAATCTTTTGGATCAAATCGGGCGAGTGAATCTCAACGTGCTCGATCTTTCCGAGCAGTGTTTTGGTGCTGAAAACAGAGCCTGACAAAAGTACGCACAGAACCAGCGGCGGTACGATCCGCCAAAACGAGTGGTAATGTCCAGCCCGCGAGGTGGTTGCGATCGCAACCGAGGCGATCAGCCAAGCCAGGCAAATCATAAAGTAAATGGTACTGCTGGTTTTCCCGGTCTTGCCCGCAGGATCGGAAGCTGTTTTTGCCGCGTCCGCGCACATTTCGTTTTTCTCCGGCTTTCGTGGGTTGGATGGAGGCGAGTTAAAGTTTGTCTAGGTACGTTTGATGAGAATTGTACCTTCCCGGGATGGGTCAGTGGTTACCTGTGGCCCAGAAGAAGTGGCCGGCTGCGGCTTACCTGTGCTTTTCTGTGCGTGGCCTTCGCTGTACAATCCGATAAAGACACCACGCCAGGCTGATTCCCCCGGTGAGCCGCGTGGAACAGATTATTTTTAAGGGACCCCGATGACCACTTCCCGCGAAAAAGACGAGCCGCGCAAGCTGCCGATGATGCCCATCCGCGATATGGTCATCTTCCCCTACATGATGACGCCGTTTGTGGTGGGCCGCGAGTCCAGCGTGCGCGCGCTGGAAGAGGCGCTCAACGGCGACCGCAAGATCTTTCTTGCCACCCAGTACGACGCCACGCTCGACGAGCCCAGCCCCAAGGACATCTACCAGATCGGCGCCATCTGCAACATCGTGCAGAGCGTGAAGATGCCCGATGGCAACATCAAGGTTCTTGTTGAAGGCGTGGAGCGCGCCAAGACCGTCGAGATCAACGACAGCGACGGCTTCTTCGTGGCCACTGTGCGCACCGGCAAGCAGGACTTCGAGATGACGCCGGCCGCCGAGCAACTGATGCAGCGCGTCACCGGACTCTTTGAGAACTACGTCAAGCTCCAGCAGTCGCTCAACTTCGAGACCATCATCGCCACCGTGCGCATGGATGAGCCGGCCAAGCTCTCCGACACCATCGCCGCCAATTTGCAGCTCGGCATTGAAGAAAAGCAGGAACTGCTTGGTATCTTCGATCCCGCGGCGCGGTTGGCCCGCATCGCCGACGTGCTCGACATCGAGATCGAAAAGCTGGATCTGGACCGCAACATCCAGTCGCGCGTGAAACGCCAGATGGAGCGCGCGCAAAAAGAGTACTACCTCAACGAGAAGATCAAGGCCATCCAGAAGGAACTGGGCCGCGGCGAAAAGAGCGAGTTCGACGAGCTGCGCAAAAAGATCGAAACCGCAGGCATGTCCAAAGAGGTTCTTGACAAGGCCATCCAGGAACTCAAGAAGCTGGAAGTGATGCCGCCCATGTCGGCCGAATCCACCGTCAGCCGCAACTACATCGACTGGCTGTTGGCCGTGCCCTGGAAGAAGCGCTCCAAAGAAACGCGCTCCATCGACTATGCCGAAAAAGTGCTCAACGAAGATCACTACGGGCTGGAAAAAATCAAAGAGCGCATTCTCGAATTTCTCGCTGTCCGCCAGTTGGTCAAAAACCCGAAGGGTTCGATCCTCTGTTTTGTCGGACCTCCAGGCGTGGGCAAAACCTCGCTCGGCATGTCCATCGCGAAAGCCACGGGTCGTAGGTTCGTGCGCCTGTCGCTGGGCGGCGTGCGCGACGAGGCCGAGATTCGCGGCCATCGCCGCACCTACATCGGCGCCATGCCCGGCCAGATCATCCAGCACATGAAGCGCGCCGGCACCAAAAATCCCGTCTTCCTGCTCGACGAGGTTGACAAGATCAGCTCCGACTTCCGCGGCGATCCGGCATCGGCGCTGCTTGAAGTTCTCGATCCCGAGCAGAACACGACTTTTCAGGATCACTATCTCGACGTCGATTACGACCTGTCGCAGGTTCTTTTTGTCGCCACAGCCAACGTGCTGCACACTATTCCCGCGGCGCTGCAAGACCGCATGGAGATCCTCCGGCTGCAGGGCTACACTGAGCAAGAAAAGCTGGAGATCGCCCGCCAGTATCTCGTGAAAAAGCAGCGCGAGCAGACGGGATTGACTGAGAAGAATATTGTCTTCAAAGACGATGCCATCCTGGAGATCATCCGCTACTACACGCGCGAGGCGGGTGTGCGCAATCTGGAGCGCGAGATCGGCAACGTCTGCCGCAAAGTGGCGCGCAAGGTGGTCAAAGCCGGCGCCAAGCACAAAGAAGAGGTTACTGCCGCCAACATCTCCGATTTTCTCGGTGTCGCCAAGTTCCGCGATTCCGAGGCCAACGAAAAGAACGAAGTGGGCTTGGTCACCGGCCTGGCATGGACCGAGGTCGGTGGCTCGATTCTTACCACTGAAGTGCAAGTGCTCGACGGCAAGGGAAAGCTCACTGTTACCGGCCAGTTGGGCGACGTGATGCAGGAGTCGGCACAGGCCGCGCTGGCTTACATTCGCAGCAAGGCGCAGACGCTCGGCCTCTCGCGCGAGTTCTACCGCAATGTCGATCTGCACCTGCACGTGCCCGAAGGCGCCATTCCCAAGGATGGCCCCTCGGCCGGCATCACCATGGCCACGGCCCTGGCCAGCGCGCTCTCCAAAATTCCCGTGCGCCGCGACGTTGCCATGACCGGCGAGATCACGCTGCGCGGCAAGGTGTTGGCCATCGGCGGACTGAAAGAAAAATTGCTGGCCGCTCTGCGCGCCGGAATCTTCGAAGCCATTCTGCCGCGCGCCAACGAGAAAGACATCGCCGAGCTGCCCGACAATATCAAGAATTCAATGAAGCTGCACTTTGTCGATACCATGGACGAGGTGCTGGCTCTGGCCCTGGAACGGCCTCTGCCCTCGGCGCTGCCGCCGGAGACCGAGACCCTGGCCGCCGTTCCGCCCGCGGCTGAAACCAAGCTGCCCGCGCCGCAATAGCCTGCTACACGAAAGTCGTCAACCGGCCCCTGCAAGCGGGTTTGCGCTATTGACCGGGCCCATAAACTCTGTGAAGCCTAGGGTGCCCACTCTCGCCGCGTCTTTGCTTTTGCGGCTAGAGTGGGGGATCGCCGTCGTACAAATTTCGGGACGAATCAATAGTGTGCGTGCATCGTCATTACACGTTCTTTTTCGGTGCTTGAAGTTTCTTCGAAGCTGATTTGCTGCGCGGTGCTTTTAGGCTATTCATCCCCAGTTCACCGAACAGCCACGAAGCGGCTTCTTGATGTACGTCCCAAGCTCCGCCAAGATTGATCACCGACAACACCGCTTCTTCTTCGCTGCCCATGGAATACATCTCTGGCATATCCTTGGGCAGCTTTTTCTGGCCGGTCAGGAAAAGCTCTACGAATCGGTTAGCCGAGCGCGCGGTCTTCAGCGCTTTGCGCGCTCCGGTGTGGTCATCGGCCAGAAAACGCTCAAGTACGCGCCCCCATGCAAAGTTGGCTGACGCATCCAATTTGTACTGCTTCAGCAAGCGCGCAGTGGCCTGCGCATCGCCGGTTTTCAGGTATAGGCCAAGCAGGGGATCGCGCACGCCCTGATTATCGTTCGGATTCAACTCCAGCATCTTTTCGTAAAGACGGATGGCATCCAGGTCGATGCCCTGTCCGCGCAGCAGCTCTGCCAATTCGGCCATGGCGCGCATGTAGGGCCGCGTTTCGAGCAACATCCAAAAGTCGCCTTCGTTTTCCTGAATGAACTTCTCGCCCAACGAGCGTTCGCCGGCTGCCACCGCCTTTTGCAGGCCGGCGATCATCTCGCGTGGCGTCCGGGCATCCAGGCCGTTGATCAAGACCAACGCATCCACGCAGTCGGGATCAAGCTTCAATGCGCGCTTGGCCAGTTTTCGCGCCTGCTCTTCGCTGTCTGCTTCCATCGCATCAAAGGCAAACTGCTGGGCTTCGTCTTTGGCGTCGGCTTCCTCTTCGCTCAGCCTGTCGAATGCCGATGGGGCTTTAAGCGATTTCATTAGCGCGCCCCAATCGCTCTGCGGAATGGGCTCATCCGTGTTCCCCAGTAATTCCACGAACTCACGTACCATTTGCTCCATCCCGTCGGGAATGGCAGGTGCGGCTTTCTTTTTTGCGGCAGTGATGGAAACAGACTTCTTTTTCATCGCATTGGTCCTATCGTGACGCGGTAAGAAAAACGATCCCATTGCTTGGATGGAAGAGCGGCGGCGTACAAAATACCATGTACCAGCCGGAAAGCTATTCCAGAGGCTAAATTAAGCAACGTTTAATCAAGCATACCGAATCGGATCGAGTTTGGTGAGTCAGAAAATTACATTGGAAAGAGTTGTTATTTTGAGCGAAGATCGCCGCGTTACCCTTGCCCCGGCGGACGATTTTTGTCCGTTGGGGCATGGGTAGCGGTTCGTCACGGCAGAAAGGCGAAGCACTTCCGGTTGTTCTTCAACGAATTCCTAGTCCCTGCTTCTTCTGCAGCGCTTCCAGCGCGTCGCAGGCTGTTTTCAGTCCGTCTTCCTGCGCCACAATTTCGGCGGCGTTCTGTGCGCGCAGCTCGAACCTGGTGCTGCCGAGCAAGGCCCGCAACTTGCGCGTCACGCGCCAGGGCTTGTAGTTCGATTTCTGAATGACGCCGGCGACTTTGAGCCGCTTCATGCGCCGCGCGTTGTCGGGCTGGTCGTGCGAGTAGGGCATGATGAGCATGGGCCGGCCAGCGCGCAGGCACTGCGCCGTGGTGCCCACGCCGCCCTGGTGCACCACCACCGAAGCACGCGGAAACAGCCCCGAATAGGGCGCGTACTCGGCCACGCAAATCGATTCCGGCAGCTTTTGCTTTGGCCGGTTGCGTGGATCGCCGCCGATCAAAAGCACGGCGCGCAGGCCCAGCCGCTTGGCCGTCTTGGCCGAAACCTCGTAGAAGTTGCCCGCCGCCAGCACCGCCGCCGAGCCCAGCGTGAAGACAACCGGCGGATCGCCGGCCTGCAAAAAATCCTCAAGATTCTTGGGCAACGCCGCGTTGCCCGCATCGGAGTCGTAAAAACAGAATCCCGTGATCAGCGTGTTGGCCGGCCAGTCTTTTTGCTCCACGCCCAGGGTGCGCGAAAATAGCGCCAGCACTAGGTTGGGCGAGTGCTTGGCGTCGAAGAGGGGATTTTTGCCCCTGGGCAGTCCCAGTTCGCGGCGCAGTTCGTAGACCGGCTCGGGCCACTTGCGCGTAACAAAGCGCGCCAGCCGCCGCAAGGCGCGGCCCATTCCCGCCACCTTGTCGGCCTTGGCCAGCCGCGGATACGGCGGCAGCACCGGCGGATCGAAGGCCGAGAAAAACGAAAACGGCGCCAGCACATAACTGGCCCAGGGAATCCCCGTCACTTCCGCTACGATGGGCCCGGCGTAGTTAAGCTCGCCTAACAGCAGCAGATCGGCGCGCGCGGGCTTGGTCGCCGCATCCAGCAGGTCGCTGTAGGTTTCGCGCAGCACCGGAAAGAGGAATTCGCGCAGCCCTGTTTCGGTACCCTTCTTGATGTCGTAGATCATCGCGACGAGTTTGGTGTTGTTGGGGTCGATATCGGGCCGCACCGGGTGGAATTCCAGGCCCAGGGGTTCGATCTTGGGCCGGAAGACGGCCGGCAGCGCCATCACCGGCGTGTGGCCACGCCGCTTCAACTCCAAGGCAATCGCAATCAGTGGGTTAATGTCGCCAAAGGTGCCAATGTTCGATAAAACGATGCGCAAGCCGCGTTCTCCCGTCCCGAAAAAAGCAACAAATTAGAGATTAACGCACGCAGGCGTGTAAAGTGCCGCTAATTGAGCTTTGCTGGCTTGGCATGGGCACAGGCTACGGGCAGGTTGTGCAGCGCCGGTTCCAAATCGGACCCATCCGTTGATGGGCCGATGATCTGCGCATGGTATTCTTGCCGGGTCTGAAATTCTTCTGGAGAACCTCATGACAGATCGCCGCATTACCCGCTTACTTGCCGCCGCGCTTCTCGGCGTTTTCGCTCTCATGCCCGCTTTGCTTACCGCGCAGGCTGCTGGCGCGGAGAAGCCTTACCACATCGTCGACCGCTGGAAGATTGGCGGCGAGGGCGGTTGGGACTATCTGTTGGCCGACTCGGCCGCGCACCGGCTCTATATCGCCCACGGGCCGCGCGTCGAGGTTGTCGATACGGCGACGGGAAAATCGCTGGGCGCCATCGCCGGGCTGCACGGCACGCACGGTATCGCGCTCGACACGGCCGGCACCTTTGGCTACATCTCCGACGGTGGCGGCAACGCCGTGGTTGTCTTTGACCGCGCGACGCTGGCCACGGTGGCCACCATTCCCGCCGGAACCAACCCCGATGCCATCCTCTTTGAGCCGGTGACGCAAACCGTCTGGGCCTTCAACGGCCGCTCCCGCAATGTCTCTGTGATCGATCCGGTCAAGCGCGCAGTCGTCGCCACCCTTCCTCTGCCGGGCAAGCCTGAGTTTGCTGTTACCGACGGCCAGGGCGCGATCTTCAACAACATTGAGGACAAAAGCGAGGTTCTTCGCATCGATGCCCGCACGAAAACCATCACCGCGACCTGGCCCGCCGGTTGCGACTCGCCCTCTGGCCTCGCATTCGACACTGCCGGCCATCGTCTCTTCCCGGTCTGCGACGGCAACAAAATGTCGGTCGTAGACTCCACGAATGGCAAGCTGCTCGCCAATCCCAAAATCGGTGACGGCCCCGACGCTGCAGGCTGGAGCGCCGCGCATCAGCTCGCCTTCGCCTCTTCGGGCGACGGCATCCTTTCTGTTGTCGATGCCGCCGCGCCCGGCTATCCCACCATCGAGAGTCTGGCCACACAGCGCGGCGCGCGCACCATGACCTACGATGCCGCCACCGACCGCGTTTATCTGGTCACCGGCGAGTTTGGTCCGCCTCCGGCGCCCACGGCGCAAATTCCGCATCCCCGTCCCGTTGCAGTTCCCGGCAGCTTCACCGTGCTGGTCGTGGGCCGCTAATTACTTCGTTGTTCCGCTCGGTGTCTGGCCAGCTTCGCCGGGCATCGAGCCGGATTACCCAATCGGGAAAATCAACCTCGGCTGTAACTTCCAATGATCCGAGCGCCGTCCTACGCATCGGTTAAGATACATATGGCGGTTTGTAAAGGCTCTTTATGAAGATCATCCTTATTGTCATCGCCGTTGTGCTGATTGCAGGTTCACTGTTGGCCGACTACAAATGGCGCCGCTGGGTTGATTCGCGCCGCGACCGCAAGTAAATCGCACCCCGTGTACTTTCCCCTGGCACGAAATAGCTGATGGCTAAGAGCTCATAGCTAAAAGCTGCACTTCGCCCTTGGTCCCTGTTCTCCCGTCCCATTACAATGGCAGCAGGGAGCCGTCTAATCGATATGCCACTGATCCAAGTCAACCGCTCTGGCCTTCGCCGTCCCCGTCTGGTTCTGTTCTGCGCCTTGCTGGCGCTGCTTGCTGTTTCCACCGCCCGCGCCCAGTTTGGCGCGCCAGCAACCACGCCGGTCCACGACACCTCGGCCCTCAAGCCGCCGGCCGGTGCCCGCGTCGCCATCGTTGAGTTCGAGGATCTGGAGTGTCCCGACTGCGGCCGCGCCAATCCGCTGCTCAAAGAAGCCGCCGCCAAGTACAACATTCCTTGGATTCGCCACGATTTCCCGTTGCCCATGCACAACTGGAGCTTCCAGGCCGCGGTCAACGCCCGCTTCTTCGACTCGAAGGGCGGAAAGCTCGGCGACGAGTACCGCGACCAGGTCTTCGCCAGTCAGATCTCCATCGAGACCCCCGACCAGCTTCGCCAGTTCACCGAGAAATTTGCTGCCGCGCACAAGATCGCTCTGCCCTTTGCCATCGACCCCACGGGCAAATTCACCCAGCTCGTCAAGACCGACTATGCACTGGGTCAGAAGATCGGCATCGAGCACACGCCGACCATCTGGGTGGTTACCAGCGGCGCGCACACGGCTCCGTTTGTCGAGATTGTTGACCGCAGCAAGCTTTACCAGATCATCGACCAGGCCCTGGCCGCGACCCGCAAGTAGAAGCGGCCTGCATTGGCGTAAAGATTAGAATGCGCCGAAAGTCGAACATCCTGAGACAAAAAGCGCCGCTCTTCCGCGTGGCGCTTTTTTATGCGCTGCTATTTCCGCAGCCGCAGCAGGGCGTCGCGGTCCACCGGCTCGCCGTCGAGGATGAGCGTGGAGAAGCGCCGTGCATTCCAGATGCTGGCGGTCGGGTCGGCATCGACAACAAGAATATCGGCGCGGCGGCCGGGAGCGATCAGGCCCAACTCGTTCCAGCCAAACTGCAGCGCGTAGTTGTTGGTAGCAGCGGCCAGCGCCTCGCGCGGCGAAAGCCCCAGGCGAACTAAGAGTTCCAGCTCAGTGTGCAGCGAGATGCCTGGCATGGCTCCCTGCGCATCGGCGCCCGAGGCGGCCAGATAGCGGGGAAAAGCCAAGAAAATTGTCTCGTTGCTGTGCCACAGGCGCAGCGCCTGCAGGCTGGCCTTCTTTTGCAGATCCTGCTCGACCCAGTGCTGGCCCGGCGAGGGCAGCCGGTGTGCCCAGGCGGGCAAGGGAAAGATCATCTCGCCGGTCTGCGGGTCGGTGGCGTGATACATGCGGCCGGAGTCGAGCAGCTTGGCCGCCGGCTCCTTCCACAGATTGCGATGATCGGGAAGCTCGACGTAGTAAAGGCTAAATTGCGGCATCAGTGCCGCATGATGGCTGGAGAGGAACTGGGCGTAGGTACGCAGGTGTGAGTCAGTGTGCGGCAGCCGCTCGGCATAGCCGTAGGCGGTGTCGGCCGCCGGGCCATCGGGGTCGTCGACCAGAGGACGCTGCAACTCTTCGGGAATCACGCCCAGGTCGTAGCGGTCCATCCGCGGCAGCGCGTCCACTCCGGCCTCAACGCCGACGCGGTAGGGCGTGGCGGCAAAGACACCGTAGGTGACCAGGCCCAACTGATGAGCCCGGGCAATGATCCACTGCGAGTTGGCCGCCGTCAGATGCCCGGTGAGCAGGAGCACGCGCGTGCCCAGATGCGCGGTATCGGCCATCTGGCGTGCGGTTTCTTGCGGGGTCAGTTCAGTGGGATGCGCCCCCTCGCGCAGTTTGGCCACCCATTGCGGCTGGCGGGCCAGCAGGCTCCAGTTGTCGGTGACGCCGATGGAGTCAATCGCGTAGATGTGCGGGCTGGGTTGGGCGCCAAAGTCGATGTAGCCCCGTTCGCCATCGGCGCGGGCCACCACCGTGGTGACGCCCATATACAGGTTGGCGTTGGCCTGGGCCTGCGAGTTCAATCCGGCATAGCCGTCGATGAGGCCGGGGATCAGGAACTTGCCCGCGCAGTCGATAACGCGCGCGCCCTTGGGAATGGTGATCTGGCTGGCCGGGCCAACCTCGGAGATGTGTCCTTCGCGGATCACCACGACGGCGTCGGGCAGATCGCGGGCCGAGTGGCCCCAATTGGTCACATCGACCAGCGTGCCGCCGGCAAGAACCAGCGGCGCTGGCTGCGCGGCGGGTTGGGCTTGCATCCCAGCAGCCGCCAGAGCCCATACACAGGCCAAAGTCGGAAGAATTCGATCAATTCTCATGAAAAACTAGGTCTGTTGAGGATTGTCGCACACAGGGGCCATCCGTGCGTCGAGCGCCGCCGAAGGCGGCGGCCGCGGCAACGAAAAAGATAGGAAAACACTGGACAGTGTAGCGCGGCTCGGGGTTTTCCATGGTGCCCAGCAGCGCAAAGCGCAACAGCAGATAGCCGCCCAGCATCCAGGGCCAGGGCACGCGTCCGCGAAGAAATCCCCACGCCGCCGCCACCACAAAGCCAAGGTTCACCAGCCCCAGCAGCAGTGACGCCAGGGTTTGACCGGGTTCACCGCTCCAATTCCACCAGAAGACGTTGAGCCTAAACTCTTCGGTCCGCGGGCGGAAGAGCATGTCGGCGGCGCGCAATGCCGGCAGCCAGAGGAAATAACGGAAAGGATGCGAATGAATGCGCTCGTCGGCCAGCATGGCAAAGCGATGGTCCAGATCGGCTGAAATGGAGATGGTGTGGTTGTATTCATCGAGCAGGGCAACGGTCTGGGCCTGTTGCGCCTCCGAGTCGAAGGCGCGCGCGGGCAGGTCGTTGGCGTCGATAGGGCCGACGCCAACCTGCCAAAAGACCGTTGCCGTCGAGGTGTATTCGGTGGTCCAGGTGCGCAGCCAGCGATAGACGCCCACATTGGCCCGCTCGCCCGGATCGCCGAGAAAACGCGGCGCCAGTGGCTGGAAGACGTGGAAGGTCTGCCAGTTGCGCAGGGTCCACACCGATTGGGGCAACAACGCGGCCAGGCAAAAGATGGCGGTGGAGACTGTGCTGTGGCGCAGCGCCGGTATCCAGCCCAGAAGGCCAGCTTGCACGCGCAGGATGTAGAAAAACAGTCCGGCGGCCAGCGCTACGGAGAGGACAGCGCCATCGGGACGCAGCAACATGGCCAGGGCCGCGGCGCCGCCGGCCAGCAGCAGGGAGCCCAGATCGCGGCGGCCGTCCTGCTCGGCCAAAAGCGCGCGGCAGGCGGCGTAGATGCCCAGGGCCACGGCAACGGTGGAAAGGCACTCGGTCATGGCCGTGCCGGATTCGGCAGCGGTGAAGGGGCAAAGCATGGCCAAGGCCAAGGCGATTTCACCCGCGCGTGGCGAGATCATGCGATAGAGCAAGACCGCCAGCAGAACGCCGGCACCGATGTCGGCCACGGTCTGAAAGAGATAGAGCGCAACCATCCAGCCGCCATTCGGCAGGCCGCCGAAGAGCTGATGAAAGACCGCCAGAACAATCGGATAACCGGGCAGTCGGAAGAGGCTGGGAGAAAGGTCATCGCCCGATCCGAGCCCATAAACCCCATGGCGCAGCAGATTTTTGCCAAGCTCCAGATAATCCTGGGTATCGTCGTCGATGGTGCGGGGAAAGTAGATGAATACAAGGCGCAGAAAAAGCCCCAGGCCAACCCACAAGAGCCAGCGCGGATTTGGAAGACGCAAACGTGCGGGGCGAAACATACACAGGAGGATACACGTCCTCCTGTGTCTTGAAGGTAAAAAAATGCGCCATCCGTTTGCCGCCCGGTTGCCGGGAAGGCTACCGGACTGCCGAGTCTGCGGGAGCGCGGCGGCGCGCCAGCAGCGGCTGCAACTGCTCATAGGCCGCTTCCACGGTGAGTCCGTAGCGGGTCCGCAGTTGGTCCACCTTGCCGTGTTCGATGAACTGATCGGGCCAGCCGATGCGCACCACGGGAACCGACAGGCCCAACTCTTCGATCACTTCGGCGACGGCCGAGCCGAAGCCGCCCATTCTCACGTGATCCTCAAAGGTGACAAAGGCGGCCACGCGGCGGGCGTAGCGCTCGATCACTTCGCGGTCCAGTGGCTTGACGAAGCGGGGATTGATGAGCGCCGCCGAGAAGCCGTCGCGCTCCAGATTTGCCGCCAGCTTTTGCGCCAGCGGAAACATCGTTCCCAACCCGAGAATGGCTACGTCGGAGCCGTCGGTGATGACCTCGGCCTTGCCCACGGGAATCGCCTGCGGCTCGGGTTTGCGCGTGACCCCGGCCACGGCGCCACGCGGGTAGCGGATCGCGCTCGGCCCTTCGATCGTGAAGGCCGTCTTCATCATGTCGGCCAGCTCGTCTTCGTCTTTGGGCGCCATCAGCACGATATCGGGAATGCCGCGCAGATACGCGATGTCGAACAGGCCATGATGCGTGGGTCCGTCGTCGCCCGACAGTCCGGCGCGGTCCAGGCAAAAGAGCACCGGCAATTTTTGCAGGCAGACGTCGTGAACAATCGGATCGAAGGCGCGCTGCAAAAAGGTTGAATAGATGGCGCAGACGGGCCGGAATCCCCGCGTGGCCATGCCGGCGGCAAAGACCACCGCGTGCTCCTCGGCGATGCCCACATCGAAGTAGCGCTTGGGATGCTTGGGGCGGAACAGGTCCAGGCCGGTGCCGTTGGGCATGGCCGCGGTGATGGCCACGATGCGCTCGTCTTTGGCGGCCAGCGCCGCCAGCGTGTTGGCAAAGATCTCGGCGTAGGTGGGAATGCCCAACGACTCCGAGTGGCCCGTCTCCGGATCGTAGGGGCCCAGGCCGTGAAACCTCTTTTGTGCGTCCAGTGCCGGCTGAAAACCGCGGCCCTTTTGCGTGAGAATGTGCAGCAGCACCGGCCGGGTGGCCGACTTCAAAAACTTGAAGCTTTCCACAAGCAGGGGAATGTTGTGCCCGTCGATGGGGCCGAAATATTCCAGGCCAAACTCCTCAAAGAGGATGGAGGGCCACAACATGCTTTTAGCGGCTTCCTCGGCCCGGCGCACAATGCGCACCGCCGCCTCGCCGCCAAAGCGCTCGATGATCCGCGTGGCCTTGTCGCGCATCTGCTGGTAGCGCTCGTTGGCCACCACGCGATGAAAATAGCGTGCTACCGCGCCCACGTTGCGGTCAATCGACCACTCGTTGTCGTTGAGCACCACGATCATCCGCTTGGTCTGCGCGGCAATGTTGTTCATGGCCTCGAAGGTGACGCCGTTGGTGAAGGCGCCGTCGCCGGCCACGGCAATCACGTTCTCTTGCCCACCGGCCAGATCGCGCGCCACGGCCATGCCCAGCGCCGCCGACAGCGCCGTGCCGGCGTGGCCGGCTCCGTAGCAGTCGTGCTCGCTTTCGGTGCGCAGCATAAAGCCGTTGAGCCCGCCCGGCTGCCGCATGGTCTCGAAGCGCTCCCGCCGGCCGGTCAGAATCTTGTGGATATAGGCCTGGTGGCTGACGTCGAACAGGATCTTGTCCTGGGGCGTATTAAAGACCGCGTGCAGGGCAATCGTCAGCTCGACGACACCGAGGTTGGGGCCCAGATGGCCGCCGGTCTTCGACAATGTCTGAATGAGGAAGTCGCGGATCTCCTCGGCGAGCGTGGCCATCTGTTCATAGCTCAAGCGCTTCACATCCGCGGGAGATTGAATGGACTCCAGCAAATTTCCCATGTATTTCCTTCCCCCGGGGAAGAGACCGGGCATTCAGGGGCGCTGCCCTGCATAAAAAGCCCCCGGAGTGGGGGGATTGTGGTTTCAAAAACCCAATCCCTAGTATACCTTCGCTTTGCTGCGCCGTTCGAATGCAGGCGCCTGCCGCGCGGGATTCGTTTTAAAAAAGCGTGCAGGTTTTGTTTTGAAAAGGTAGGGTTTTACAGTCCGCTGAAACATGCAGTCGGAGAGCTGCGAAGTTTCAGGGCTTCAGCCGTGCCACAAGTGTCAACAAAGCCTCTTGGTCTGTAGGCATTGGGATGTTTTCTTCCTTCATACAGTTGTCTCGGCGGCGGAACCAAGCGGCTTGTTGACAACCATGTCCGCCGTTATAGGATGGCAAGGAAGATGGTTCTGTTGCTGGAGGGCGAGTCAACGTGATGGGAATGGGTAAGCGCTGTATTTCATCGATCGTGATGGCGGGAATGGTGGTTGGCCTCTGCGCGGCCGCGGCGCGGGCGCAGATTTTTGAACCGGCAGCGGCCTCCGCGGCTCCCAATCCGCTGACCGACTCGACCGTCAAGCCCGGCAAAATGATTCTCTTCGACCTGGAAGCGAAATTCGCCAAGGACGTTCTGGAGCGTGGCGGCGAAGGCTTCGCCTCCTGGTTTGCCGACGATGGCGTGGCGCTGGGCAACGGCGCGGCGCCGCTGGTGGGCAAGGTGGCCATCGCCAAATCGGCTAACTGGTCGCCCAAGAATTATCAGCTAACATGGACGCCCACCGACGCCCTGATGGGCCCCTCCGGCGATATGGGGTATACATGGGGGCATTTCGAGGGGCGCAGCAAAGACGCCAACGGCAATCCCGTTGAAACCAGCGGCCGCTATATGACGATTTGGCGCAAGGAGCCGGACGGCAGTTGGAAGGTCGTGCTCGACGCCGGCGCCAACGAGCCGCTAGCCGCCGGCGACTGCTGCAAACTGCCCGGACATTGAGGAGAAGGGAACGAGGGACCAAGGGAACAAGAAACAGAAGGCGCTTTTACCCCGCGCAAATCCTGCCAGGTAACATCGCGCAAGTGCCCGCGGTAATTGCCGGCGGAAACCATTGCTCCCAAAATCCCGGGTACTCAAGTGGCAAGCATTTGCCGCCAAATTGACCGCTTTGTGGAAGAGCCAAGGCAGAAGATCTCTCCGATACTGAAAATCGGGTGCGTCTACCTATGTGTGCGATGCACGGTTCATCGACCGGCGAGAACCAGGATGCAGCGGCGCGCGCGGAGCTGAATCTCTTTGACCGCAACCCCGATCCCGCCCTGGACGAGCTGACCGAGCTCGCCGCCGTGTTGTGCAATGCCGACTATGCCTATGTGGGCTGGATGGATCTGAACCGGCTCTGGTTCAAGTCGCGCTTCGGCTTCAAGGCCAGCGATCAGCCGCGGGCGGCAGCGGCCTGCCAGTGGGTGCTGGAAAAAGGCGAACCTCTACTGATTGCCGACGCGGGCAGCGATGCGCGCTTTCCTCCCCAGGGAATTCCGCTGGCTGGCGCCGAACCCTGCCTCTCCTTTGCCGCGGCGCCGCTTTACTCGGTCCACGATCAGGCCGTCGGCGTGCTGGCGGTGCTGGCCCGCCAACCCGGCCGCTTCAACGCCAATCATCTGACGCTGCTCGATGTGCTGGGCCGCCAAGCGATCACCCGGCTGGAACTCTACAAGCGTATTCGCCTGCAGGAACGCGCGCAGCGTCTGCGCCAGCGTACCGAGCATGCGTTGGCCATTGAACGCTGCTTTGTCGAGGCCACGCTCGATGCCATTCCCGCGCTGGTAGCCGTGCTCGATACCGCCGGCCGCCTGGTGCGGATCAACCACTCCTGCGCGCAATTGACCGGCCTCAGTCTGGCTTCTATTGTCGGCCGCCCTTTTGTAGAAGAGTTTCTTGAAACCGGTGACCGTGTCTGGGCCAGCGAAAAACTGCGCGAGGCCGCCGTTGGCGCGGTTTCCGGCCCGCATGAAACCCTTTGGCAGTCGGCCTCCGCCGGCCGGCGCAGCGTGAGCTGGACTCTGCGTCCGCTCGCCGGCCCCGGCGGCGAAATTCAATATCTGATCGTCACCGGCCAGGACGTGACCGGCCAGCGCGAGATCGAGCAGGCGTTGTTGACCACCGAGGTTCGCTACCGCGAGGCAATCGAAAACAGCCTTGGCTTTGTCCTCTCCTGCACGATGGATGGCCGGCTCACCTCGCTCAACGCCTTTACCGCGGAAACCCTCGGCTACAGCGCCGGAGCGTTGGTGGGCCGCAAGCTGGCCGAGCTGATGGACGCAGCAGGCTCGACCGCCTTTGCCGATTGCCTGAACAGCCTGGAAAGCCACGACCGCTGGCGGGGCGCGCTGCCCTTGCGCCGCAGCGACGGCGTTTATCGCCGCATCGCCGTGCAGGCCCGCCGCATGCAACTGCCCGGCGAGCAGCCCTTTGCCCTGCTGCACGGCATGGACGTGACGGAGCAATACGCCACCGAGGAGGCGCTGCGGTTGGCCACGCGCCAGCGCGAGCTGATTCTCGAAGCCGCAGGCGACGGCATTTGCGGCATCGATCTCGACGGGCAGCTCACCTTCATCAACCAGGCCGGCGCCGCGCTGCTCGGCTACTCTGCCGCCGCACTGGCCGGCCGCGACCTGCACGAGCTCATCCGCCACAGCCACGCCGACGGCACGCCCTACAGCAAGTCCACCAGCCCCATTCTCCAGGCTCTGCGCCGCGCCGAAGCCCTCCGCGTCCGCGACGACATCTTCTGGCGCAAAGATGGCACCGGCATCCCCGTCGAATACAGTGCCAATCCGCTCGTCGAAGACGGCCGCGTCTCCGGCATGGTCGTCGCCTTCCAGGACGTGAGCGAATCGCGGCGGCTGGAGCGGATGAAAGACGAATTCATCTCCACCGTCAGCCACGAGCTGCGTACTCCGCTCACCTCGCTGCGCGCTGCCCTCGGGCTCATCCACTCCGGCACGCTCGATAAGCGCCCGGAAAAACAGCAGCAGATGATCGCGCTGGCGTTGGAGAATTGCGACCGTCTGGTGCGGCTGGTCAACGACATTGTGGACTTCGACCGCGGCGAAAAGGGCGGGCTCGTGCTCAATCGCCATCCGGTTGCGCCCGACGAACTGCTCCTTCGCGCCGCCGATGTTGCCCACTCCGCCGCCGTCGCGGCCGGCATTGGTATCCGCATCCAATCCACCGCCGCGCCGGTGCTGGCCGACCCCGAGCGCATTCTGCAGGTGCTCAACGAACTCATCGCCAACGCCATCAAATTTTCAACTTCGGGCTCGGCCGTCCGGCTCATCGCCCACAATCTGCCCGCCGCCGCGCCCCAAACCACCGGCGAGGTTTGCTTTGCCGTGGAGGATCAGGGCTGTGGCATCGCTCCCGAGATTCTGGAGCGCATCTTCGAGCGCTTCGAGCAGGGCGATGGCTCCGACACCCGCTCCAGCGGCGGCACCGGCCTTGGTTTGGCTCTTTGCCGCAGCATCGTCGAGCAGCACGGTGGCCGCATCTGGGCCGAAAGCCAACTAGGCCGGGGCAGCCGGTTTTTGTTCACGCTGCCTGCCGCCGAAGTGCAAAAGCAGGGACTAGGGACCAGGGACTAGGGACTAGGGACTAGAGACTAGAGACTAGAGACCAGGGACCAGGGACTAGGGACCAGGAACCAAGGGAAAGAGCAGCGCCGGTTTCCCAACCGGCTGTCACGGTGGTCTCCTGACCGCCGGCCTCCGGTCCGGCTATAGCGCGGGTCTCCAGACCCGCGCATCTACCGGGGATCAGAAAATTATCCGGCCAGAAAGCCAGCTCCTCCATCGTTGCAGGAGCCCGCGAAGCGGGCTAAAGACGCATTCCCCAGGCGCGAGCCTGGGGAATGCGTCCGGCATCGAGCCTCGCCAGCCCGCCTTGGCGGGCGCAAGAAACTTTGCGCCACATTGTGCGCGAAGAAGTGCGGCGACAAGCTGAGCGAAGCGCCGGATGCCCTGGCCCGAGCGTCCGGGTAATCGCATTTGCATCGTTGAAGGGTACGGGCTTTAGCCCGTACTGTCGATGCGCGAAACGAACGGGGCTTTAGCCCCCGAGGGAAATGTTTGCAGGAGTGCAGCGTGTTCATCGGAGGGATGCACACCGAATACCCTGCTGAAATCGAGAATCCATCTACGCAGTCGCTGTCCCTCGGCGGCTAAAGCCCAGAATTATTTTTCTGGACCTTCTGTACGGGCTAAAGCCCGTACCCTTCATTTCGCACTCGCATTTTCAAAGGCAATTGCCCTGGCCTGAGCGCCCGGCTTCTACACGCAGTGTTTTACGATGGAATCACAATGCAAACCATTCAGGTGGAAACCAAATCGGCGAAGTATGGCGTTACCATTGGCGGCGGGCTGCTGGAACATCTCGCGCCGCGCATCGAGCGGGCGATAGGCAAGTTGCCGCGCAGAGTTTTCGTGCTCACCTCGCCGGAGATCTGGGCGCTGTGGTCCAATGCCTTTTTGCGCTCCTTTGCCGGGCCGCCGGTTACGCTGTTTTTACCCGCCGGCGAACAATACAAAACCATGAAAAGCGTGGAACGGCTGGCGCGCGAGATGGTGCGGGCTGGCGGTGACCGCGGCTCGCTGCTCATCGCCTTTGGCGGCGGCATTGTGGGCGACGTGGGCGGATTCGTGGCCGCGACCTTCATGCGCGGCATCCCCTTTGTGCAGGTGCCTACGACCTTTCTGGCGCATGTGGATTCCAGCGTGGGCGGCAAGGTGGGTGTCAACTTGCCCGAGGGCAAAAATCTGGTCGGCAACTTTCTCCAGCCGCGCGCTGTCTTTGCCGATCTGGGCGTGCTCGGCACCTTGCCCGAGCGCGAGTTGCGCGCCGGGTTGCAAGAGAGCGTCAAATCCGGCATCATCCGCGACCGCGCCCTGGTGCGCTATATGGAGCATCACGCCGAAGAGATTCTTGGCCGCGAGCCGCGCGCCCTGGAACGGGTGATCGCCGCTTCGGTCCGGATGAAGGCCGACGTGGTTCATCGCGACGAGCGCGAGGGTGGGCTGCGCATGATTCTGAACTTTGGCCACACCGTAGGCCATGCCCTGGAACAGGCCACGCACTACAAAACCCTGCTGCACGGCGAGGCCGTGGGTTGGGGAATGGTCGCGGCTCTGGCCGTGGCCTGCCGCCGGGGAACCATCAGCCCCGCGGAGATGGAGCGGTTGGAAAACCTTATCTATCTCTACGGCCCGCTGCCCAAGCTCTCGCTTTCGCCGGCGCGGGTTCTGGCGGCCACGGCCAGCGACAAGAAAAATGTAGGAGGCGTGCGGCGTTTCGTGCTGCCGGTCGGCATCGGCGACGCCGGCATTGTCGAAGATGTAACCGCGGCCGAACTCGAAGAGGCCGTCAAATACACGCTTGCCCGCGCCCGCGAACAGGCAGCCCAGGGCTAGCGTTCTACTCCATGCAGGCTGCAACACAAAAACGGCGTCCACTACTGCGAACGCCGTTTTTCTTGACTTTTCCACAGGAGTGCAGTAATTTTGCAGTATTCATGCAGTAGAGGTGCAGTATGTCTCGGTTTACCATCGATATCGACGACCAGTTCAATGACACTCTGACCAAACTCGCCAATGGTGGCAGCAAGGCAGAGGTCATTCGCAAGGCGGTCGCTACCTATCAATACCTGAAATCGGAAGTCTCCAATCCACAGTCCGGCAACCAGGTTTCGATTGCGGACAAGAATGGCGTTGTTCAGAAGGTCGTGATCGTTCCGTAAGGACGTGATGAGCCTGCCCCAGCAAGTCGAGAAGTTCGAGGTAACCACTGACTCGGTCGGTGGCGCAAGCGATGTGAAGCCTTCGTTTCTCGAAAAGTGGGGCGTGGTATTTCTGGCCTTCGCCGGGGGGTGGATTTTGCTGGTGTGCTCGGGAATTTTTCTTTTTTTCCTGAGTCACCTGCCGCCGCTGCCCAATCTCTCGGGTCTTACGGCCGACCAGGTCAAGGACGCGTTAAGCCAGCATAAGCAGCTGGTGGATCAGTGGCGCGACTCGCTCACTTTTCTCTTCGATCTGCTCGTGGCCAAAACAGCGTTGCCGATCGTTACGCTTTTGCTGGGCTACCTGTTTGGCAAGAAAAGCTGACGGCCGGTTTACCTGCCGCTGCAGAGCGCGGAAAGTGGGAAGGTTGTTTTCACTGCTACGCACAACGGCGTCCGCCACCGCGAACGCCGTTGCACATGGTCTCTGCGCAGGTTCCCTGGTCCCTGCTTTTCCGTCCCTAGTCCCTAGCCCCTAGTCCCTGTTTTTCCGCCCCTAGCCCTTGAATCGAAACCAACTCCTGCTTGGGCTCGCCCGGCGTGACCGGATGGGTTTGCGGCGCGCGCCAGTGGTCGATGTGGCTGATGCGGTGCACGCAGCCGATGGTGCAATTGGGCGCGCAGCTTTTGGCGGTCAGGAACTCCCACTGGATGTGTTCGCGCGTGTATTTCTCCACCGGAATCCCCGGCCAGCCCCGCTGCTGGCTGCAGTAGTGCACCAACCCGTCTTCGCTTACGTACAAGTAGCGCGAGCCGGCCCGGCAGCGCCAATCGTTGGGCAATCCTTTGACGATCGCTTCCTGGAATTTGTCGAACTGCGCGTAGTTGGTCTTCTTGCGGTTGGTCATCTGGTGGTAGACGCGCGCTTCGTTTTCGTTGAGCGGCTTCAGTTGCCCGCCGCCGTCGTGGATAATTCCGATCGTCGACTCAAAGCCCAGTTGCAGCGCCCGGCGGCCGACCGTGAGCGCGTCCTCGGGATTGCGAATGCCGCCGCCCACCACCGAGTTGATGTTGACGTGAAACTCCGCGTACTCCGCCAGCATCTCCAGCCGTTTGTCCAGCGTCTTCAGCGATTTCATCGAGACCTCGTCGGGTTCGATGTTATCGATGGAAATCTGCATGTGGTCGAGGCCGGCGCGGTTCAGCCGTTCGATCCGTTCCGGGTTGAGCAAAAAACCGTTGGTGATCATGCCGGCAATGGCCCCGTTTTTGCGGATACGCCGGATAATCTCGTCCAGATCGGGGTGGGTGAGCGGCTCGCCGCCCGAAATGCCCACCATCGCCGTGCCCAGCCGACCCAGCGCGTCCAGCCGCCGGAACATCTCGTCGAGCGGCACCGGCTTTGAAACTTTGTCGTACTCGTTGCAGTAGGCGCAACTCAAGTTGCAGTAGCGCATGGGGATAATCTGTACCAGCACCGGATGCGAGGTGTCGGCCAGCGCCCGCACCACCATTGCATACTCGCGTACCTTCCGCTTGGCGGTAATCCACCGCCCCCGTAATGTCGATCTCCGAGCCTTTGCCATCTCTATTATTTGACCACAACCGCCCCGGCCGGTCGCGTCCGCAGAATTCATGCCGCCGCGAAGAGTGCAGGCTTCTGCCCACAGCAAGGCTGGCGGCTTCGTCCGGCTTCGGCCCTTAAGCCGCGCGACGATGGTGGTTTGGAACCGGCTGCCATCTGGTTGCGTATTCTCATTGAAAGCTGATCACTAGTAGCCGCTCAGCGCGCGATACTGATTGCATGAACGCCATCACCCAGCAGCAAGAACAAAACGGCAGTCCCAAGATCTCCGCCGGGCTGCGGCTGCGTATCGCCTTGATTCTGGCGATTGTGGCCGACATCTTTCAGATGGTGGTCTTCCCCTTGTTCTTGGAGGGTGCCGCCTCGCCGGCCGACGACGCGCTCGACCTCTGCCTGGCCGGTGTTTTCACCGTGCTGCTGGGCTGGCACTGGGAGTTTCTGCCCTCGTTTGCCGCCAAGCTCATCCCCGGCGTCGATCTGGTGCCGCTGTGGACGCTGGCGGTGGGCAACGTTTATCGCAAAGCGAAGAAGAGCGTGGTTGCCAGCGAGCAGTCTCTGCGGAATTCCTGAGCTGGATTGGTGGGTAAGATTCCTCAGGAGTTCAAGCCCTGGCTCATTAGCGTCTGAGGCTTTTGCGCTTTTGCCTCCACTCTTTCACTTTTTCACCCGCCCCATTTACTTGCTTTCCCAGTTCTCCGCCTCCCCCGCTATCATGACCTCAGGCCGGTAAGCCCGGTCTTGTTCCCAAGAAAGAAATCGAGGCTCATGCGCTACCTGATTCGTGTTATTTCCGCTCTTCTACTCTGCGTGATCGCGGCCACGGCTTTTGCCGCCCCGAAAACATTTTTCGTGAACGACTACGGCGCCAAGGGCGACGGCAAGACGCTGGAAACGGCTGCTATCCAAAAGGCCATTGATGCCGCGGCGGCGGCCGGCGGCACGGTGACCTTCAAGCCTGGCACGTATCTGACCGGCTCGATCTTCGTGAAGTCGGGCGTTACGCTTGAAGTGCCTGAGGGCGCGGTGCTCATCGGCTCCGAGAATCTGGCCGATTACCCCCTGCTGCCGACGCGCGTGGCCGGCATCGAGATGACGTGGCCGGCGGCGCTGGTCAACGTCCGCGACCAGAACAACGTGGAGATCACCGGCAAGGGCACGATCGACGGCAGCGGGCCGGTGTGGTGGAAGTCCTATTGGGATCTGCGCAAGATCGACGAGCCCAAAGGGCTGCGCTGGGCCTCGGACTACGATTGCCGCCGGCCGCGGCTGATGCTGATTCAGAATTCGACCAGCGTCCGGCTGGGCGGCGGGCTGCTGCTCAAGCGCGCCGGCTTCTGGACGGTGCAGATTCTCTACTCCGACGATGTGCACGTCGATGGCGTGACGATCCGCAACAACGAGGGTGGCCGCGGCCCTTCGACCGACGGCATCGATATCGATTCGTCGCGCAATGTGCTGGTGGAAAACGCCGACATCGATGTCAACGACGACGCGCTGTGCCTCAAGTCGGGGCGCGATTCCGACGGTCTGCGCGTGAACCGGCCCACCGAGTACATCGTGCTGCGCAACTCGATTGTGCGCAGTGGCGCGGCGGCGGTGACCATCGGCAGCGAGACTTCGGGCGGCTTCCGCGACATCGAGGCCTACAACCTGACCGCGCTGGGCGGCGTGCCCTCGGGCGTGTTGTTCAAGTCCGCGCATACACGCGGCGGCTTTGCCGAAGATATTCGCGTACACGATCTGACGCTGACCGGCGTTGCTGTGCCCATTCGCGTGAACATGAACTGGAACCCCAGCTATAGTTACGCCACCATTCCCGCCGGGCTGGGCGAGGTGCCGCCGTACTACAAGGTGCTGGCTACGCCGGTGCCCGAGGCGCAGGGGCTGCCGCACTTCCGCAACGTGCATATCTGGAAGATCAAGGCCACCGGCGCCAAGCAGGCCTTCAATGTGAGTGCCTACGCCGAAGCGCCACTGGAAAACTTCCGCATCGATCATCTCGACATTGAAGCGGCGACGGCGGGCACCATCGCCAACGCCAAAAACTGGACGCTCTCGGAGAATCAGATCCAGACCGCCGACGGCAGTAAGCCTGTTGTCGCCGATACCGCCGTGCACGATTCCAAAGATGTTCCTTATGGCGAGCCCAAATAAACGCCGTTCGTTTACCGCGCTGCTGGAGCCGGATGGAAGCCGGCTCCGGTGGACGATCGCGCGTCTGCCCTTCGCCATCGACAAGGCTTGGCCCGAGCGCAATGGCCGCCGCGTGCATGGCGAAATCGAGGGCTTTGCCTTTCGCACCACGCTCTTTCCCGATCCCGGCGGCCAGGGACATATCCTTTTAGTCAATAAAAAAATGCAGGCTGCATCTGGCGCCAAAGCCGGCGCGCGGGTGCGCATCTGGCTGGAGCCGGATCTGGAGGAACGTGCCATCGAGATGCCATCCGAGTTGGCGCGTGCGCTCAACGCCAACCGCGAACTGCGCCGCTGGTTCGGCCAGTTGAGCGATTCCATGCGCCGGGAGATTGGTAAGTGGGCCGCCGAGCCCAAGAGCGCCGAGGCCCGCCAGCGCCGCGCGGAAAAGATCGCCGAACGGTTGATGCTGACCATGGAAGGCGAAGTGGAGCCGCCGCCGGTATTGCGCGTGGCCTTCGAGCGCAAGCCATTGGCGCGCCAGGGCTGGCAGATGCTGACGCTTACGCAGCGGCGCAATCATCTGCTGGGAATTTTTTATTACGAAGGTGTCGAGGCGCGCCAGCGCCGGGCCGCCCAGGCCATCGCCGACGCGCTGCGGGCGGCCAAGCGGGAAAAGGCCAAGCGTTAGTTCCAAATCACACATTGTTACAAAACAGTACAAAAGCCTTGTTTCCCTGAACCTGCGCACGGGTTTATCGTCTAATTAATTGGCATGACATTCGCATCCGTAGGGCCATTTTTCGCTCATGCTGCCGCTGCCGCCGCCAACGATCAGGCGCGGCAGGAGAGCCTTGCTATCGCCGAGGGGCTCAAGCGCCGCAAGGCCGGGCTGCTCGACGAGCTGATCGTGCGCTTCCAGCACCGGCTGATGCGCTACCTGCTCTTTCTCACCGGCAACCGCGACACCGCCGAGGATCTTTTTCAAGAGGTCTGGATGCGGGTGCTGGTGCGTGGCGAGCAGTTTAACGGCCGCTCCCGCTTTGAGACCTGGCTGTTTACCATCGCGCGCAATCTGGTCATCGACCAGCAGCGCAAGCGCACCTTGAGCAGCCTCGATGAGTTGATCGAGGGCGCCAGCGACGACGACCGCGCGATGAATTTTGAAGTGGCGGCCGGCGGACCGACGCCTTTCGACCGCGCCTGCAGTCTGGAAGACCGCGAAGCGGTCGCGGCGGCGTTGTTGAAGCTGGACGCGGTGCATCGTGAGGTTCTGGTGCTGCGCTTCTACGAGGATCTGTCGCTCGACGAAATCGCCAAACTTACTCGGGCGCCGCTTTCCACGGTCAAATCCAGGTTGTATCGTGGACTGGCGATGATCAAGCCCAAGCTGGACAAGATGACCGGGGCCCCGCAGGAGGCGGCGTGAAGACTGCGCGGCACATCGGCGGTTCGGCCTCTGGCCTGCCCGCGGAGCCCGCGGGCGATCTGGTGCAGGCTCTGGCCGGCAAACAGGCCTCTCGCGACTGTGCCGTTGCCGATCGCACCCGCCGCGTGGTGCTTACGTCGTATGGCGTGCTGGAAGAGCAACGGGCTGGCCGCCGCCGTTCCCGCGCCCTGGCCCTGGCCAGTCTGGTGATGGCTTTCTTTATCTTCGGACCGCTGCTCTGGCACCTGGCCGAGGAACTGATCGCTGGCGAACGCTTTGGCGATATGGCTACCCAAACCAGCCTTTGGGCCTGCATTATCTGCCCGGCGCTTCTGGCCGCCGTACTGGTGGCCGGTTGGCCCCGCCGCAAACCCTGATGTTTTTTGTTTTTGCCCAAAATTGCGCGCCAAAGTGCAACTTCCGTGCAACTTCCGTGCAAATTTACCCGTCTAGAAATTAATAGGGCCAAGCTATTCCTCGTACTTCCCCCAAGGCTTGCCCACGGAGTAAAGGCGTATGCCCGGTCTTCAGCCGATTGGCACCAACGAAGATGAACGGATGATTCCCATCTGGTCGATTGTCGCGGCCAGCCTGATCTTTTTGCTCGTCGAATATTATTTTTGGATTGTCGCGCCGTCGCAGCACCACCACCCGCCGGGCCCGCTCGGCTTCCGCATTTATTTCAATCTTTCCTGGGGCGTGGTAGCCGCACTGTATGTGGTCATGATCGGCTACATCAGCAAAGATGCGCCGCGCCGTTCCATGAGCATGCGCTTCTGGATGTTTATCTGCGTTGTGATGCCGGCTGGCATCGGCGCCGTGCTGTACTTTTTGCTGCGACAGCCCGAAGTCTCCCGCTGCCAGGTCTGTGGCACGCATGTGCAGGCCGATTTCCATTTTTGCCCGCAGTGCAACTATCAACTGACCGCCAACTGCGGCAACTGCTATCGCTCCGTCCGCTCCACCGACCGTTTTTGCACACGCTGCGGGCATGAACTGTCCGCCGGCAGAAACCCGGCACGGCTGCGCCTGATGAACGAATAATTTTTCGGGGCCAGCGAAGTCGCAAAATCCGCGGCTGTTTGCATCGGTAACGAGTATCTCCTGGCCGTCACCTTTATTGCGTTGAAAGATGGTATTCATTCTGTGGCCTACAATCCCGCTCCAAGACGTCAATCCGGCTGCTTTACAATCGAATCTTCGGTACTCATGCCTGTCTCCGTGCTCATCATCGACGACGAACAACTAGCCCGCGACGAGCTGAAGTATCTGCTCACCCAGGTGGGCGGGGTTGAGATTGCCGGCGAGGGCGCCAATGGCATTGAGGCCGTCGACCTCATCGAAGAACTCCAGCCCGACGTGGTCTTTCTCGATGTGCAGATGCCCGGCCTGGATGGCTTTGCCGTGATTCAGCGGCTGATGGAGCGGCATCGCGAGAGTGCTAGCGCGCTGCCTTGGATTGTCTTTGCCACCGCCTACGATCAGTACGCGGTGCGCGCCTTCGATGTGAACGCGGTGGATTATCTGCTCAAGCCCTTCGACCGTGCCCGCGTGGAAGAGGCGTTGGAGCGGGTGCGGGTGCGCATGGCCGCCGGCGCCGCAGCTACCGAACCGGCCATCGAATCGCAACTGGACCGGCTGCTGCGGCTGCTCAACCGTCCCCAGGGCGCCGAGACGGGCAAGCCTCCGGCCAAGCTTGTCGTGCAGGCGCAGAACCGCCTGCTGCTCGTCGATCAGGCCGAGATCTGCTTTGCCTCCATCGACGAAGGCGTCATACGCATCGTGACGCGCAACTTTGAGGGCCAGTCGAAATGCCGCACCCTAGAAGATTTAATGGAGTTGCTCGATCCGGCGCGGTTCTGGCGCGCCCATCGCGGCTTTGTCGTCAATATCGACCATATCCGCGAGGTCATGCCCTGGTTCAAATCCAGTTATCAGTTACGCATGAACGACAAGCAGCAGACCGAGATTCCCGTCAGCCGCGCGCAGACCAAGCGCCTGCGCGAGCTGTTCAACCTGTAAATTCGAATCGTTGCGCGCGATTTCTCAGCCGAAGGTAAAGGCGAAAGCCTGCACGCCAGGATCGAGAAACTCAATCGTAAAGACGTGGTCAGCGATGGCGCCTTTCTGCCGCACCAGTTGATAGAGGCGATGTTCGCTGACCGTGCCATTGCCCTCTGCGTCAATATCCACGCCATGGTTTTCTCCCGGTGCCTGGCCGTCGATGGTGACGCGGAAGCGGACCGGCTTGCCGTCGGTAGTGGGTCCAAGCACCAGATGCAGATCGCGGGCGTGAAAGCGGAAGACGATCTTGCCGCCCGCCGCGCCGAGCACGGCTACCTGTTCATGATCGGTCCATTGGCCGGCGAGTCCCCACTGGTTCAAGACGGGATTTGCCGGTGCTGCATAAAGGTGCTGCTGGTCGTACTTGATGCCGCCCGGCGAGGCGAAGTGCTGGGCCCGCTCGTAGCCGATGTAAGTCTCTGGCGAGCGTACATCGTTCATGGCGGCGGCAGCCTCCACGCCCTGGCCGCGCACGCTCACTGCCCCGCCCGGCATGGGCCTGGCAACCCGCTCGGCGAGCAGTTGCTGAATCCAGCGCTCCGACTGATCGTACTCGCCCTCGCCAAAGTGTTCGTAGCGCACCTTGCCGCTGGCGTCCAAAAAATAATGCGCTGGCCAGAACTGGTTGTGAAAGGCATTCCAGATCGCGTTATGGCTGTCGAGCGCCACCGGATAATCGATGCCGAGTTTTTTTACCGCCTTCTGTACGTTAGGCAACTCTTTCTCGAAGCCGAACTCGGGCGTGTGCACGCCGATCACCACCAGACCGCTGTCTTTGTACTTCTCCGCCCAGGCGCGCATGTAGGGCAGCGAACGCAGGCAGTTGATGCACGAGTAAGTCCAGAAATCGACCAGCACCACCTTGCCCTTGAGTTGCTTGGCGGTCAACGGCGTGGAGTTGATCCAGTCCGTTGCGCCAGAGAGGCCGTAGAGCGGATAGGAGCCCACGATGCTGGCTGGCTCCTGTGCCGCGGCTGTGCGGGAAGCGGCGAGAACGCATAGCGAACCCGTGGCCGCCGCGAGCGCGGCCAGTAAAATTCTTCGCGAAAAGGTAATAGCAAGCATGGGGCAAAAGCTCCTTCCTCAAATACCTTGTTATCCTGAGCGGTGTTTACCGCGTTTGTTGCGGCAAACGGAGTTGAAGGATCCGCGGCTGTCTTGCAATGACCGATCCGGCACGGTTGCTTGATGAGGCCGGGCCGCAAAGCAACCGCAGGTTCTTCGGCTCGCTGTGCTCGCTCGGGACGACAGAATGGTGGTTACACGATCCATTTTGGCCGGATCAATAACTTCAGCTGCATCGTAGGTGCAAAACTTCCACTCGTTCCGGTTTAGTCGTAACGTTCGAAGACGATCTGCTTGCGGTGCCAGCCGAAACCGGCCAGCCGCTCGCGCACCGCGGAAACCATCGCATTCAGCCCGCAGATGTAGGTGTAGACGTCGAAGCGCAGCTCGGCCGGCGGAATAGCCGGATCGACGGGCGGCGCGGGCAAGGGCTGGCCCAGCCGCGCGGCGTGCTCTTCCGCGATGCACGCCACGTGATCCTGCACGTAGCCGCGCAGACCGTTCCAATCCGCGCTGGCGCGGCTCAGTGTAGGCAGGTAGTGAAAGTTCGGCGCGCGGCGGGCAAGGGCCTCGAACTCCTCGCGATAGTAGATGTCGGTTTCATAGCGCGTGCCGTAGACCAGCCAGATCTGCTTGCCTCCGCTGCGGTCCGGCCCCTCCGCTGGGAAGAGCCATTGCAAAAACGAGCGCATGGGCGCGATGCCGGTTCCCGTGGCCACAAGAATCGAGTCGGTGATGGGTTCGCGCAGCACAAAGTTTCCGTGCGGCCCGTGGATCTGAATCGTTGCGCCCACCGGCAGATCGGGCAGATCGGCCAGATGATTGGAGAAGAAGCCTTCTTCGACGCGGTTGACGCACAGTTCGAAGTGGTTGGCTGCCGGCGCCGAGGCCAGCGAGTACGCACGCGTCTGCTGCTTGCCCCGGTCGTCTACCGCGACGGCCGAGACAAACTGGCCGGGTTGAAAAGGGAACCGTTCCACCTCCTCGACCTCGAAGAGGAAGTGATAACACTGTGCGGCTTCGGAGATGCAATCTTTTCGTGCCAGCCGCGCCGTCAATATTTCATGAGTCGCCATGTGATCTCGCTTTACGGGGAAGTGCGAGCCAGTGGTAGTGATTATAGCGCGGCGGCTATGGCACGCCTACCACCGGAACCACGAGAGCGGAGCCGGCATCTGGCCCAGAGTAAATGGTGATCGTCGCCGGCTTGTAGTCGGCCGGGGTGGCCTTCATGATGTTGGGCACAAAATTCTGCGGATTGCGGTCATAAAGCGGAAACCATGTGCTCTGAATTTCGACCACGATGGTGTGCCCGGCCTTGAAGACGTGATCGACGTCGTGCAGTGAGAACTTGAACTCGTGAATCGAGCCGGGCATGAGCGGCGTGGGCCGGTCGAAGCCCGATAGATAGCGGCCGCGGAAGATCTCGGCGTTGGTTAGCAGTTGATACCCGCGCATCGTGGGGTCGGGATCGTCGTCCGGATACTGGTCGATGAGCTTGACCACCAGGTCAGTGTCGCTGCCGGTGGTGGCGGCGAAGATGTCGGCGCCAACCTCGCCGGTCACCGTCAGGTCGTGCGCCAGCGTGGGTAGCTTCCAGACGGCAACATCCTTGCGGCCGGTCACGAAGCGCTGGTCTTCGGTGAGCCAGTTGCGCCACTCCGAGCCCGGCCCGTAGGTGGGTTGAATCGGCCGGTGGCGATAGGGCACCGGATCGCCGGGATCGCTGGTATACGAGGTGCTGGCGTTTGCAATCGGCGCGCTCCAGCCGAGCTTTCCTCCGTCTTCAAGATAAAGCCGCGTGGCGTGCGAGTCTGGGGGCGGAAATTGCGCGTAATACTTCCAGGTATTCGAGCCGGTCTGGAAGCTGGTTGTGTCCTGGAGCTCGAAGCCGGGCGCGTCTTTCAGATAGTGCGCGAAAAACTTCGCCTCGATCCGCTGCCGGAACTCCTTGCCGATGGGCTCGCCAAAGTCCAGATTGCCCAGCTTGCGCGACGAAGAGTTCCAGTTGCCATGCCGCCAGGGACCGAGAACAAGAAAATTCTCATGGCGTGCGTCGTGCGGCTCCAACTGCGCGTACTCTTCTTCGGGACCGTACATGTCTTCCTGATCGTAATAGCCGCCGACGCTGAGCGTGGGCACGGCCACCTTGTTCAAATGACTCTCTACCGCGCGCGAGCTCCAGACGGAATCGTAAGCCGGGTGATCGAGGAAGAGCTGCCAGGTGGGCAGCGTCTTGGCGCCGGAGCGCTTTACGTCCTGGGCAAAGCTGCCGCGCTCGAGAAAAAAGTCGAAGCCATCCTCTCGCTGCCCCGCGCTATCTTTGCCGTAGCTGACCTCGGTCCGCTCCTTGCTCGATTCCAGGCCCAGCACGTAGTCGTATCCGTAGCTCTGGCGGAAGGCGCCGTTGTGGAAGAAGTCGTCGCCCATCCAGACATCGATCATCGGCGCCTGTGGCGAAATCGCCTTCACCGCCGGGTGAGGATCGATGCCGGCCATCATGGCCAGAAATCCGTCGTAGCTGGTTCCCACCACGCCCACGCGGCCATTGTTGCCGGCAACATTTTTGGTGAGCCATTCGGCGGTATCGTAGGCGTCGGTACTCTCGTCAGTGGCTGAGGGGTCGTGGTGATCGGCCAGTGGACGCATCATCACGAATTTTCCCTTGCTCTTGTAGCGGCCGCGAATGTCTTCGACGACAAAGATGTAGCCGTCGCGCGCCAGATCGGGCCGCGCTGCAAAGACCGTGGCGCGGTCGAAGCCGCCGGCGCCGTAGGGCGTGCGTTCCAGCAGAAAGGGCAGCGGCGCGGAGATGTCGGTGGGCTTGAGAATCACCGCGTGCAGTTTGACGCCGTCGCGCATGGGGATCATCGCTTCGCTGCGCACGTAATCGTGAAAAAGATGATGCGCCGGCTCGCCGGTACGGAGAAAAACAATATTGGGTTCGCTCGTGCGCACCACGCTCACCACGCGGCCCGCGCCATCGAGGTTGAAGTGATACTTGTCGCCGCCCGCGAAATCCGCCGCGCTCTTGCGCTCGAGCGTTACGGGAGCCATGCGTTCCGACTCGACGGCCAGCTTTTCATCGGCCACGGAAAAACTCAGCGGCGTATCCGGCTCGGCGGCGTTGGTGTATTCGCCGGCAAAGGCGGCCAGCGGAGCCGGCGTGCCCGGCTGCGATAGCAAAAGATGCGGCGCAGCCACGGCCAGCGCGGCGGCGTACATAGCGGCAACAAACAGGCGGTGGTTCAATGGTTGAGTTCTCCACGAAGACGAGCATCCGATCATTGCCATTTTCGCAGAACCGCGCCGGATCTGTTTCAATGCCGATGATCGTGGCCGCAGCCGTGATCGTGACCATGATTGTGCTCGTGCTCGTCGGGGGCCAGATCCTCGGGCGGAGCGACGCAGCCATCCAACGTACCGCAGCCGATGTGCTCGAACTGGATGGTGGTGTGGCCGATCTGGAACTGCTCGCGGAGCAGGCCGTTGAGCTGGCCCAGAATTACGGCGCTTGCCGACGGCGGAATATCGGCAATGGTGACGTGGCAGGCCAGCGCCCGCGAGTGTGAGCCCAGGCTCCAGACGTGCAGGTCGTGGACGTTGACGACGCCTTCGACGGCCTCCATGCCCGTACGAATCTGGGTGAGCGAGACGCCGCGCGGCGTGCCTTCCAGCAGAATATTCAGCGTTTCGCGGACGATGCCCACGCTGGACCAGAAGATGAGCGCGGCGATCAGCAGCGAGAGAACCGGATCGATCCAATAGCAGCCGGTGAGCAGAATGCCGGCGCCGCCGGCAATGACGGCGGCCGTCGAAAGCGTGTCGCCGGCCATATGCAAAAAAGCGCTGCGCAGGTTCACGTCGCGGGCCACGCCCCACAGCAGCGCGGCGATGGCGCCGTTCATGGCCACGCCGGCGGCGGCCACCAGCATCATGGTTTCGGGATGCACGGCAACCGGCGCGCTGAGCCGGTGTACCGCTTCAATTCCGATCCACGCGGCGATGACGATCAGCGTGGCGGCATTGATGAAGGCCGCCAGAACCCCGGCGCGCTGGTAGCCGAAGGTGCGGGCGTGGTCGGCGGGGCGCGATTGAAAATAGACGGCGGCAAAGCTCAGCAGCAGAGCCAGAAAATCCGAAACGTTGTGCCCGGCCTCGGAGAGCAGCGCCAGCGAGTGGGCGCGCAGCCCAGCCACGAAGGTGACCACCACGTAGGCCAGCGTGGCCACCAGCGAGATGCGCAGTACCAGGGTTGTCCGATTTGCGCCGTGGCCTGCCGACGCCGCGTGCAGATGCATGCCGCTAGTGTAACCGGGGATGGGTATAGGCCGCCAGCCGGCTCAGCCGTGCCGCGCGCGCACGTGGCTCATGTCCAGCGGATCGGGATCGCCGGCGGCGGGCAGCTTGGGCAGCCCCTTGCGCAGCCCCGACCAGCTTTCCGAGACAACAATACTATTGTGCGGATTGCCCGGCTGATAGCGCACGTTGCAGGGAAAGCCCACGCGCACATCCGTGAAATCAAACAGATTGCGCAGCGCCGAAACATCCTGCGAGCACTCGTAGTCCACGCCGGCGATCTGATAGTTGAACAGCAGCATGGTCAACGGATGGCCTTCCTCGGACGCAACCTCGTAGACGTCCAGCAACATGCCGTCCACCAGCCGTCCAGACTGCTCGAGGAATTTGCGCCGCGCCCGTTCGATCTCTTCGGCAGTGGGGCGCTTGCGGAAGACCAGCCATAAAGCGATTGCAGCGACTGCGGCGGCTAACGACAGCCACGCAACGAGTTCCCAAACGTGATTACCAAGGTGGGTCATTCGCAAGTGAAACAGATCCCAAGAATATCTATTCGAGAATACCGCAAGCCGCGCCTGCTGTGCTTGGCCTGCCGCCGGGGCCGTGCCAATGCCCTATACTCTATGTTGCATCAACTGCGGAATACTGCCTTGCCGGGCAAGAGTTTCCGCAATTTTCCCTTTTTGGTTTGGGCGGAGGTTTTCCATGAAAGAGCGTTCGAAATTTCGTTCGACAACCGTCATCTGCGTGCGGCGCAACGGCCGTGTGGTGATGGCGGCCGATGGCCAGGTGACCTTTGGCGACCATGTGCTCAAGCATTCGGCCAAAAAAATCCGCCGCCTTTACCAGGACAAGATTCTCTCCGGTTTCGCCGGCTCGACGGCCGATGCCTTCACGCTCTTTGACCGCTTTGCCACCAAGCTCGAGCAATATGCCGGCAATCTGAACCGCGCCGCCGTGGAGCTGGCCAAGGACTGGCGCACCGACAAGATGCTGCGCAATCTGGAGGCGCTGCTGGTGGTCGCCGACCAGAACCAGACCTATCTGATCTCCGGCTCGGGCGACGTGATCGACCCCGACGAGCCGATCGCCGCCATCGGCTCCGGCGGCAGCTATGCCACCGCCGCCGCCCGCGCGCTGATGGAAAATACCGAACTCGGCGCCCGCGAAATCGCCGAAAAAGCCATGAAAATCGCCGGCCAGATCTGCATCTACACCAACGACCAGTTCACCTTCGAGGAGTTGTAGGGGCAGTTGTCATGGAATAGCCGTTTCAAATTCCGACGTAGTGATGTTTTGAAAGGGCATGGCTTCAGCCGTGCCTCAAGCCAGCAGAAATCGGTTGGGCTTTAGCCCCTGAGGGATATCTCAAGAATAGATTTCCCTAGTTAACGGTGGTGATTTCATGAAGTATTACGTCAGAAAGCCTATCGGACTAGGGCTTGGCGGTTGGATGCTACACTTGGTCGGCTCTGCTACAGGTTGGATTTATAAGATGGCCTTTGGAGGATTCGACGAACTTGCCTACCGCAAAAGCAGAAAACGCTTTATTGCGGAAATCGAGGAAAATTTCTCCAATCTGCTTTCGCGGCACTCGGGGCATGTAGTTCCAGACGAAGGATTGAACCTCCCCAGAGCATTCGATTACGTTGCTGTGACATGTGAGTTCAAGGAAGTTCGTTTCCGAATCATTCGAGGACGCGGCGAATTGAGAATCCAGGCTGCACTTCCGGGCAACCCTCAAGACTGGCAAGAGCTTTCTCTTTTATGGCATCGCAAAGCCATGCGCGAATGTGGTAGTCCTCCGTCATGTAATGATCCTCTGTGCGAAGTCGCGCAGAGGACTGAGAATAATTGGGATCAGATTGTAGTGGCACTTGCAGCATGGCAATAAAAAAACTTGCACTAAGTTGTGCCGAAGAATGCTTGTTTTGGAATTAACATTCCCTCTGGGGCTAAAGCCCCAAGTGATTTTGGAAAGATTGTTGAGCGGTACGGCTGAAGCCGTACCCTTTCAAAGCGCAGACGCCGTTCATTTAGGATGAAACAAAGAGAAACATGGCAATCTACCTACCCGCATCCGCCGAAGAACAAGAGGTCGCGCTCGACGAGTTGACGCCGCGCGAGATCGTCGCTGAATTGGACAAACACGTTGTTGGTCAAAAGGCCGCCAAGCGCGCCGTGGCCATTGCGCTGCGCAACCGCCAGCGCCGGCAAAAGCTGCCGCCCGATATGGCCGACGACATCATGCCCAAGAACATCATCATGATTGGGCCCACTGGCGTGGGCAAGACCGAGATCGCCCGCCGCCTGGCCAAGCTCACCAACTCGCCCTTCCTCAAGGTCGAAGCCTCCAAATTCACCGAGGTCGGCTACGTGGGCCGCGATGTGGAGTCGATGATCCGCGATCTGGTCGAGATCGCCATCGACATGGTGCGCGAGGAGCGGCTGGAAGAGGTCGAGGACCGCGCCGAGGTCAACGCCGAGGAGCGGCTGCTCGATGTGCTGCTGCCGCCGCCGCCGACCGCGTCCAAGGGCCAGGAGGGCCAGCTCCGGCTGCCCGAATCCGACAGCCATCAGCGCTCGCGCGAAAAGCTCCGCCAGCAGTTCCGCGAGGGCAAACTCGACGACCGCATGATCGAAATCGATGCCCGCGAGCGCAATATGCCGCAGTTCGGCATCATCTCTAACCAGAGCCTGGAAGAGATGGAGATGAATCTCAAGGACATGCTGCCCAACATCTTTGGCGCCGGTTCGAAGAAGAAAAAGATGCGCGTGGCCGATGCTTTCGACTATCTGGTGCAGGAAGAAGAGGGACGGCTCATCGATATGGATGCGGTGACACGCACCGCCGTCGAGCGCGTCGAATCCAACGGCATCGTCTTTCTCGACGAGATCGACAAGATCGCCGGCCGCGAGGGCGGCCACGGCCCCGACGTCTCGCGCGAGGGCGTGCAGCGCGACATTCTTCCCATTGTGGAAGGCACCACCATCAACACCCGCTACGGCATGGTGCGCACCGACCACATTTTGTTCATCGCCGCCGGCGCCTTCCATGTCTCCAAGCCCAGCGACCTGATCCCTGAGTTGCAAGGCCGTTTCCCTATCCGCGTCGAGCTGCAGTCGCTCACTGTTGACGATTTCCTGCGCATTCTCACCGAACCCAAGGCCTCGCTCACCAAACAGTACTCGGCCCTGCTTGAAACCGAGGGCGTGCACTTGGAGTTCACCCCCGAGGCGTTGCGTGAGATGGCCGAGTTCGCCTTTAAGGTCAACGAGCAGACGGAAAACATCGGCGCCCGGCGCCTGCACACTATCATGGAGCGGGTGCTGGAAGACGTCAGCTTCCTGGCCCCCGACGTAGCCCGCCGCGCGCCCGACGAGAAGGCCGCCGCCGCGCTGGCCGAGGCCATTCAGAGCGAATCTTCGGCGCCTTTGCCTTACGAGGAGCGCACTTCGGCCTCCGGTCCAGAGAAAGTCTTCATCATCGGCGACGCCTACGTGAAGCAGATGGTCGCCTCGGTGGTCAAGGATCACGACCTGTCGCGCTATATTCTCTGAGGCAGAGGCTGCCAAAAGGCGCAACTTGCGATAGAATAAAGAAGTTCGGGGAGTGGCTCAGCCTGGTAGAGCACCTGGTTCGGGACCAGGGGGTCGGAGGTTCAAATCCTCTCTCCCCGACCATTCTTTCTCTCGCTATATCTATGCATTAGGCCGCTTTTGCGGCCCTTGCTTTTTGTGCGATATCCGGTGACATTCATTGAAGGCAACTTCCGCCGTTTAACAGCGCAAAGTTGCCTCTCGTAGCACGCTTTGGTGCTGCCGAAGAAACGCTGGCGAGCCCCCGCCGCGCCTTTGTTGTTGCGGCAAGAGTGGGATCGCACGGTCCTATCCTTCAGGACCGGATCAATCGCCGCTATTTAGTAGACCACGGTGCTCATCGTGATCTCGTTCCAGATATCTTTTACGGTTCGCACCATGTCGATATGCCGGTCGGTGTAATAGGTGTGCAGCAGGTGATGCGCCTTCTCGGAACAAGGCGTCTCCAGGAAGTTTTCATAAAGCGCCTTGACCTGGGGATTGTTGTGCGATTGCCGGACCGCCGCTTTTTGATCGATGGCGAACATGGTTTCGCGCCGTTTTTGCGCGTGGGGCATGTAGGCTTTCTTGGAGCGCAGCGTGCCGCCTCCATCGACGCAACCTCCAGGGCAGGCCATGATCTCGATAAAGTCGAAATCGGCCTTGCCGGCGCGAACCTCTTCGACGATCTCGCGGGTTGCCTTGAGGCCGTGGCACATGGCGACCTTGATGGTGCCTAGGGCGTGGCCAAAATCCACCGTCGCCGCGCGGCGCCCTTCGAATCCCCGCAACTGGGTCAGCTCGACGGTCTTGAGTTCGCTGCCGGTAACGATCTTGTACATGGTGCGCAGAGCGGCTTCCATGACTCCGCCGGTGGTGCCGAAGATGGCGCCCGCGCCGGAGTAAGCGCTCATGTATGGATTGTCGAAGGTGGAAGGCTCGAGCGCGGGCAGGTTGATGCCGAGGCGCTTGAGCAGGCGGGCAAACTCGCGCGTGGTCAGAACCACGTCAACCTCGGAGACGCCATTGTCGATGAGCTGCGGACGCGCGCGCTCGTCCTTTTTGGCGATGCAGGGCATGATGGAAATCACGCGCACCCGCGCCGGATCGATGCCCATGCGTTCGGGCAAGTAAGTTTTGGCGATCTTGCCCAGGCATTGTTGCGGCGACTTGGTCGAGGAGAGCAGCGGCAGAATATCGGGATAATGCCGCTCGGCGAAGTTGATCCACGCCGGGCAGCATGAGGTGAAGGTGGGACGCTTCTTTTCCTTCAGCCGGCGCAGAAGCTCGGTGCCTTCTTCCATGATGACCACGTCGGCGGCAAAGTTGGTGTCGAGCACGATGTCGGCGCCGATCATGCGCAAGGCGCTGATGATCTTGCCCTCGACATTGGTTCCCGGCGCCATGCCGAATTCTTCGCCGAAGCCGACACGCACGGCGGGAGCAAACTGAAAGATCGTGATGATCTCCGGATTGTAGAGCATGTCCAGAACGGTGTCGGTTTCGTCATTGGCGCCCAAAGCACCGGTCGGGCAGACCAGAACGCACTGGCCGCAGGTCACGCAGGTGGAGTCTTTCTGCGAAGAGCCGTGGTGCGTCTCGACCGAAGTGCTCTGTCCGCTGCCGTTGATCACCAAGGCGTCCACGGTTTGGAATTTACGGCAGATGGCCACGCAGCGCTGGCAGCGAATGCATTTGGTCAAGTCGCGGATCATGGCGGGCGACGAACGGTCTACCTCGCGGCTGGCGACACGGGCAGGATTGAAGAAGCGGTTGGTCCGCAGGCCCACGTATTGGGCCACGTCCTGCAGTTCGCAGTTGCCGTGGCGCGTGCAGGTAGCGCAATCCTGCAGGTGATCGGCGAGGAGCAATTCCACTTGCAGGCGCCGCATCTCGCGCACCTTGGAAGTGTTGGTAAGAATCTCCATGCCCTCGCAAACCGGCGTATCGCAAGCGGTCACGGCCTGGAATTTGTCGCGGCCGGGCATGCGCATCTCCACCAGACAGACCCGGCAGGTGCCCGGCGCGTGGTCGATGTCGCTCAACTCGCACAGGGTGGGTATGCTTATCCCATGGCGGCGCGCGCAACTGAGAATGGATTCGCTGGCCTCGGCAACCAATGGCTTGCCGTTGATACTCACGTTGATCTCGGTGGCAGGTTCGACGCTCAGGGTGGTCGGCATTATGCTGCTCCTTCCGGAATAGGCTTGCTGGTAATGACCGAATAAATGCGGTAGCAGCGCATGCAGCGGCGGGCCTCGCGATAGGCATCCTCCTGGCTGATAGCGCCCTCCACTTCTCCGAACATGTATTTGCGCACCTCGGGATCGAGCTCGGGGTGGTGCACGCGATATTGCATCTTGACGGGCACGTCGATGCAATCGGCGCTGAGCATCATGTGATCGTTCAAGATCTCGCGCATGCGGGTTCGCGGTGAAAACTGCACGTATCCCAGTTGAATCCAGTCATCGATTCCCCGCGCCGCCTGCAAGCCGCCGGCCATGGCATTGACCAGGGCCGAGGGGCCCGACATGCAGTCGCCGCCGGCAAAAACGCCCGCGCGCGAGGTCATCAAAGTGTGCAGATCGACATCGACGCATTTCCAGCGGTTCATCTTTACCCCGTCTTCGGGATGAAAGATATCTTGCTGCACCTGCTGGCCAATGGCGGCGATCAGAACCGTGCACCCCATGAACTGCTCGGTGCCGGCAGTGACCTCGACAACGTTGCGCCCCTTGGCGTCAACACCGGCGCAGTGCAGTTGCACCAGATTCAGGCCGGTCACGCGGCCGTTTTCCGATACCACCGCGGAAGGCGTAGTGAGAAAGTGAAAGATCACGCCTTCGCTCTCGGCGGCCTTGATCTCCTCGGCATCGGCCGGCATATCGTCGCGCGTACGGCGGTAAATCACATGAACTTTTCCGCTGCCCATGCGCAGAGCAGAACGGGCGCAATCCATGGCCACATTGCCCCCGCCGACGACCACGACATCGCCGTGAAGTTCCGTCTTGCGAATGCCGGCAATGTGGTCGTGAACCTTAAGCAGAAAGCCGATGCCGCTTTCGTAGCCGGCCATCGTTGGATCCTCGTCCTTGACCCCCATGCGTGTTCCCTGTTGGCAGCCCAGCGCCAGAAATACTGATTTATAACCGCGCTGGAAGAGTTCATCGACGGAGAAGTCGCGGCCCAGCGCCTGTTCGTACAAAATCCGGCCGCCCAACTCGGTAATAATGTCGGTCTCCGATTTCAAAACATCCTTGGGCAGCCGGTAGGCGGGAATGCCGATGGCCGCCATGCCGCCGCTATTCTTGGTAGCTTCCAGAATGTCCACGTGATAGCCGCGCAGCAGCAGGTGATAGGCGCAAGAAATCCCGGCCGGTCCGGCTCCGATCACCGCGACCCGCATCTCCTCGGGCAAAGGATTGGAAATCATGCTGCGCGTAAACAGCAACGCGCGATCGCCCTGCTGGTAGTCGGCGACATAGCGCTTTAGCATCTTGATGCCTACTGGCTGATCGACCAGATTGCGGCGGCATGCAATTTCGCAGAAGCGCACACAGACGCGGCCGCAGGTCGCGGCCATGGGGTACTTCTGCAAAATCACGCCCAGCGAATGTTCCGGCTTGCCGTCGCGAATATAGTCGATATAACGCGGCACGTTGACCTTCGACGGGCAGGCTTCGATGCACGGCGCCGTCATATAGGTCATGCCGTTTTGCTCGGCCACCGGACCGAGCCTGGCCTCCGCCTCCAGCCGCTCACGGAATTGTTCCAGCGCGCCCAGCAGCGCCTTGGCGCAGGTTTGGCCGAGTCCGCACAGAGAGGTCTCCGCCATTTGCGTGGCCAATGTGTGAATGCCGTCAAAATCCAGCTGAGGAGATTGGCCTTGCCGCAGGCTGTCGAGGGAATCGCGCACCAGGGCGGTTCCGATGCGGCAGGGCGTGCATCGGCCGCAGGATTGCTCGGCCGCCTTCGCCATATAACGCCAGAAGGCGTCGATCAGACTGACCTTGTCGTCGAAGATGAGAAAGCCGCGATCGCCGAAAAAGGCGCGGATCGGATTTCCCTCGTCGAAGTCGCCAAAACTTTCAAAGTCGGCAAAGGCAGGATCGGCCTGGGATGCATCGCTGTGATTCTCCAAGACTTTCCCGTTCCATATCCCGTAAAAAAGATGGGCCATGATCTCCCTTTCATTGACTGGTCCGCGGCGCAGCTATGCGCGAAGTCTCATCGCAAACTCGTAGAGATGAAACGAAACCGCGGATGGCGTGCTCAACAACACTATCGGCTTAAGGTCTAGCCTCGACAGAAGTTGGAAATTTATGCCTAGTTTATCTCAACAACCAGTCCGAATTCTTCCTCAAAAGTGCAAATCGAGGGAATCGCCTGCCATTTTCGTCCCGTGTCAATCATACCGCCCGTTCTGGCATATCGCCCGTTCTGGTCCACCGGCCTGTGTGACAGGTCCACGGCGCAAATTCTGTCATGCCTTCAAATGGCCCGAGTCAACAGGTTTATTGATCCGGCCCGCAATGATGAGACAAGCTTCGGGCGCCCCACCCGCGCGGCGCTTTTGTTTTTGTCGCTAGGGTGGGGCAGCCCGATGCAAATTTTTGGAGCCGGATCAATAAAGCCCGCGTTTTTCAGTGGTTCCCTAATCTCCAGCGGATTCAGTTGCGCCGGGAATCGCAATCGCGTCCTTGAATTGAAAGTTTACCGATTCATCACCTAACTGGACAGCGGCAAAAAGCGGGTTTTGGCCCGACGAGCGACCAAAGTCGTAGACCGCCTGCGCCGTCGTCGCGCCGCTGCAGATTTCAACCAGGTTGTCATTATCACCCGGCGATGAGCCTTCAAGAGAAAGCTTGTTGCCATTCGTGTCCATCAGGGAAATCTTCACGCTGGATTTCTTGATGGGATCCGTGCTATTTTCCTTGGCGAAACAGGCGTAAAGCCGGATCAGGTTGTCTCTGCCCTTCGGAAACTCGAAGATCACGCGTGTGTAATACCCCCCGAGCCTCTGCTGATTACTGATGAACTGCGATGTGTTTTCTGTCTGCGGTGTTTCTGAAGGATTCATATCACCCCCTGACAAGAAACCGTCCAGGCGGAACTCTGGATCACGGTATTGCTGTTGCAAACATCGACGATTTGGCCAATAAAGTCCAACTGAACATCATACTGATATCCGGTTGGCAGAGTAAGTCCCGGATAGTCCGTGCCGCGATACTGGCATCCCGTCGTCCTGGGGTGAGGCAGGAAGTCATCGGAGCACCCGTTGAACGCGCGGTATCCATAGGCACTACCGTTTGAAAAACCGTCCTCGTTGTAGTTGACAGGGGAAAGAGGAACGCCCCAGCGCAACAAATGATTTACGGTAGTCCACGGACTCGCGCTGTTGGCCCGATACCGGCCATACCCCCTGACGTATTGACGGTACTCGCAGCACCGGCACTCTGAGGAACCCGTACCCTGGAAATCGGCATTCATTTCAAACGATTCCCCGCGCTTGTTCCCGACGGTCGTGCAACCGCTGCGATTGGCGGGAATCGCATAAGATGATTTGACTAAAGTACAATTCGGCATTGTGCTCCTTTCTTCAAAAGAGTGAGTTGACCTCTAAGGTTGATGAGCCAAGGCCCCATCCGCGCCAGACACTGCCGCGGCGGCTTGCAATTGCCGCGGCAGTACCTGGGCAGGCCAAGGCCGCCGGAACCAGGGCTAGGCGGAGAAACAAGCCGGAAGGTTCCGTGCCCCGCGCCCCCGTTCTAAGTTATAGACCGATGGTCGCCGGCGGAGGATTGAAGGAGAAGTTGTCCTCGCCACATACCGAGGTCCGGGACCAGGTAACCGTGACTGCTGAGGTGCCCGCTTTGAATGTGTACGGCGTCATTCGCGAGTAGTCTTGGAGCGTGAAGTTCGGCCCCACAATCGTAGGCTCGGCGGCCATGAAATACAACGTCGGCTCGAACTCGAGAGTAATGGTTTTGCCGAAGTTCAGATGATTGGCCGGTCCGGCTCCAGCGGTAACCACCTTCTGATTGCCATTGAACCAGTTCAGGCCAATGCAGGCATAGCCGCTTTGATTGCAGTTGTTCAGGATGCCGGCCTGCGTGCTCAGAATCTGATTGCCATCCTGGTTGAGGTTGGTGGTGGTATCGATGTAGGGGCTTTGGCCATTCGGATTTACGGCCTGGAAGAGCTGGCCAGGATTGATCGAGACAGGCTTGGCGATCGCGCCCTGTTTGCTGGCATAAGTCTCTGGATCGAAGACCTGCACGGAAAGGTCAATCAGATAAGGAAAGCTCTGGCTTGATCCCTGGCTGGGATCAAGATCCTGCCAAGCGTAATACTGGAAATTGGAAGATGCATTGATCGGTTTGAGGAAGACCAGCACATGGTCCTGCGTTTGTCCTGGAAGGCTGTTGGCAATGGTAAAGTTTGTCGTGATAGGCATTTCAATCAATCTCCTCTCAATTGGTTAGTTAGAGGCGTTGCAGATTGTTCTCTGCATCTCTCCCCAGCCCCAAGACGATAGCGGAGCTGTGTATGTGAAGGAATTGCGGTCTACGCTTCGTGAAGGTATCACAAGGGGATCGTAAAAGACGGCATTGTGTCGTAACATCGGGCCAAGAAGAGAAGCAGATCGGAGAACGGCATTCGCCCGGAATTAGGCCGGCAATTGAGGCACACGGGCAAGTGAATCGGCTCTGGCAGCGGGATTTCTGCCGGCGATTCACAATGTTTAGGGCGCAATGGTTTTGCCGATGAAGCCGGAATGAGGCCAATCTCGTAGCGCAGATGGGGAAGCAGAACGTGATCCTGAATGGGGAGAATCACATCGAGCGCGGCTTGAAAAGACTCCAGAGCCTGTTGCATCCGGCCGCATTGCGCCAGCGTGCGGCCCCGGCCATAGAGAATAAATGGATCCGTTCCTGCCGATTGCAGTGCGCGTTCGGAAAGTTTAAGCGCCCGTTCCAGGTTGCGATCTAGTGCCGAGACGATGGCGGCCGCAAGCATCAAGCGGGGATGGGAGGCGCCGGCCGCGGTCAAAGAATCGAGTGCCTCGGCGAGCAGTTCTTTGATGCCGCCATGGACCGCGACCCAGGCCAAGGCCGCTAATATTGCGGGGTTTGCCGGCGCCAGCCTGTGCGCCGTGCGGGCCGCGGCGATGGCTTTTTCGATGCGGCCCTGATGGCACATCCAGATCGCTCTCACCTTCCATGCGTTCGCTGAAGCCGGTTGCGATTGGATGATGGAATCGAGGAAATTGACCAGCCGGAGCGGTCCGCTTACCGCCTGGATCTGGCTGGCGCGCGTGTCGAGCAGGCCCGCGAAATCCGGCGTTGTTTCCAGGGCCTGCATCACCTGACGCCGCAGTGCATCGATCTCCGCGGGCGTGCAATCGCCCGCTCTCAGTCGGATATCCGCGTGGTATTTGATGACCGCGGCGTTGTGGTCTCCTTTGGCGTAAAGAATGCCGGTATATTTCTTCAAGAGCCCGTAGTTTCCCTCCGCATGCAGGACGGAAAGAATCAGGTTCATGGCGCGGTGATGGTTAGGTGAGATAGTAAGAGCTTTGTAAATCCGGTTGCGTGCTTCATCGGCCCGGCCCTCGGCGATATGAATGTGGAAGAGGCGCAGATGATGATCGGGATTGTTGGGTTCCAACAAAGCGGCGTATTCCCAGGAGGTGCGGGCCGCGCCCCAATCGCCTTGCATCCAGGCCGAGTAGCCTTGTAACAGATGCAGGCGGGGAGGTGGACCGGCGGCCTGCAGCATCTCGTTACAGATCGCTTGCGCGCGCGACTGCTCGCCGAGTAAATGATGAAGATAGGCGGACCGCCAAGCCGCTTCGAGTATGCTCGGATACTTTTTGCGGCAGGTTTCATAGCAATCTCGCGCTTTTTCCCACCTGCCTGCGGCAAGATGCATCTCGGCAAGTTCCATCCATTTATTGGAGTCGCGTGGCTCACGCTGATTCAGGTAGCGTTCCAATGTGGCCGCTCTTTGCCCGCCACGCTTGGGCGTCCATTGGAAAAAGATCTGCACAAAGAAATCAGGCCGGCGCCCCGCTCCCGGAAGAATGCGCGAGGCGATGGTATCCGGACGCGATGCAGGGCGGGCAGCATCCGGAGGCGTATCCTTCAGATTATTGCGCAACTGTTCCCGGATAATCTGAATGCGCTTGCGCACGGTTGCAATCTGTATTTGTTGCGCATGGGCGATTTCAAGGTATGTTTTGCCGCGTACAAAATGAGCGATGGCCGTTTCCCGTAAAGTTGCGGAGAGCCGCGCCCGCAGCAGGATGGCTTCCAGGGTCTCTTTGGTCTGGTCCTCCTGTGCGGGAATGAACGAATGTTCCACTAATGGGCCGTAGTATTGTTGTTCATCGAGATATTCATATCGCTGCTGCCTCCGCCGTTCCTGGCGAAGGTAGTCGGTGGCGGTGTTTTGGGCAAACCTGGCCAGCCATGCCGATAGATTTCTTATCTCCGTGCAGTGTTTGGGAAACTGCGTATAGAACTTGAGCATGGCGATGCTCATGATTTCTTCCATGTCCCATTTCGACAAGCAAAATGAGGCGCGGAGAACCTTCTGGATATGGCAGTTGTTCTCATGCCATACCCGCCAAAGATCTTCTGGTTTGCCGGAGAATAGATCTGGGGTCCAAACGCCGGCAAAGGGGGTATTACCGGTGTTCATGGTGATGGTCCGTCTTCGGTGTCATGACGACAGGCCCGGGACAAGCGTGATTTTTTGGCGAGTTAGTCTCCAGTACGCCAGTGTTACCTGCTTGTCGATTCAAACAATAGGTGGGGGCTGCAGAAGAGCAAGGGGAAGTTCCATTTTCCGGTGGGTAGCTTGCCTCTGACTATCTCGCCGGAATGGGGCGCCCGAGTGCGCCCGGCGAGTTTCAGATCCGTTGCTGTGAGAAAAGCCTTGCATGGCGCGGCAGAAGAAATACATGCCGGAACAGATCGTCACTCCCAACGCAAGGGATGATGAAAGATAAAAAGAAGCGTGTGCGTTTGCGGCGCGGAGAGGCTGTGGGCTCGGGAACCGCCTCCCGGTTTGCATCTGCGTAATGCCAGCTTAGTATCGCAGAACTGGATCGGGCCAAGGGTTTGAGAAAATATATGCCAGGAGGAAAAGAACGATGAAGCGTATTGCAATGTTGGCCGCGATGCTGGCGGCCGTGGCTATGACGGCCACAGCGTATGCGCAGCGAGCACCGCGCGTGTTGGTGCTTGTCACCAGTGCGGACAAGTTTGCCGATGGCCGTCCGACCGGCATCTGGCTCGAGGAGTTTGCCATCCCTTACACGGTGCTGGTCAAGGCGGGCGCGAAGGTGACGGTGGTGAGCCCCAAAGGCGGGCCTACGCCGATTGATCCGCGCAGCGCGCCCACGCCCGGGCAGGAGGCGAAGTGGAAGGATGCCGCCGCGGTGCTGCGCGCGACGATGCCGCTGACCGCTGCCCTTCACGCCAGTGACTACGATGCCATCTTTATTCCCGGCGGGCACGGGCCGCTGTTCGATCTGGCCGCCGACCCGGCCGTGGCGGCGCTGATCTCGGAGTTTGCGCGCACCGCCAAGCCGGTGGCTTCGGTCTGTCACGGCCCGGCGGCGCTGTTGGGTGTCACCCTGGCCGATGGCACGCCCTTTGTGCGCGGCAAAAAACTGACGGCCTTCAGCGACGCGGAGGAAAAGGCCGTGGGCTTGCAGGCGGAGGTGCCTTTCTCGGTGCAGCAGCGGTTGACGGCGCTGGGCGGCGAGTACACGCAGGGCGCCAACTTTGCCGTCTACGCGGTCACCGATGGCAAGCTCATCACCGGGCAGAATCCGGCATCGAGCGGTAAGGTTGTGGAGTTGCTGCTGTCGCAGTTGCAAAAGTAAAAGACGCAATGAGGCGCACTCCGGCAACCTGCCGGCAATCGGCTCTGGCGCTACGAACCAAGCCCGCCTGCCCATCTTGCGCGCGATTTCTGCGCGCAAGATGAGAGGGCGCAGATGGCATAATTGGCCCGCGCCCTTTCCCTTGTCAGTTGGTATCGGTCTTAAGGCGTGCAGCATGCGTTATGGTTATCCTCTACTGGCCAAACGTAAGGCGCGGCTTTCTTGATCCATGGATTGGCCGGGTAACGGTGGCGCATGATGGAGCCGGCTTCCAGCGCGATGGCGCGGACTTTTTCTTCAGATGTTTTATCTGATTCGTCGTAGCTGTGGCCGCTGCAGCCGTAACGGATCGTGCGCAGCGTGAGGTAGAGCGCCTCGGGAAGATCCGGGTCCGAGGTGTGCGTGCGGGCGTAGTCGAGAACCGCGGAACCGAGAGCGATCTCCGCGCCGCCCATGGCATGCAGAGACGCGGCTTCTTTCTCGCCGGTCTCGCGCATTAGTGGAGAAAGAAAGGCCGCCGGGCCGGCACGCAGCGGGGCGTTGTCCTGGCTGCTGTAGTTTGTGGTCCAATCACCGCACCACCAGTTGTCGCCATAGCTTTCGACAAAGTCGTAGGAGTAGGAGCGCTGCACGCCGCTATCGAGATAAGGCCGCAGCCCCGGATTGCGCAGAATGGTCATGAGCGGATGGAAGCCCACGCCGGCGCCGGCCTGCTGGCGTACTTTTTCCGGCAGCAGCGGTAACATCTTCGCGGCAACGGATTCGTTCTTTAAAAGCACGGCGCGCACCCAAGTCATGATGGCCAGCGACTGGCGCAGTTGTGGGGGAAGCGTATCGGCCTCGGCGGCGTGGGCCAGATCGGCCAGCGGCGTTTCGTTGTTGAAGACCGCGGCGGCATCTTCGCTGAACTCGACGGGGCTGTTGGTTTTCTTGCAGTCGTATTTGCGCTTGGGATTCTTCATCACGTCGAAGCATTCGTCGATGGACGATTGCTCTTCGGAGTAGCGGGCAAGAATCTTGCGCGGCGCGTCGACGAGCGCCGTGTCGAGCGTGGTGGCGGCGCGCATGCGCAGGCCGGTGAAGAGGTTGGTTGCGGACTCCTGGCCGATGGCTTGCACATTGGGCAAGGCCGTGGCGAGTTCGGCGCGCGCTTCTTTGTTCCGTCCGGTGTCGATGAGCAGACGCAGACGATGATATTCGACGGTGGCCCAGGCCGGCGAGGTGGACGGAATGCGCGCGGCCGCTTCGATGAGCGCGGGAGTTTCGGCGTCACCGGCGTTGGCTTTGAGAAGCGCAACGGTGAGCCAGGGCGTGCTGGCGGTGCGTTTCCACTCGGCCAGGGCGTGCTTCTTGGCCGCTTCGGCCGGCGACTGGAAGGTGATCAGCCAGTCGATCAAAGGCGCGGTGGCGCGCAACTCGGCAAGATCGTGGTAGGTCTTTTCAAAGACGGGGAACTTCTGCGCGGCCGTTAGAGGCCGGTAATCGCCGTCCGCTTGTTTGATCTGGAAATTATAATCGTCCGCATTCTCGCGCACGGCCAGCGAGTCCAGCTTGCCGTTCAAATACCAGGTCAGATCGTTGAGATCCTGTTTGTAGTAGGGATCGGTTTGGTTGGCGGCCAGCGACTGGGCTATCTCGCGCAAGCGCGTCTTGGGCTCGATACGCATGTGCACAAGATTGAGCAGGCTTTCGATGGTGAACGGCGAAACACCGGGCAGTTGCTCGTTGCGCATGGCTTCCAGATTATGCTGCGCTTCTTTCATCAGCTCCGGATCGAAGCTGGCCATGTCGTCATCGGGGTGATTCGGAGAAGTTAGGAAGGCCTCGCGGACCAGTGTGCGCGCCTCAAGATAGCGGGCCAGGCCATGCCAGGGCGAATCCTTGTCCTGTGCGATGGCCGTGAAGGAGTCGAGCGCGTTGTCGAAATCTCCGGCATAGAATTCGGCCGCGGCCATCTGGTAGGCGCGGTCCTGGCGCAGCAGCGCCGGGGCGTTGGCGGCCACATCGGCTGGATAGGAGCGGGTGTCCTTTTCGCCCTCATTGAGGATCTTGCAATAGGAGAAAACGGTGTCCTGGCCCTTGATCCATTCGGCAAGTTCGGCGCTGTGCGCGCCCCAGGTTTTGGCGCGGCTTTCCAGCGTGGCCGTCGCTGTGTTGAAGGCATCGTTCTGGCAGTTTTCGTAGTAGGCGGCAAGTATGTAGCCGGCACTGTATTTAACGCCATATTCGTTAACGGTGCGAATGTTCGGCGGCTGCGCGTAGCGGCTGCGCGCCTTCAGCCAGTCGTCGGCCGTTCCCGTTGCCGCCGTTTGAGCTGGGCTGGAGTCTTCGGAATCAAATTCCAGTTCCACCTCGCCGCGCGATTGCAAGGGATGGTAGGCTTTTTGCTCTTCGGCGTTGAGCGTGCCGCCGTCGAGGTAGCGGTAGGCCACGACGAGGTCGACGCGCGGATAGGTCGAAAGCAGCACGCCGAGCCTGCCGGCGGCATATCCGGCCGGGTGGTCGGGGTGGAGTTTATGGACGAAGACGTCGGGAAAGAAGTCGGGGCCGCAGGCCTGCACCGAAAGGAAAGGCAGAACGAGCAGAACACAAACCGGGGCGAGGGAGTAGATGCGCTTCATGGCTGAATCCTTTGCGCCAGATTTCCCTCGGCGAGCAGCGGAAGATCTTCATGCCAGCCGCGGTCGGGAAATATATAGATACGTTTGCCGGCCAGCGAGACCGGCCGGGGTTCGTGCGTGGAGATGCCGATGCTAGACATGCAGAGCGGCTCGCGGATCTGAAACTGCGGGGCATCGAGCGAGGCGTAGCGGCGGTCCGGCTCCATGCGGAAGAACATGGGCACAGCTTCGTCGACGGGGAGGCCGCGTAGCCAGTCGTCGGAGCTGCACCAGGAGGCCAGCGCGGTGATCGAGAGCGGCAGGCCGGGCGGCATGTGGCGGCGAACATCGCGCAGCAGCGCCGCGTAAAAGGCCTGTTGCGAGCGCCGCGCATCAAAGTCGATTTGCAGCGCGGCGGCCGGGGAGCCGGAAAGCGTATCGAGGATGAGGCCGGCCGTGGGCTCTTCGAGGCTAGGGTCGATTGTTCCTGGCGCTTCAATGCGCACCACGGCGATGCGCTTGGCGCCGGCCGGATAGATGAACGGCTGGCGGCGCGGAATGAGCGTTGCCGAGTGGCCGAGAACGATGGTGCGTTCGAGCACGGCGATTGCCGTTGTGCGGGAATCGATCGAGCGAAGATCCTCGGGCCGTTCCCAGACCCAGAGGGTGCGGCGGGGAAGGGCATTCATGCGCTCGGGCTGCGAAATAATGGGCAACGCATCGGGCCTGATTGCGAGAGAGACAATCCCGAGCAGAAGAAGACACAGCGGCTTCGATGGAATGCAAACCATTGCGATGAATAGCTTAACAATGGATGGATTTCCGCTACGTGTCAATATTCGGCAAGATGCGAGACGGCAAGATGTGGCACAAGTGACGGCTATTTAGCCGTTTTCCGCGGGCGATTTTTTACTGGTTGTGGCCGCCAAAACAGCCGATGCAAGGGGAAATTTTTCGTCTTTAGCCCTTTTTGGTATCAGTTTTTTGATCAAAATGATCATCTTTATTGACATTTCGATCAATTGTCGGTTAATGTTCATAACCACAAAGGAATTCGTTTCGCAAACTTCGTTGTAGGGAAACAGCGGCCGCAATCGATCCGGCAGGCCGCTGCGATCGGAAACGCGATGCCGGGCGCAACCAACTGCGGCAACTTCAGTGAGGACCAAATATGAAGAGCAATGCAATCAGACTGTTCTTGGGATGTATGGGGGCGATGATCCTGTGCGCCGCCGTGGCCTATGGACAGACGGTTACCGGTACCATTACCGGACTGGTGACGGACCCCAGTGGTGCTGTTGTGCAAGGGGCCACCGTCATCGCGCACAACCTGGACACCAGTGTCGACACCTCGACGAAGACCAACGCGAGCGGATTCTATCGCATCGAATTTCTGCCCGCCGGACACTACAAGGTCAGCATGCAATCGCCGGGCTTTGAGAAGGCAACGATAGCGCCCTTCACCCTGGAAGTTTTGCAGACCGCGAATTTCGATGTGAAGCTGACGGTGGGCAACACGGCGGATTCGGTGAGCGTTTCGGCGGCGGCGCCGATTTTGAATACCGACAATCCCACGTTGAGCGCGACCTTTACGGCCAACACCATCGCCAACATGCCGCTCAACGGCCTCGATTTCTCCGCGTTGACGCTCTACATGCCGGGCGCCGTGAATACCAATGGCACCGGCGGCATGTCCAGCATCGAGCGCAGCCAAAGTTGGACGGACCTGCCCAACGTGAACGGCAACCGCGCCCAGGCCAACAACTACACGCTCGAAGGCGTCGACATGAACGAGAACTACAACAACCTGATCTCGTACACGCCGGCCCCCGAGGCTCTGGAAGAGATGAAGGTGCTGACCGCCAACTCGCCGGCCGACTACGGCAACGTCAACGGCGCGGGCGTGGTGTTGATGCTTAAGAGCGGCACCAATCAGTTCCACGGCACGGCCTATTACTACGTACAGGACTATCAGTTCAACGCCAACTCCTATACCAACAAGCAGAGCGGGACGGCGAAAAATCCGTTCACGCAATCGCAGTTTGGCGGCACCATCGGCGGTCCCATTTTCCATAACAAGCTTTTCTTCTTTGCCGACATTCTGGGCGCGCGCAAGCACAGCGGCGGTTACAACACGGCCAGCGTGATTCCCAACGCCATGCGCGGCGGCGACTTTTCGGCGCTACTCACGGGTACCAACCCCATCCAACTCTACGATCCCGAGAATGGCTTCGCTGCGTTCTCCAGCAACAAAAACGTTCCTATCAAGAACCCGGTTGCCAAGTACCTCTTTGCCCACCCTTCGATCTACCCCAACTGCGGCGCCACTTCGCCAACCCTGCCGGCCAATGGCAAGTGCCTGACGCCCGACGACGGCATCGCCGACAAGAACTACTCCGCGCCGGTCAAGTATTGGACGGTGAACAACCAGGGCGACGCCAAGCTTGAGTACGATCCCAGCAATCGCGACAAGGTCACGGGCTTCTATTCAATGTCGACGGCCTACGACGGCCAATCGGCGGTGCTGGCGATCACCTTCCCCAGCCAGAATCAGTTCCCCACCTGGATGCTGGGCAGCACCTGGGTGCATACCTTCAATGCTTCGCTGATCAACGCCGCGCGCGTCGGATTTACCCGCACCAAGTGGGCCGAGGGCGTGCCGGTCGATGGCACCGGACTGTTTGGCACCAATGGCAACTCGGTGGTCGGCATCACCTTTCCCGGTCAGGCCTATCAGGGTTTCACCAACCAGAGCATCAGCGGCGTCAACAGCGTAGGCACCGCGGCCTACAACGGCAACAACCTGATCGACAACACCTACACCTACAGCGACAACCTGACCTGGCAGCACAGGCTGCACTTTATCAGCCTGGGCGTGTTGGCTACCCGCTACCAGAACAACTATCCCAACGGCAACAACGACGGCTTCTTGGGCAGCTTGAACTATACCGGCGTCTTTTCTGCCAATCCCAGCGCCGCCAACGGCGGTGGTTATGGCGTGGCCGACTTTGTGCTCGACCGCGTGCAGTCGGGCGGCGTCACGCTGTCCAGTGTCAACGTCGGCCAGCGGCAGTGGCGCATTGCCGGTTTCATCAACGACGACTATCGCGTGATGCCCAAGCTGACGGCGAACCTGGGCCTGCGCTGGGAGTACGATCAACCCTGGATCGAGCAGAACAACAAGACCGGCAACATCGATTTGACAACCGGCCAAATCATTTATGCGGGCAATGTGCCCTATGGCGCACCCAAAGGGTCCGGAGTTTGCAGCAACCGCGCCTGCTATCAGGTGAATCATCGCCAGTGGATGCCGCACCTGGGCTTCAACTATCAGGTCAATAACCGCACTGTGGTGCGCGCCGGCTACGGAGCCACCAGCTTCTACGAAGGCAACTCCTTCAACCAGCGCCTGACGGCCATCTATCCCTTCATGCAGGCCATCAGCTTCAACATCACTGCTCCGGCACAGGGCGCGGTGACGACGCCGAGCACTGCGGAAAATGGCTTCACCAGCGGCTCGCTGACTTATAACGGCAGCAATCTGGGTTACACCGCCTATCCGCAGAACATTCAACCGGCCTATGTGCAGGACTGGAATGTCACCGGTGAATACGCCATCACCCGGACGATGTCGGTACAGGCCGGCTATGTGGGCGAGTTCGGCCAGCACATCGAGGACTACGGCAACGTCAACCAGTACAAGACCAACGGCGACGCGACCACGGCGCCCTATTACAACAACAAATATATCGGCATCAACGGCACGGCTTCGCAACTGGCAGTAGGCTCTGGAGGCTTGCTGGTTACCGAATCGCGCGCCATGATGCGCTTCAACGCGCTGGAAGCGATTCTGCGCCAGCGGCTGGAGCACGGCCTGGAGTACACCATCAACTACACCTACGGCCAGGCGATGACCAACAGCCTCGGTAACTACGCGCTGAATGTGAACAACTATAGCGGCGCCTTCCAGAACTACTATGACAGCCACGCCGACTACGGTCCGGCCGGTTACGATGTTCGCAGCAACCTTTCCGGCAGCGGCGTCTACGCTCTGCCTTTCGGCCGCGGGCAAAAGTATCTGGGTGCCGATAACCTCATCACCGATGAGTTCTTCGGCGGTTGGAAGCTGTCGACAACCTTTGTCGTCTATTCCGGATTCCCGCAGACCATCACGGGCGGCTCTAACAACGCCAATAGCTACGGTACCGACCGCGCGAATCAATACCGCAGTCTCAAGGTAGTGCATCGCACCAACGCCAACTGGTTCGGCACGGATCCCTCGGCTGCGCCATGTCCAACGGCAGGCGTCGACAACGGCAAGTGCGCTTTCGGTCCTCACGCGATCAATGTCTTCGGTACCTCGAAGAACGGCGCCTTCCGCGGACCGGGCTACTTCAACCTGGACCTGTCGGCCTTCAAGGATTTCCACACCTACAAGGAGCAGACCATCGGTTTCCGCTTCGATGCCTTCAACGCCTTCAACATCGTCAGCTACGGCAACCCGGATACGGGCGTTGGCGATTCCAACTTCGGCAACGTCAGCCTGCAAACGCCGCGCTCGACCGAGCGGCACCTGCAGTTTGCCCTGCATTACAACTTCTAACCAGTGCGGCTGCTGCAATCCATCGCGGCAGCCGCCATTTTTTTCAGGCATGTTCGCTTCCGGAGTTTCTGCCTGACGCCGGAGGCTTGGGGAACGAATGCAAACCGCGACGGATCGAGATGCAGCCATGATGCTCTTGGAAATTTGTGTAGACTCGGTGGAATCGGCGCAGGCAGCGCAGGCTGGCGGGGCCAACCGGATTGAACTTTGCTCGGCGCTGAACGAGGGCGGCATTACGCCCAGCGCGGGGTTGATCGCGGCGGTAAGGGCCGCCGTTACGCTGGATGTTTTTGTGATGATCCGGCCGCGCGGCGGCGATTTTTGCTACACGGAAAAAGAATTCGAGATCATGCGCCAGGATGTGTTGGAGGCCGGCGAGCGGGGCGCCAATGGCGTGGTCTTCGGGCTGCTCGATCCCGACGGGCGCGTCGATGTGGAGCGCACGGGCAAGCTGGTCGCCGCGGCGCGTCCCATGCAGGTGACCTTTCATCGCGCCTTCGATGTTTCCAGCGAGTTTGCGCGGAGCATGGAAGAGGTGATCGCCACCGGAGCCAGCCGCATTCTTACCTCGGGCGGCGCGGCCGACGGGTTACGCGGCGCCAGCCAGATCGCGGAGCTGGCGCGCGGCGCGCGCGGCAGAATCAAGCTGATCGGCGCCGGCGGCATCCGGCAGGCCAATGTGCGCGAGTTTGTCCGCGCCACCGGAGTGAGCGAAGTGCATATGGCTTTGCGCACGCGCATTCCCAGCCCGGCCAGGTTCTGGAATCACGCTGTCACCTTCGGCTCCCGCTCCGACAGCCTGACGCGCTCGATCGTGCGCGAGGCCGATGTCCGCCGCATCCGCGAGGCACTGGATGCCATTCCTCAGGCAGATGGCGCGGCGCTTCAGTAAAATAGTTCGAAGTCCGGCGTCCGCGGGCATCCTATTTTCCGAGGGGTTGAAATGTCATCGAAGACCGATCTACGCGCGAAAGAGATTTTGCGGTTGTTGTTGCGGCATGGCAAGACCTCGGTCGAGGATTTGACGGCAGCCCTGTCGGCTTCTCCGGCCAGCATCCGGCGCGATCTGGTGCGCCTGGAGGCGCGCGGGCTGGTGCACAGGACGCACGGCGGCGCCATGCTTTCGGGCCGCCAGGTCTACGAACCTTTTCGCTTCGATGCCTCGTTCCACGTTCGCGAAGATCGCTTTGCCGCCGAGAAGCAGCGCATTGCCCAGGCAGCGGCGGCAATGGTCAGAGAGAACGAGACCATCGGCATCTCTGCCGGAACCACGACCACGCTGCTGGCCAAGCAGCTACTCAACCGCCGCAACATTCACGTGGTGACCAATGCCGTCAATATCGGCATGGAACTGGGCTCTTCGGCGCATATTGAGACCACGTTGACCGGCGGCGCGATGCGCTGGGCCGGCGCCTTCTCACTGGTGGGCCCGGCGGCTATCGAAACGCTGAATATGTTTGTGGTCGACCGGCTCTTTCTGGGCGTCACTGGTTTGCATGCCGAGCACGGTGCGACCATGATCGAGCCCGAGGAGGCGGCCATCTCGCGGGTGATGGTCAAGCAGGCCAAGGAAGTGGTGGTGGTGGCCGATTCGAGCAAGATCGGCATGGTCAGTCCAGCCGTGATCTGCCTGCCGCGCGAGATCGATGTGCTGATCACCGACGACGGCATCGATCCCGAGTCCGCCACGGCGTTTACCGCCGCCGGCACGCGGATTGTCACCGTATAGAGTATTGAGTCAAAGCTTCATTGAAGAATAAACCTGTCATCCTTGAGCGAAGATGTGTGCGTACTTTGCGCAGATCGCAGTCGAAGGATCTGCGGTTGTTCTTGAACCGATTTCAGAGTAGTGTCCCTTCAATAATAAATTTCTGAGTTGCACCAAGGGCAAAGCGAATGCCCCATTTGGTGTGCGCAGCATCTTTGAGGCAGATTCGACGGCCATAACCTGCCATGTCCGATTTCGAGAAAACTGGATAATAGCGGATGATATAGCAGACTTTTTCTCTTTGCACAAAACAAGCGGGATGTCATTCACTGAGGTGAGGCTAAAAGATAGATATGGAAAATCTGCTGGGAATGTTTACCTCGGTCTCAGGCAACATAAATGAGTACCATCGGCGCTATTCGGCATGCCCCGCTAACGGACACACATTGTTAGGTATGAAGATATGCCGTTGCGTGGAAGTGAAATTTGGGAAGAAATCTCAAAGGAACGACATCAGATCATAGCGGTGCTGATGAATGGGCGAGCATCCGCGCGAGTCCTACGGCGGTCTCTGTCTGGTTTACGGGGACGTTTCACCGTAAAACCACTGTGAAACACGTTGTTTGCCGAATGGAATTCGCACTAGGATGAGTCCTGTAAATGCTTTTATGACGCAGGCAAGCATCCCTCAGGAGTTGAAATCCCGAGCTTTCGCAGGCGTGTTACGGAACCGGTAAAGCTGTGTCTATTCAACGCAGGTTTATGAGATGGGTTATGCGTGTGCAGCTTCGCATTGAGGGTTGGTAGTAGTCTCACGTTTACGAAAGATTGATCTCTGCGGCTGGACCTCAAGCGGGTATCGGGTATGCGCGGCTGCGAGCATGGAAATTGCCGCGTCGTTGTGCGGGTTGTTGCGAGTAGAAAGAGTTATACCAGGAATATATTTTTCATTTCGCTTCTATTCAGGCAAACGATTGACAATCATTTCACCACTCAACAGCATATTCAAGAAAGGAAATTCTCATGCGTAAAGTCTCTGCATTTGCTTTTACTGTATTGGCGTTACTTTCGGTCACTTGGCCGGCCACATCGGCATTTGCGCAACGAAGCCTAAGCAAAAAAATAGTCGGAACGTGGAAAATGGTCTCATGGGAGACGATCAGACAGAATGGCGAAGTTTTGAATATATTTGCTGGACAAAACCCAACGGGCGTAATTATGTACCAGCCGAATGGTTACATGGCGATCCAAGTAATGGCTAATCCGCGCTCCAGATTTGCCCAGAATCCTGTAACCACTTCGCCATCGTCTCCCGAGTTCAGGAATGCCTTTTTCGGATATTATGCCTACTTCGGTACGTATAAGATTGATGACGCCACCAGCACTGTGTACCACACAGTACTGGCCAGTGAGCGAACGGTTGAGGTCGGATTGGTATACCATCGATCAGTCTCGATCGAGGGTACGAAACTGGTCCTAACCACGCCTTCTTACACGGCGGGCACGAACTTTACCGAAGAGGTGCTCGAAAGCGCGCAAATATCTCCCAGCGAGCAATTGACAAATCGGCTCACATTTGAGCGAGTCGATTTGTGCGAGTCGACTAGTACTGAGACCAAGTGTTTCGATAATCAATTTCCATGCAGGTGCAATTCTGAAGACCCGCACGACAGCGATGACGAAACCCCGGGGTCACAGCACTAGAGTCTGGTATTAACTTTCTGAGCGACTGTGTTGCCGGGAAAAACTAGCTCAGACGAGGCGGAGTCCCCATCACCCCAGCAAGCGAAGGCCACTTGCTGGGGAACCCGATACACCGGGTATGGTCAGTTTACCTGCCGGTATGATCAGGCTTGGCGTTGGCACAGGCGGACGGTGCGTTCTGGACTGTGGGTTCGAGATCGGGCCAGTAGGGGCTGGTCTTAAGTTGCGAACAGAAGTCCGTAAGGAACTTGTCCTTGCCCGGTCTTTCGGAAGGCCAGGTATTGTCAAATAGCCTCCATGCCAGATCGGAGTGCCCCGTGTAGATAAGATTGAGCATGTTGCCCCAGAACCATGAAGCAATGCCGCCTGAAGCCGGATTATCCGCGCCGAAAGCCTCATGGGAAGTTTTGAGCGTTTCTCTCCACTCCTCGGGAGTTGGTGCTGGCTTATACATCTTTTTCAATGCGAGGTGAAACGCTCCCTCATTGCTGCCTTTGACAAACTTGAGAATCACGGGGGTGGTGGTCGCCCAGCTTCGGTAACTGCCGTTCCAATACTCAAAAGTTTGATCAGCCGTCAGATAATAATAGTGACCGTGGTGACCCAAGTCCTCGAAATAACCGCCTGCATTGTCCTCATTATCAATAGTGACCAGCTTCTTGAACTCCGGTTCAAGTTCGTAGATATCGCGCTCTGTGCAGCAATGCAATCCGCCTGAATACCAAGAGATGATCATCTCCGGGTGGCCGCTGCCCGTCAGGTCTGAGCCATTCGCAATCGTAGGAATCTTATTCACCCGATCTACTTCGTTCTGCCCAAGAGTGTAGGGCATGTGGCTATCACAAGAGCGGCGCAAAATGAGCTTTCTGCTGCGAATGACTTCGAGACAGGCACCATCGTCGCTCAGATACGTCTTGAAGACAAATTTTCCGACCTTTGCCTCATCCTTCTTGTGCTCACTGGAGCAGGCCTTTGCTGGATTTTCTGCGGTGGATTCATCCTGCGCCGCAAGCAGCGCTGAAGAGCAAATCCACGTCATGCTGAGCAGAGCCATCCGAAGGGCAGTGCGCCAACCTGCCAAATTGCTAGACATAAAGGGCATGAGTATACCTTCGATTGTGTCCACGATAACAGCTTCCAGGGTTTCCGCCCAATTGGCCGCACCGAGCAGGGCCAGATATTCGAACGGGCACCCTTGAATTCAGCATGATGAGGGTGTGGCCTGCGCATTCAACGACTGAACCATTGCTGCTCGATAGCGACCATGTACTCATTTGCCTGACTGGCCTGTTCGGGTGTGAACAGTGACCGTGACATATCCAACACTTCGCGCAAGGCCACCATGGATTCGCCCAGGAACTCCGAAGTCAGCGGAATCATGTAGTGCTTTCTGGCCACGTCGAGGCGGCGCACGGCCTCCTGGTCTCTTTGAGATTGAGCGGTTGCTATCATCTCGGTTAGGAACTCGTACAGCTTGTCTGCGTAAACCGTTTCCATCGTTTACACCTTAAAGAATTGTAGATGCGCGGTACCCCCGATCTGGCTTTTCAGATCGGGGAGTAGCGCGGTTGGATTTTTGCTTTCCCTGGTCCCAAAAGCGGGACAGGGGCACCCAATCATTCGTGGACGGGCTGATGATGGTTACCCGCCAGACCTGAGCTACCTGGTGAGGGCTCACTCAGAGGTTCACAACAGAAGCCGGTAAAAAATATTTCCAGCCTGCAGCGGGCAACTGCTGCCCGCTGCGTATTCAAGATTAAAGCATTTATAGAAAGCACAATAATTCCCTCTCTATTCCGGAAAAACTGAGTTTTTCCAAGGACATTCCCTGGCCTGAGGCTCATGTCGGCGGCCGCGCTGCCGATTTTCATGAACAGGGCTAAGCTGCGGCCATAACAGAGCCGGAGAATCCGGCGGCGGACCCGTGCAATTTCGAAGTGGCGGCGCGGCGAAGCGCTTGCGGGGCTGCGAATTCGTATCCGAGGTTAACCGAGTATGAACCGGGTTCTGGTGGTGGACGATAACGAGACAAACCGGGATCTGATCTCGCGCCAGTTACAGCGCAAAGGCTGGCAGGTTCTTGTGGCCGAAGATGGAACACAGGCTTTGGAGATGATCCGCCGGGAGTTGCCCGACCTGATTCTGATGGATCTCGGTCTTCCCGGTCTGGGAGGGCTGGAGGTCATTCGGATTCTGAAAGAAGAGAAAGCGACGCTGGCCATTCCCGTGATTGCGCTTACCGCGCACGCGATGCAGGCGGACCGGGAGCGGTCTTTGGCGGCGGGCAGCGACGATTTCGAGACCAAGCCCATCGATTTTTCATCGCTGCTGAGCAAGATGGAAACACTTGTTAAAGAGGGCCGGCAAGCGCGCGAGCGCGGCGAGGCGCAGGAGTTAACAACATGACAGCGAAAGCGGAAGAGCGCATTTTGATTGTCGATGACGAGGAAGCCAACCGCGATCTGCTTTCGCGGCGGCTGAGCCGCAGCGGATTCAATGTCGATGTGGCTTCGGGCGGCGTCGAGGCGCTGGAGAAGATTGAAAAGCAGAGCTATGATCTGATTCTGCTCGATCAGATGATGCCGGGCATGTGCGGTACCGATCTGCTACGGGCGTTGCGCGAGATTTTTACGCCCAACGTGTTGCCGGTGGTGATGTTGACCGCGGTGGCGGAAAGCACAAAAATCGCCGAAGCACTGGAGTTTGGCGCTAACGATTACATCGTCAAGCCGGTCGATTATGTAGTGGCTCTGGCGCGCATCCGCGGGCTGTTGTCGCGGCGGCAGGCCGATAAGCAGCTTAGCAGCAGCGATGAGCGTTTCGAACTGGCGGCACGCGGCAGCAACGACGGTCTGTGGGACTGGAATCTGATTACGGGCGAGGTGTATTACTCGCCGCGCTGGAAGGCGATGGCGGGTCTCGAAGAGAATGATCCGTTGGATAGCCGCCCGGAGTCCTGGCTGGAACGGGTGCACCCGGATGATCGTGCCGGGCTGGAAAAAAAGATCAAGAATCACCTGGAGAACCGGTCGCAGAATTTACAGGCGACCTACCGGTTGCGCCACGCCAGCGGTGCCTACCACTGGATGTCGCTGCATGGGTTGGCGGTGCGCACTTCGGACGGATTGGCATATCGTCTGGTGGGCTCGCAGAGCGATGTAACCGAGACGATCATTTCCGACACGCTAACTGGTCTTCCCAATCGCATTCTCTTCCAAGACCGTTTGGCGCAGGCCGTCGAGCGGGTTAAGGCCGACCCGTCGCGCCGGTTTGCCGTGATGTATCTCGACCTGGATCACTTTAAGCGGATTAACGATAGCCTCGGTCATCTGGCCGGAGATCAGGTGCTGGTGGAGACGGCCAAGCGGTTGCAGGCCTCGATCCGCAGTTCGCTGGGACGCGCCGACGGGCCGGCCGACTCGCTGTTGGTGCGCCTGGGCGGCGACGAATTTGCCGCGCTGCTGGAGAACATTCCCGATGCGCAGGCTGCCGAGGGGATTGCCGCGCGGCTGATGCGGGCCATGGATCAGGAGATTAGTCTGGAGAACAGCGATCTGCATTGCACCATCAGTATCGGCATCGCCATGGGCGACAGCGAGCACCTGCTGGCCGAGGATCTGTTGCGCGAGGCCGATACGGCGCTGTATGCCGCTAAGTCCAAGGGCCGTGCTACCTGGAGCTTCTTTGAGCGCTCGATGTACGAGGCGTTGCAGAACCGGCTGCAATTGGAAAACGATTTGCGCGCGGCGGTGGCGCGCGGCGAGATGGTGGTTTACTTCCAGCCTCTGGTGCGTCTGTCGACGGGCACCATCAGCGGCTTCGAGGCTCTGGCACGGTGGATTCATCCCAAGCGCGGGCTCATTCCGCCGGCCGAGTTCATCCCGTTGGCCGAAGAGTGCGGCAAGATTCACGAGATTGGCATGTTCGTTTTGCGCCAGGCCTGCCGGCAAGTCCGGCAGTGGAACGAGCGGTTCCATCAGGGCGATCCTCTGGATATTGCGGTCAATCTTTCCGTGCGCCAGTGCTATGAGCCGGAACTGGTCAAGGACGTAGAAAAGGCGCTGCTGGAAACGGGTCTCGATTCCTCTTTGCTGACTCTGGAGTTGACCGAAGGCCTGCTGGCGCAAGATCCGGTGCGGACCTGCAAAACGCTGCTGGAGTTGAAGGGGCTGGGACTTCGCTTGAGCATCGACGACTTTGGCACCGGATTTTCCAGCCTGAAGCGGCTGTCGGACTATCCCTTCGACATTTTGAAGATCGATCGCGCCTTTGTGCGCGTAATGGATCGGACAGCAAACCAGTCCAGCCGGATTGTGCAGGCCATCATCCGTATGGCCGAAAGTTTGCAGATGGGTTTAATCGCCGAAGGTGTCGAGTCCGGTGACCAGATCGCGCAGTTGCGTAAGATGGGCTGCGAGTATGGGCAGGGATTTACCTTCTCCATGCCGGTTTGCGCCGCGGAGATCGAAAAACTGCTATTGAAAGAGGAAAACGAACAATTATGGCCGGTAAAACCCCAGGATCTTGAACCGAGCCGAGTCGCCAAGGAGGGGAAATGAGACCTACCGGGCAACTGTATGGAATGAGCAAAGCGGTCTATGCCGGCTTTGCCATTTTTTTTGCGTTTTGCGCCAGGCCGTTGGCGAGCCAAAGCGATCATCAAGAGGCCGGTACGCCGTTCAGCATGGAGCAACTGGTCAATATGGACGTCAGCTCGGTGGCGCGGCGCGAGCAAAAACTCTATAAGACACCGGCCGCGGTCTTCGTCATCACGCGCGACGACATTCAGCGCTCGGGAGCCGACAACATTCCCGAGGTGCTGCGCATGGTGCCCGGACTCCAGGTCGCGCAGGCGCAGGCCAATCTGTGGGCGGTGAGCGCGCGGGGATTCAATAGCATTGTGGCTGACAAGATGTTGGTGATGATCGACGGCCGCAGCATCTATAACCTTGACTGGTCGGGGACCTATTGGGACATGAACGAGGTCCCGCTGGATATTGTCGAGCGGATCGAGGTGATTCGCGGCCCGGGCGCCACCATGTGGGGAGCCAACGCCGTCAACGGCGTGATCAACATCATCACGCTGAAGGCGCAAAAGACGCTGGGTGCGACTGTCAGCGGGACCATGGGGCGCACGGCGCGCAGCGCCGAATTGCGCTATGGATCGGCCATTAAAAACAATCTTTGGATTCGTAGCTTTGCCAAATACCAGCGCCAGTCGGCTCTGGTACTGGCCGATGGCAGTTCGGCCGGCGATGGGGGACGTGCCGAACGCGCGGGCATCCGTTTGGATTGGGAGCCAGGCAGCCAGAATTCGCTCTTTCTGCACGGCGATGTTTACCGCGGCCGGGAAGACCAGCAAGAGTTTTCTTCCTCGCTCAGCCGACTGCAAGATAAGACCAGCTACAACGGCGGCTATGCCCTGGCTCGTTGGGAGCACCGCATGAGCGGCTCTGACACCGCACTGCAGTTTTACTACGACGATCAGAATCGCTGGGAACGTGTGTCGTCGGGCCGCGTGGGCAGCATGGACGTCGATTTTCAGCATCACATCTCGTCGTTGCCACGCAACGAGGTAACCTGGGGGGCTGGCGTGCGCATGAATCACGACCATATCAAGGGCTCGCCTCCTGGTATGTTTCACGCCAAGCACCAGGCGATGCTCTATAGCTCGTTTTTGCAGGACGAGATCGCGCTCGCGCCAGGCAAAGTGGTGCTGACGGCGGGCACCAAGTTTCACTGGAACACCTATACGCACTTTGAGTGGCAGCCCAGCGTGCGGCTGCTCTGGACCCCCGACGCGCAGCACTCGGCATGGGCCGCGGTTTCGCGCGCTGTGCGCACGCCCTCGTTCCGCGACCGCGATCTGAATCTCGATTTGCCGCTGGGCATGTACGGTCCGATTCCCATGGTGAGCAACCTGCGGGGCAACCCGAAGTTCGAATCCGAGGAAGCGATCTCATACGAAGCCGGGTACCGGCAGAAGATCAATCGCCGGCTCTCGGCCGACCTGGCAGGCTATTTCATGCACTACACTCGGCTGGAGTCGAATGCTCCCGGCAGCGAATACCTGGTCTATTCGCCCAGCCCGGAGATTGTTGTTCCGGTGATCTTCACCAACCAGGCCAAGGCAAACACGCAAGGAATCGAGGCGCTTCTTCTCTGGAGCCCGGCTTCTTCGATCCATCTGCGGGGTGGTTACAGTTGGCTTCAAGGACACCAGACGACGAACAGCGCGACCGTTCTGCCAGAGGCCAATTGGGCGACTCCACGCAATACTGTGACGGCGATTGGTTCCTGGGATTTTGCCCGGCACTGGTCGTTCGACGCGGCTCTATATGCGGTTTCAAAAACACCATCTGGAAGCACACAGACTGAGCAACAGCCTGTGCCGGACTACCGGCGCGTAGATGCTTCGCTGACCTATGCGTTGACAGGCTCGCTCAGCCTGCGTGTGGGCGGGCGCAATCTGCAATCGGCACAGCACCTAGAATTCAACCCGCAAGGGTTTTACGTAAACTCCTCGATGATTCCACGTTCCGTCTATGCCAAGTTTGAGTGGAGATTCTAAAAGCTATGCAGCCGGGCCGTGCGCGATTCCCGGGGTTGCTTGGCAGCGCCGCCGCCATCATCCTGCTGGTGGCCACTGTCAGCGCCGTGGCGCGCGCGCAAGAGGGACTAAGCGACGAATATGAGATACGTGCGGCGATGATCGTCAACTTGACCCACTTTATCCAGTGGCCAGGTTGGAAGATGACGGCGGAACATCACGCCTTTGAAGTTTGCGAACTGGGTTCGGACCCGGTCACGGCTAGCCTGGAAAAACAGTTTAGCGGCAAAGCCGTTTTCGACAAACCGGTCTGGGTTCGCCACTTGGGTAAAGACGAAACCCCCGATAGTTGCCATCTTCTCTACGTCTCGGAATCGGAGCGCAAGCGGTTTGTCGCCATCGCTCCTTCATTAAATAAACAAGCGGTGCTCAGCGTTGGTGCGCAAGATTGGCTTCTCGCTTCAGGCGGAGCGATCAGCATGCCTATGATCGACGACCGCGTCCGGATACAGATTCAAATCACGAGTGTGCAGCAGGGAGGATGGGTGGTCAGCTCAAAGCTGCTCAGTCTGGCCACTATCAGGAGATAGCCGAAACATGGCTTTGCGGTGCTGTGCTTGGCGCGCGGTGGCATGTTAGGCCGGGAGAGGAAATATGAAACGATTCTCCGATCAGCCGATCAAGAACAAGCTGCTGATGCTGTTTGCGGCCACGTCGCTGTCGGCTCTTACGGTGGCCTGCGGTGGTTTCTGGGTGCACGAGATCATTGCCTACAAGGAAACGCTGCTGCGCGAATCGCACTCGATCGCCGCCATGCTGGGCCAGAACAGTACCGCTGCCATCACCTTTGGCGATCGGAGCACGGCCAGCGAGATGCTCTCCGGTTTGCGCGCCGAGCCGCGCATCGCGCGGGCCTGCATCTACGATAAGCAGGATGCGATTCTGGCGCAATATTCCACAGGCCAATGGAGCTTCGATTGCCCTCTGCCGGCGCATCGGGCCCAGTCGGCTTTTTCGCTGCGCTTTCTTACCATTCACTCTCCGATCCTGCTCGATGGCGAGAACATCGGCGAACTGGTGATGTGCGTCAGCCTCGATGACATGTATGTGCAGATGGCGCGATTTGCCGGCGCGGTGCTGATCCTGCTGGCGGCCGCGGCGCTGGTTTCTTTCCTGCTCTCTACGCGCTGGCAAAAGATGATCTCCGGCCCCATTCTGCATCTGACGGAGGTGGCCGACAAGGTCTCCAGCCGCCGCGATTATTCGATCCGCGCCGTGGCCAAGACGCGCGATGAGTTGGGCGTGCTGATCGCACAGTTCAACCACATGCTCGAAGAGATTCACAAGCGCGACGGCGAGTTGCAGGAGCACCGCGACCGGCTAGAGTTGCGCGTTGTCGAGCGCACTCACGAGCTGGAGGCCGAGATCGCCGAGCGCAAAGCCATCGAAAAGGATCTGATCAAGGCGCGCATCGCGGCTGAGGCCTCAAACAAGGCTAAGAGCGAATTCCTGGCCAACATGAGCCATGAACTGCGTACGCCACTGACGGCCATTATCGGCTACAGCGAGATGCTGGAAGAAGACGTCGTGGCGCAGAACAACCAGGAGGCGGCCAGCGATCTGCAGCGCATTCAAAGCGCCGGACGGCATCTGTTGTCGCTGGTCAACGATATTCTCGACCTAGCCAAGATCGAGGCCGGCAAGGCCGATCTGCACATGGATTGGGTGCCTATCTCCGCCATTGTGCACAAGGTGGAGGAGACGGTGACGCCGCTGTCGCAGAAGCGGGATAATATTTTCTCTGTGGACTGTGACCCGCGCTGCGAGAGAATTTACACCGACTCCACCAAGCTTTTCCAGGTTCTGATCAACCTGCTCAGCAATGCCTGCAAATTTACCGAGAATGGCAAGATCAGTCTGACGATCGAACCCGAAGGCGAAGGCACGGCTGCGCGGATTCTATGGAAGATTCAGGACACCGGTATCGGTATTGCAGAGGCCGATCTGGCCAAGCTGTTCAAGCCGTTTTCCCAGGTCGATACCACAGCGGCGCGCAAGTTCGGCGGCACCGGGCTGGGGTTGGACATCAGCCAGAGGCTTAGCCACATGCTGGGCGGCACCATTGAAGTAAAAAGCAAGCTGGGCGAGGGTACGCTGTTCATCGTAAGCCTGCCGGCCGGCATGCCGGTGGACTCCGGGCCCGAAGACGCGCCGGCGCCCAGCGTCTCGCGGGTTGCGTGATTGCGATTTGAATCCCTTGGGGATTTATTTTCCGCTGCTTGCGGCCAGAAGGTTCATTCGCGGCGGAGTTCAAAAAACATTGCGCAACGCAACGCAAACTTATCAAATTTGATAAACTGCTTGGGAGGGCAAACGGCCAGCGATGGCTTGGAATGTTGATTTCTATCGGGACGATGACGGAAAACTGCCCGTAATGAAATGGCTGGACACCCTGCCAGAGGATGTTCGAGGCAAGGTCATTGCCCGTATCGATCTGCTGAAAGAGGGAGGGCCGACTCTCGACTATCCCTATACTTCACAGATTGATGGACGGCTCCGCGAAATTCGGTTACGGTTTG
>Ga0326727_10000400_pt1 | contig 180063 bp, 159 predicted proteins | sample MB2enrmetagenome_FD_207643 | JGI IMG/M metagenome (GOLD analysis project Ga0326727, IMG submission 207643) | Lab enriched peat soil microbial communities from McLean, Ithaca, NY, United States - MB29MY | ecosystem: Environmental > Terrestrial > Soil > Wetlands > Peat | place: USA: New York... | reverse complement strand
TGAGGCGTCCATCTTTTTTGCCGATCTCGATGTAGCGGAGAATATCTTTCATCGAGCCTTCGTTGATGACGGCAGCCATGTTGAAGTTTGCCGTGGGATCGCCGACGGTGATGCGCTCGGCGCGGGATTTCAGTTTCTCGAGGAACTTGTCGTAGATGCGCTCGTCAACGATGGCGCGGGAGCAGGCCGAGCACTTCTGGCCCTGGAAACCGAAAGCGGCCGTGGCTACGCCTTCGACGGCGGAGTCGATATCGGCGTCGGCCTCGACGATGATGGCGTCTTTGCCGCCCATTTCGAGGATGGTGCGCTTGATCCAGAGCTGGCCCGGCTGCTGCTGCGCGGCGCTCCGGTTGATGTGCAATCCGACCTCGCGGGAGCCGGTGAAAGCGATGTAGCGAACTTTCGGATGCGACACCAGCGCGTCGCCGAAGGTCACGCCTCCTCCGGGGCAGAAGTTCACGACGCCTTCGGGCATGCCGCATTCTTCGAGCACTTCAACGAACTTTGCCGCAATCGTCGGCGAATCGCTGGAGGGCTTCAAGACGACGGTGTTGCCGCTGACGATCGAAGCGAGGGTCATGCCGGCCATGATGGCGCAGGCGAAGTTCCACGGCGGAATCACGGCGCCGACGCCGAGCGGGATGTAGGCCAGTGTGTCGCGCTCACCGGGCAGTTGCACGGGCGGTTCAACTTTCGAGAAGCGCAGGGCCTCGCGCGCGTAGAACTCGCAGAAATCGATGGCCTCAGAGATGTCGGCGTCGGCCTCGAACCAGTTCTTGGAGACCTCGAAGACCAGCCAGGCCATGAATTCGAGCTTGCGCTCGCGCATCACATCGGCCGCGCGGAACAGGAGCGACGCGCGCTCCTCGACCGAAGTGCGGCTCCAATGGGTGAACGCTTGCAAGGCGGCGTGCACGGCGGGATCGACGTGCTCAATGTCAGCTTTCTGGTGGATCCCGACCACTTCCGAAGGCTTGGCAGGATTGATGGAACGGATCTTGCCGGAGGTCTTGACGCGTTTGCCGCCGACGATCAGGTCGTACTCGCGGCCCAGTTGTCCACGCACTTTATCGATAGCGGAGCGCATCTTGCGCACGTTCTCTTCTTTGGTGAAATCGACGAACGTCTCATTTTTGAACGCACCTTGGTGAAGGCGGACTTGCAGACGCGGCGGGGCTTCCATGGTTGCCATAGGAGATCCTTTCCAGGACGGGATATTGAACATTAGCGCGGATATTCGCGACCCTTGATTTTACACCGGGCGGACGCCTGATAGCGTCAATGATGAATATCAAGACTAATGCTCGCGGCCTCCCGTCTCTTGTCACACGCGAGGGGGAACTGGCGGGCATGGCTGCCCGCCGTCTGGGTTCCGTTGTAAGGCTAATACGTAAGCGTCGCGCTCGTGGCCGTTGTTGTTACGTCATAATTGCACCACGGTTGTGTGACGCCCTGCTGAACCCAATACATGGGAGCCCAACCCGGATTCTTGATTTTTTTGAAGTTATAGTCGTATAAAGCGACCTTGCTGAATTCTATGGAGCCATTCGGCGGAAAGTCGCTGCACTGGTAGATGTTGTAAACCTCCAGCACACCGGCTTGCGCCCACGGGAAAGCCATCCCCTGGCTGAAATCGGAATACAAAATAGTTGCTTTCTTCGTAGTCACATCCTTGGTTGTGATACTCCACTTCGCACAAGACTGGGTTCCGGCCTTGCATTCGCTCTTGACCGTGCCTTGGATCTCGTCGCCGGGATTCACCGTCACCGGATTACTCGACCATGTCATGCCGGACGGACAGCAATTCCAACTGGCAATATTCCACGGCCCAGCCCCGGACTGTCCATCGTTCCAACCCAACACCGGCTGGATGATTGGCTCCTCGTTGGGCGGATTGTTGTGCTGATGTGCGAACCCAGGGAAGAAAAACAAGGTCTGACCATCATTCGTCGTCGGAGTCGGCGGGACAGTGTAAGTGGCCGTAATTTTGCCATAAGTAGTACTCGTGGCAACCTGGTCGGATTCAATCCAGTTCCAGCTTATCTCAAGGGGCTCGGCGTTTGCCGAACCTTGGGGTACAAGCTCTCCTGTGGGCGAATAGCGCGGGAAATTACAAAACGGAGCGTTTGCCTCCTCCCTACCATCCTCAAATCGGATGCGCCCATCCCCTAGCAGGGTCTCTCCCTCATTGACCTGCCGGACACAGGAGGGATGGAAATAGCCGAACGGAGTGATCACATAGCCGTCTGGTACTCCTGCAGGGCGGTTCGGTCCCACCGGCACCTGAGCGTACGCCGTCGATGATGCAAGGAAGGTTAAGCATAAGCTCATGACTGCAAGCGTCACGAGCACAGTACAGGTTTTCGTTCGCATTTGAAGAATTCTCCTAGTTAGATCCGTCTCGCAGAAGCCAAACAATCGACGGTGGCCTAGAGCTCGCTGTCTGAGAGTTCGGGCCGAGCAGGGCACCTGGGGAGGGAATGTGCTCTGCAACACTTTAAGCGGAAATCCACGGAAAAATCGGTGACCTGGCTCACATCCCGAGGTGACGGGACCGGGCAGTCAGCGCGGCGTTTGCTGGCGTGACCGGAGTCCAGAGCCGGAAGCTTCAGACTGAACGCTTCGACCGAACAGAGCTGACGCGCCGCAATTGGTGCAAAATTCCCGATAGCACCAACTGCGGCTCGTCCGGGGTCAAGGCGCGCCGCTCATTTCCGGCACAGCCACTGTGCCCGAATTTAATAAAGACGCGCTCATCAAAGCGCTGCGAATGGACCCAGCGGGGGAGGGTACCTTCCCAGAGTTCTGGCGGCATCATGGCGCGCGGAGTCGTCCGTTACGATGTGGATTTCGGCGGGTAAGATGCAGGCGATAGCTGGAGATTTCTGTGGCCTGACTCGACTCTCGCCACCTGATTCACCAGTATCGAGCCGGTCTTCCATGGTTGCGAAAAATTACCACAAGGCTAGCCATCAGAGTTTTTACAATGGCTTTACATTCTCATGACAACTGGCTGCGTCTTCCTCAGGTACGTTCATGGAGACGGGAACTACAACTTTCATTGGGAGGCAGGGAAATGACCAGACACATTCGTAGATTCATCACAACGGCGTTGGCAATTGCGGCCTTTGCCCTCGCCACCAGCGCTGCCATGGCGCAGAGCTACACCGGCAATTGGCAGGCGACTGTGACCCAGTCGCAGCGCTCCAACGGCACGTACTGCGTAACTCTTACCGACGATGGCAGCTACGGCTTTCCGCACAGCGGCGAGGCCGTGCTGAACGGCCAGAACAACCCGTATGGCGGCTATTTCACAGTGATCGATGGACTCATCACTGTAACTTTCACCTATCCGTCGGGCGAGGGCGACTGTTGTAACTTCCAGGTGTTCACCGCTCACGCCAGCAACGGCCGCATCGCCAAGGGCGTCTTCAATTATTTTGGCCTGACCGACATTGGTCTACTGGCGTTCGGCAAGAAAGACGGCTGCTGAAATCGCCAAATATCTAAAGACTGGATCACGTATTACGCGCTGTCGGCCCGCCGCCACCGAGATGGTTGAAGCCATCCTCAAATATTGTTGTCGTAACATCGCCATTCGCTCATTGAGGTGGGAAAAGCTGCACACTTTCAAGAAAAAATCACAGGAACCGGCACTTAGGGCGTGCTGCGCCGCCCAAACTTAGCGGCGCACGGCGGCTGCTACTTCTGCTTCCGGCTCCAGCTTTGCCGTGAAGTGGCGCAGGAATGGGGCTTCGTAGCTTAGCTTCATGCCGTGAATCTGGTCGCGCCTCTTCCAGACTTCCAGGATGACTTCAACTACGTAGTCGATGTGGCTCTGGGTGTAGACGCGGCGGGGAATGGCCAGACGCACCAGATCCATCTTCGCCGATGCTCCGAACATCAGGGTGCCGATTTCGACCGAGCGGATGCCGCCTTCGAGATAGAGTTCATTGGCGAGCGCTACCGCAGGGAAGTGAGCTGGCGGAATGTGGGGCAGAAAGGCGCGGGCGTCGATGTAGACGGCGTGGCCTCCGGGGGGCTGAACGATGGGCACGCCCTCGGCGGCAATGTGGTTGCCTAGATAGGCGGTCGAGGCGATGCGGTATTCGAGGTAGTCCTCGTGCAGCGCTTCCTGCACGCCTACGGCGATGGCTTCGAGATCGCGGCCGGCCAGGCCTCCATAGGTGGGATAGCCCTCGGTTAGGATGAGCAGGTTCTTTTCCTGCTGCGCCAGCAGATCGTCGTTGGTGCAGAGGAATCCTCCAATGTTCGCCATGCCGTCTTTCTTCGCCGACATGGTGCAGCCGTCGCCGTAGCTGAACATTTCCTGCGCGATTTCTTTCGGCGTTTTCCGCTCGTAGGCTCGTTCGCGGATCTTGATGAAGTAGGAGTTCTCGGCAAAACGGCAGGCATCGAAGTAGAGCGGGATGCCATGCTTGCGGCAAACCGCGCTCACGGCTTTGACGTTCTCCATCGAGACGGGCTGGCCGCCGCCGGAGTTGTTGGTGACGGTGAGCATGACCAGAGGCACGCGGGCTTCTTTCGAGCCGGCGTTCTGAATAAGAGTTTCGAGCGCGGCTACGTCCATGTTGCCCTTGAAAGGATGCTGCAGGCTGGGCTGGCGGCCCTCGGGGATGACGAGGTCGACCGGGTCGGCGCCGACAAATTCCACGTTCGCGCGGGTGGTGTCGAAGTGCGTGTTGTTGGGGACGACATCGCCTTTCTTGCACATCACGCTGAAGAGGATGCGCTCGGCGGCGCGGCCCTGGTGGGTGGGGATGACATGCTTGTAACCGAAAATGTCCTGGACAGAGGAGCGGAACTGCTCGAAGCTGCGGCTGCCGGCGTAGCTCTCATCGCCTTCCATCATGGCCGCCCACTGATGGGTGGACATGGCGCCAGTGCCGGAATCGGTGAGCAGGTCGATGAGGACATCGTCGGCGGGCAGGAGAAAAAGGTTGTAGCAGGCGGCGCGGAGCAGGTGCTCGCGTTGCGCGCGGGTCGTCCAGTGAATGGGTTCGACGCTTTTGATGCGGAAGGGCTCGATGATGGTGTGGGGCATGGCTTCTCGTTCCTACCACACACCCTTTGCCCGGCGGATGTCAAGGGCGGAGATCACGAGCCCCAGCGAGTCGTCGCCAATCCGCGTTATCGGTGGGTACATTCGTGATGTTTTCGGTTGTGAGGTTGGCCGATAGAATGGATTGGAATGCCTAGAATGCATCACAGGAAGCGATCCCGAATGGCTACGTCGCCGCGCAGGCGAAAAAACCCGATAAAAGAGTTGCTTGAACGATTCGGCAGAATTATAGATGATGGCGCCAAAACAATGGACGCCGAGCGATTGCGCGAATCCGAAAAGGCATTTAGCGATGCGGTCGATCATGCTGTCGCGAAAACAGATCGCAACAAGGGGTCCCGCGTCGCCACGCTGCCGTCCAAGAAAAAATCCGCCATGAACTCGCTGCTAGAAAGCATGGAGGAGCTTGCGGTCGCTGCTGCGGAGAAGATGAACACCCTCGAAGTGCGCAAAGTGCGCAAGCAGATCAACGACCTAGTAGATCGGGCTGTCGAGCGTAAACCGCGTAGCGAGACTGCATAATCAACTCCTTCCGTCTCTCTGCAGATCCCTCGCTTCGCTCGGGATGACAATTCCTGAAGTTTTTCAACAAGCTCTTAGACTTTGACAGAATCCCGGCGCTCGGAGGGGACGTACTTTACGGCGGCGGTGCGATCTAGTTTGTCCCAGGCGAAGGGGCGGCCCTGGATCGCGCGTTTCAGGGTGCGGAAGAGAACGATGGAAAATACCTGTCGATAGGCGAAGCGCTGCAACCAGACCTGGCTGAGCAGCCAGGCGTCTTCGCGGGCTTCGGGTTGGCGGCGCTCCAGGGCGAAGGCGAGCGCCGAGGCAATGAAGTCAATTACCAGGAACGCGACGAAGAAGATCAGCAGGCGCTGGAAGCTGGCCGGGTCGGTGGATTCGGGATGCATGAACTTCTCGTAGGCGTAGTAGAGCGCGCCACCAGCAAACATCAGGTCGATGAAGGGCGAGACGAGCGGGAGCAGAATCTGGAAGATGAGGATGTTGGGAAGCGCGACGAATCCCAAAGCGCCCTTGCGCGCGAAAACGCCGCGATGCTTGAAGACGGCTTGCAGAATTCCGAACGACCAGCGGAAGCGCTGCCGCATAAGCGCGTGGGCCGTGGTCGGAGCCTCGGTGAAGGCGAGCGCCAGGTCTTCGTACTCCACGCGATAACCGTTGCGCAGCAGAGCCATGGTTAGATCGGCGTCTTCAGCGACGGTGTCCACGTGGTAGCCAGCCAATTCGCGAACCGCCTCGACACGCCAGGCGCCGATCGCTCCCGGCACCACGCTCACCGCGCCCATGGTGTTGAGAGCGCGCCGCTCGAAATTCTGGCTGGTGATGTATTCGAGCGCCTGCCAGCGCGTCCACAGGTTGACGCGGTTGCCAACCTTGGCATTGCCGGCCACGGCGGCAACTTTCGGATTGAGGAAATGCGGCACCATGCGGACGATCGCATCGGGCGCAATGATGGTATCGGCGTCGATGCCGACGAAAAGCTCCGCATTGCCGATGTGCTCAAGTCCAAAGTTAAGCGCCTCGGCCTTGCCGCCATTGGGCTTGGTGAGAATCAGTACCCTGCCGGCAGCTTCTTCGGCGGCAAACGCGCGGCGGACGATTTCCAAAGTGCGATCCCTGGAACCGTCGTCGATGACGATCACGCGCAGATTGGGATAGTCGGAATCGAGCGCGCCCTGGACGGTGCGTTCGATGACCTTCTCCTCGTTATAAGCGGGAATAAGGACCGCGACCCGGGGCCGGTAGGCCGCAATCTGCCCGGGCGTTCCATAGACATGCGAGCGAAGACGGTCATAGATGGCGAGGACGCCGACGGAAATCAGGCGGCCGGTCATCAGGATGTCACCGAGGAAAAAAATGAGCGTGATGCCCAGCATGGTCGCGCTGAAGAGCCAGAAGCCGATCCAATTCAGGCGGGCGGACCAATACTCGTTGGCCGGGAGCGGCGGCATGACATCCGCTTTCGTCTTACCGATCAACTGGTAGACGGGGACGAATTGAAATCCGCGGGCGCGGGCGCCGTCGATAATCAGCGGGAGGGCCAGCACGGTTCGTTCGCGGTTGCCGCCGCCATCGTGCATGAGAATGATGTTGCCGCACTGCTGATCGTTCGGTTGGCAGGGCGGCAAGTGGTCGAGCACGCGAGCGGCGATTTGTTGCGGCGTGAGCGGTGGATCGTCGTTCCAGTCCCTGGTGTCGATCTTGTTGCCAATGGTGATGTAGCCCATGCTTTGGGTGAGCTCGAGCGGCTTCACCTCGTCTTCGGTGTCGGGCTCGGCATCGACAGAGTACGGCGGACGGAACATCATGGCGCGAATGCCCAGTTGGCTGGCGAACAAGCGCTCGGTCAGGTTCAGCTCCACCTTCATGTAGGCGGTGCCAATCGAGCTGATATCGGGATGAGTAAAAGTATGGTTCCCGATTTCATGACCTTCGCGGTAAATGCGCTGGGTCAAACTGCCGAACTTCTCCGCCTGAATGCCGATCAGAAAAAACGCTCCCGGCACATGCTCGCGTTTCAGGACATCGAGAATTTTCGTGGTCCACTCGGGATCGGGACCGTCGTCGAAGGTCATAGCGAGTTCGTTCTTGCTGGCGCCATAGCGCGCCATACGATAGGGCTCGGGCAGACTCTTGAAGTCCTCCCCGTCGATGAGTCCGGTCTGCTTGTCGATCGTCAGCTCGCGCTCGCCGTCGGTAGGCCGCGCCTCAATGTGCAGGATTTCGCCATTACCCTCCATGTCGACGTCCTGGCCGGGAGGGACGTCTTTCAATCGGTCCGATGCGTTGGCTTCTCCGGGCATATCCCAGACGCGCCACAGGGAGCGGTCTTCCGCGCCCAGTTTCCACAAGGCGAAGGTCTGGATGCCGAAGGTCTGGGCGGCGCGCATCTCGTTCAGCGCCGTCACCGCATCCAAAAACCAGACATCGTGCCGGAAGTTACCCTCGTCCTGGTAGCTGAAATGCGGGTTGAGGGCGTCGCCGTCAAAATCAACTTCTTCTTCGGAATCGCGCGCCCCGATCCAGGCTTCCTGTACGGAAACGGTTTGGTCGGCCTCTCCCGGCGGCAGCTTGCCTTTCTTCGGCCGCTCGACCCAGTCGTAGCCGTAATTGGCGATGGCGCAGATGAGCTTTTCTTTCGGAATCTCCTCAATCGCAGACTCAAGGTTGTCCGTGAACCAATCCTGCGAGGCGACGGGGCCGGGCGTTCCACCGGGATAGTGCTCGTCATAGTTCATGATGACGACGCCATCCACGGCGGCGGCGATCGCCTTGTAATCGTAATCCGGGTTTCGCACCTGGACGCTGACATACAGCTTCATCTTCTTGGCGTGCAGGTCGGAGGAAAGCTCGTTGAGCAGAGCGACGTATCCAGGTTGCGCTTTCTTAGGAAAGGACTCGAAGTCGATCATCAAGCCGCGATAACGGTCGGAGCCAAGATAAATCCCGATCTCGCGTCGAAAATTGGCGCGAGCCTCCGGATTCATCAAGAAATCGCCGATGGCCGGAGTAAACTCGGTGCGGTCAACATTCTGCACCAAAGGAAAGACTTCCATCTCGGTGTCTTCGGCTTTGAGAAACGCCATCACCTTGTCGTCGACGGCGCGGACCTTTTGTCCGTGAATCACGTCGAACATCGTGTTCGTCTCCGTATCCACGGCTTGCAAGTGGCCATCGGGCGTGAGCACTTGCAGCCACACCGGAAAGAGCAAGTCGATCTGGCGCGCATACTCGCGCAAGGAAGAGAAACTGGCCGCGTCGTCGGAAACGTAGAATGCGGCACGCACCCCTTGCTCGGAGTTCAGCGAGAGTTGCGAAGGAGCTTTGTGGGCTTGGTGGCGGTGTCCGGCGCGGGCCAGAGTGGCGAGGCGGCGCTTCTCGCGCGCTTTCGTCTTTTCGTTTTCCTTCAGCGCGTGGTAAGGCTTCTTTTCTGTAAGCCAGGAAAGGTCGGGCAGAGGCTCGCTGCGCAGGGCGCTGTAAATGAAAAGAATCACCAGCAAAGAAAAAGCGAGGGCGGCCGCGTCGACAAAGCGGCGAATCCGCCTCCAGCGCGCTTGCAAGGGATCGTAGAAAACCTGTTTCGCCATCTCGTTGTGGTCCCTTCATCCTATGTGTGAAGGGGCGGTGGGTCAAACCCGGGGCCAGACGCCGTTCGCTATTCGACAGTCCTTCGCGGATCGCCGATCCTAGCGAAAAGCGAACAGCGAACGACCCGCCTCGTTAAGAACGCGGCAAATCGTACGATTCGCGATATATTTCCTACGTGCTCAGCCTGATCCGCGAACATCGCAGTTTCTTCCTGGGAACCACATTGGCCGCCCTGGCGCTGCGGCTATTCTTCTTCTTCGATTTCCCGGCTGTCACGGATGACTCGCGGCTCTACGCCGACCTCGCCACCAATTGGCTGCAGCACGGCATCTACGGCCAGACGCCGGGCGGTCCGCAGGGGACACAGCTGGAGAAACAAATCGTACCGACCGACGTGCGCCTGCCCGGATACCCTGCTTTTCTGGCTGGAATTTTCTGGCTATTTGGAGCGGGCAACTTCAAGGCAGTCCTGCTGGCGCAGATTCTGGTGGACTTGGGCGCCTGCCTGATCGTTGCCGATCTTGCCCGCCGGGCGGCTTCCGATCGGGCGGCGAGGATCGCTTTTGTCCTGGCGGCGCTATGTCCGTTCCTGGCGAACTATGCCGCCGCCGAGCTTACCGAAACTTTGGAGATCTTCTTTACGGCACTCGCTCTCGATTGTGCGGCGGCCGGGCTGAATCGAATGCATGCGGCTCGCGCAGGTGTGGGCGTCGCTCCGGCAAGCTCGGGGCAGGCTGCCGATTGGACTTGCCGCAAGCTTTGGGCCGCGACCGGCGCCGTGATTGCGGCCTGCATCCTGTTGCGCCCCGATGGCGGCATCCTGCTCGGGGCGGTCGCGTTCTATCTGACGGTGCTTGCGTGGAAGCGTCGCGCCGACGGGAAAAATATCGCTGACGTTCTCGTCACCGGCCTCATCGTCGTGGTATTTGCGCTGGCGCTGCTTGCTCCCTGGACGATTCGTAATTTACGGACGCTCCATCATTTCCAGCCGTTGGCTCCGCGTTACGCCAACGACGCGGATGAACTCGTCCCTCGAGGTTTCAATCGCTGGGTCAAAACCTGGATCGTCGACTACGTATCGGTGGAAGAAATCTACTGGAACGTCTCTGGCGCCAAGATTGACCCGCAGAAACTGCCGTCGCGCGCCATGGAGAACCCGGCGGAAAGGGATGCGACGCTGGCCGTCATCGCCCACTATAACGAGTCGCAGGCCATGACGCCGGAACTGGATGCGCGCTTCGGCGACTTAGCGGCGGACCGCATTCGCGCCCGTCCGATTCGCTACTACGTTGTGCTCCCGGTGCTGCGCGTCGCGGACATGTGGCTGCGCCCGCGAACCGAGCTCCTTCCTCCCGACGTGCGGTGGTGGGAGTTCAATGACGACATTAAGTGCTCGTTCGTGGCGGTGGGGTTCGGATTGCTGAACCTGGCTTACGTGGCGGCGGCGCTGCTGGCGGTCTTGCATAGAAGGTCCCGCAGGCCATCGGGAATTCGCTGGGCCGGACTGCTGGTCGGCTTCTTGCTGCTGCGCTCGGCATTTCTGGGAACGCTGGAAAACCCGGAACCGCGCTACATACTGGAATGCTATCCCGCCATCATTGTGCTGGCATCTTCGTTGCTGGCGGGGAGAAAAAGCGGAGACCACAATACAAACCAAGAAGCCTCCGATTAAGTCACGAGAATCTTTCTCATAAAAGGAAAGCAATTCTTAGCTCAGCGGCGAGTCGGTCATGCGGAAACGCGTGCGGACGTGTTCGGACAGCAGTTCGATGGCTCCGCGATTAGCCACTGGATCGGCCTTCGCCAAATAATTCATCGCTTTCACCAGCATCTTCTGGCCGTCAACGTAGCGGGGGTCGGCGGTGCGCTCACGCTTTTTGCGAGACAAGTCCGGAGGAACGGTGATGGTAAACAATTTAGCCATGCAAACTCAACTTTCGGAGGCTCTCGTGCAGTATATAGCCGCGACCGGTCTTTTTCAGCATGTTTCTGGTGGTTCGGGCATGGCCGGATCTCGCAGCCTCGATTTCCCGTAGAGACGCGGCTTGCCGCGTCTGCGGAGACGGGGCAAGCCCCGTCTCTACACGCGGAAGAAACTTCCGATCTTTGCCTATCCCTGTGGAGAGACAAACTTGGTTTTCCCGGTTGTCTTCAGCTTAAAGACGTCCTCGGGGAGTTTTTGCCTGGGCTGAATATCCGAATACTTCACCAGGCGGTTGTCGCCGCCCGGCTCAAACAACTGTTGCTGCACCGAAATTCCCCGCGCGTCGATCCAGAGCAGGATGCGCGCGATATTGTTTCGAAAACGCTCGGACTTGGGAATCAGCTCCAGTTCGTCGGTTTTGACGCCACTGACGGTCTCCGGCCCCAAAAACTTCACGTCGTAAGACTTGAGCAGGTCATGCCCGCCGCCGCCGAAGCCGAGCACCAAAAAGCTGTCGACGTCGCTGCGATTCTTGCCCGGAAGGTATTCGTTGACCTGATCGATCTTCGGTTGGTAGACCTGCACTTTGCCGCCACTATAGACGACATACTTCTTGTCGGGTTCCTCGAAGTCGGCAGCCATGCGAATTTCGCCGCCTTCGCGCTGAAAATAAACCTTGCCCTTCTCCGTCTCGTGCTCGTCGATGACTTTCTGGTATTGGTCCCACACCACATTTGACTCGAGGGCTCTGAAGTCTCGGGCGGCAGCATCCATCCGATTGAGAACGCGTTCAAGCCCGGCGGACTCAGCGCTCTGCGCCCACGCGGCCGCCGTCAACAGCCAGCCGACAACCACAGTCCCGAAAGCGAGCGATTGGAGCGTAACCTTCATCGATGAGTTTGAAACCTTGAAACTCTGAAACCATGAAACCTTGCTCTACTCTTTGTCCACCCAGACCTTATAACTCTGCGTATGTCCGGAGGCGTCTTTGACCGTTTCGACATTGGTGATGCTGACCGCCCCGGAGATGGGTTCAATGATCTGCTCCAACTGGCGGCGAACGTCTCCACCCTCGGCGTTATTCACCGCCGAGGCTTGGATCTGATAGATCAACCCGCCCTTCTCGCCGGGAATCACAGTCACACCGGTGAGATGCGGATTGCGCTCGACCGGTTTGTCCTTGAAGTTGATGTAATGCGGCGAAACAAAGACAAAGAGGAGAATCAGGGTGACCATGATGTCGTAGTGCAGGCTGCCCCGCTCATACGACCAAAGAACATATCCGCGGATTGTGCGCCAGATCGCGCTCATTGGAGAGACGGCGCTTTCAAGCGCCGTCGAGGCTGTTTCGGGTCGTTGCCAGTGTATTTGGGAATTCATGGGATGGCAAATCTCCGATCGCCAGAACGTAGCGACGGGGCCTGCCCCGTCTCGGCTCGCACCATCTCGGGCGCTGCGGGAGACGCGGCAAGCCGCGTCTCTACGGGACACGTGCCGGGATGCGGTCGGTGCCCATGTACGGCTGCAGCGCCTCCGGAATGCGTACGCTGCCGTCGGCTTGCTGATAGTTCTCCACGATGGCAACCCAGGTACGTCCTACTGCTAAAGCGCTGCCGTTCAATGTGTGGACAAATTCCGTCTTGCTCTTGCCTTCTGGCCGGTAGCGAATGTTCGCCCGCCGCGCCTGAAAACTTTCAAAGTTCGAGCATGAAGAAATCTCGCGGAACAGATTCTGCCCCGGCAGCCAGACTTCAAGGTCGTAAGTCTTGGCCGCGGAGAATCCGATATCGGCGGTCGAGAGCGTCACCACGCGGTAGTGCAGTCCGAGTTTCTGCAAGACGGTTTCGGCATCGTGGGTAAGCTTTTCCAGTTCATCGTATGAAGTCTCGGGACGGGAGAACTTCACCAGCTCCACCTTTTGAAACTGGTGCTGACGAATAATTCCGCGCACATCCTTGCCGTACGATCCGGCTTCGCTGCGAAAACAGGGAGTGTACGCGGTCAGGCAAATCGGCAGGCGTGCGCCGTCGAGAACTTCGTCGCGATAGAGATTCGTCACCGGCACTTCGGCGGTTGGAATCAGCCAGAGATCTTTCTCGCCGTGCGGCACACGAAACAGGTCCGCTGCGAACTTCGGAAGCTGGCCGGTGCCATACATCGACTCCGAGTTCACGAGGTACGGTGGGAGCACCTCGGTGTATCCGTGCTCTCGGGTGTGCAGATCGAGCATGAAGTTGGCGAGGGCCCGCTCCAATCGCGCGCCCAGCGCCCAGTACACGGCGAAACGAGCACCCGACAATTTGGCGGCGCGCTCCAGGTCGAGAACGCCGAGCGCTTCGCCCAGTTCCCAGTGCGGCTTGGGCTTGAAATCGAAATGAGGCGGCGCGCCCCAGCGGCGAGCTTCCACGTTATCTTCGGGGCTCGTCCCCACCGGCACGCTGGCATGTGGAAGATTCGGAAGGGAGGTGAGAATTTCGCGCAGGCGCGCTTCCTGTTCAGCCGCCTTTTTTTCGGACTCCGCAATCTGCTCGCGCAGTTCTTTGGTTTCCTGGATCTGCGCCGACGCGTCCTGCCCGCTCTTCTTGAGCTTGGCGATTTCTTCGGAAGCGCGGTTGCGGCGCGCCTGCAGAGTTTCCGCCGCCGTGATGGCCTGCCGGCGCTCGGCGTCGATGGTGCGAAAGTCTTTCAAAACTTCCGCCGGATCCATTCCGCGCTGACGCAGCTTTTCTTCCACCAGCGCGAGGTTGTCACGAACAAAATTCAGATCGAGCATTGCTTTAACTGTAGCTGAAAAGTGGGGGGCAATGCACGCCGACGATCAAAGTCTTGAACCGCAGAGGACGCAGAGAGCGCAGAGAAGATAGGGTGGAGCGTGTTTCCTAAATGGGTTTGTGGGGAAGGAGGCTGCTCCCCTCGGGGGCTGAAGCCCCCGACTTTGGCGGCTCGAAACGGCTCGGCTGAAGCCGCGCCCCTTCAAAGAACCATTTATGAAATACGCTCCAGAAAATCTCTGCGATCTCCGCGTCCTCTGCGGTTAACGCCTTTTCTGCTGTAAACTAGCTCGCGATGAGACTCCCCCGTTGCCTGTATGTGACGCTGGTGTTGCTCGGCTTGACGTTGGGATTGCCCTGCTCGATCCCCGGCGCGTTCGCGTCCGCTTACAACGCCCGGCCCAAGCTTGTTGTCGTCATCGTGATCGACCAGTTCCGGGGCGACTACCTGGAACGCTATCGCGATCAGTTCGGCGAAGGCGGCTTCCGCCTGTTTCTCGATCGTGGCGCTTATTTCACCGATTGCAACTACGACTACGCCAACACCCGCACCGCTCCAGGACACGCCACCCTCTTCACCGGGAGCTACACCAGCGGACACGGCATCGTTGCGAACGAATGGTGGGACCCGCAGAAAAAGAAGCTGGTAACGTCGGTCGAAGACGATGGCACGAAACTTGTGGGCATCGGTCGCGACGAAAAACCCGCCCAAGCGGAGCTTGGACGGGGCACCCCGGGCGCATCGCCGTACAACCTCTTGAGCGACACGCTCGGCGACGAGTTGAAACTGGCCACGGGCGGCAAGTCCCGAGTATTTGCCGTCTCGCTGAAAGATCGCGCCGCCGTGCTGCCCGCAGGATTCTCCGGCGACGCCGCCTACTGGATTGATCCCAAGAGCGGCGACTGGATCACCTCGACGTATTACCGTCCCGATCTTCCGGAGTGGGTGCGCAATTTCAACGGCAGGCGTCCTTCGGAAGGACGCGCGGAAAAATTCTGGAACCGCGAGTGGAAAGACAGCGATGGAAATACGCTCGGCTCGACCGCGCCGCGCAACGGTAAAGACGGCGCGGCTGCCGGGTTCTACGAGGTCGTTGGGGCGACTCCGTTTGCAAACGATTACCAACTGGAATTCGCCAAGGAACTCGTTTTGTACGAGAAGCTGGGCGCGGGCCCGGCGACAGACCTGCTGGTGATCAGCCTCTCGGCCAATGATATTCTCGGCCACCAGGTTGGCCCCGACTCTCCGCAAATGCGCAGCATGGCGCTTGAACTCGACCGGAGTTTGGCGGAGTTCTTCAACTTCCTCGGTCATCAGATAGGAATGGCCAACGTGTGGATGGCGCTCTCCGCCGATCACGGCGTTGCGCCTCTGCCGGAATTCGCGAAGACTCTTCGCCTGCCCGCCGCCAATCTTGACGTGAAAGCGTTGCGCGCACAGATCAATTCCCTGCTCTCGAAAAAATACGCTCAGAGTGGCGACTACGTGCGAAATCTCGACTACCCGCTGGCATGGCTGAACGAAGGCGCGTTCGGCGGAGTCCTCTCCGGGCACACTGCCGGACAAAAAGAATCCGAGGCCGAAGCCGACGTGGGCGAAGCGATGAAGCAAGCGGGATTGGCTGGATACTTTACCAAGTCGCAACTGGCGCATGGGGAAACTCCGGCCACGGAAATCGGCCGCCGATACGCCCACAGTTACTCGCCCGAAGGCGGATGGTATGTGATCGGAATTCCTCATCCATTTCAAGTGGGAATCACGAAGGGTACCGATCACGCGACTCCTTTCTCGTACGATACTCATGTGCCGCTCGCCTTCTATGGCCTCGCCTTTCAGCCGGGAACGTACCGGACGCACGCCGAGCCGGTCGATCTCGCGGTCACGCTCGCCTCTTTGCTCGGCATCAACGCGCCCGCGCAAGCCACCGGAAGAGTGCTGACCGAGGCGCTGCTGCCGCCGCATCATTCCGCGACAGTGCCTGCCGCACCGCCCACTGGGGGAATCCAATGACGCCTATCGGCAATCCGGACTTGAGCGTCAGCTTCGCCGGCATCGACCTGAAGAATCCGATCGTCGCCGCTTCCGGCACATTCGGCTATGGCATCGAATTCGAAGACATCGTGCATCTCGACCGGCTCGGCGGATTGGTGGTCAAAGGCCTCTCCAAAGAACCGATGACGGGAAATCCGCCGCCGCGCCTGTATGAGACGGCTGCCGGAATGCTGAATGCCATCGGGCTGCAGAATATCGGTGCACCTGCGTTCCTTGTCGAAAAACTCCCGGCGTTGCGCGCGAAAAAGAATGTGGTCGTGTTCGCCAACGTCTTCGGCTATACGCGCGCCGATTACGAGCAGACGATTGAGATCCTCAACCAGGGCGAGGGCATTGCCGCGTACGAAATCAACGTATCCTGCCCGAACACGGCGCACGGCGGCATTCAGTTTGGCAGCGATCCGCACTTGCTCGACGAAGTGGTGCGGACGGCGAAGCGCGTGTCGTCGCGGCCCATCATCGTGAAACTTTCGCCCAACGTCACCTCGATCGCGCAGATGGCGAGTGTTGCGGAGGAAGCGGGCGCCGACGCCGTCTCTCTGGTGAACACGTTCCTAGCCATGGCGATTGACGCGGAAACGCGCCGCCCGAGAATTGCCAATGTAACCGCCGGCCTTTCCGGACCGGCCATCAAGCCCATCGCGCTGCGCATGGTCTACGACGCGGCGCACGCCGTGAAAATTCCGGTGATCGGCATGGGCGGAATCACCACCGCAGTGGATGCAGTGGAATTCATGCTGGCGGGTGCAAGCGCCGTGCAGGTAGGAACCGCGAGTTATTTCGATCCGGTCGCGACCGAAAAGCTGGTGGAAGAACTGACGACTTACTGCCGCGAACACCGGATCGAGCGGCTTAGCGAGTTGACAGGCGGGCTGATTACGGAGTGAGAGGCTAGGCTACGCCCAATTCGTCCCTGACTAAGGCGACGATCTGGCCGCGATCTTCTCTCCAGGCATTCCACACCGATAAACACCATTCATGGATGAGCGCGTCTCTTTGCTTCCCCGGAGGAGCGCCGACAACGTCAGAGATGGAAACCGTTCCTCTTTCCTTCGGCAGTGGCGGCCGAACCCAGTCCCTGCGGCGTTTCGCAAGCTGCATGTGGGCCTTCTGAACCTGCTTGCCCGAGTAACCTTTCTCCAGATAAAGGTAAAGGCCGACAAGTCCGAACACGATCGTGATTGCCTTTGTACTCTCGTTGGCGTACTGACAAGCGTACGCGTCCACCGCGTTCTGATGAATGAAAGAGGGATCGGGATGCTCGAGGGTGTAGCAGTACAGTTCGTTGTAGAGTGCTTCCTCGGTCATGACGGCAGGCTATCGTCCGCTGGCGTGCCAGATCGATCCCGGCGACTGATAATTCATCCCTTCGCCCCAGACTACGTGCGTATCTCCGCGGTTGTCGATGGCGAGTCCGAAATAATCGCCGAAAGGAAAGCGAAACCCTTCCTTGCCGATATAACTGTAGCCCGGCACGTAGCCTGAGATCCGAATCTCTTCTCCCCAGGTCGCGCCGCCGTTGCTCGAACTCCGATAGTAAGTGTTCCAATACGGAGAGTTGCGCTTATCCATCCACGCTATGCGGACGTCGCCGGCGTTCCCGGCCACGATCGCCGGGAAAGCGTGTTCCACGCCCGGCTCAGCGTCGGAAACGCCGGTGCGCGGCAACCAGCTTTCGCCGCCGTTGGCCGACGACGAGAAATAAATGCGCTGCGGGCCCATGGGCGCGCTGCCCGCGTTCCAGAGCGCGTAAAGAGACCCGTCGGCATCCGACGTTAGCGCGACCTGGGCGCCCAGATAGCCCTCGCCACAATCCTCGTCCTGGCAGCCGGGCGCTGCCGCGGAAACGTCGAGCAGAGTTGCGCTCCAAGTCTTGCCCGCATCCGCCGACTTCGCCACATACAGATTGACCGCGCCCCGCGCTCCTCCCGCTTTCGAGTAGGAAGCCCAGGCCAGATACGCGTTGCCGGCGGGATCGACCGTGGCCGCACCCAGCAGAGACCATCCCGGACGGCTTTCAACATTCACGCGCGCCGGCGTGAAGGTGCGCCCTCCATCCTGCGAGGCCGCCACCCACACTTCTTCCTCATGATTGAAAGCCACGTAGACGCTCTGGCCGCGCAGCGCCAGCGCCGGTTTATCCAGTTCCTCGTCGCTGCGCACCGCGATCGTAAAAGCCCAGGTGGCGCCGGCATCCATCGACTTGGCCAGCATGACCATGCGTTTATTGTTCTGCAGCCACGCTGCATACACGGTGCGGCGGTCGGCCGGGTCCACGGCGATCTGGGCGTCAAACTGGTCCGAACTCGATTCGAACATCACACGCGGAGTCTGCCAGGTGCGGCCGTTGTCGTTGCTCGCCACCAGCAGCATGGTGGGAATGCGGCAGCCCTTGCAATCCGCCACTTGCCCGTAGTGCGGATAAAGAACGTAGATCTGGCCCGAACCATCGGCCGCCACGGATGGTTCCCACTGGTCTCCACTGGTCAAACCGACCCGCTTCTGCCGGGAAAACTGCGGCGGCAACGCCCAAGCCACGCTGGCGAGCGCAACCAGCAGGACCACAATTTTCGGGACAACGAGTTTCGAAACGACGAGTTTGGAATAAGCGGAGCGCATGTAAACTATCGAACGTAAACCAAGCGGGAGGGGAGGAACTGAACCCTTGATCCTGAACTGTATCGCGAAGCCGGCCGAAGGTCAACTACGGCTGCCCAGCGCGTCATCGCGCGGTCACGGCCAGGGCGGACAGCGGCCGTCACGACCCCGTGATCTTCACTCGTATTTCTTCCGGCAGCCTTTCGCGGATCTCCGGCGGCAGGCGGTCATGCACACGCCGCGCCCCGAGCTTCGCCGCATCCACCACCGCCATGGGCGCGGGAGTCGCCACGGCCACGATCAACCAGATCAGCGCCGAGAGGGCGAAGCCGGCCAGCGCGCCCACCTCGAGCCAGAAAGCGTGGCGCAGTCCAAAATGCCGGATCACGGCAAACGCCAGAAGGAACACCACGGCCGAGGCCGACGCGAGCACAATCAGCGAAATATCAATGATGCGGTGCAGTTTCTGGCGGCTGCGGCAATGCTCGCAATCGGCGAAGTGCAACTCGTAATCCCCGCGCATCTCCGGCGCCAGGCCGGAAATATCGTAGCGCCAACCCGCCAGGATTTTCCCTACGATCGGTTCCACACAGTCGCTCATAAAAGGCTACAGCCGGATGGATTCGAGAACTTCCGTCTGGGTTGCCAGCAGCACACGGTTGTGCCACAGCCCCTGACGTCCGCCGAGAGCCTGTTCTGCCGCGGCTCGCGCGATTTCGGGATGATTATTCTGTTCAGACAAATGCGCCAAAACTAAGTATTCGGCCCCCCCATCATAGTCGCTGGAGAAAAATTCCGCGAGCGCCTCATTCGACAAATGCCCCACCCGGCTCATCACCCGCTGCTTCACCGACCACGGATACGGCCCCGAGCGCAGCATCTCGACATCGTGGTTCGATTCCATCACCAGCACGCGGCAGCCCCGCAGATGGTCTCGCACGCTGGCCGGCATGTAGCCCAGGTCGGTGACAAAACCAATTTTGACGCCTTCCGCGCGAAAGGTGAAGCCCACGGGATCGGCGGCGTCGTGCGGGACGGTGAAGGGCACGACGTCGATATCGCCTACGCGAAAGCCGCGCCCCGCGGAGAAATGCTCCGATTTCGGCAGTTCCGGAATCGCGCCTCCGCCGTCGCTATCTCGCACCGCCCGGCTCCAGGCATGATGCGTCGGCGCGGTGAGGAAGACAGGCACGTTCAGTTTTGCCGCCAGCCGTTGCAGGCCGGCAACATGGTCGGAGTGCTCGTGCGTGATCAGGATCGCGGAAATTTCCTCGGGGCGCTCGCCGAGCGCCGACAGCCGCTTGAACGTTTCGCGGCCCGACAGACCGGCATCCACCAGAATGCGCGTTGAACTTGTCGCCACCAGCGCACAGTTTCCACGACTGCCGCTAGCGAGCACCGACACCGACACTCCCATAGGCGCTAGCTTACCCCCAGCGGCTGTGGAAACGGCAACAGTTTTTCAGCAGCCGGTACCTTTGATGGGACTGCTTGGGGGGCTCCCATGAACGCCGACCTGGACAAAATCCGCCAGTCAGATTGTCGAGAAGGTCAATCGCGGTAAAGCTTTGCTAGGGACACTACGCTAGCTTGTCACGGGCTGTCGGGCCGCGACCATCGGTTTCAGTTCCGGCTCCTCTGGAATGATGATCCATGCGAGCACGTAGGCGACGACGCCCGGGAAGAACCCGCAGGCGAGCGTGATGAAGAACCAGAGGATGCGCACGAGCGAAGTGTCGAGATCGAGATACTGCGCTAGCCCGGCACAAACTCCCCCAATTTTTCTGTCGGCGCGCGAGCGCGTCAGTTTCTTCGGTGTGGGCGGAATCCCCACCACGTTGCCGCAATAGGAGCAATAGCAGCCGTCCTCAGCGATGGTCTTGCCGCAAGCGTTGCAGTACATGGGCGTGTCTCCCTACTCAATAATACGGCGATCGCGGAGAAAAAGTTCCAACAGTCGTTAGTCGATGGTCGATAGTCGTTAGCAAAAATCAGCTAAACGCCTCGCGTGGTTGAAGCCAGCGACCAACGACCATCGACGAACGACGTTTTATCTCACTCCCGGTACGCTTCCTTGATTCTCTTCCGAGCCTTGTCCGCTTCGGCATTGCCCGAATCTACAGCCACGACCGCCTCGTACTTCTTCACCGCCAAGTCCCGCTTCTGAAGCTGGTCATACATCTCGCCGGCTCCCAGATTCGCTTTCTGGAGCAATTCCGGGTCGGCGCCCGTGACCTCACTCACCAACTCGTAAGCCGCAGCCGCAGCCTGATATTTTTTCTCGCTGCGTAGCAGGTCGCCCAGCGCCACCGCCGCGATTTCGTAATGCAAACTGCCGTACTTTCCCTCGCGCCCGTTCTGCCACACCCGGCGATACTGTTCCTCGGCCTCGCCATTCTTGCCGGACTCCCGCAGCAGGTTCCCCTCTTCTAGCGGCAGAAGATAGTTGCGCGGAAACCGCGGGCCGAGCGCGCCCGTGATCTGCAAAGCCTCGCCATAGCGGTGTTCGCGGCGCAGGAACACCATGAGCACAATGCCCGCGTCCACGCTGGTTTCGCCGTTGGCCTGGTAGGCATCGTTCAGGTAGCGCAGTCCCTTTTCTTTATCGCCGCTCAAGCCGATGAGCGCGACGGCGATCTTCACCGCCAACGGCAAGTTTCCCATCACGTAGTTGTGGGCTCCTACGACCAGCTTGGCGTCGGTGTACTTCGGGTCCAACTCGAGGACCCGCTCGTGATCGCGGCGCGCTCCCACGGCATTGCGCAGAGCGGAAAACCAGGCGCGCTCGATCAGCGCGGTGTAAAGCGCGAACTGTCCGCGGGTAACGCCGCGGGCATAGAGCATATCCACGTTGTTCGGATTGCTGGCCAGTTCGGCGTTTTCCAGTTTCTCGGCTTGCGCGGCCAGTTGCTTGATGCGCTCCTTCTGCGCCGGATCGGCGGGACGGTGCGCTTTCCCGATGAAATTATCGTTCGAATAATCCCCACTATTCATGGCTCCCATGCGATACAGCTCGCGCACCTGAATCGCGGAGAGCAGGTGATTCACGGCAAACGGATCGTTCGGATGACGCGCCAGTATCCTCTCGAAGTCCTGAATCGCCGCATCGTGATCGAGGTTGTAGTAGTGCTCGAAAGCGGCCTGGTTCAGCGGGTCGGAGGGACGGAGAGGGGTCGACGCCGAGGAGTCCGCTGCCAGACAAACCTGGGCAAGAGCCAGCAGGATGACGGCAGTCACAGCAGGGCGATGCCAGGAGAGGAAGAAGACCACGCTCTTTTAGTTTAACAGTTCTCAGTTCCCGGTTCTCAGTTCCCAGTGGAGAACCGATTCGTTCCTGACTGAGAACTGCGACCCGGGAACTGAGAACTGCTGCTGATGGCTGATAGCTACTGGGAACCAAACTGGGTACGTCCGCAGCCCGGCCAAGTTGTGCAATATATGAAATTCAGGGCTGGATAGCGTAATTCTTGCCCTGCGAACTGGCCGCCCTCCCCTTGGCCTGCTGGTAAATGCCGTCTTTGCAATAGCTTGCTTTGGTAATTCGCTTGCGATCCGAAAAGGATCGGAAGAAGAGTCCTTATGGCAGAAGCAGCCGATCAGACTTCGCAGGAATTTTGGCGGCCGCCCATGCCTGCGTCCAAGGCTCTCACCAACCGGGGAAGAAGCGATGAACGAAGCGCAACCTGCCGTTGCGGAACCGAGTTCATTGTCAGCTCACTCTACTGCCATGCCTGTGGCGCTGGCCGTCCCGATCTGGGCGTTAATGCTGCGCGCCCGCTGGAAATCCCTGGCCTTGCTGAGTTCGCCTCGCTCGGGGAGCGGCTCGGGCTCACGACGCCCGCCGTCATCGCTTTTCTGGTTGGAGTACTCTGCGTCGTGGGAGCTCTGGCGGTGAGCGTGTTCTTCAGCGCCCGCACCGTACTCGACTGGCAGGCGATCCAACTGTGGCGGATCGAGTGGCTGCTGGCGGCGGTCGCTGCTTTTGCCGCCGGGTGTTTGCTGAAGAAATAGTTGCCGGCTCCAGCTCTCAACTTCTAGCTCTTGGCTTTTCGCTCTTCGCGTTTCGCTCTTGGCTTTTCGCTCTTCGCGTTTCGCTCTTGGCTTTTCGCTCTTCGCTTTTCGCTCTTCGCTTCAGCAGCCGCGTTCCCAACTTCCCCCTCGTCCAGGGACATCTCTTCGGGAGGTCAGCTTCGCGAATGGACGTGCTCTGTTTCCGAGATGATCGCGCTGGGCCGCCGTTGCTGGCCCATGCGGTAGAGGTGATGCAACGGCCCCGCTCCCTTGCCCAGCGAATAGGCACTCGCAATCGCGGCCGAGACATACGCTTTGGAGAGAAGAACCGCCTCGGGCAGTCCGCGCCCATGCGCCAGGTGGCAGGCCAGCGCCGTCGAAAACGCGCATCCGGTGCCATGCGTCGAATTCGAGCGCTGACGGTCCGCCTTGAAAACTTCCCTTTCGATGCCTCGCGCCGTCGTAAAGCTGAGGAGATCGATCGCCTTCTCCAGATGGCCTCCGGTGACGACCACATTGGCCGCTCCGAGAGAGTGCAAACGGTCAGCCGCCTCGCGCATCTGATCGAGATTCGTGACCGCGATCCCGGTCAAAGCGCTGGCTTCGTCGAGGTTCGGCGTCACCAACTCCGCCAGCGGAAGCAGCCTCTCGATCAACAGCCGGGTCCCCGCCGGATCCAACAAATCCGCTCCCGAACTCGACTTCAGAATTGGATCCAGCACGACATGAGGCAGCCGCGCATGGCTCGAAGAATCGCCCAGAAAATCCGCAACCACCGCGACCACCTGTTCGTTTCCCAGCATGCCGATGTGGACGGCCTCCACTGCCAGGTCTGAAACCAGTTCCTGCAAGGTCTCAGCAACGATCTTTGGATCCACGCCCTCGACCCGGCGCACTCCCCGCGTCGACTGCACCGTTAAGGCGGTGATGCAGGAAACGCCGTAGCACTCATGGGCCGCAATTGTCTTGATATCGGCGGTAATCCCAGCGCCCGAGGAGGGATCGAATCCGGCAATCGTCAACACCACGGGTGGGATCACAGCCATGCTGTCACTCTAAACCGAAAGTTCAAACAGGGGAACATTACTTCCAGCAGTCCACAGCACTTCTGGAGGAAGAAAAGATCGTCGATGGATGCGGCAGAGCTGTCGAAACCATCGTCCCCACCGCACGGCGGCAATTCGTGTAAGATTCTAATGGCGAGTACAGTGCACCGCTTGTGCGCGGGTTGATGCAGCCGGGCCGATTCGAGATGGTCCGGCGTTCGTTATCATCATCATCCAACGACGATACTCCCCAATTACCAGGTAGAACCGCGGCTCTTGGGCTGGCGGCACATTCCTGTCAGGAGAGACTGAATGGCAAAGATTGCAAAGACAGCCGACCGGAAAAAGATCATGGATACCACGAAATCGACCGCATGCCCCAAGTGCGGCAAGGAAACCCGCATCGTCAAGCGCGTGAAAGATCGCGAGCGCGGCGTGCCCGGCGGAATCTATATTTCGTGCTCGGCCTGCGAGTTTTTTGAGAAACTTTGAAAGCAGTATCCAGTTGCCAGTACCCAGTACCCAGTGAAGATCAGCAACACAACATGCGGAAGAGGCGCGGCCAGTGGTCGCGCACTGGGTACTGGGTACTGGGTACTGGATCTACCCAATCTGCCCCAAGATGGCTCGCGCTTCGGCCGCCGGGTCCGCAGCTTCTATGATTGGGCGCCCGACGACGATGTGCGAGGCACCGGCGGCAATCGCTTCGGCTGGAGTGACGACGCGCGCCTGGTCGTGGGGTCCGCTGCCGGCGGGGCGCACTCCGGGAGTCACAATGGCGAAATCGCGTCCAAACTCCTGACGCAGGGAGGTGGCTTCCAGCGCCGAAGCGACCACGCCCTTGCATCCGTTCGAGAGCGCCAGGGCGGCCAGGCGCAGGACTTGATCGAGCACTCCACCGCGCAAGCCAATCTTGCCCAGTTCGACGTCGTCCAGGCTGGTCAGCACCGTAACCGCCAGGACAAGCAGGTCGGGCTTGGCAGCTTGCGCGGCTTCGACCGCAGCTCGCAACATCTTGCTGCCTCCGGAGGCGTGCACGGTCAGCATGCTCGCGCCTAGCTGGGCCGCCTCGCGGACGGCTGCTCCTACCGTGTTTGGGATGTCGTGATACTTGAGGTCGAGAAAGACGCGGCGTCCCGAACCCACCAGTTCGCGGACAACGGAAGGACCTTCGGCAGTGAAAAGCTGCATGCCGACTTTGTACGCGAGGGCAGAGTCGCCAACGGCCGCCACGATCTTCCGGGCGGCCTCGGCCGTGGATACATCCAGGGCAACGATGAGTCGCTGGCGCGGGTCCATCTTTTTCGAACCTCGTTTTCGACTATCGTTGCCGAGTGTATCGGGTTTAGTTGAGCTTGGCTACAGGTTGCAGCAGCGCCAGGTCCATATCCGTGGGCTGGTAGAGGTCCACGCGAACCGTCTGCAAACCGCGCTCTTTAAAGCCCAGCGCGCGCGCCGCGTTGTAGGAAACGTCGATGATCCGGCCGTCCACTACTGGACCCCGGTCATTAATACGCACCACGACGGCTTTGCCGTTCCTCAGGTTGGTGACCTTGACGAACGTGCCCAGCGGAAGGCTGGGGTGAGCGGCCGTGAAATCGCGCATGTCGAAGGGTTCTCCGCTGGCTGTCTGCTTGCCCTGAAAGAACTCTCCGTACCAGGACGCGGTCCCTACTTGATAGGCCTTCGACTTCGGGCTGTTGGTCTTCCCTGTCTTGTGCCCTCTGGTCGCAATGACCAGTGGCTGTGTGACCTTGGCGGCTTCCAGGCTGCTTGGCCCGGATGCGGCTCCGGCCCCCAGACTGGCGACTGATAAAAGCACCGCCAGACCTTCGGCTAAACGTCGTCGCATTCAGTTACCTCTCATCGTGAAAGTCGAACTTTAGGTCGTATGCTCCTTTGATCAGACGATCTCTGAATGCTACCGGGGTCGGGTGGGCGTGTCAATAGACCAGCGGCGCGTAGTCGCACACTCCAGGGTTACCCGTGTATTTGTTACTTGTTTACTCTTGAGTACCCCCACCCCCCTCCCCCCCTGCCTTGTAGAATCATGGGCTTAGGAGGAGATTTCAGCTTCGGTCTTTGATTCTAAAGGGCTTACATACAGGGTCTTTGAAAACAAGCGACTTAGAGTGTCAAAGAGTGCTGAAAACGGGTTTGGGGCAGCTTCGAGGGCCATCTTGATGGACGGACGGGCCTCGAAACTGCCCCAATCACTTCTGTATTATCGCGCGCGGTTCGCTGGAGGTCAATGATTTTCATCGCAGGTGGTTTGTGATGAAGAATCAATTGCCAGTACCCAGTACCCGGTGCCATGTGCCCATTGTCATGTGGGGTCCCAGGTCTCGAAAAGAGCGAGACCTGGGGGACTCCGAATCCAGAGTTCTTGTGGCCACAGGCAGTTGCCGAGCTTGCGCTCGGCTTGGACGGGCGAGGGCGCCCGTCCCCACACGAGCGGGAAGTTGACGAGCATCCTACGGAGTCACTTCGAACACAACGCCGGCGCTGTACCATCCGCCTTCGCTGGTCGTGCCGTAGAGGTTGCCTGCGCTGTCCAGGATCAGGCTGTCATCCGGATACGTTCCGTGCAGGCCGTCGAAGCGGTAGAGAATTTTCTCTTTGTACTCGCCTTTGCCAACTGGGGCCACCAACTCGTAAACAGTCCCGTCGACCCACAAACCACCTGAGAGCGTGGTGCCGTAAATGTTCCCGGCCGCGTCGAACACAATCCCCGCCTGGGGATCGCTGCCATCATATCTAGAGCGCCAATTGAAGAAGTTGTGGACAATCCTCTCTGTCCATGTTCCCTTCTTTTTCCCCTTCGTTACAGGGCTCAGCTTGTAGATCGTTCCCGAGTTCCTGATGCCGCCAGCCGTTGTCGTACCGTAGAGGGTTCCGGCCTTGTTGAACACGGGAGCGCCTTGGGCATTGCTGCCATCTTTAGGGGGACCGGTAAAGGTGTGGATCACGGTCGGATTCCAACCGCCATTGCCGTTCGGTGACAGCTCGAAAACGGTCAGCTGCCCGTCGCCGAAGATGTTTCCGGCAGCATCCATAGTCAACCCGGCCGCGTTGACGTCGCACTCGCTGTAGATCACCTGCTCGGTCCAGACACCACCGGACGGGCTCAACTCGAAGACAGTGTCGCCGCCGCAGTTGCCGCCCGCCTGAGTTGTGCCGTAGACCTTGCCCGCCGGGTCCATGATCAGATCGCCTGACGGATAGGCACCGTCCGGCGCGTTAGCGAAGCTGTACAGGACGGTCTCCGTCCAGCTTGTTCCTACGGGACTTAGTTCGAACACAACGCCGTATCCATACGCGCCGCCTGCCCACGCTGTTCCGTAAAGGTTTCCCCCGCCGTCGAAGATCACGCCAGAGTAAGTTGGATTCGACCCGTCCGCCCCTCCGGTGAAGCTGTGGAGCACGGTCTCGTTCCAGCCTCCGCTGCCGTTCGGCGAGAGCTCAAACACGGTTCCATATCCCAGCCCCCCTCCGATGGTCGTTCCATAGAGGTTGCCAGCGCCGTCAAAGGTGAGGTTGGACTGCGGACCGGCGCCATCGCTGCAGTTCGGCTGGGAGCAGAAGTTGTATAGCACGGTCTCAGTTTGGGCCTGCGCTGGGCGCGCGGCAATCAGTGTCAGTAGCAACGCAGAAAGCACAGCCAGTGTCAGGGCGCTGCGGATGGCGCACACACCCACACATTCGCAAAAAGCGCGAATGTGCGGGGCACCCGCTGCCAGTTTCGTCGAGCCGAATCTCGGCCCGACAGCGAAAATGTTCAAAGGGCCTTTCGTCCTACTGTTCGTCACTGGTGAATGCATAGTCCCCTCCTTATAGATTTGTTCTTTGTTGTGGGCCCTCGCTTCGTTTAGTTTCCGGTGGCCAGTTCCTGGGGGATCTCCCACGTGAGGCGCGCTTCCAGAGGAACCGCAGCCGCATTGCGCCAACCCATTTTGTCCGGAGGGGAGGTGGCCAGATAGAACGAGTCGGCCAAACTTGAGCAGGGATCATTGTTCCCCCGCGCGGGGAGGGTGTCAAGGAGTTATCCACCTACGACTTTTCTCTTTTTTTCTCTCCGCGCTCTCGGCGTCTCGGATCGAAAGCCGGAACAGCATCATCCCAGCAGCAGAGGCGTTTGCCAGGGACCGCGCTGCTTTTCGAGTCTCACGGCCATCGCCAGCACGACCTCTTCCTGCCATGGCCGTCCGACGATCTGCACGCCGATCGGCAGGCCCTGTTCCGAATAGCCCATCGGAACCACGGCGGCGGGAAAGCCCAAGAGGTTAAACCACTCGCAATAACTCCAGGCGTCGAGATACTTCACCGTCTTCGCTTCCACCTGCCACTCCCGTTCGCCGTGACGAAAGGCGGGGATGGCAGCGGTTGGGCAAATCAGCACGGGATATTTCCGCATCTGGAGGAGAATTCTTTCGCGCACCTCATCGCGTCCCAGCCAGGCGGCTAGCAGCGATTCGCCAGTGTGCGCGGGCTCGGCGTTGGTCCAGGCTTGGAACTCGCGCAGAATCGGGCTCAGTTCAGACTCGTGGCCACGCAAGATGGGTCCGAGAATCATCCCTCCGGCTGTACCAAAGAATTCCCACCATAACTGACGCGCTTCTTCGAGACCCTGGGGACGAAATGGCTCGACACGAAATCCGCAGCTCGACAAAATAAACGCTGCGCGACTTACCGCCGCCCTGGTTTCTTCCGTGACTGGAGTTCGGCCATCGTCCTCGAAGAAACCGATGCTGATGCCCCGCAGTGCCGCGTCATCAATCTCACGCACCTCGACCGGCGCGGCGCGAGGATCGCGGTCATCAGCACCTGCCATCACTTCAAACAGAGTCCGCACGTCTTCGATGGTGCGCGCCATCGGCCCGACCACTCCGATCAGGGCAAAGGGGCCGGCAGATTTCGGAAAGTGGCCGGTCGAAGGAATGCGTCCGGGAGTGGGCTTCAATCCGCAGATGCCGCAGAAGTGCGCCGGGACGCGAATCGAACCGCCGCCGTCGCTGCCCACGCCGCCGGCGGAAAGTCCCGCGGCGATGGCGGCAGCCTCTCCGCCACTGGATCCGCCCGCGGTGCGGGTCAGGTCCCAGGGATTGTTGGTGCGGCCATAAAGAAGATTGTCGGTTTCCCAGGCCATGAGCAGTTCGGGCGCGTTCGTGACGCCGAGGATCACGGCTCCGGCCGCGCGCAGGCGCGCCACCAACGGCGCATCCTCGGCGGCGATATGTCCGGCGCGCAAACGCGTGCCGGCTTCACAAAGATGTCCGGCAACATCAATCGAGGACTTGATGGAAACGGGCACACCATGCAGTGGCCCGAGTTCGTCTTTATCTTTATCCATGCGCAGGATCGCCTTCTCCGCGTCACGCGCCTGGGCCAGCACAGCTTCCGGCTGGCAATCGACGAACGCGTTCAGCTTGGGATTCAGGCGCTCGATGCGATCGAGGTGAGCGCGCGCCACCTCTACCGGCGAAACCGCTTTGCGGCGGATTTGCGCCGCGATTTCCCGCGCGGAAAGAAGAGTGCTTGAAGTCATGCAGTGTGGAGAACGTCGCAACGGAATTCAGGATAACAGCGAAGGGGAATTCTCGTGGGGCTTCGTGTCCTTTGTGGTTAAGGGCTCGCAGACTAGTGCCGTGACCGCATGATTTGTTCCATCTGACGCGAGCCACGGAAACAGAGCGTGGAAGTGGGGCTGGTGCGGGGGAAAGAGTTGCCGGTCGATGGCAGTTTTGTCGAAGCCAACGCGGCCAAGGAGAGCCGCGTTCCCGCGAGCAGTTGGCGGAAGCTGCCCGAGTCAACCATACGGTGCGTCAGTATGTGGAAGAACTGGAACAGCAGAACCCGGTGGAAGAACCGAACACGTTCCGATCACGGAGTTTTTCAACACGCACAGGCGATAGCGCTCACGACGGAGGAGGTGATGGTCCGGATCCTGGTCGTGTCACGGGCAATCCGGAAACTCACCACCCGGGTCGTGCCCAGATTGAAATCCACAGGGTAGCGCCAGGAGAGCTGCAACAGTCTTAGGCAAGAAAAAAGGCCTACCCGAAAACGAGTAGGCCGTTCTTGGGAATCAGAATTACTTCCCGACCTTGCCATTGACGACACCTACGCCGGTGCAGAAGTCCCACCCCGCGACCGCGGAGTAGCCCGCGTACGGACCACAGTAGCCGGCCGTGATATCGCGGAAATCTGCGGCGACGCCGAGGTTGCCATAGACGGCCGTCAACTCCGCGTTGGAGGAGGCGTAAAAGCTGCCAGCCGAGTTAACGATTCCGGCCAACGAAGGCGAAGCTACACTTGTCCCGCCCAGGATGTACCACCCACCCGCGTTGGAATCGAGCACCCAAACGCCGGTGATGGGATCGGAATCGAAGGACAGGTCAGGAACGCCACGGAGATTCCCGACCAGGGAAGCGATCTTGCTCTGGTAACTGGGGCGCGCTTCGACCCCGCTTACACCGCCGCCCGCCGCGTCCCAGGGATATTCGGACAGGAACTGGCCGGTCAGCGGATTGCGGCGCACGGTTGTTCCGCCCGCCGCGACCACATCCGGGGAGGTGCCTGGCCAGATCGTGCCCGGACTGTCTCCAGTAGACGCGAAGAATACGACATTCTGTTTGACGAAATGGGAGTCGTACGCAGTCTCGCCGGAGAACTCGCTTCCTCCCCAACTGTTGGACACTTCCCCGCCACCGGCAGCATTGACCATTTTGCTCGCCATGTCCTCGGCAACCATCAGGTCGGCGAAGCTATTGGAAGCGGCTTCGACCAGAACGATCTGGGCTTCGGGAGCCATGGCATGCGACCACTGAACATCCAATGATTCTTCAAGCTCCCATCCGGCGTCGTACTGCGGCTTCTTGCCGCTGGCATAGACGGTCTGGAAGTTCGCCGCCGGCAATCCGAACTGAGTCGAGAATTTTGCCAGATCGCTGGCTGCTTTCGGGGCATCGTAGGCATCCACGATGGCGATCATCCTGGCGCCGCCGGTGGGATTCGCAGTCACCGCACTTGGCTCGCAACCGGCAACCACCTTGACCAGGCTATAAACGCAGGCCAGCGATGCCGGCGTCTCATACGCATAGCCGGAATACGGCGCGCCAAACGACCGCGCATCCTCCAGGGGCTTCGTGGGCAGGAACACGTGGATGTTGGTGTGAGCGCGCATCCCGATGTCGCTCGTCCTTTCAATGCTGGAATCAGGAGTAAATACCTTCCCGCTGGCCGGCTTGATCTGAGCCGGAGCAAGGCTTGCTAAGATAAGCAACATAGTGAGAGTGGCCGCCGAAAACAACTTCATATATCAGGTTTCCTCGTTAATTTAGGAGATGGATCGGTTAGTGGCTGTTGAAAGACCTCTTTCCGGGCGTCTCAACAACGGCGTTCGTTGGCAGGTTATTGAAAGATTGATGCGGACAAGTGTGTGCCTAAATAACTGTCCAGGCCGTGTCCATCAGACGATGAGCCGGTTTTCCATCTCCTCCGTTTCTAACTCTAAGACTATCTCAAGCAGGGAAGATGTATAGATCACCGCGGTTACAAATGTGGTGGTTACGTGGAAGTGCAACCGGGTACCTTGGCAGAGGTTACTAAGTGTTGCACCCATAGGCTTGACAACCTGTGGCGTAAGCGAGGTTTGCATCCGGACACGCCTTCAGGCGTGCCGAAAAACGCTGCGTTATGAGAGCGCCTTCAGGCGCTTAGGCCGAAGATCGGATTTTCACCACGGCTGCTTAAAGCGGTTACCGCCTTGCCTCGCCTGCCATTTCAGCCCGCGGCGCCCATTCCACGCATCTTACTTACCGGCATGCTACCCTCGAATCCGGAGACGAACGCTACCATGAAACCGATTACCAAGCTTCTGTGTTTGACCGCCCTGATGTTGATGGGGAACTGCCTGCTGCTGGCCGCCGATCGCGGCAGCCTGGTGCGCGAGGCCGTCATCTACATCTCTCCCGACGCCACTTCCAACAAGCTCGGCCAGGTGGAGCGCGGACGGGAACTGATTCTTCTCGACAAGAGCCGCAACTGGCTGCACGTCGAAGCTCTGCTCGGCTCTAGGCTGGCTCCCGACCCCGCGTTCGTTTTGGAGGACGAGGACGAGGGCAAGACCATCAGCGGCTGGGTGCTCGATACCGGCGTGGTTTGGGCGTCCACTCCGAACGGCGACCGCATCCTGTTCGGCGCCGCCGTCGATTCCGAAGACGAGGCCAGCCGCCGCCACGGACGCCGCGGCGCTGCCCAGGACGCCTTGCGTCTCTATCGCCGGGTCTACGATATTTTCCCTACCGCTCCCCTCGCCGCCGAAGCCCTCTACCGCGCCGCCGACATTCAATGGCAGATCGATAAATCCGACCTTCAGTCCCGCCCCTCCGCGCGCGAGAAGCAACCCTACCTTAGCGGCATCGACGAGCAGACCATGAAACAGGTGATGAAAAAGTTCCCGGACACAAAGTGGGCCCAACTCGCCGCCTTCCACCTGATCGACAATAAACTCTGCGGAGACTGGCAGGGATCTTCCAAGTGCCCCGAGAAGGAATCCGACATCTACGAAAAGTACGCAAAGGAACACCCCGAATCTCCGGCCGCTCCCGAGGCGCTGTACAACGCCGCTTCTCGCCGAGCCGCCCTGATCGAGATTTATAAGACGGAAGAACAACCAAAGAAGTCGGACCAATCGAAGAGCCTGGCTATCTCGCTCGCACAGGAGTTAATCTCCAAGTATCCGCAAAGCGACTGGTCGTCCCGCGGACAAACCCTGCTCTTCCTGGTGCAGGGAGGAGTGCCAACATACGGAAACGCGGTGCAGTAGCTTGGGGAGGGAAGACAAACTTCGCAGCGCTGCCAATCAATGGCGCAACAGCAGTTTGAAGAAAATGGGGAAGAACGACAGAAAGAGCAACACGAATATGGAACCCACGATAAATACCCAAAGTCTGGTCGACCTGGCCAGCAGCATCTTTTGTCTTTCCACCGCCAGTTGCTGGACAGCCAAGGATTGCTTCTGATTTGCCAAGGATTGCTGTTGGTTTGTCAAGGATTGCTGTTGATTCGCGACGGATGCCCGGAGGCATTCCAACTCCTGTTTCTGCAGATCGCGAATCTCCTGTAACAACGCGACTGTGGTTTCGTCTGCCATAGGTTCCCCCCTTCGTACATGACACCGCAAGATCGAGCCCGTGAATATGTCGCCGAAGTCGTACGTCTTTGGGGACGCATCGACGGGGTAAGATCTCGCCCAGGCCAGCTATTACGCGGCCTTCTTCGGCGCCACCCGGTATCTCATGGCGGCGGTGGCTCGGCCGATCGAGGAGCACGACGCAGCCCGGCGTCCACCGATCTACTTCGTGGCCTCCTGCTTCACGAAGTCAAACGTGCAGGGGCGGCCTACGATGCCGAGGCCTTTATCGCGGGTTCCTGTGCCCTGCGTATCCTGGAACTGGGCCTTGATGTTGTAGCTATAATCCGTACCCTGCGAGGTGAAAACTCCAGTGCCGTATTTCCTGGAGGCGACAATGCCTGTGGCAGACAGCTTGGCGGCGCCGTCGTCCGCAATTGAGCCTTCGATCAGCAGGTAGCCGGGTTCGCCGGCGGTGCCGTGCTCTCCGCGGAACTTGCCGGCATTGACCACGCTGGCAAACTTCCAGGTGTAGCCCTCGGTCTTTCCTTTTTCAGGACATGTGAGAGTAGTGAGCCACTTGCCGTCGAAGCGCTCTCCTGCAAGCAAAATCCCTGGCGAGAGCACCAGGGCGCAAACCGCCAGAATCCGGACCGCTTTTCGCATTCCTTTCCCTCCGTGGGGCAATTATACTAGCCCAGCTTTTGAGCAACGGCCCACCATCAGGACACTACCCGAAACTCGGTTGCGCTTTTCTGAAAAGCGATTTCCGGGGTATACTCGGTGGGTTATCGGAGTGCTGGATCCTCGAATTCCGCTCGACAACCTGAGGCAAACGCCGCCTTTGTCGCGGGATCGAAGGCGCGCTCCCTCGCTGGCTCTCCGAATCCGGGGAATTCGGGCAACCTACATGGATGAGCGCGAACGCAGGGGCAATGATTCCGATGGCCCGACGATGCCGGGTACGCGTGCGTCCGGAGATTTTGTTGGCGCCGCAGCTCAAACACCTCCGCCTCTTTCGAACGCACCCGCCTCCGACGCTCCCACCTTGCCGCACGGAACTGCGATTCCGGGCGAAACGCCGGCGCTCCCCTATGCTCGCCCGCCTTCGCCCTCAACCCCTTCGACCGGCAACATCTCCGCCTTTCAGGGTCTGCAGCCGGGCGTGCTTTTCGGTGGACGCTACGAAATCCTGGGCGTGCTCGGGCAGGGCGGCATGGGCGCCGTCTACAAGGCGCGCGACCGCGAACTCGACCGGCTGATCGCGCTCAAAGTCATCCGTCCCGAACTGGCGACCGATCCCGCAATCCTCCAGCGCTTCAAGCAAGAGCTCATTCTCTCGCGCAACATCACGCACAAGAACGTGGTCCGCATTTACGACCTGGGCGAGGCCGATGGCGTCCGCTTCATCAGCATGGAATACGTGGATGGCGAGGATCTGCGAACGCTATTGCGCCGCGCGGGAAAGTTTTCGCCCAAGGAAGCCATCGCGGTGGTGGAGCAGGTCTGCCGCGCGCTCGACTCCGCCCATTCCGAAGGCGTGATCCATCGCGACCTGAAGCCGCAAAACATCATGCGCGACAAGCATGGCCGCATCGTGGTGATGGACTTCGGCCTGGCGCGTTCGCTCGGCGATTCCGGCCTGACCCAGACCGGCGCCATCGTCGGCACGCTCGAATACATGTCGCCCGAGCAAGCTCTGGGCACTACGCTCGACCAGCGCTCCGACATTTTTAGCGTTGGCCTGATCTTCTACGAACTGCTCACCGGAAAAGCTCCCTACGAGTCTGACACCGCCATCGCCAGCCTCATGAAGCGTACGCGCGAGGATGCGCGCTCTGCTTCCGACGTCGACGCTTCGGTGCCCAAATCGCTGAGCGCGATCGTTAGCCGCTGCCTGGAGCGCGAGCCGGCCAACCGCTATCACTCCGCCGTCGAACTGTTGCAGCAATTGGCGACTTGGGAGGCCAACCCCAACATCAGCGCCGAAACCCTGTCGAAGATGATTGCGCATCCGGTCGTGCGTCCGTCGCGCTTCAGCCTCGATCTTCCGGGAAAGACTTGGATGTGGATTGCCGGAGCCGTGCTCGTCATCGCGCTGGCGACCTTTGCCGGTCGCACGCTCCTGAATCGCACGGGAACGCCGTCCGGCGAGACGGCGCAAGGCATTCCCTCGCTCAAACAGGGAAAGTATGTTGCGATCCTGCCCCTGAAACAGATCGGCGACCCGAAAGCCCTGGGTTATGTGGCCGACGGCATTCAGGAGGCTCTCGCCGCCAAGCTGTTTCAGTTGAAGGAAGTCCACGTGGCAGCCTCTGACTCGGTTGAGAAAGCGGTGGCCAAGGATCTGCCTCTTTCCAAGCTCGCCCACGAACTCGGCGTCAACCTGGTGTTGCAGGGCAGTGTGCAGGGCAATAGCGACAAGATCCGCGTCACCCTCAGCCTTGACAATGCCACCACCGGCGAGCGCGTCTGGAGCCAGGAATTTCCGGGAGCCCCGGGCGATGTGCTCGCCCTCGAAGACCAAATCTACGGCGCCGTGGCCACCGCCCTTGCCCTCAAGCCGACCGGCGAAGAGCAGGCCCGCGTCGGCGCCCACCCGACGGAGAACGTGAAGGCCTACGACCTCTACCTGCAGGGACGGAACACCCTGCGCAACGGTCACAGCCAGGACGCCTACCGCCAGGCCGTAGGCTTGTTCGAACAGGCCATCGACAAAGACCCCAACTTCGCTCTGGCATACACTGGACTCGCCGACTCCAGCCTCCGCATGTATGGTGAAACCAAGGAGGGTGTCTGGGCGCAAAAAGCCACTTTGTCGGCGCGGCAGGCCGAGCGGCTTTCCAACAACCTGCCCGAAGTCCTCATCTCTCTCGGCAGCGTCTACGCCGCCACCGGGCAAAGTTCCCAGGCGATCACGGAACTGAAACGCGCTTTGGCGCTGGCTCCGAACTCCGATGAAGCCAATCGCAGCCTGGGTGACGCCTACGCCTCCAGCGGTCAAAGTGACCAAGCCATTTCCGCCTACCAGAATGCGGTCGCCGCCAACCCCTACTTCTGGGCGAATCATGTTGCCCTGGGGAACGCCTACTTTAAGCGCGGCGACACCGCCAAAGCGGCCGCCGAGTATCAGAAGGTCACGGAACTCGCGCCGGACAATTCTCTGGCCTACCAGAACATCGGCGCCGTATATCTGCGCGAGGGCTTGTGGAGCGAGGCTATCCCTTATCTCCAGAAGTCACTGTCGATCGCACCGGACGCGGATGCGTATTCCAATCTCGGCACCGCCTACTTCTTCCTGAAGAACTACGACCAAGCCACGAAGAATTACGAAAAAGCGGTCGAGATGACCCCGAACGACGAAGTGCTTCAGGCCAATCTTGGCGACGCATATCGCTGGTCGGGCCATTCCGACCAGGCCGCAGCCGCCTACGGCAAAGCCATCGCACTTGCTTTCCAGGAGCTGCAGGTGAACCCGCGATCCGCTAGTATCATGGCCGATCTCGGGCTCCTCTATGCTAAGAAGGGCGATGCTCCGAACGCCCTGCAGTACATACAGCAGTCTCGCGCCATTAGTCCCGATGATGTGAATGCGATGTACCAGGAAGTCCAGGTGAAGACAATGATCGGGAAGCCGGAAGAGGCCCTGAAAGCACTGCGGCTGGCATTGGAGAAGGGCTACTCCGCGGAGGAGGCCTGGAACGATCCCGAGCTTCAGAAGCTCCAGGCCCTGCCACAGTTCTCACAACTGGTGAATCAGTTCTCGAAAAAGAACCACTAAGCGTGCAGGCCTAAGCCTGGGAGCGGTTCTTCCACTGCTTGCGGCGCGAAACCAGCGCACCCAATCCCGTCGTCATTAGTGCAATCGTGCCGGGCTCCGGAGCGGCAAGGCCGTTAGGCTTGTTTGCGTAACCGCCAAATGACACCCCGCCCGGCCAGCAGCCGCCCTTGCACCCAAAGCCTATCGCGAAGTTCGAACCGGGAGCGATCCCCGTACCGCCCGAAAAAATTAATTCCGGATGGCCGCCCGGGCCATGGCCGCTCAGCGCTCTCGTGCAGCTCGTAAAAACAGACGAGGTAAAGCAACTGATGTCGGCAAGGGGCACACTGTTCCCACGCTCGACCAGGGTCAGCGAAGTCCACGTCACGCTGGTGTCATTTGTGAAATCCAGACTTCCAGGCTCGCTCGCGGGAGTCGTGAAGTTAAAAAACAACTTGGCGCAAGTGTACTCGCATCCGTCGCCGTCGGAGTTACCCGAGAGGCCTTTAACGATGACTGTAGGATCCTTGATCCCGTCGGCGAAGGCCATCGCCGACACCACTACCAGCAGCATAACCAAGGCACAGATCCGAGAGATCTTCATTGAAGTTTTTCCTGTTCAGCAAAGGATTCTAGCTGGGTCCCAATTTTCCCAGCTTTCGAAGGGTGGAAAGAACTTACTTCGTTCAGCAGCTTGGGTCAAGCAAAAAACAACACATCCTCAAAAAAATTACTCTACGACATGCAAGTTATTGCACACACACCGCCCGCATTGTGCAAGCGTCTGCAGCTTCCTAACTTGCCGTAGCTCGTCATCGGCCGCGCGGCCCAAAAAAAGCCGGAGCCCGAAGGCCCCGGCTGTCCAGTTGGTTGTGTGCCCGGATAAAATCTAGTCCGTAGAAACGCGGCTTGCCGCGCCTCCCGGTTATGCACTTCGTCGCGGCCGCACCGTCAAGTCCCGCACCTGCGCCAGAATGCTCGACATCTGCATCCCGTTCAACTGTGACAGATACGGCAAAACTTCGACCACGAACTGATCTTCCATCAACTCGCGAACTTCCTCCTGCCGGTTCCGTTCTCCACCAGAGAGCAGATCCGGCACACTGACCTCGAGCGCCTTCGCCAACCGCTCCAGCGAAGACAGCGTAGGCGTCGCCTTCTCGTTTTCGATTTTCGACACGTAAGTCCGCGGCACCGACATGCGCAGCGCCAGCTGCCGCTGGCTCAAACCATTGTGCAGCCGCAGCGATCGGATCGAGTGCGCCAGCTTCAGATGCCCACGTCCGTTCGAATGGACATGAACCGGCAACACTTCTGGCGCCGGAGCCATAGCGGCAATCGCCGCCTCGTCCTCATCCAATGGCAGATGGCAACGGCGGCAGAGACTATTTGATGTGCGGAATTGCACCAACAAACAACGGTCGCATCGTACGACTTCCCGTGAGTCCACGGGAGCTAGTGTGGTAGCCATGCAGCTTTTGGGAGTGCCAGAGCGGGGGCTACTCTCAAAGCCAACTAGAGAGTAATCTGCTGCATTGGGCCTGTGAAAGTCAAGACAAAAGTGCGAGAAAACAAAGCGTTTATCCAAACAGAACTATAATTGAGGGGCGGAGTAGGCGGAAGACAGGGACAAACCATGAATCAGCGCGACACCGCATGGTGTTTACTAACTGAGTTCACCCCATCGGAAAATCTTCGGAAACATGCACTCGCCGTCGAGGCTTGCATGCGCGCCTACGCCCGCAAGGCCGGAGCCGACGAAGAATTGTGGGGCTTGGTCGGACTTCTCCATGACTTCGATTACGAGAAATTCCCCACCGCCGAAGAGCATCCCTATAAAGGCAGCGAGGTTCTGAAGGAACGCGGCTACTCCGAAGAAGTGCGCCGCGCCATCATGTCGCACGCCGAGTACACCGGCATCGCGCGCCTCTCACCGATGGAAAAGACTCTCTTCGCCTGCGATGAACTCGCCGGATTCATCACCGCCTGCGCTCTCGTCAAACCGGGAAAATCGCTCGCCGAAGTCGAAGCCAAGTCCGTCCGTAAAAAAATGAAAGACAAAGCCTTCGCCCGCAGCGTCCACCGCGAAGACATCGTCGCAGGCGCCGCCGACCTCGGTGTGGATCTGGAAGCCCACATCGCTTTCTGCATCGAAGCCATGAAGGGGATTGCGCGCGAGCTGGGGTTGGATGGAAGCGCGGCCAAGTCCGCGTAAACTGCAGTGGGCAAGTTATCGCACAACTCGGCCAGGCTGGTGGCCCAGCCTTCCGCCGACACGGCCACACCGTGGGTGCCCCATCCTTCGCGTTTCTTGCGAAGGGTGGGCGGGCGCGCCGTAACCCGTGTCGTTTGTTTCATGTAAAGCGATTGTATATATATATTGATACCTACATTATCGCCGGTACAAAGTGTTCCACGTGGAACACTTCTCCGTTTTGTAAGACAGATTGCGCGTTGCCTTTCCCTCTCCCGCCACTCCTCTTACCGCACCACTTCGGCCAGTTTCCCGCTGGCGATCAGATCCGCAATGCGCGCGAAATCCTGGTACATCGCGCGGTCCTTCTCCATGGTCGCACACACCGCGCGGATCGCCGCGTGCGCCTGCTGCAATGGTTTCGAAGTCTTTAGCGGCGCGAGGAAGTCAATCGCCTGCGCCGCCGCCATGGCCTCGATAGCCAGCGTGTTGCGCGTGTTCTCCACCACCTTCTTCAGTTTGTTCGCCGCGGTCATGCCCATCGAGACGAAGTCCTCTTTGTTCCCCGACGTCGTAATCGAATCGACCGACGCGGGATGCGCCAGCACTTTGTTCTCGCTCACCAGCGCCGCCGCGGTCACTTGCGGCATCATGAAGCCCGAGTTCATTCCCGCGCCCGGCGCGAGAAATGGCGGCAGCCCCTCGCTGAGCGCGGGATTCACCATACGCTCCAGCCGCCGCTCGCTGATGCCGGCCAGCGCGCTCAAGGCGATCGCGAGAAAGTCGAGCGCGAACGCGAGCGGCTCACCGTGAAAGTTTCCGCCGGAGATGACGTCGCCTTCGCCGTCGCCGTCGCCGTCACCGTCCGACGCCTTCGGATTCTTCACGAATACCAGCGGGTTATCGACGGCCGAGTTCGTCTCGGTCTCGAACACCGCGCGGCAATGGGCGAGCGTGTCGCGCACCGCGCCATGCACCTGCGGGATGCAGCGTAACGAATAAGCGTCTTGCACGCGGCCACACTCGCGATGCGAATCGCGGATCTCGCTCGATTCGAGCAGACGGCGCAGGTTCGCCGCGGTCTTGGTTTGTCCGGCATGAGGGCGGGCCTTTTGAATGCGCTCGTCGAAAGCGACGATGGTTCCCATGAGCGCGTCGCACGCCATCGCGCCGATGACATCGGCGGTATCGACCAGGGTCTCGGCGGCGAGCAGCGCCAGAGTTCCGATGGCGAGCATGGCTTGTGTGCCATTGATGAGCGAAACCGCTTCTTTCGCTTCCAGCGCCAGCGGCTTGATTTGCGCGCGCTTCAACGCTTCGGCGCTTGCGGTGCGCGCGCCTTTTTCGTCTTCGTCAAAGCACTCGCCTTCACCGATCAATGCCAGCGCCAGGTGCGCCAGCGGCGCAAGATCCCCGCTTGCTCCTACGCTTCCCTGCGATGGGACCATCGGAGTCACGCCGCGATTGAGCATCTCGCAGATGGTGTCGATGACGACGGCGCGCACGCCCGAGTTGCCCTTCGCGAGCGAGTTGGCGCGCAGGAGCATCATGGCGCGTGTGTCGGGGATCGAGAGCGGCGTGCCCGCTCCGACGGCGTGCGAGCGCACGAGGTTGACTTGCAACTCGCGGATCTGATCGCCGGCGATGTGCACATCGCTCAGCTTGCCGACGCCAGTCGTGATCCCGTAAGAGATTTTATTATTGGCGACGAGCGCGTCGACAACGGCGCGGGCGCGGTTGACAGCTTCGCGCGCGTCGGGATCGAGGAGGACGGGCCGGCGGACGTCGGGCTGCGCGACTTCGCGCACGGCTTCAAGCGTCAGATCGTGGCCGTTGATGCGCAAGGCTTTCAAGAGCAGTTCCCGGTTTCTGGCTTCGAGTTTTTCACTTGCCTTGCAAGACTACCCTGAACGGGTACAACGTTGCCGTCATCACGCCCTTCTTCACGGCGGGGTCGCCGCTCACGATCTGGCGGGCGGCGTCTTCGGATTCGGCGCGGAAGACCGCCAGCCCCATCGCATTTTCGTCGGTATTCAGGGTGCGGCCCACGAGGATTATGACGCCTTGCGCGTTGAGGTCCTGGAGATACGCGAAGTGTTCGGCCACTACGGCCTGCTCCGATTCCGTCGGGCCGGTGCGGAGCATGTCTCCGCGCACCAGTTGCAGTCTGTAGAGGAACTCTTGCATCGGACCTTTCTTTCCTATCTCCCCACTGCGGCCCGGAACACCTGCATGTACTTCTCCGGCAGCGGGCGCGGCTTCATCTTTGAATCGGCGACGATGTGCGTGGTCTCGCCTTCGGCCAGCAACTCGCCGGTTTCCGCCCTTCGCAGTTCGTATCCGAAGCGGATCACCTTCTCCCGGACATGTTTCAGACAAGTGCGCACGATGACCTCGTCATCATAGTGTACGGGAGCCTCATAGCGGCACTGGGCGTCGACTACGGCGATGAAGCAGCCGTCTTCGCGCTCCATATCTTTATAGCTGAAGCCAAACTGGCGGAGGAGTTCCACGCGTCCCACTTCAAACCAGATGAAGTGGTTCGCGTGATAGACGACGCCCATCTGGTCGGTTTCGGCATAGCGGACGCGGATGCGAGTTTCATTCGCCACCGCCGCGCGACTTACATTGATCGACATCGATGTATCGGAGTTGCTCATCGTCTTGTCCCGTTGGGTTTACTCTTTTCGGGAAACGCCCCGATCCGTTCCCGGTGATGGGCGTGTTTGCACTGTTCTTTAGCCGTTCGTCCCGATCAAAAAACTTGTCATCCTGAGCGAAGCGAAGGACATGCTTTCCGTCAAACCGGGACGCGCTGAGGTCTTCCCAAGTCGGGTTCTCCGCTTCGATCAGCGCGATTTTTCTTTCGCCGCAGCCATCCCTTGATCGATTTTTCGCGAGCGATGGCATTGTTCACGTACTTGAACGATTCATAGTAAACGAGACGATGCACCTTGTAATCCCGTATGAACCCAGGATTGACGTCGTTCTCGTGCTCCCAGGTGCGGCGGTAGATGTCGCCGGTGATGCCAGTGTAAAGCACGCGCGATTTGCTGGACAGGATGTAAACGTAGAAATTGCGCATAAGAAAGCAGGTGCTTCGCTTCGCCCAGCATGACAACTTTCTTGAGGATGACAAATTTGGGGAGGGATTGGCTGTGCTGGGGATCACAGGAGATCCGTGCGATTTCGGCGAGAGCGAATGAGAACTTCACCTCCCCGGTAGTTCTGGTGGCGCAGGCGAAAAGCAGGTCCTTCGCTCCGCTCAGATGTTATGAAAGCAATAAGGCGTACCTTCTAGGTGAGTAGAGACGTGCTCGAAGCACAAGGCTCGAACCGAGGAGGTACGCCGATGATCCACGTAGGAGTGGACCTTCATCAGAGATTTTGTTACGTAACCGTGATGGATGCAGGGGGAAGAATTCTGCAACAGCGGGCGGTGGGCAATGAAGCGAAGAGTTGCGGCGGTGGGCGCGGACGGTGTTTGCGACGAGGTAAGGGGAAGCTCCGCCAGTTCGTTCATCCTGTGTGCCACGGGCCGGTCGTGCCGCGAGCACTTTCTCAGATGGGGCGGCGGAGTTCCGAATGAACCTTGTGTGCTACGAGCACGAATAGAAGAGTGTCTGCTCTCGTTCGCAAATATCGCTGGACAGGTATGCCTTCTTTCATAGAAGGATGACAGTGTGGAGTCATGCCATGCAGCTTCGCGACAACACACTACCGCGCCGATTTGAAGATCGCGAACGCCGCGCCTTGCGGGTCGGCGATCACTGCCATGCGGCCAGCTCCTTCGATCATCATGGGCGAGAGACAGAGTTTGCCACCCAACTCTTTGGCCTTGGCCGCGCAAGCATCGACGTCATCTACCTGGAAGTAGGCCATCCAGTGCGGCGGCACTCCCGGCGGGCGAAACGCTGCCGGAGGAATGCCTCCGATGAAATGCTCTCCATTCTTAATGTGCTCGTAGCCGGAGGGATCTTTCGTGCCGTCGAGACGCTGGTTCTCGATCTGCCATCCGAAAAGGCCGGAGTAAAAGTCCGTGGCGCGTTTTGCATCGGGCGTGCTCAGATCGGCCCAGCAGAGCGTGCCGTGGACGTGGGCGATTTTGATTCCGGTGTTCTTGTTTGCCTGCCAGACGCAGAAAACCGCGCCGGTGGGATCCTGGACAACTGCCATGCGGCCGAAGTCCATGACGTCGAGAGCTGGGGCAAGAATTTTGCCGCCTAGTTGCTGCGCCTTGGTGACGGTTGCGTCGGCGCTCTCGACTGCGATGTAAATCAACCAGTGCGGAGGAACGCCCTGCGAACGCTCCTCGGGGCGCAACGTGCATCCAGCGGCGGCTTCGCGGCCCTGGAGTTTGAATTCGGTATAAAAATCGTCTGGGCCCATCGGACTGTCATGAGCTTCCCAGCCGAAGAGCGAGCTGTAGAAGCTCTTGGCGGCGGTTTGGTCGGAGGTGTGGAGTTCAATCCAGCAGAAGGAACCGGCGGGGTGCTGATCGATGTTTGCCATAGCGGCGGAATTTTACACCAATTCGAGGCGGCGGGTTGTCAACGGGAGATGAAAAGCAAAACGGCATGGGACATCTGGTTGAGCGGACTTAAAGCGGCTTGATGTGCTGACGAATCCAGACGAGTATGTGGACAAAGCGGAATTCGTGGCGCTCCATCGAGCCCACGATGAACGCGTGTCCGTCCAGGCCTTCGACCTCGATGTAAAAACCGTTGCGCCGCAAGAATACATCGGCGGCGGTAAAAGCGACGCGTTTATTTCCGTCCAGGAAGCCGTGGTTGTTCGCGAGCGACTCCATCAGCGCGGCCGCTTCTTCTTCGATGGAGTTGTAACAGCCGATTTGCGGACGAAAGACGGCGGCCTCAACCGCGCCCTTATCGCGAACGCCGTGGAGACCGCCGAACAGCTCGATCAATCGATGCTGCATCCGGTAGACTTCGGCTACCGTAAGATAGTCCGCCATTGGGCTCTTTACTTTGCGAGACGCTGCAACAAGTCACGGTTGCGAGCCACCGACTGCTCGAAGGCATCCATCACGTCGGGGCGAACCAGGTGCTGGGACGGAACCACGTTGTGCAGGTAGAACCCTAGCGCCTGTTCGAGAACATGCCGCTTCGTTTGCCCATTCCGCTCGGCAACCGCAACGAACTCATCGTAGAGCTGGGCGTCGATCTCAGGAGTGAACTTCTTGGTCTTGGTGGCGGGCATGGTCCCTCATCTCCCTGTTCGCTCTCTATTTTACCTCTTAATGATGGTAAATCAAGCTAAATATTGATTTATCCAAGTCATTGTAAGTATTGTATTTAACATAAGATCCGACGGCTAGGATCACGGCATGCCTTGGGCTTCACAGACCAGCTGCAAAAAACCTTGGGCGGCGGTTTGGTCGGCGGCGTGGAGTTCAATCCAGCATAACGAGCCGGCGGGGTGCTGATTGATATTTGCCATAGGGCCGGAATTTTACACCAATTCGGGGTGGCGGGTTGTCCACGGGAGATGAAAAGCTGGAGCTTCAGTCCCCCGTTTCAGGTCGGATCAGGGGAACAGGATGGCATCGTCGTCCAATGGCAGCGCTTCATGGACGGTTTGTGGAACGGGCAAGGCAGTGAGTTTTTCCTCGGACACTCGCCCTATCAGTGTAAAGGAGTCGATGACGTAGGGCAGGCCTTCCGTGCCTAGCTCTGAGTTTCTATCCGAAATTTGGAAATGCAGGTGCGGGCCCGTCGCGTTCCCCGAATCTCCCACGAGTGCCAGAACCTGGCCTCGGCTTACGTGATCTCCCAACTTCACCCGGATGCTGTGGGTCTGCAAATGAGCATAGAAGGCATACTGCTGCTGGCCGATGTCAAGGATGATGTAATTGCCGCCCATATTCTGGAGTGTCATCGGCGCGGCGCGTGTTTCCGCATCGGGCGTATTTTCGGGTAGATCGTTCAATAGCGACACCACGCTGCCGCCCGCAACCGCGATCACCTCAGAACCATAGCCAAAGTAGCTGGAGTTCTTCGATGAATCCCCTTTAAAGAGTCCGTCGGTTTTGTCGATCCTTGCCCAATCCGTTGCGAAACGCTCGGGGATCCTCGCCTTACCATCCACTGCAATCAGGGTGCGCCTATGGCCCGAGTCGTTGGATGGGCCATCTGCGGCCCACCACGGTCCCCCCTTCAGCGGCGGTCCGATGACCCTGGCCCCTGCGGAGACGACCGTCGGTCCTCCCTCGATCATCTGTGTCCCAAACTGAGCGAAGGCGGGAGCAGTCACTTGCAATCGATGACGGAGGCCGCGTGGAATGTCGTCCGTGCCGAGGTCGAGCCACACGAAGACAACCGCCCGCTTTCCGGCTGCAAGGATCGGATTCCCGGGTCGCTCAGATTTATGCAGCAGCCTTTTCTCGAGATCCGCGCCCGCGTAAGTGGCCAGCGGCTTGCCGCTCGCATCATCCAGAACGTCAATTTGCTTCAGCCCGAGATCCGCTTTGCCGAAGTTAGAAATATGCAATTCGTAAGCGACGTGATCTTTGTGATCCGTACCTCGGAACACGTTCGGTTGTATCGGAACATAAAAATCAACGGGTACACCCAACATGAACGGGTCGCTGGAAAAACTCGGAACTGGAAATTGCGCGAGCGCCAGGGATGAGCAAAGCGGTACGACGAAACAACATAGGACAAGACAATTCAACAACGCCGTAGCGAGCACAGGCATTGTTAGCTGGCGGGGTCGAACGTAAGCCTCGTACATGCGAACACTCCCTCAGTTTGATTTACGCAAAGGAGGAAGCCTTAGTTCCCTAAAGATGACTCAATTGACCGATGACTCAGAAAAGAGCAGATTCCCGCCAGAATGTCGCTGATACTTGTTCCGACCGTCACGCTACCTCGCCAGTTCACCGTAGGTTCTTCCCAACCCAGTCTTCGATCCGCAGCAGCGCGGTGACCAGGTTCTCCAGCGAGTTGGCGACGCTGAAGCGGAGATAGCCTTCTCCGTATGCGCCGAACGCGGTGCCGGAGAGAGCGGCTACACCGGCTTCTTCGAGCAGCGCGTCGGCCAGTTTCTTGGAAGGCCAGCCGGTCTTCGTAATGTTGGGAAAGGTGTAGAACGCGCCTTTGGGCATACGGCAGGAGAAGCCTTTGATCTTGTTCAGGCCGGCGACGAAGGCGTCGCGGCGGCGCTTGAACTCCGCGCTCATCTTGTCGACCGAGGACTGGTCGCCGCGCAGCGCTGCAATTCCGGCAACCTGCGTGAAGCTGGCGGTGCAGGAAATCGAGTTCGTGTTCAGCCGCGCGATTTGCGCGGCCAGATCGCGCCGCATTACGCCGTAGCCCATGCGCCATCCGGTCATGGCGTAGGTTTTCGAGAAGCCGTCGAGCAGAATGGTGCGCTCTTTGAAGCCGGGTACGCTCATGATGGAGAAATGCTCGCCTTCGAAGATGAGGCGGCTGTAGATTTCGTCCGACAAAATCATGATGTTGCGGTCGCCGATTGCCTCGGCGATTTCGAGAATGTCTTTCCTGGTCAGCATGCCGCCGGTCGGGTTGTGCGGCGAGTTCAGGATGATCAACTTGGTGCGGTCCGAGATGAGCGACGCCAACTCGCTAACGTCGAGCGAGAAATCGCGCTCCTCACGCAGCGGAATTGCGACCGCGCGTCCGCCGACATATTCGATCATAGACTCGTAGATGGGGAAGCCGGGGTTGGGGTAAATGACTTCGTCTCCCTCATCGATCAATGCCAGGATCGTAAAGAAAATAATCGGCTTGCCGCCTGGAACAACCACAACTTCCTCGCTCGCGACCGGGACTTTGCGGGTGCGGCTGATATAGTCGGCAATCGCCTGGCGCAGGTCGGGCAAACCGGCGGCGGGACCGTAGTGGGTCCATCCCATGTGAAGCGCGTCGATGCCGGCCTCGACGACATTGGCGGGCGTGTTGAAATCGGGCTCGCCAATTTCGAGGTGAACGATCTCTCTACCTTGTTTTTCAAGCGCGCGGGCGCGGTTCAGGACTTCAAAGGCGGTTTCGGTGCCGAGCCGCGACATCCGGCTGGCAAGGCGCAATTCGAGTTCAGTTGTGGTTGGCATGGCATGTGGAATTATAACGCTTTGATAATGTCAGAGGGGAGAGGTCGAGTGAGGTCAGAGGTCAGAGGTCGGATAAGGTCAGAGGTGAGAGGTCAGATTGCAGAGGTAAAAACCGAAGTCTCCCGCAGGCCGTCATCTGGAGATTTTCACCTCTGCAATCCGACCTCTGACCTCTGCAATTATTCCGGGATGGTGCTCTCTTCGCTCTGCGCCCGCACGACGCGATCGACGGAGTACGGAGCGCGCTGGGTGGGCTCGTGGTAATGGCGCACCTGCATCTCTCCGAGCAGGCCGACGGCGAGCATGTTCAGGCCCGCCAGCAACAGCACGGCTGAGAACATCATCAGCGGGCCGTGCTGGGTCATGACATCGGTGTGGTACACGACCTTGTCGAAAATCAGCCAGCTCGAAATTCCGCAACCCGCCAGAATGCTAAACATCCCAACCGTGCCGAAGAAGTGCAACGGGCGGGAAAGATACCTGAGCAGGAAGCGGATGGTGATGAGGTCGAAGAAGACGCGGAAAGTGCGCGAGATTCCGTAATGCGAAGAGCCGCGTTCCCGGTTCACGTTCCTGATGGGGACTTCGACGATCGACGCGCCGTGCCACGAGGCCAGTGCGGGGATGAAGCGGTGGAGTTCTCCGTAGAGCGGAATCTGCCCCAGGATTTCGCGGCGGTAGGCCTTGAAAGTAGTGCCGAAGTCGTGGATGCCGACGCCGCTCAACTTGGCCATCAGCCAGTTGGCGCAGTGCGAAGGGATGCGGCGCAGCCAGAAATTGTCGACGCGATGCTTGCGCCAGCCGCTGACGATATCGTAGCCCGCGGCAATTTTTTCGAGGAACAAAGGAATGTCGGCGGGATCGTGCTGCAGGTCGCCGTCCATGGCGATGATGTACTCTCCGCGGGCATGGTCGAATCCGGCAGCCAGGCCGGCAGTCTGGCCAAAATTGCGGCGCAGCTTGACGACGGTCACCCGGCTGTCAATGGCGGCAATCTCGCGCAGCAACTGGAATGTGCCGTCGATCGAGCCGTCATCGACCAGCACCATCTCGAAGGTCTCGCCGCTGGCCTCCATCACGGACTTAAGCCGCGCGTACAGGTCGGTGACGTTCTCCTGCTCGTTGTGCAGAGGAACTACGATTGAATACTTGAGCACTGTGCCTTCATTATACGGCAACGGAGGGCCGGTCTTGTAGTGGCTTGCGTGGGGCGACAGCTCCGGTCGGCGCCGCTCCGCTCACGCCCGGTCCGCTGCGGACGAACCCATGTACGTACAACAGTTGTACGTACAATGTTCCACGTGGAACATTTTTGCACTTTGTTCGCTTTACTGTATTTACACTTGTATACATACATGGGCGGCTGGATGAACCATGTAATAAATTCCTGCCGCGCGCGAGGGGTCTTAAGTTGTTGATAATGCTCAGGGGGTGGGTGTGGTTAAATGGCCACAGGCGAGTAATTCTTACACTGTAATTATTACACACTCATGATTTGGCGGACGGCGGGACGGGGCCGTGGAATTCCCTCGAAAAGCGCGAGACCTGGGGCACCCGCTTGTTCGTAAAACCCGCGAGGAGAAAGGACCGTTACTTCCCGGCCTTCTCCACCACCTGCTTCACCGTTGCCGAGCTGGCTTTGCGGAAAGGGTCGCCGGGATAGCTGGCCTTGATGGTGTATTTGCCCGCCTTGGAGAACGATGTGGTCAAGCTCGCCACTCCATTCGCCGTCGCGCCCGTGCCCAGCTCGGTCTTGCCGTTGTAGAACGTTACGACTTCCCCGTTTGGCACGGGTGGATTTGAAGCAATCGTCGCCGTGAAAGTAACCGTCTGATTGATCTGCGACGGGTTGGGGGATGAGGTGAGTGCGGTCTTTGAGGCGTAGTATGTTTCGTTCCCCAGTATGGCGACAGTGCCGTCGGCACCGCTGCAACTGCTGTCGCTGCCACATGCGTTCGTTGCGACGATGTCGGGCCGTCCATCGCCGTTCACATCTCCGACGGCGATCGCCAGTCCCCCATAGCCGTCCGAGCTATATGCGATGGGCGACTGGAATGTACCGTTGCCATTACCCAGAAGCACGCTGACTATTCCGTCCCCATAGCAACCCGCACCTTTGATCTTCTCGCATATCGTGATCACGACCAGATCCGGGACTCCATCTCCATTTACGTCCCCGATCGCGACCCCGCGGTTTCCCAGGCCTTTTAGAAGGTAGGTAACAGCCGGCTGGAAGGTGCCGTCGCCATTGCCGAGGAGCACGCCCACGACGTTGTCGTTGTCGTATCCGTCGGCTACCACCACATCGAGGGTCCCGTTACCCCTCAGGTCCCCAACAGCGACCGACTTGGAATTAGGTCCCCCCGAATCGTAGGCGACGGCGGGCTGGAAGGTTCCGTCTCCATTGCCCAGGAGCACACCAACGTAGCCCTCTTGCCCGCCATTGCTCTGGGACTGGTTAGCCACGACTAAATCGGGAACTCCGTCTCCGTTCACGTCTGCGATTGCGATCGAATCGGCGACTTGCCCACCCGTGCTGTAATTCGCAGCGGGCTGGAAGGTCCCGTCCCCATTGCCCAACAGCACGCTTGCGGAGCCAGCTTGGTAGCTGGCTCCAGCGTAGTTGGCAGCGACCAGGTCCAGAATTCCATCGCCTCGCGAGTCCCCGAGTGCGACAGAAAGGGTAGTGTAGGCGCCGGTGCTGTAGGTGACAGCCGGCTGGAACGTGCCATCGCCGTTGCCCAGCAGCACGCTCACAATGCCATACCCCTCGCACTCGCTACCGTGCTGGTTTTCGGTGAGGCAGAGATTGCCGACGACCAGATCGGGAATTCCATCGCCGTTGATGTCGCCCACCGCGACCGACGTGGCACCATACGCGCCCGTACCGTAGACTGCAGCCGGTTGGAAGGTTCCATCGCCGTTGCCTAGGAGCACCGCTACCTCGCCACAGCAATAACTGTCGTTGGACCCGTCAGCCACAATCAGATCCAGTCTGCCGTCGCCGTTCAGGTCGGCGACCGCGACCGACCCTGCACCGAGCCCGCCCGTGTCGTAGGTCACCGGCTTCGCAAAGCGTATCTGCGGCTCCTGCCCGGCCGGAACCGCCTGTGCTGCCGCCAGCGCTGTCAGACGGATTGCAAAGATGAGGGCAACAATCAGATGAGAGGAACAGGCAGGTTTCATAAACGCCTCCACTGGGTCCGGCAGTTCCGCGCCGGGGAGGGCTCTACACGCCTGCGAGGCCATTCTAGTCCGGCCCGGCTATAAAGCCCACAACTAATTTTGAGGTCCGGTCGGGCCTTGCGGCTAAAGCGACACCCTGATACGAAGCCCGAGTTTTTCCGCAGCCTGTGAAGCCGCGCCTCTTCAAAACAAAGTCGAAAACCGGAGTTTCTCCGCAGCCTGCTGGGGCTGATACCGGATTCCTGGCGGGTCAAGCTTGGGCTTTGGTTTCCCGCTGGCGCCTCATTTGTAAATAAATGCTGTGGTGCCTTGCCGCCTTTTCTGGATCGCCGCCCGGCTGGCGGTATAAAGTCTCTAGCCAGCGGTGAGCTGCCATCAGGCCGGGGAGCATGGTCAACGATGTCTCGAATGCTAAGGCGGCGCGCTCGCGGTGGCCGAGGCGTGCTAAGGCTACTCCCAGATAGAAGTGGCCCAGCGGAAGGAAATGCTGCAATCCTACGGCATGGAGCGCCTGCTCGGCGGCTTGCTCATTGCGCCGCTTGCGCAAGTGGGCCATGGCCAGTCCCAGGTGCGCCGCCGGGCTGTCGCCGTCGATTTCGAGCGCGCGCTCGAAGGCTCGCTCGGCGTCGTCGGTCCTCTTCTGGCGCAGATAGACGTCACCTATGCGGAGGTGCAGGTCGGGCAAACGCGGATTGGACCGCTCCGCCTTCAAAAGGCTGGCCAGCGCCTCGTCCATATTGCCCTCTTCAAAATGAATGGCGCCCATGAGCAGGTCTGCCCAGGGATTGTCGTTCGACGTTACTGCGGGGGTTGCTCTGGATGCTTCTGCGGGCGTTTCCGCTTCCGCTTTCGAAACTTCGGCGGCTGGCTCCTGGTCTGGAGGTGCAACCTCATTTCCTTCCTTGGGGGCTGGCTTCGGCGGGTTGGAGATGAGTCGCTCGAGAATCGCCTTGGCTTCAGCTCGGCGGCGCAGGGCGAGAAAGCATTGCGCGAGGTACTGAGAGAAGCGGGTCTCGTCCGGCCACTTCTTTACCAGCTCCTGGAGAAGAGGCAAGGCGTCAGGGTAGCGGCGGGCGTCAAGGTAGGAGCGCGCCAGATTGTAATGCTGCTCCCGGACGGCCATCTCTACGGCTTTTGCCTGGTCCTCGCCGGGAGGCTGCATGTAGCCCAGCGCCACGAACCGCTGGATCACGGCTTGGGCTGCGACTGGGTCGATGCGCAGATCGGCGGGATGCATTCCGCATTCGCCCGCTTCTTGTTCCCAACTCGGGATGCGCTGGATTTCCGGAGGCTGCTCAAAGGCCTGCACGAGCACGCGGCCATCCATGTCCGCGCCCACGGGCAATCCAAACAAGGTCAAGATCGTGGGGGTCACATCCAACAGCGTCGCGCCGTAAATTCTTTCGTCCTGTTTGATATGAGCGCCCTTCATGCAGACGATGCCGAACTGGCGATGTTGCACGGCCGGACCGGCGGGCTCCATGGGAATGCCGCGTGGCCGCAGATGATCGCTGTGAAAGCCGTGATCTGAAACCAGGAGCACGGTCGCCTCCGGACCAGCCAATTCCAGCAGAGTCTGGAGCATCATGTCGTGGAAACGGTAGGCGCCGTTCACCACGTCCTTATAAATTTCGAATTGATCTTCCGGGATTCCTTCCATGCGCGGAGGATGAAAATGCATGAATCCGTGGCAGAAGTGATCGATGGCGTTGTAGTAAACCGCCAGGAAATCCCAGGGCTGGTTTGCGAGAATCCAAGTGGCGGCATTGTGGATGGAGCAAGTCTCGGCAAGAATCCTGGCGAATGATTCGAGCCCCTTCTGCTTCTCTTGATCGATCTCGGCGGCGCGCGGAATCCAGGGAAGGATGGCGGCTTCAGTTACTTCCTCAGGATGCATGCGCAATGCGGCAAAGGTTTCGCGCATGCTCTCGGGATGAACCGCGCCGAGCGGCAATGGCCAACCCTTTGCGAGCGGCGCCACGGCATAGGGATAAAGATCGGAGACGGAGATGCCGTTGATGGGCTCGGCGGGATGACCGGCAAACCAGCCCAGCACGTGAGTCTTGTATCCGCGCTGGGTCAGAATATTCCAGATGGCCTTGACTTTGCGCGAGGTGCTGGTGACGGGACGGACGCTGCCGGTTTGCGGGTCGGGCTCCGCAAACCCGAGGATTCCATGCTTGTCGGGGCGCATGCCGGTAGCGATGGAGTTCCATAACATCGGAGAGAGAATGGGGTGCAAGGTGGCGAGGTTCCCCATGACTCCATGGTTGACGAGGTCTTCGAGCGTCGGCATCAAGCCCTGGTCAAGCAGAGGATTGATGATCTTCCAATCGGCGGCATCCCATCCGATTAGCAGGACTTTTTTGGCTAGTGGCTCAGGCATGGAACGGCCGGGATAGATCTCCTAATCTGGTGCGGTAGTTGACCAAAGCCGAAGGAAAAACTAGTTGCCTTCGAGGGCCGATTCCTTCCGACGCCAGGTTGATAGCGCGGGTGACCCGAGAGCCAGCATCCCGAGCGTGGCGGGTTTCTGAGCCGGGTTCGTGAGAGCTGCGGGACTCGGTTGCTCGACGCTTTCATCTTCATCTGTGCCTTGCTCCGCACCTGCCTTGATTGCCCTGTTGGGTATGGTCTCGTAGGCGTAGCCGGTCAAGGTAGCGGTAATTTGCTGCTGGTAGGCCTGAACGCTCAGTTGCGCCCATCCGTAGTGGACTTTGCCGTCGATCTTGAACTTCAGTCCCAGATAACGGTTGGAGACTCCGCGGTTGGAGTATCCGAGCCAACTGCCTCCTCTGAAAGTAGTGGTCAGAAAAAAATTAGACCAAACCATAGTCGCCCGGTCCGGGGTAAAGTGCCGCTCCGCCTTAGTAATGCGCATCCCCGATCTGAGGTCATAGGCCCAAGGGAATCCGTAGTTGGCAATATGTCCTGCGACAGCATTATGTGCCTTGGACAATACAAAGAGGCTCGCAACATCTCCCGAGGTAGTGGCCCTGAAATGGTTTTTGAGGGTGAAGTCGACGATCCCGTCCTGGTTGAGATCGAGATCGTAATGCTGCCCTGGCCCGATCGTGACTTGGACGGGTGTGTAAATAATTTCGGCTTCGGCAGGTTGCGCCATCGCTAGCACGCTCACTCCGGCTGCGCTTGCCGCCAGTGCATACATGTGCAGGTGCTGATGCAGGGAATCGCGAAGGTTGTCTGGTTTCGAAGGAGGTTGGAAGGTCTTCATTACTGTCCTCACTTTCGGTAGATTTAATTACTAAGGAGGCCTTCCTCTCGTCGCCAGATGCAAAGCCCTGGCGCTCCCTTCGCCAGCAGGCCCAGGGTGGCTGGCGTCGGGGCAGGGGCGCTAAGCGGCGCCGGCGCGACCGATCCGATTTCGCCGTCATCCGCCTTTCCTTTGGTGCGTCCCGCGATAATGCCTTTGTTGGGAACTGTTTCATAAGCGTAGCCGGTTAGCGATGCACTGTTCTCGCCATTCTTCGCACAGGTCTCGGTCAGTCGCGCCCAGCCGTAATGAACTTCACCGTTGATCATGAACTTCAGGCCGAGATAACGATTGCGCTCGTTCTTCCAAGGACCGGCGCAAAATCCCACCGTGGTCGTTCCAGCGTCGTAGCCTCCGCTCGCCATCACGGTATTGTTGGGTGAGAACTTGCCCATTGACCCGATGACCACTCCGGCCCGGAGCGCGGAAGCATAATTGTGGCTCCGACCAGGGTAGCCCCAAATCTCGTTGCCTAGCTGGGCGGGTTTAACAGTCAGGGCGCCAACAATGTACTCGCAAAAGCTCGTGCAAGAGAAACTATCGTGGAATTTGAAATCGATCGTGCCGTCACCATTAAGGTCGAGATGGACCGCATGATTGGGAGTAATGTTATAAACCGGCGTGTAAACGATCTCGGCTTCGCCGGGTTGCGCCAGCGCCAGCACGCTCACTCCGGCTGCGCTTGCCGCGAGTGCATACATGTGAAGGTGCTGATGGAGGGAATCGCGACGGTTGGCCGGCTTCGAAGGAGGTTGGAAGGTCTTCATGACTGTCCTCCACTTTCCGTTACACAAGAGAGAGGCTCACCGTTGGTGCTGTTACCGGTCCTGAGCTGTTCGAGTTAGCATCCCGCGGGGGTACGGGTTTTGGACCGGGTGGCCTGGACGGACACAGTCTGACGCGGTCTTAAGGCGAGGTCAAGTGAAAACTTCGGCTGGCGAAAGTCTTTGCGGACCAGGATGTAGGGGGTTTGCAAAGGGCCAAAGCCGGCGCGCGCGGAAGGTCGCTGGTAGCCCCGGCAGGAATCGAACCTGCATATTCAGTTTAGGAAACTGAAGTCCTATCCGTTGAACGACGGGGCCACGCGAAATCAGGTTAGCAGGTTGAGAAACGGGTTGCCAGACCTACAATCAGTCTGCCTTTTGCGGCGAACTGCAGATCCCTCGCTGCGCTCGGGATGACAAAATCGTAATCGGGATGACAATTGTTAATGAGGGGAGTCGAGGCGGGATGACAAAATCATAATCGGGACGACAATTCATAATTGGACGACAATTCATAAAGTGTGTTGCGCCGATCCCGATCCGCCGCCGACGAACTGGACGATCTCCAGCCGGTCTCCGTCGTGCAACGGAGTCTGCGGCCATTGGCCGCGGGGCACAATCTCGCGGTTCAGTTCGATGGCCACGCGGTCGGGCTTCATGCCGAGTTGTTCGACGAGCGCGCCCAAAGTTTCGGCTGCGTAGATCTGCGTTTCGCCATTTATTGTTAGGTTCATGGGAGCCATTGTCGCATGCTAAAAGGGTAAGCGGAATCTTCTGTAGCGACGCGGCTTGCCGCGTCTCCGGGGATGAGATTCCCGCGCCCGGGGAGACGGGGCAAGCCCCGTCTCTACAACGATGAGCTCTTAGATAGCGGCGCGCAACTGGAACTTGCGGGTGGCTGTGCGTCCGTCGAAACTCGCTTGCACGACCACGGAGGAATCGGCGAGTGACTTTTCGTCCACCTGAACGCTCATCTCGGCGTTGCCCTGGGCGTCGGTGAGAACCTGCGCGTAGTATGGCGCGGCGTCTGGCCGGGCAAAGCGGAGCGTGAGGCGAGCGCCTGCAACCGTGGCGCCTCCGTCGGTGACTCGGATCTGCATCGTCAAAGCGCCGCTGGCATGCACCGACCCGGCATTGATCCAGTCGAGGTCAAGCTCTTTTACCGCCGCCAGCGTTTCCGGCGTATCCCGTTTGTCGAAAATGGAATCGAGCTTGCCATCGCGGATGGCGTCGAGCACCTCGCGATGCAACTCGCGCAGCCGCTTCTCCATATCCTGATCGTTGCTCTGAAAACCTTGCCCCACCCCCGGTCCATAAGAAACCGCGCGCTTCCCGATGCAGTGGCCCCGAACGAAAATTTGCGTCTGCAGCACCTGGTCGCCTTCGCGCGCTTCGCTCTGCACGTGGTAGACAGTGTCTTCGTGCCGAATGTCGGTATTAAAGCCAAAGATCATGCGGTTCAGGCTTTCCCCGGTCCTGTCGAGACAGGTTCCGCCGGATGAAACTGCTGTTAAAACGCGCACTTAGCTTGACACATTCGCCAGCCAAAACTAACCTAGAAAGTTCACGGTTGCGCTTGCCGGAAATTATATATAGCTCCGCCTATGCCGGACAATTATTTCGCTCGCTACCTGCCTCTCCTGATGCATTTCGGCATCGCCACGGCCCTGGCGAGCGCAATCGTGATCCTTTCCCAGTTCGTTGGCCAGCATAAAGCGGGCCGGGCGAAGATGTCGCCTTATGAGTGCGGGGTGCAGCCCATCGGCGATGCCCAGGGACGATTCTCCGTCAAGTTCTACCTGGTGGCCATGCTCTTTATATTGTTCGACGTGGAAGCCGTTTTCCTTTACCCTTGGGCGGTCATCCTGCGCGAACTGAAGATGTTTGGCTTCTGGGAGATGATCGTGTACCTCGCGATCGTGCTGGTCGGCCTCTTCTATGTATGGAAAAAGGGCGTGCTCGACTGGGGACTGACGGCCGCCAAGCGGAGAGACGTCTGATGCCGCTGGCTCCGCCAATCACCGATATCGAGCAGTTGAAGCCGCATCCCGCCGTGGCCCGCCTGGTGGAGTGGAACGCCTCCGTGGTCGAGGCGGTTAAGTTCGATCACGACGAGCTTACGATCTGGATCGAGAAGGGCGCAATCCGCGAAGCTTGCGCCATTTTGCGCGACTCCGCAGATTGCCCATTCAATTATTTGTGCGACCTCACCTGCGTGGATTGGTATCCCTCGGAACCGCGGTTTGAGGTGGTTTACCATCTGCTTTCGATTCCAGCGAAAGAGCGGGTGCGTTTGAAAGCCCGGCTTGACGGATCGAGCCCGGCGATCGAATCGGTCACTTCGGTTTGGCCGGCGGCAAATTTCTATGAGCGCGAAGTGTTCGATCTGTTTGGCGTGCGTTTCACCGGACATCCCAACCTCGAACGCATCATGATGCCGGATGACTGGGAAGGCCATCCCCTGCGGAAAGACTACCCGGTGGAGGGTTACGGCTAGGCCATGACGCAATTCCCCACTGCTGCCGCCGAGTCCGGCCGGGAAACTACCTCGGGTGACCGCACCCTGGTCCTGAACATGGGGCCACAACATCCCTCGACGCACGGGGTGCTACGGCTGGTGCTGGAAATTGACGGGGAAACCATCGTGCGGCTGAGGCCGGAGATCGGCTTCCTGCACACTGGCATCGAGAAAACCTGCGAAGCCAAGTTCTACCAGCAAGTCGTGCCACTGACGGATCGCATCGATTACCTCTGCCCCCTGACTAACAATCTCGCCTACTGCCTGGCAGTGGAGAAGTTGCTGGGGCTGGAGATTCCTCCAAAGGCACAGTGGATGCGGGTCCTGATGAATGAGCTGAGTCGCATCAATTCGCACCTGGTCTGGCTGGGAACGCACGCCATGGACCTGGGCGCGTTCACCGTCTTCCTCTATTGCTTCCGCGAGCGCGAAGACGTTCTGCGCTTTTTCGAGATGGTGAGCGGACAGAGGATGATGACGTCTTACTTCCGCATTGGCGGGTTGGCGCTGGAGCCGCCGCTGGGATTCTTCGAAAAGGTCAAGAAGTTCGCCGACCGCTTTCCCGGAAACGTGGATGAATATGAAGGCTTGCTGACGGGGAATCCGATTTTCATGATGCGCACCAAGGGTGTCGCCCGCCTGAGCGCGGAAGACGCGATTGCTCTCGGCGCAGGCGGTCCGACGTTGCGCGGCAGCGGGGTTGATATTGATCTTCGCCGCGACGCTCCTTATACGGGCTACGAAAATTTCAAATTCAAGGTGCCGGTGCGCACCGAAGGGGACGTGTTCGCGCGATACCTTTGCCGCGTCGAGGAGTTGCGCGAATCGATTGGCATGGTGCAGCAGGCGCTCGGGGGGATGCCGGAAGGCCCGATAAAGGCCGACGCGCCCAAAGTCGTGCTGCCCGACCGAGAGAAGATGAAGACCCAGATGGAAGCCCTCATCTACCATTTCAAGATCGTTACCGAGGGCTTTGCGGTTCCGGCGGGCGAGGTTTATCAGGCGGTGGAATCGCCGCGCGGCGAGATGGGATACTACGTCGTCAGCGACGGAACGGCCAAACCGTATCGCGTGCACATGCGCGGGCCATCCTACGCGAATCTGCAGGCGCTGGCCAAGATGTGCGAGGGGGGCCTTATCGCCGACGTGGTCGCGGCCATCGGGTCCATCGACATCATACTGGGTGATGTGGACCGGTAGGGATTTGTAATTTGCGATTTGTAATTTGTAATTGGAAAACTCATGACTCCGGATGAGTTGCGTGCGCGGACTAAGTCGTTTGCGCTCCGGGTGGTGAAACTTTATCGCTCATTGCCACGCTCGGCGGATGCGCAAGTGATGGGTACGCAACTTCTGCGGTGTGGGACGTCGGTCGCAGCGAACTACCGGGCATCTTGCCGTGCCAGATCACGGGCCGAGTTTGCGGCACGAATTGGCATCGTGGCGGAAGAAGCGGACGAGAGCGGGTTCTGGTTGGAGATGCTGGCGGAAGCAGAAATAGTACGCATGGCTTTGCTGAAAGAGCTATTACAAGAGTCTAAGGAGTTGACAGCTATCTTTACAGCGACGCAACAGTCGACTCGGAAGCGAAGTTGAGGCAGTAAAATTACAAATTACAAATTGCCAATCACAAATTCATGAAGTTTTCCGACGAATTCGAGACGCGGTTTCGAGAGATGCTGACGCATTATCCGACCAAGCGGTCAGCTTTGGTGCCGACGCTTCTTTATGCGCAGGATGAAGCCGGCTCGCTGACCGACGAAGTAATTGCGGAATTGGCACAGCGGCTGGATCTTACCGAACTCGAAGTCCGCAACGTGATCAGTTACTACTCGATGCTGACCTCCAAGCCGCGCGGAAAGTACAACGTGCAGGTCTGTACCAATATCGCTTGCATGTTGCGCGGCGGCGAGGAACTGCTTGCCCACTGCAAGAAGAAGTTGGGCATCGGCCACAAGGGCACGACGCAAGACGGCTTGTTCTCGCTGGAAGAAGTCGAATGTATTGGCGCATGCAGCTGGGCTCCGGCAGCGCAGGTAAATTACGATTTTCACGAGAACCTCACCAACGCGAAGATGGACGAGATTTTGGACGAGTATAAAAAGAATTTGTAATTGGTAATCGGAAATTTGTAATTGAAAACCAATCTGCGCGTGAATCAAGGTTTTCAATTACCAATTACAAATCACAAATTACAAATGGCCTCTCTAGTTTCCCATCCCGACGAGGTGCGCGTTATTTCGAAGCGCTTTGGCCAAGGCGCTACGGAGATCGATCGCTATCTCCAACTGGACGGCTATAAGGCCGTGCAGAAGGCTTTGGGCATGGGCGCGGACGCGATCATCAATGAGGTGAAGAATTCCGGCCTGCGCGGGCGTGGTGGCGCCGGGTTCAGCGCCGGAATGAAGTGGTCGTTTGTCCCGAAGCAATCGGCCAAACCGAAATACGTGCTCTGCAACGGCGACGAGAGCGAGCCCGGCACCTGCAAAGACCGCCTGATTTTCGAGCACGATCCGCACTCGGTCATTGAAGGCGTGATGATCGCGGCCATCGCGGTCGGTTCGCATACCGGGTACATCTACATCCGCGGCGAGTATCGCTACCTGTCGATCATCATGCAGAAAGCCATTAAAGACGCCTATGCCAAAGGCTTCCTCGGCAAGAATATCTTCGGCAGCGGATACGATCTGGATATTTATTGGCACGGTGGAGCGGGCGCTTACGAAGTTGGCGAAGAATCGGCGCTGATGGAGTCGCTCGAAGGCAAGCGCGGCATTCCGCGCATCCGTCCGCCGTTCCCAGCCATTGTCGGCCTGTGGGGCGGCCCGACGGTCATTAATAATGCGGAGACGCTGGCTGCCGTGCCGCACATCATTTTGGGCGGCGCGGATTGGTACGCGAAACTTGGCTCGCCGAAGAATGGCGGGACGCGACTGTTCTGCCTGGCCGGAAATCTCAACAAACCGGGCGTTTACGAACTTCCAATGGGCTATAACCTCAAGAAGATGATCTATGAGGTCGGCGGCGGAATTTCCAACGGGCGCGAGTTGAAAGCTGTGGTTCCGGGAGGATCGTCCACGCCGGTGCTGCTGCCGGAGGAAATCGACGTCGCCATGGATTTCGACTCGCTGGCAAAAGCGGGATCGATGCTTGGCTCCGGCGGCGTGGTGGTGCTCGACGATACGACCTGCATCGTGAAGTTCGCGCTGCGCACCATTAAGTTTTATCAGCATGAAAGCTGCGGTTGGTGCATCCCGTGCCGCGAAGGCACCGACTGGCTTAAGAAGACGCTGACGCGCTTTCATGCGGGCGCGGGGTTAAGGAAGGATATCGACAACATTTATTACCTCGCGGAAAACATGTTGGGGAAGACATTCTGCCCGCTCGGAGACGCGGCAGCGATGCCCACGATGGCGTTTGTGAAAAAGTTCAGAGAAGAGTTTGAAGATCATCTGGATGGAAAACCGTGCCCGTATGAAAAAGCAGGTGCGGTGGAGCCGGCAATGGCCATTTTGTAATTTGGTAATCGGGTAATTTTGTAATTTGTGAACCTGATGCCTTCGCAGCAAGAAGAGCTTCGTGATCGAACTAAGAAGTTTGCGGTTCGGATTGTGCGGGTTTATAGGGCGTTGCCGTTTAAAAACGATGCACAAGTACTGGGCAAACAACTCATGCGGTCTGGGACATCAGTCGCAGCGAACTACCGGGCGGCTTGCCGCGCCCGATCAAAGGCTGAATGGATCGCGAAGATCGGCCTCGTTGTGGAGGAGGCTGACGAGACAGTCTTTTGGTTGGAAATGCTGTCGGACTGTGACATAGTCCCGCAGAAGAAGTTAGTATCGCTACTGGCGGAAGCACATGAGTTGAGCGCAATATTTACGGCGTCGCAATTCACCGTACGCCGAACCCGATAGAAGTTAAATTACAAAATTACCCGATTACAAAATTACCAAATTTCTAATGGCTGATGTAACACTCACTGTCGACGGCAAGAAGATCACGGCTCCCGCGGGGTCGCTGCTGATCGAAGCCTGCAAGAGCGCGGGCATTGAAGTGCCTTCGTTTTGCTATTATCCCGGGCTCTCGTTGCAGGGCGCCTGCCGCATGTGCGTCGTGAAAATCGAAAAGATGCCCAAGCTTCAGACCGCCTGCACGACAACCGTGAGCGAGGGCATGATCGTCGCGACCGACAGCGATGAGGTGCGTCAGGCGCGTAAGGCGATGGTCGAGTTGCTGCTCGGCAACCATCCTCTGGATTGCCCGGTGTGCGATGCCGGCGGCGAATGCGAACTGCAGGACATGGCGTTTTCCTACGGCGCATCCGAATCGAAATTCATCGAGGCGAAGAACCACCGCGAAGAACAGCAGTGGTCTCCGGTGGTTTATTTCGACCGGCCGCGCTGCATTCTGTGTTACCGCTGCGTGCGCATCTGCGGCGAAGGCATGGATGTGTGGGCGCTGGGCGTGCAGAACCGCGGCGTAAGTTCGATCATCGCTCCCAACCAGGAAGATCATCTCGATTGCGAAGAGTGCGGGATGTGTATCGACATCTGCCCGGTCGGCGCTCTCACTTCCGGCGCCTACCGCTACAAGACGCGCCCGTGGGAGATGAACCACGTGGGCACGATCTGTACCCATTGCGGGGATGGGTGCAAGACCACGCTGGGCGTGCGCCGCTCGGAGACTGGCGCGGAGATCGTCCGCGGCGACAACCGGGACAAGAGCGGGATCAATAACGATTTCCTCTGCATCAAGGGCCGCTACGCTTTCGACTTTGCGCATCACAAAGAGCGCCTCACCGAGCCGCTCATTCGCCAGAACGGCAAGCTGACGCCGGCGACCTGGGAAGAAGCCTTTGAGCTGATCGGCAAACGCTTTCGAGAAATTCGCGATCAGGATGGCGGGAGCGCGATCGGCGTCATCGGCTCTAATCGCACGACCAACGAAGAAAATTATCTTCTGTCAAAATTTGCCCGCGCCGTCCTCCACACCAATAACGTCGATCATCATCGGACGGCGGACTTCCCTGCCCTCGCGGCAGCGCTGCACGGCAAGCCCGGAAAAACGGCTTCGATGCGCGACGTGTTGACGGCACCTGCGATTCTGCTGATCGGCAACGACCCTACGAATCAACATCCGCTGCTGGCGTGGCAGATTCGGACGAACGTGCGGTTGCGGCGGGCGCGGCTCTATGCGATCAACTCTGCGCCCATTAAGTTGCGGCGGCAGGCGGCGGGGTTTGCCATGGTCACGGCGGGCGCGGAAGCCAAGGCAGTCGCATTTCTCGCCGGCGACGATTCCCACATGGATCAACTTGTCGGCGAACATATGACGGGTGACGCGTGGGTTGCGCTGCGAGAACAAATCCGCGCGGAACAGAACATGGTCATCGCCTTCGGCTCCGAACTGCGCGGACATGACATCGAAAGCCTGGTGAGTTTTGCTTCGGCTTTGACCGGAGCCAAGCTCATCTGTCTGGGCGATTACGCGAATTCGCGCGGCGCCAGTGAAATGGGACTTTATCCCGATCTTCTGCCGGGATACGAACCCATCGCCAGCGCAGAAAAGTTCCACAAGGAATGGGGCAATCTGCCGGCCGAAAAAGGCCTGAGTTTGCCGGAGATGGTGGAAGCGGCGAAGGCCGGCAAGCTGAAAGCGCTTTACGTGGTGGGCTCGAATCCGGTCGGCCGTTTGAAGGTTGATCCCTTTGTGCTCTCGAAAAGTTTCGTTGTGGTGCAGGACATGTTCCTGACCGAGACCGCGACCATCGCCGACGTGGTTTTGCCGGCAGCGAATGCTTATGAGAAAACGGGAACTTACACGAACACCTGCGGCGATCTGCAACTGGTGAAGAAGGCAGGCGAGGTCTCGAACACCAAGCCGGACTTCGAGATGATCGTTCGCATCGCCGACGCCATGGGCTCGGACATAAGCGGCCTGGTGCCCTTCGGGAGCGGGACGCGCGGCGACATGGGCCAGACACGCGGCGCGCAATCGGGCGAGGCGGACCGTCACGCGGTGTGGCTGGAAGCGCACAACCTGGAACCGAAGATGACGCCGTTCGACCCCATGGCGATTCTCGACGAAATCCAACGCGTGGTTGCCGGGTATGATGTTTCGCGGGTCAATCTGCTGGCGGGCAACGATCAGCATCTCGAGATTGCCGAAAGCGGCGCGAGCGCGATTCAGAAGCCGGAGCTCATCGCTCCGGCCAACGATGATTTGTTCAGCTCCGGTACGCTTGGACGTTATTCAAAAACTCTGAATTCGGTTTTCGAGAATAAGTCGGTGGATTCGGAGGTTGCCGCCGATTAAGTACTGACTAACTAAGACGTACTAACAGACTTAGAGTCAAGAGCACGCGGGCGAGGGTGCCCGCGCCACTAACACTCGATGAGCATAACGACGTTCGTCATCATTTCGATTATCAAGTCGCTGGCCGTGGTCGGTGTTCTGCTGACGGCGGTGGCGTACAGCGTCTGGCTGGAGCGCAAGGTGTCGGCGCACATCCAAAACCGCTGGGGCCCCACGCGGGTTGGTCCTTTCGGCCTGCTGCAACCGGTCGCCGACGGCGTAAAGTTCATCTTCAAAGAAGATTTGACCCAGCCGCACGTTTACAAGCCGCTCTACATCGCGGCGCCGATCATCTCGATGGTCTTTGCCATTACGTCTATTTCGGTGATCCCATTTGGCAACTGGGTCGACATCGGGCCCTGGGGCATGTACCTGCAAATTACCGACTTGAACATCGGGCTGCTGGTGGTTCTCGGCATAACTTCGATGGGCGTGTACGGTGTGGCGCTTGCCGGATGGTCCTCGAATAATAAGTACTCGCTCCTCGGCGGACTGCGCGCCAGCGCCCAGATGGTCAGCTATGAAGTTTCGCTGGGCCTGTCGCTGGTGGGAGTGCTGATCATGGCTGGCAGCCTCAGCCTGCGCGAGATCGTGGATGCGCAACGCCATTTGCACTGGAACATCTTTCTCCAGCCCGTGGCGTTTTTCATCTATCTGATTTCCGCCTACGCGGAGACGAACCGCACGCCGTTTGACCTGCCGGAAGCCGAGTCTGAGTTAGTCGCCGGATATCACACCGAATACAGCGCCATGAAGTTCGCCATGTTCTTTATGGCCGAATACGCGAACATGGTGACGGTGGCTTGTCTGGCGACGCTGATGTTTTTCGGTGGCTGGCTTGGCCCGGTGTTCGGACCGACGATCCTGCAAATGATTTTGCCGGTGCTCTGGTTCTGCCTGAAGGTTTTCCTTTTTGTATTTCTGTACGTCTGGGTGCGCTGGACCTTGCCCCGCTTTCGCTATGACCAACTCATGGCGTTCGGATGGAAAGTCTTGCTGCCCCTGGCGGTTGCGAACGTTGTGGTTACAGCGCTGATTGTGGCGTGGAGAGCTTGAAAGCAGTTGCCAGTTGCCGGTTCTCAGTTGCCAGTTCAGACCTGGGTTCACTGAGAACTGAGAACTGGGAACTGAGAACTCGCAAATGTTTCATCTAATTCTATTTCTATTCTTCGGTGCGATCTGTGTGGCGGGGGCGATCAACCTGCTGGCGCAGAGTCATCCTATTAACAGCGCGTTGTCGCTGATCGCGGTAATGGCTTCGCTCGCTGCCGAGTATCTTCTGTTGGGCGCGGAGTTTGTCGCCGCCGTGCAAGTTATCGTCTATGCCGGCGCGATCATGGTTTTGTTTGTGATTACCATCATGCTGCTGAACGCCGGCAAAGAAGAGCGCAGCAAAGGCAGCCGGGTCGCGATTCTCATCGGCGTTCCCGGAGTGCTGATCGGCGGAGTGCTCGTCGCCTGGACGCTTCTCTATCGCTCCAACACGCAGGCGGTCCCCATCGGCGCGTTAAAGGGCGATCCACATGATATTGCGCGGCTTCTTTTCCACCAGTTCCTGCTGCCCTTTGAAGTCACGTCGGTGCTGATCCTGATCGCCATCATGGGCGCGGTCGTGCTCGCCAGCCGGCCCGAGGCCGTGGCCCGCGGCCCGAGAAAGGACGAAGGATAAAGATGGTCCCTCTTTCTTACTATCTCGTGTTGAGCGGAATCCTGTTTGTGTGCGGAGTGCTCGGGTTTCTGATCAAGCGCAACATCATCACGATTTTCATGTCGATCGAGCTGATGCTGAACGGCGTGAACCTTTCGTTCGTGGCCTTCGCCGCGCAATGGCATGCGCTTAGCGGACAGGTTTTCGTCTTCTTCGTAATGGTAGTGGCCGCGGCTGAGGCCGCGGTGGGGCTGGCGATCATCATCGCCGTGTATCGCACGCGTGAAACTTTGAATGTGGACCGGGTGAACCTGCTCAAGTTATGACGCCGAATCCTTATCTCTGGCTCGTCGGCCATCTCTGGCTCGTCCCGCTGCTTCCGCTGGCCGGGGCGGCGATCAACGGCTTCTTTGGCCGGCGGTCGTCGAGGAAAGCGATCACGACGGTCGCACTCGTCTTCTGTGGGGCTGCGTTTGCCATGGCGCTGGCCCTGGCTGCGGGCTTTTCTTCGGCGTCGGCTCCCTACTACTGCAACCTCGCGCACTGGATCCGCTCTGGAAGCTTTCAAGTCGATTTCAGCTTCTATCTCGACCAGTTATCGCTCGTCATGCTGCTCGTGGTCACCGGCGTCGGCTTTCTTATTCACATTTACTCGGTCGGGTATATGTGGGACGACGACGGTTACTACCGCTTCATGTCTTACATGAATCTATTCATGTTTTTCATGCTGACGCTGGTGCTGGCGAAGAACTACCTGGTCATGTTCATCGGCTGGGAGGGCGTGGGCTTGGCGTCTTACCTGCTGATTGGCTACTGGTTCACAAAGGATTCGGCCGCGGCGGCGGGCAAGAAGGCATTCATCGTAAATCGAATCGGCGACTTTGGATTTTTGATCGCACTCTTCCTGATGATCAAGCATTTCGGGTCGCTCGACTTCACGCATGTCTTTACAGTGGTGCAGTCGCTGCCAACGGAGACTGCCGGCGCCGGGCTGCTCACGGCGATTGGTTTGCTGTTGATGGTTGGCGCGGCGGGTAAGTCGGCCCAGATTCCTCTTTATGTGTGGCTGCCGGATGCCATGGAAGGCCCCACTCCGGTTTCCGCGTTGATCCATGCGGCAACCATGGTGACGGCGGGCGTTTATATGGTGGCGCGGTCGTCGGCGATCTTCGAGCGGGCGCCGATGGCGATGACGGTGGTTGCGATCATTGGAACGCTCACCGCTCTGTTCGCTGCGACCATCGGCATTGCCCAGACCGACATCAAGAAAGTGCTGGCCTACTCCACGGTCTCGCAGCTTGGCTATATGTTCATGGCCTGCGGCGTGGGAGCGTTCTCGGCGGGCATCTTTCACCTGATGACGCACGCGTTCTTCAAGGGCCTGTTGTTCCTCGCGGCAGGGTCGGTAATTCACGGCATCGGCGGCGAGCAGGACATGCGAAAGATGGGCGGGCTGCGTGTGTACATGCCATGGACGTTTGCGACGATGGGGGTTGCCACGCTTGCTATTACGGGCATCCCGCCGTTCGCCGGCTTCTGGTCCAAGGACGAGATCCTTTGGAGAGCATTCGGCGCAAGCTGGGTTTATTGGCTGATCGGCGTGATCACCGCTTTCATCACATCCTTCTACATGTTCCGGCTGATGTATATGACGTTCGGCGGCGAGTACCGCGGCGTTGCAGCGCAGGAAGCGTACGGTCACGATGGCCATGGTCATCTTCGGTATGACCATGGTCACAGCCATGACGCTCACGGACAGGGCCAAGGGCACGGCGAGCCGCATGAGAGCCCCGGCGTGATACTGGGACCGCTGACGATCTTAGCCGTGCTCTGCGTCTTTGGGGGATTTGTAGGGTTCGGAAACAAGTTCGAAGATTTTCTGGCTCCCGTGTTTCAGGGTTCGACCATGGTAGTGGCGCAGGAAGCTGCCCACGAAAGCGGTGGCCGGGCCCTTGAGTATTTGTTGATGGGCGTCTCCATCGGCGTGGCTGGCCTGGGATGGCTGCTGGCCCATTTGCTCTACGGCCGCCTCCCGCAACTGCCCGCGCGCATCGCGGCCAGCCTGGGCGGGCTCTACCGGGCGGTCGCCAATAAGTACTACATCGATGAACTTTACGCCGTCCTCTTCGTCAAGCCGCTGATCGACGGTTCGACCACGATTCTGTGGCACGGCGTCGACCAGGATGTGATCGACGCCGCAGTCAACGACTCAGCCGACGCTGCCCGCCACGTTTCCGACAATGCGCGCCACATGCAGTCGGGCAATCTGCGGTCGTACGCCGGCTGGGTGGCCGCAGGAGGGGCAGTTGTGATCGCCTACATGGTCTGGATGGGAGTGCGATGAATATGGGTCCGATGAACATGGAAAGCCTCAGTCCCATCATTCTTTCGTTGGTGACCTTCATTCCTGCCGCGGGCGGGCTACTGATTCCGCTGATCCCGCGCCGCGATCGTGACATCAAGTTATTTGCCTTCGTTATTTCTTTGCTGGCATTTGCGGCCTCGCTGCATTTGCCGGTACACCTGCATCGCGAACTCGGCGGGTTTAAGTTCGAGATTGACAAAGTCTGGATCACAACCCCCAACATTCATTACCACATGGGCATTGACGGAATTTCCGTCTGGCTGGTGGTGCTGACTACGTTTCTCACGCCGCTGTGTGTGCTGATTTCGTGGCATTCGATTCACGAGCGGGTGAAGGAATTTTTCATCCTGCTGCTGCTGCTGGAAACGGCGCTGATCGGCGTTTTCACCTCGCTCGACTTGTTCCTGTTCTACTTTTTCTGGGAAGCGACGCTGATCCCGATGGCGCTGCTGATCGGCATGTACGGACACGGGCGCAAGGTTTACGCCGCAGTGAAGTTTTTTCTATTCACGATGATCGGCTCGATGTTCATGCTGGCTGCGATTGTGTGGCTCTACGCCAAGACTGGCAGTTTCGATTTTGCCGTGATTCAGAATGCGATTCGCAACGGAAGTGTGCCGGGTTTCGAACAGGCCTCGCTTTGGCTCTTTCTCGGCTTTTTCATCGCCTTTGCGGTAAAGGTCCCGCTCTTCCCTCTGCACACCTGGCTGCCCGACGCGCACGTGGAGGCGCCCACTGCTGGATCGGTGCTGCTGGCCGGTGTGCTGCTGAAGATGGGCACCTACGGACTGCTGCGCTTCAACGTTGGCCTCTTTCCCGAGCAGGCGCACCGCAACGCTCCGTGGATCATGTTTTTGGCGCTGATTGGCATCATCTATGGCGCGCTGGTCTCACTCGTCCAGCCGAATATGAAGAAGCTGATCGCCTACTCCTCGGTCAGCCACCTGGGATTCGTCGTTCTCGGAATCTTCAGTTTCACCGCGGCCGGCCTGAACGGAGCCGTGTTCGTTATGCTGGCGCACGGAGTTGCGACTGGCGGGCTCTTCATGCTGGCGGGCATCCTCTACGAACGCCGCCACACCTACGAGATCACTGAGTTTGGCGGGCTCGCGACACCCATGCCCAAGTACGCCACCTTATTCCTGGTCACCGTGCTGGCTTCGATCGGACTGCCGCTGCTGAACGGTTTCATCGGCGAGTTCCTGGTGCTGAGTGGAGCGTTCCAGGCGCGCCCGATCTATGGGATCCTGGGCGCGACCGGCGTGATCTGGAGCGCTTGCTACCTGCTGTGGATGTATCAGCGCGTTTTTTTCGGCAAGGTAAAGCACGAAGTCAATAACGCGCTGCCCGACCTCAACCTGCGCGAGAAGGCTGCACTTTGGCCGATTGCGGTTGCCGCTCTGGTGATGGGCGTCGCGCCCCTGATGTGGCTTAGCGCGATCGATCCGGCGGTGCAAGCGGCGCTCGCCCCCTTCACACAATTGGCCAGCAAGGTGGTGGGCCAATGATAGTGATGACGGCGCTCGCGCACTCATCCTTATTGCCGGTTCTGCTGGCGCAGGCTCAGACTTCCCTGCCGCCGCCGGGCGCCGACTACATGCGCATCCTGCCGGAGCTGGTGCTCTCGATCTTCGGCATGCTGGTCATGGTCGTCGACCCGCTGCTCGACGAGGAAAACAGTCACCAAGCGCTCGGCACGATCGCTCTGGTCGGCACTCTTGGCGCGCTGGCGTCGATGTTCTGGATGGCACAGTATCCCGGAACCGCGTTCTGGAACATGGTTCGAGTCGACGGCTTCAGCGTCTTCTTTCACGTGCTCGTCGTCGCGATTGCGGCGGTGGTCATCCTCAGTTCTTTTGAATATTTGGCGGTGCAGCGCATCCGCGCCGGGGAGTACTGCGGGCTCATCCTGTTCGGCACGGTTGGCATGTGTTTGATGTCGTCCGCCATCGAACTCGTACTTATTTTTATTGCCCTGGAAATCTCGTCGATTTCGACCTACGTGCTTGCGGGCTTCCGGCGGCGCGAAGCCTCGAGCAGTGAATCTTCGCTGAAGTATTTTCTGCTGGGATCGTTCGCCACGGCGTTCTTCCTCTATGGCGTCGCGCTCATGTTCGGCGCCACCGGTTCCACCAACATTGACGCGATCAGCCAGGTGCTGCGTTCCGGCAACGTACCGGTTCTGGCGTATGTTGCGACGGCCCTCATGTTTGTGGGCTTGGGCTTCAAGGTCGCTTCCGTTCCCTTCCACGTGTGGACTCCCGACGTTTACGAAGGCGCTCCGGCGCCGGTCGTCGGCCTGATGTCAACCGGCCCCAAGGCGGCGGCGTTCGCGGTTTTGCTGCGCGTCATGTTCGAAGCGAACGCGCCGGGACGATTCTGGCTGATCTGGATCTCGGCCGCGCTTACCATGACGCTGGGAAATATTTGCGCCCTGGTGCAGGACAACGTCAAGCGCCTGCTGGCTTATTCTTCGATCGCGCACGCCGGATATCTGCTGGTCGCGTTTGCCGCACGGCCGGAACTGGGCGCATCGGCGGCGATGTTCTACACGGCCGCCTATGCGGCGATGAACGTAGGAGCGTTCGCGGTCGTCAGCCACGTCGCGAACGCGGGCGAAAAGTACGTCACACTCGAAGATTACGCGGGCCTCGGCAGGAAGTCCCCCGTGCTGGCCGCGACTTTCACATTCTTCCTGATGTCTTTGATCGGCATTCCGATCACCGGCGGCTTCTTCGCAAAGTTCTACGTATTGAGCGCCGCGCTGAAGTCGAATCTGGTGGGCTTGGCGATCATTCTGGTGCTGAATAGTGCCGTGGGCGCCTATTATTACTTGCGAATCATCGTCATGATGTACATGCGGGAGCCACGGGGCGAGGTTCCAGTTACTCCTGTGCCCGCGGCGGCAGGGCTGGCCGTTGCAGTTTGCGTCCTGCTTACGCTTTACCTCGGAGTGCTGCCGGGACGCGTGCTCGACTACGCCGCCCATTCCGCCCGTCAACTCGTGAGCGATACGGCGGCCCCGACGGCGTCGTCAGCTTCGATTGCGGCGGAACCGTAGTTCTGGTTCGCCAACGAGAAAGAAAACGGTTGGCATGGTTCCGCGCGGGACGTCTTATGAGAGGTCAGAAGCCGCCCCTGGCTCAGGTTCTAGCCTCAACCGTGAGTTCTCCGGCAGTGGAAAAATCAGCTCTGGTTGCGATTGACAATCGCCGTCCGAATCGGCATTATTAGCTACACAAGTTTTCCGGGAAAGTTTAATCCTGGAGCTGGAGGATATATGGTTCAGTTTTTCAGCAATATTTGCAGGGACGAACAAGGGCAAGACATTGCTGAATATGCCGTCATGCTCGCCGTCATCCTGGTATTGGTGATCGGCACCGTGAAACTAATCGGGGGCAATGCCAACAACGCGTTCTCCAGTGTTGCCAGTTCTATAGGGACGCAGTAATCCGGGTTCCGTCAGTTTTGGAAGACAGTGGTGTTTTTTTGACGTTACGGTCCACCATCTCTATGACACGATTTAGCATCTTGCGCCTGTTTGGCCGCTATTGGTTTCCATTCGCGGCGGAGGTGCAGGATCGGGGCCAGTCACCAGGGCAATAGAGACAGCTCAAAGATTCCGCCAAAGCCGCGATAGAATCGCGGCTTTTGTTTTTTTGGGGGCAAATAGAAAGGTCATCGCCATGATTGTGAACATGTCCGACAGCGCCACCGAAGAGCAAATCGACCACGTCATTCAACGCATCCGCGAAGCCGGCTTCCAGCCTCACATCACGCGTGGCACCGAGCGCACCATCGTTGCGGCAGTCGGCAGCGGTGGGCGCCGCCATGAAATCGAGGCGCTTTCGGTCGCGCCCGGCGTGGACAACGTGGTCGCGATCGCCCAGCCCTTTAAGCTCGTCAGCCGTCAAACGCGCCAGCAAGGGTCGGTGGTCAGCGTTGGTGAAGGAAAGGCCGGCGGTGTAATAATTGGCGGCCCCGAAGTGGTCGTCATTGCCGGGCCCTGCTCGGTGGAGTCGCGCGAGCAATTGCTGGATACTGCGCAAGGGGTGAAGCGCGCGGGCGCCACCATGCTGCGCGGCGGAGCCTATAAACCGCGCACCTCCCCGTATGAGTTCCAGGGCCTGGGAATTGAAGCGCTGAAGATTCTGCGCGAAGCTCGTGAACTCACCGGCCTCCCGGTTGTGACCGAGGTCATGAGTACGGAAGACGTGGACCTGATCTGTGAGTACGCCGACATGCTCCAGGTTGGCGCGCGCAACATGCAGAACTTTGCCTTGCTGCGAAGGCTGGCGACCGTCAAGAAGCCGATTCTGCTCAAGCGCGGCCCCTCGGCCACGGTGAAGGAGTGGCTGCTGGCGGCGGAATACCTGCTTTCCGGAGGAAACGACCAGGTCGTTCTTTGCGAGCGCGGGATCAAAACGTTCGAAACTGCCACGCGCAACACCCTGGACCTTGCCGCTATCGCCCTCGCCAAAGAACTCTCGCATCTGCCGGTAGTGGCCGATCCGTCACATGGCACCGGCAAGCAGAGCCTGATCGGGGCGGTGTCGCGCGCCGCGATTGCCGTCGGAGCGGACGGCATCATCGTCGAGGTGCATCCTTGTCCGGAGCGCGCGCTTTCTGACGGGCCCCAGTCGCTTGACATCCCACAGTTCGAGCGCGTGATGCGCGGATTGAGTGAGCCTCTGCGCCCCGTGCTCGCTCCCGGCCAAGGGCACGCATGACAACCGTTGCCCTCAGATTGGGACGCGGACTTAGAGGTTCTCGCTTCTCAGTTGAAGAACTTGGACGGTGACTGAGAACTGAAGAAATGGCTCACGGGCCATTTTGTCCCAATGCAGGCTTCCCGATTCGCCCGGCCTTTGTTTCAAATGAGTTGCGGACTTTTATAGCACCATTGGCCCACATTTGCTGGGCCAAGTTGTCCCTTCGCGCACAGCAACCGCCCATCTACAAGTCATTGTAAATACAACACTTAGCCAGTTTTCGATTGGCCTCGCGATTGCCAACTATACGCTAGGCACGGAGGATGCGCTTTATGGCACGTACCTCGGAAAGGGCCGCGAGAAAAACTCTTATGAACATTAACTTCAAATCGATTACAAACGGACGCAAATGCCGTCCGTTCAATCCTCTAGTGTTTAGCGCTGCTTGGGGCCGAGCACTCGGACTGGCATTGCTGATGCTATCAGCAGCACCGTCCTTCGCCGGCGCCAAACCAGTTCTGGACAACGGCACCCCCACAGCCAAGTTTTCCGCAGATCTTCACCAGCGCGTAGGCGCGAACGGGATGGTGACCGTTATCGTCCAACATCGCCAGATGCCCTCTGACGCGCACTTGAAAACCATGCAGGGCCGTGGCGCAACGATCAAGTCGAAGTTCCACACCATCCATGCGGTGATGATGCGCGTGCCCGTCAGCATGCTGGCGGAATTGGCGAAAGATCCCAACGTTACCTACATCACGCCTGACCGTACGCAAAAAATGACCGCCAACCCCGTGACCGAAGAGTTCGCGACTGCGATCGAGGCGGATGTTGCGGCGTCGCACTATGGGTTCGATGGCACTGGCGTCGGCGTAGCTATCATTGACAGCGGAATCGCAGCTCACCCCGATCTGAACGATGCTAACGGCGTCAGCCGCGTCGTATATAGCCAGAGCTTTGTGGCTAGCGACACCACCGCACCCGACAAGTACGGGCACGGAACGCACGTGGCAGGTTTGATCGCTGGCTCGGGCGGCAGTTCGGGCACCGCCAATGGCTATGCGGCGACCTATGCCGGTGTGGCTCCTAACGTGAACCTTATCAATCTGCGCGTGCTGGATAATAACGGATCGGGCACCGACAGCCAGGTGATCGCTGCGGTTGAGCAGGCGATCGCGCTGCAAAGTACCTACAATATCCGCGTCATCAACATGTCATTGGGACGTCCGGTATTCGAGAGCTATACCCTCGATCCGGTTGACCAGGCAGTAGAAGCCGCCTGGCAGGCCGGCATTGTGGTAGTGGCGGCTGCGGGCAACGATGGGCGCTACAAACCGACAGACGGTTTCGGCACCATCGTGGTTCCGGGGAACGACCCCTCCGTAATTACAGTGGGCGCGGCCATGACTGAGCTGACACCGACGCGGGCCGACGACCAGATTGCCAGCTACAGTTCCAAAGGTCCGACCACGCTCGATCACATTTGTAAACCTGACCTGACCGCGCCGGGAAACCGGTTGGTCTCCTTGCGGGTTAAGGGCGGTACGATGGATAAAAACCATCCAGAATATGAAGTTGCCTCGAGCAGCGGAGACTCGGAGTACTTCGTCTTAAGCGGCACCAGCATGGCAGCACCGATCGTGAGTGGTGCGGTGGCGCTGATGTTGCAGCAAAACCCCTCGTTGACTCCAGATCAAGTGAAAGCGCGCTTGATGAAGACAGCGTGGAAGGGCATCGGGCAATTTACGTATTCCCACGACAGCCTGGGAAACCTTTACAACAACGAGTATGACCTCTTCACTTATGGAGCGGGGTATCTGGATATCGACGCCGCTCTTGGCAGCACGGACCTTGCGACGGGAATAGCGCTTTCCCCGACCGCACTCCTTAACACGAACGGTAGTGTCACGGTCACGAATACTACCCCCGACTCAGTTTTTGCCGGCAGCAGCGTGGTTTGGGGCGCCACTTCGGTGGTCTGGGGAACTTCAGTGGTTTGGGGTTCGAACGTGCTTTCCGCCGATTCGGTAGTGTGGGGCGCAACCAGCGTGGTATGGGGGGCAACCTCGGATTCTAGCGACAGCGTAGTCTGGGGAGCAACTTCTAACGTCGACACCGCGACGTCAGCACTTAGCGACGGCGACCCAGGGGACGACTAGACAACCGACTGAGACCATATTCGGAGAATGCCATGACAAAAACTTTACCTATTAAAGCCAAGGTCATGATCGGAATGGTAGCGGTTGCGAGTCTGTGCTTTCTGTCGTTGGGCGAAGTCAGATGGCAAACGCAACCCTGGGCACAGTTGATGCTCCTGTTAGCGGCAGCGGTACTGAGTTCGCGCTTCAAGGTGAAGCTGCCTGGGATGACGAGCTCGATGTCGGGAAATCTGCCCGTCATTCTTCTGGGAGTCACGCAACTGGGACTGTTGGGTAGCCTGCTCATAGCCGCAACGGCGGCAATCGCGCAATCCTATTCCGGCGGGAATCAAACCAAACCAATCCATTTTGCATTTAACGCATGCACACTGCTGAACGCTACCGGACTTGCTTACCTGGCATACCACAGCCAGATATTCTCCGCTCACGCGACAGCGCACACGATGTCTCTGTTACTGGCCGCCGTCACCTACTTCCTGGCGAATACGGCTCCAGTAGCCAGCATCATCGGTCTAACGGAAGGCGGCCATCCTTTTGCCATCTGGCACAAGGTCTTTCTGTGGTCGTTCCCGAACTACGTAATCGGCGCGGGATTGACGGCGTTCGCCTCCGCCTTCAGCACACTCAGCGGACTGGCCACGGTTGCGGCGCTGCTGGCAGTGCTGTTCGCCGTTTACCGGTCGTACAAGATGTACGTGGATCGAGGCGAACAGACGAAAACACAAACGATGGCCATGGCTGCCGGCCGATAACCCGAGATGTATTCTTCCCGCGCGCAGCCTGCCCGCTGCGCGCATTTCTCTTGCCGAACATGTTTGACAACGGGCGCCACACTCATAGCGTTTTTTGCGATGAGTGCGTGAGTGTGCCATCGCATCTTCGCGAACTCTTACTTGACGTCTCCGCAAGCCGGACCGAGGTACTTGGAGCTGAAGGTCATGTCGATGTTCCTCTTTTGATCGCTCCCGCTGGAGGTGAGATGCATTGTGCCCTTGGTGGCATCGGAACCGACGGCCTCCACCACGAACGTTCCATCGGTCGGCCCCTGCTTTCCTTCGCAGTGAATCTTCATTTCGATTTTGCTGCCCGTGGAATTCACGACGGTGCGGGCGCATTCTGCGTTTCTGTTAACGTTGAAAGCGGAAGCTTTTCCGAGTTTCTCTTTGGTGATGCATTCTTTTTGGACAATGGGCTTGTTGTTCATCATGCCTTCGATGCGGGCGCGCTGCTCCGGAGTCATCTTGGCGAGAGCGTCGGGAGGAATCGCGGGCATGGCTGGCATTCCGGTCATGGAAAAAGTCACGGTCATTTCCCAGAGACCTTCCTTGATGTTGAGGGGCGTGATGTTGTCGGCCGCCCAGAGGGTCAGCGAGCAAAAGACAATCAGGGCAACAAGAAGCTTGTTTCGCATTAGCATTCTCCTGGTGCTATTCGATCTGGTTGCATCGAACAGTTGAATAGCATTACACACCGCGAATGGCGGAGCAAATAGATTGTGCGGCAAATCTTTGCCGGAAGCCCGGAACGCTGGATGAAGTAACGTATTACAAGCATCGAGACGGAGAGTGGGATGCAATCTCGCGATTTCATTTTTTGGGAAGTGGATGTGCAGGCCGATTTTATGCTGCCCGGCGGCAAGCTCTACGTTCCTGGAGCCGAAAAACTTCTACCTAATATCCGCAAGCTGACGGACGCGGCGCGACGCGGCGAAGTGTTTCTGGTTTCGCATGGAGACTTTCATTCGGCCGACGATCCGGAGTTTAAGCACTTTCCGCCGCATTGCCTGAAAGGCACGGCTGGAGCGGAGTTTGTTCCGGAGGCGCTGGCGGAGAATTTCGTTCGGGTGGAAAACGATGCCAACGCCAGGTTGCCGGACGATCTTTCCAAGTATCGGCAGATCATCCTGGAAAAGCAGACGCTGGATATTTTCGAGAGTCGCCATGCCGGCGCTTTGGTGGAACGGTTGGGGAACACCGCGGAATTTGTGGTGTTTGGAGTGGTGACGGAATACTGCGTCAGTTGCGCGGTCAAGGGGCTGCTGAAGCGTAAGCGGCGCGTAGCGGTGGTGCGCGATGCGATTGAAACCTTGGCGCCGGAAGTTGGGAACAAGGCGCTGGCTGAATTCGAGAGTCTGGGAGCGAGGCTGGTTACTACGGACGAAGTCCTCCACGAACTAGAGCAAGCTGCCGCATCCCTCAGGGGCTAAAGCCCGCGTCTTTACTAGCTCTGTGCGGCATGGCTGAAGCCATGCCCTACCCAAACCGATTTCCGCAGCAGAAACTCCGTCACAGCAACATGCCGGCAATCGAAGCCGACATCAGGTTGGCCATGGTTCCGGCCAACATGGCGCGAATTCCGAGACGGGCTAGTTCGCCGCGCTTGTTGGGAGCTAGAGCGCCGATTCCTCCCATTTGAATTCCAATCGAGCTGAAGTTGGCAAAACCGCAAAGCGCGAAGGTCGCAATTGTGAATGAGCGCGGATCGAGAACGGCCTTTTGTGGGCCAAGCATGGAGAACGCCACCAGTTCATTCAGCACCATGCGTACGCCAAGAAGATTGCCAATCAGACGGCAGTCATGCCAGGGAACTCCAATCACCCATGCGATGGGCGCAAACAACGCGCCGAGTATGGCCTCGAGGCTCGCGGGAAACCACGCGATGTGGGCGTGAATTCCGCCCATGATTCCATCGAACAACGCGACCAACGCCAGGAAGGAAATCAGCATGGCGGCGATGTTCAGCGCCATGTGCAAACCATCGGTGGTGCCGCGCGCGATGGCGCCCAGCAGATTCTGGTTCTTTTTCAGCTCTACTTCTTCTTCACTCATCACGACGCGGCCCGCTGTTTTGGGCACCTCCGTCTCCGGCACCAGCATCTTGGCCATCAGGAGCGTGCCGGGAGCGGTCATGATGACGGCGCTCAGCAGGTGTTTTGGCTCGATCCCGAAGGCGATGTAAGCCGCCATGATGCTGCCGGAAACGTGCGCCATGCCGCTCGTCATCACCGTCATCAATTCCGAATAGGTGAGGTCGGGCAGGAAAGGCCGAATCGTCTGCGGCGCCTCCGTTTGGCCCATGAAGATGCTGGCCGCCACATTTAGTGACTCTGCGCCACTCACTCCCATCAGCCGGATCATCAGCCACGCAGCGGCCTTGATGATCACCTGCATGACGCCGAGGTAATAGAGCACCGCGAAGAGCGCGCAGATGAAGATCACCGTCGGCAAAACCTGGAATGCAAAATAAAAACCGAGGTGCGATCCCTGTTTACCGAGATCTCCAAAGACAAATTGTGACCCGGCGAAGGCGTAGCTGAGGAGCCGGGTCACCGCGTCTCCGGCCTTTTGAAAAAGCGTGCGGCCGAGGTCAATTTTCAGAACAAAAATGGCGAAGGCGACCTGCAGCCCAAGCCCCCAGCCAACCGTCTTCAGGCGAATGGCGCGGCGGTTGGTGGAGAAGGCGTAGGCGAGGCCCAACATGGTTAGTAGACCGAGAATGCCAGTAAAGCGTCCCATCTTAGTGTTCCCCTTTATAAATCGCGCGATGAACCAAAGATGTTTTGTGCGCGGGCGCGGCGGCTGCGATTTGATAACTCTCTTCCAGCAAAGTTCTTGCGCCCGCGGCCTGTGCGTCGGAGTGGCAGTGGATGGTGCAGAGCGGCTCGCCGGCGGAAACTTTGTCGCCGATCTTCTTATGAACGACGATGCCGACGGCGGGATCGACGGAATCTTCTTTGCGTTCGCGGCCTCCGCCGAGGATGACGCAGGCGGTGCCGACCTGTTCGCATAGGATGGCCGTCACATATCCGGATTGCGGACTGGGCACATCGACGCGGTGATCGGTGCCCGGAAGGCGGGTCGGATCGTCGATCGCGCTGATGTCGCCTCCCTGCAACTCGACCATTTGGCGAAACCTCTCGAAGGCTTGGCCGGAGGCAATGATTTTCTCGGAGAGTTGCTTGCCTTGCGCGACCGTCTTTGACGCGCCGCCGAGATAGAACATCCAAGCCGCCAACTCGAGACATAACTCGCGCAGATCGGAAGGTCCGCCGCCGTGTAATACCTCGATGCACTCCTGCACTTCGAGCGCATTGCCAACCATGCGGCCGAGCGGCTGGTCCATGTTGGTGATGAGCGCGACCATTTGTTTGCCCATGCGTTCGCCGGTTTCGACCATGAGTTCGGCGAGGAAGACGGCGTCTTCCTCTTTTTTCATGAACGCGCCTGAGCCGGTCTTCACGTCGAGCACGAGCGCATCGGTGCCCTCGGCCAGCTTTTTGCTCATGATCGAGGCGCAGATGAGGTACGGACTCTCGACGGTGCCGGTGACATCGCGCAACGCGTACAACTTGCGATCAGCGGGAGCAATCTTGTCGGTCTGGCCAATCATGGAACATCCGCAGGCTTTGAGAACGCGATGGAATTCGGGCACCGTCAAACCCACGCGAAATCCGGGGATGGATTCGAGCTTGTCGAGCGTGCCGCCGGTGTGGCCCAATCCGCGACCGCTGATCATGGGCACGAAGAGGCCGCCGGCAGCGACCAGCGGGGCCAGCACGAGCGAGGTCTTGTCGCCGACGCCGCCGGTGGAATGCTTGTCGACTTTTTTTGCGGGCAGGAAACTGAGATCGAGAACTTCGCCGGAGTGCAGCATGGCGTACGTGAGGGCGGCGGTTTCCTCGCGCGTCATTCCGCGCAGCACGACGGCCATGAGCCACGCGGCAAGCTGGTAATCGGGAATGCTGCCGTCATCCTTAGTGCAGCCCTCGACGAGATACTCGATTTCAGCGGCGGATAATGCGCCGCCATCGCGCTTTTTGCGGATGAGATCGATGACGCGGAACGGGGATTGCGAAACACTCGGCTGGCTCACTTGAGGCGGAAACCCTCCGGCAGAAGATCGGCGATGAGACTCTGCTTCGGGCCTTTTTCGCCCTGGTAGAAGATGATGGCGCGCGGCCCGAATTCATAGATGACCTGGCGGCAGGCGCCACAGGGCGAGCATGGAACTCCGTGATCGTTATCCGGAGAGCCGACGACGGCGACGGCGTAGATCTCCAGGTCTGGACCATCTTTAGCGATCGCGGAAAAGATCGCGGTACGCTCGGCGCAGTTGGTCATTCCGTAGGAAGAGTTCTCGACGTTGCATCCAGCGAAGACGTGGCCTTTCGAGGTGAGGATGGCTGCGCCCACTCTGAAGTTGGAGAAGGGCGCGTAGGCGTTCATCATTACTTTGCGCGCTGCACGGAGCAGGCGTTCACGCATGGCGGCAGGCACCTTTATCTTTTGCATACCCAAACCAATTTTGCTGAAGATTAAGTGGGCAATTGTAACGCCTGACCGGCTTCGGCGGTGGAGATTTTCGCGAGGTGGAACACGGGAACAGGCCGAATCACGCGCATGCAGCGAATTCAAACACATAGTTCCTTCGCTTCGCTCAGGATGACAACTAATTTAGTAGACTGCAATTTGTATTAGGGCACTCCGTCGCTACGGAGTTGAGGGCTTGCCCGGCTGCGGCGTCGGTGCGGTCAGCAGATCCACAAACAACTTGTAGAACTTATCCGTATCCAAGTCGAACTGCACTTCTACCGACGGGACATCGCGCTTGGGCTTATCCCAATCTGCCCAAGTGAGGGTGTCTCCATAGCTGTAGCCGCGATCCAGATTCACGTCCATGTAGCGGTTTTCTTTCTTCGTAATCAGGCTTGGGTCAAGCCACGCCGCCGACGCGAGTTCGTCCCACAGGTAGTTATAGGTGCCATGCAGATGCGCATACTTGCCGATATATTGTGCCGCTGGCGAGTTACCCGCCTTGATCTTGTCGATAAGTTCATTGGTCATTCTTGTCTTCACGGAAATATCTACCGTGGTGCAGACAATCTTTTTCCACGGAGCCCGCAGCACAATGTGAGCCGCTTCCGGATCGAACCAGAGGTTGAATTCGCGGCGAGGGGTGTTTGTGAATTCGGGATCATCGGTCTGCGGATTCAGACTGGCGCCCATGAAGACCAACTCTTTGGCCAGGCCGGCAAATTCCGGATCGATGGAAATCGCGAGCGCCAGGTTAGTCATGGGCCCGCCCTCATAGATAGTAACTTCGTGCGGATACTTATGGACCATGCGCACCAGAAAGTGGGCCGCATCTTCGTCGGCGGCCTTGGTGGTGGGCTTCCCTTCCGGCATCGCTCCCAGTTCTCGGGGCGCGTGATACACGCTTGGAGTCCACGCCCCCAGCCACGCCACCGAGCCGTAGCGTTGCTCCCACTGCTCCGTCTCTTCTTTTGTCCTGACCAGCGGATACTCGGCTCCGCGTACGACGGGAATATCGGTTCGTCCGATGAGCTCGAGCATGCGCAGAGTGTGCGCGACTTCTTCGGTGAGCCAAGCATCGCCCGTCACCACGGTGATGCCTAAAACTTCCGTCTGCGGAGACTGGATGAGCAGCAAGATCGCTTGCTGGTCAGTGCCGGCGGGTCCCGCCGCGTCCTGATCGATGATGATCTTGCGCTTGTCCTGGCCTTGGGACGCAAGACACGCCGCTAATATTGCGACGGTTATACAACCCAGGAATTGGCACAGCTTCATTCGTGCACCTCAGAATGTTGGAACTTCTCGCAAAGAACTTCGCCTAACTTGACGTAATCGCGCTGCCGGAAAAAAATCCGTCTCGCAATAATGTGGAAAGTTAAGGGCAGACCGAGCGGCGGCTGGTGATTCCAGCTTGCTCAATCTGCCCGAAGTTGAACGCATCACTGAGAACGCCCTTAGAACTTGAGCTTGAGGGCGAACTGAACCAGGCGCGGATTGTTCACGGTGCTGCTGATCACCCCGAAACTGGAGGTCGTACCTATGTCCTGTTCTCCAGTGCCGCTGATACCGGGCATCCAGTACTGCGGATGGTTGAAGAGATTGAAAATCTCGGCCCGGAATTGCAGACCCATTCCCTCGCGGAAGGACAACGGAATGTCCTTGATTACGGAGAAATCGGTGTTTACAAAGCGAGGACCGTAAACCGGCGCGCGTACGCCAGTGCCGAGTTCCCCGGCCGGAGCGTTCGCGAAGGCACACGGATTAAACCAGTTTGAGAGTGTGTGTATCTGAGCGGGGCAATCCGTCCTGCCACCCTCCGGCCCTGGCTTGTTGGGGTCCCCGACTTGGTCCGGACGTGAAACGGTCAGACCGTTGTAGGAGAAGTTCACGCCCGATGGGTTGGTGCTATCGACCACGAACAGCGGGAACCCCGATGTGGCCCTTTCGATCAGATTCACGGACCAATGTCCAAGAGCTGCGTCCACTGGGCTGCTCCAGCCGCTCCCCCAATACTTGCCTTTGCCGAACGGCAAGTCGTAGAGGACGCTGGCGGTAAAACTGCTGTTGAGGTTCAGTTGCGACAGGCCCCAATCCAGCTTACTTGTTCCAGGCAGTGGCCAATACAACGCGCCGGGGTTGGTGCCCAAGCCATCGGGCAAGCCGGAGTCAAAATTGCGGGACCAGGTGTAGCCGAACAGGGCGTAGAGTCCGTGCCGCGCGCTCTTGGTCTCAGCCTTGATCTGGAGCGAGTCATATCGGGCGGCGCCGATGCTGTTGTTGCTGGAGACGGACTGGCCAAATGGGGCGTAAGGATAGGGGAAGTTGGCGGCGGGGTAGGGGGCACCAAGATTACAACCGAGTGTGTAACCCGTGGGTTTACCGCCGTTGTGGTCGGGGCAGGCGGCGGGGTCCTCGATGTTTTCGTCCACCTGGCTGACGAGAATGTGAGCGCTGCGGGTGCCGGCGTAGCCCACGGTCAGGACGACATTCCCCGGCAGCTGACGCTCGACGTTGAGGTTGAACTGCTGGATTATACCCTGTTTGAAATTGCGGTTCATGGACTGAATGGTGCCGCTGTAAGCAGATGGGTTCACCGGCGAATTATAGATGGCACCGTTCCCCACCGGCAGGGTAGAAGCCGGGCAGGTTGGCGCGCACTGAAGAAGGAAGCCAAACGACAGGCCGCAGGTCGGGTCGCCGAAGGCGCAAACACCTGAATAGGGGATTACATTCGAATAGAAGGCGGGATCGACTTCCGCATAGTACGGCGGGTTCTGCCACAGCCCCTGTCCGCCCTGATCCCAGGAAGAATCATGGTAGATGGAGTAGCCGGAGCGAATCACCATCTTGTCGCCTCCGAAGGGCCTCCATGCCAGGCCGATGCGAGGCTCTAATGCGGTCTTATCGAATTGGATACCCACGCGGCCGTCGGTAGCCACGCAGTTCGTGCAGCCGGTAATTCCGGGGCTGCCTGCGGGAACGTACCACGTAAGGTTCGTAACATCGAAGTTCGCCTGGCGGTTCTTGACTTCGGTTTCGGGAGTCACCAGGGCCCAGGCAACGCCGAGGTTCAAGGTCAGATTGCTGGTGACGCGCCAATCATCCTGCACGAAGGGGCGAACCAGCTTAAAGCGGCGACCGACGGTAGCGCCCAGGAAAGTCTGATCGTGGGCCGCAAAAACGCCCATTGCACCAATGAGTAAGTCGCCGATGTTGTCGTTGGTGCCCAAACCAAAGTTCACGATATAGCCATCCTGGAACGCATTGTTTCTTATATTCATCTCTTCGGCGCGATAGACGGCGCCGACCCGAATGTCGTGCCTGCCGCGAATCAGCTCGATGGTATCGCCGACGGAGTAGACGTTGGTCCCACCCTGATAAGGCGCGTATCCGCGATCGCCGATGGAAAAATAGCTGCTCATCTGGAAAGAAGTCAGCCCGCAACCTTCGCAGTCGTTGGTTGCCTGGTTCAGACTGGCGGGATAGCCGGTGATGCCATCGCACTTGCTGCCTAAATCGGCGCCGGGAATACCGAGAGTTGCGGCTTCGCAGCTTCCGGTACCGTACGAGAGGATGTGGTTGAAAATCCGATTGAACCCAGCGTTGAACTGGTTGATGGTGTTGGAGGAGAAGACATGCGTTTCGGAGAACGCGGCGTTGCGCCCGTGGTTGGTGATGTATTGGTTGCTGCCAAAAGCGTTTTGTTCCGACCAGGTCGGCGAGCCACCGGGGACGAAGTTGGTTGCCTGGTCGTAGCTGAAGCGCCCAAACGCTGAATCCTTACTGGAAAAATTGTGGTCGAGGCGGAAGTCCCAGGTTCCCTCGTTGAGCCTGCGAACGGGTTGGTTGGCGTAGTTATAGGAGGAATTGCCTGTAACGTTGGGCGCTGGATAAAGCGCAGCCACCTTCGCGCCGGCCGAGCTGATCATGCCCCCAATGCCTCCTGGAATCTTGTTGCACTTCAGCGTAGTGGGAGTCTGAGATCCATCAGAATTTGGCGCGACCGGATCCCCAGTCGAAGGATTGCAATAGAAAGGCGTGGGCGCGGACGTCACATATGGATTCTTGAGGTCACCGAAACCGTCGGCGTTGGTAGGATTCAGAATGTAATTGAATTGATCCGGCCGGGAAACGCCGAAAGCATCGTCGCTAAAGTCGTAGTCGCCGGCCGCGTCGTACGGAGTCGTCATGGCGCTTGATGGAACAACACCCGTAAACGGCACGCCTTTGCGCTGCATTTTGGCTTGATAATCGGCAAAGAAGAAGGTCTTGTCTTTCTGGATGGGGCCGCCGAGCGAGCCGCCAAATTGGTTGAGATTGAATTTCCCCACGGTGTTAACAAACGGAGTCGATGCGTCGAGCTTGGTATTCCGGAAGAACTCAAACAGCGTGCCGTGAAACTGATTCGAGCCCGACTTGGTCGTGACTAACACGGTCGGACCTGCGCGCTCTCCATACTCGGCGGAGTAGTTGTAGGTCAGCACCTTGAATTCCTGGATGTCGTCGATGGAAGAGAAAATCCCAATGCCGCCTTCGTCGAGTTGGTTGTTGTCGTTGCCATCGAGGAGCCAATCCGTGCTTTGTTCGCGCGATCCGCCGACAGAAAGAGAGAAGGCGCCGCGCGTGGCGGCCTCGCTGCTGGCAGCGACGGTAAAGAAGCTGGCCGGGTTGGTGGATTGAGTCGTGCCCGGCGTCAGCGTCGCCAGTTGAACGAAATTGCGTCCGTTCAACGGAAGGTCCGCTACTTCTTCGGAGGTGATGACCTGGCCAAGTGTGGGGTTGGCGGTTTCGACGGCCACTTCGGTGGCGCTGACTTCAACGGTCTGGTTGACGGCCGCGGGGGCGAGCGAGAAATCGATTTCGAGATGTTCGTCGACTTGCAGGCGAATGTTTTTCTGCTCGGTGGTCTGGAAGCCCTGGGACTCCACTCGGATGGTGAAAAACGCTACCGGCAGCAGCGGTACGAGGTAGTGTCCCGACCCGTCGGTCTTCGTCTCGCGAGTGAGACCGGTGCCCTGCGAGGTGATCTTCACCGTCGCACCGGAGATGACTGACCCGGTCTTATCGGCAACCGTTCCGGAAAGACTGCCGTTCGCCTGGCTGTAAAGAAGTGGACAGAGGGAAAATACCGAACACACAACCGCTATGAGCAGTGCTTTTCTTTTCAGCATTCGTTTTCACCTTGGCGGCCACTCTAACGGAGTGGCGTTTGGGGGCTCGACTCCAGCGGCTGAGACCTCGCGGCTGAAATGTGGAGTGTCCCTTTTTTTTTGCGATGGGGTCATATAAATAGATTTAGGTATGCAAAGTCAAGGGTTATTGTGCTAACTGCGCGAATGTTCGGCGGCGAGGTGCGAATTCACTTTTCCATAATGCCTACGCTTTCGCGGATCTTTGCGACAGTTTCCGCGTTCGCCGAGATTTTTCGGCCGGCTGGACGATCATGACTGTTGTTCACAAGAACCTCGACGGCTCCATCATTGCCGGAATCGGCGGCGGCTGCGCAAGTTCCGTCTCTACAAGCGGAAGATTCTTGACGTCGCCAAAGCGGTTTAGCCATTCGCCCTTGCCACCAGCAAGATCCCCAGGCAGTAGAAGACAAACATGAGGACGAGGTACATCCTGGCTTTGCCGGGCGCGCCGGCAAATTCCTTCCAGGCAAGAATGCCCCAGAGAGCGGCGACCATGGGCGAGGATTGCCCGATGGCATACGAAATTGCTACGCCGGTGAAGCTGGCAGCGACCAGATTGAAAACCATGCCAACGCCCCAGATGAATCCGCCGAGCAGTCCGAGCGCGTGGCCGGAAATGGGCCCGCTAAAAAAGCCGGCTAAACTCACGGGCTCACCGACCAGGGGTCTGCTCATGAAATAAGTGTTCCAGATCAAGCACGAGAGCAGCGCGCCCAGCGTGAGGAAGACGGCAATGCTGTAAGGACCGAGTGTGTTGCCGTGGGTCATGGCGCGCGCCACGAAGGGAGCCCAGAGCCCCATCAGAACGCCCGAGACCACGGAGAGGACGATGCCCTTCTTCGAAACTGGGCGGCCGGCGATGGCCAGACTGCCATAGGCTTTTCCATCCATGACGACGGCGATGAAGGCGCAAAGGACACCCGCAGCGAGGAGTGCTGCATTTCCCTTCGGCTGGAGGGCATAGCTCGAAATCACGCCGACGACGAGCGCGATTCCGATTGAGACTGGAAAAGCGACGGCGAGTCCGACCATATCCATCGCGGCCACCAACAGCAGGTTCGCCAGATTGAAGATGGCGCCGCCAACCATGGTGGAGACGATGTTATTAGTATCGGCGGAACGCACGTTGTTCAAGAAACTGGAAGCATCGTTGCTCGCGCTTCCCATGGTAAACGCGAGGATCAGCGACACCAGAAAAATGCCGAGGGCGTAGTCCCAGTAAAACAACTCGAAGCGGTAATTCTTGACGCCCTTGTAGGTGTTGGCCCAGGAGCCCCAGCAAATGGCGCTCGCGATCATCATGAACAGCGCAATACCCAGACTGTGGGGTGTGTACATCGCTTCTCCTTGGATAAGAATCGCAGGATAAGAATCGCGCCGTAGCGTAGCCGTGGCAGAGTGCCGGTGTCAAGGCGAAAGCGGAATTCATCTTTCGTCGCATCTACCGTACAATTGCACCGCGAAGGACAGTCTGCGGAGAGCACCTGATGCCGGTCAAACACACCGAGTTTAGGAGCGTCGCGCGTCACGAGCCGCAGGGCAGTGCGATTGCGATTCTCTCCGGGCGGCCTCTGCTGCGGAATACCGGCATTCCCCTAGACCTGGATTGGGTTCGCGAAGTGCGCGTTAACACCAGCGCGGTCGAGCGCCGCGCGCAATCGCAGGTCGCGCGAAGAACGGTGAAAAAAGAATGGCAGGCGGCGTGGCTTCTGCGGGCGATCACCTGCATGGATCTGACGACTCTTTCCGGCGACGACACCGGCGAGCGCGTTCGGCGTTTGTGCGCGAAGGGTCGGCATCCCATTCAGCAGGAAATTGAAAAGAAGCTTGGGATCGAGGAACTTCAAATTAAGGTCGCTGCCGTCTGCGTGTACCACACGTTTGTGGAAACGGCTCTGCATGCGCTTGAGGGCAGCGGGGTGCATGTCGCTGCCGTGTCCGCCGGTTTCCCGGCTGGCCTATCGCCGCTGACGGAGCGGGTGGCGGAAATTCGGCGATCGGTGGAGGCGGGCGCTCATGAGATCGACGTCGTCGTCACCCGGGCGCATGTTTTCGGCGGCCGCTGGCAGGCGCTCTACGACGAGGTGGCAGCTTTCAAACAAGCCTGCGGATCGGCGCACATGAAAGTGATCCTCGGAACCGGGGACCTGCTGACGCTCCGCAACGTGGGGCGCGCGAGCCTGGTGGCGATGATGGCGGGCGCTGATTTCATCAAGACTTCAACTGGTAAAGAGCCGACGAACGCGACCTTGCCGGTTGGTTTGGCAATGACTCGCGCCATCCGCGACTACGCGCAGCAAACCGGAATGGCGGTGGGCTTCAAGCCAGCGGGCGGCATTCGCACGGCCAAGCAGTCGATGGATTGGTTGGCGATGATTAAAGAAGAACTTGGCCCGTCATGGATGCGGGCGGAAATGTTTCGCTTCGGCGCCAGCGGCTTGCTCGGCGATATCGAGCGGCAACTGGAGCATCATGCGACCGGGCGTTATTCCGCCGAGTATCGGCATCCGATGGCGTGAGCTGCGAGCGGAACTTACGAATCTCAGAAGGACTTGGCTGGTAGGTTATTGCAGCAGGAAGAAGCGGGGTTGCGGCGTGATTTTTGATTCCCAATTTAGCTGGCGGCATCCGTACGGATGGCGGACGAATCTCCGGATCCTACTGCCACTCGCGATTTGTGGATGGATAGACAAAGGCGAGGACTGCGAGTCCTGCGGAGCCCAACATTATTGGTACAACCAAGACGACGAAAACAGCGCCTGCTACTACTGTAGGGTCGTTCGCCCAGGTCGGCTCTGGGAGAACTGAGAAATTAAGAACAGCCCACCACAAGGAATCGAGCAAACGCCAATGAGCATTGCTGAAAAGTTCGTGAGCATGGAATACGGGCCGGCTCCAGAAGATTCGAAAGAAGCAGCGAGTTGGCTGGAGCGTCATGGCTGCCGCTTCCAACATTTCATCGGCGGCGGATGGCAGGCGCCGGCGGCCGGAGAGTACTTCGACACCGTCGATCCTTCGAACGCGGAGAAGCTCGCGTCGGTGGCGCAAGGATCGGCGGCGGACGTTGACGCCGCGGTCAAAGCCGCGCGGGCCGCGTCTTCTGGATGGCGGGCGCTCACTCCGCATGCCCGCGCGCGCTACCTGTATGCCATCGCGCGGCTGGTGCAAAAGCATTCGCGGCTGCTGGCCGTTCTTGAGACGATGGACAACGGAAAGCCCATCCGCGAGAGTCGCGACATTGATGTTCCGCTGGTCGCGCGACATTTCTATCACCATGCGGGTTGGGCGCAACTTCTGGAGCAGGAGTTCCCCGAGTACGTTCCTTGCGGAGTCGTCGGCCAGATCATTCCCTGGAACTTTCCGCTGCTGATGCTGGCGTGGAAGATTGCGCCGGGTCTGGCAACGGGAAACACTGTCGTTCTGAAGCCGGCAGAATTCACGCCCCTGACCGCGCTGGCCTTCGCCGGAATCTGCCAGGAAGCGGGCTTGCCCCCCGGCGTGGTCAACGTCGTTACCGGAGACGGCTCAACTGGCGAAGCGCTGGTCAAACATCCGGACGTGGACAAGATCGCGTTTACCGGATCGACCGAGGTTGGACGCGCGATTCGTGCCGCCACGGCAACGAGTCACAAGCGCCTTTCGCTCGAGCTCGGCGGGAAGTCTCCATTCATCGTGTTTGAAGATGCTGATCTCGACAGCACGGTGGAAGGACTGGTGGACGGGATCTGGTTCAATCAGGGACAAGTATGTTGCGCGGGCTCGCGGCTGCTGATGCAGGAGAGCATTGCCGAAGCCTTGATCGCCAAAGTGCAGGATCGCATGAGCACTCTGCGCATCGGCGCACCGCTCGACAAAGCAATTGACATCGGCGCTATCGTTGCGAAGGTGCAACTCGACCGCATCCGCAAGCTGGTGGATCAGGGCGTGGCCGACGGCGCGACGTGCTGGCAGCCGCAGGTCACGTTGCCTGGGCGCGGTTTCTACTATCCGCCGACGCTCTTGAGCAACGTGCATCCGACGTCGATTGTCGCGCAGCAGGAAATTTTTGGACCGGTGCTAGCGGCGATGACGTTTCGCACGCCCGCGGAAGCTGTCGAGTTAGCGAACAATACGGTCTATGGTCTCGCAGCTTGTGTGTGGAGCGAGAGCGTCAACGTTGCCTTGCACGTTGCGGCGCAACTCAAAGCGGGAGTGGTCTGGGTAAACTGCACCAACCTGTTCGACGCTTCCTGCGGCTTTGGCGGCTATCGCGAGAGCGGTTACGGACGCGAGGGCGGACGCGAAGGGCTGCTCGAATATTTGGAGCCGGCATGGTTCAAGAACGCCGCGACGCTTCCAGCGGAGTTCTCAGTTCCCGGTTCTCAGTTCTCAGAAAAATCTGAGAGCGTGGCCAATTCAGAAGATGAAAGTAACGCTCCGGATCATTCATCTGCGTCTCCCGACATCGATCGCACCGTCAAGCTGTACATCGGCGGCAAGCAGGCGCGGCCCGACTCCGGCTACAGCATGGAAGTGCGCGCGGCCGACGGACGATTGCTGGGTGAAGCTCCGCTGGGCAATCGCAAAGACATTCGCAACGCAGTCGAGGCCGCGCGCAAGGCCGCATCGTGGGCCAAAGCTACCGCGCACAATCGTGCCCAGGTTCTTTACTACAGCGCGGAGAATCTTTCCCAGCGGCGCGACGAAATTGCGGGTCGCCTGGCCGCCGTGGTCGGCGAAAAGCAAGCCGCCGCGGAAGTGCATCTCAGCATCGAGCGCATCTTCTCGTATGCGGCGTGGGCCGATAAGTTTGACGGCGCGGTGCACAATCCTCCGTTTCGAAGTGTCGCGATCGCGATGAACGAGGCGATTGGGACGGTTGGCGTCATCTGTCCGCGGGAGGCGCCGCTGCTTGGTTTGCTTTCTCTCGTGGTGCCCGCTCTGGCGATGGGAAACACGGTGATCGCCGTTCCTTCCGAAGCCTATCCCCTGATCACGGGCGATCTTTACCAGCTTTTCGACACCAGCGATCTGCCCGGTGGCGCGCTGAACATTGTGACTGGGTATACGTCGCAACTTCTGAAGACGCTTGCCGAACATGACGATGTCGATGCCATCTGGTGCTTTGGCGATGAAGCCAGCGCCGCGGCGGCCAAGGCGATGTCGGTGGGCAATCTGAAGCAGGTTTGGACGAACGAAGGCCGCGCCATCGACTGGTTCAATCCGAAGCTCGCCGAGGGCCGGTGGTTTCTTGAGCACGCGACCCAGATAAAGAACATTTGGGTTCCCTACGGCGAATAGGCAGCGTTCCTCCCGTAGAGACGGGGCTTGCCCCGTCTCCGGAGCGATCGCTACGTCCAGCGGAGACGCGGCAAGCCGCGTCTCTACGGGAAATCAGACCCCTTATGAAACCTACGCGCACTCCACGAGTAAAGATCTGCTGCATCGGCAGTGTTGACGAAGCGGCTCTGGCCATCGAGTACGGAGCGTCCGCGCTGGGCCTGGTTTCACACATGCCGAGCGGACCAGGCGTCATCAGCGACGATCGGATCGCGGAGATTGCCGCGACCGTTCCACCGGCGATCGGGACATTCCTGCTGACTTCGCGCCAGAGCGTTGCCGACATCGTCGAGCAACACCGTTTCTGCCGCACGAATACGATCCAGATCTGCGATCATCTCACCGTCGGCACCCATCGCGATCTGAAGGATGCATTGCCTGGGATTGCCGTGGTGCAGGTCGTCCACGTAACCGGTCCGGAGTCCATCGAGGAGGCCGCGCGGGTGGCGGCGAATGTTGATGCAATCCTGCTCGATTCCGGCAACCAGAAACTCGCCGTCAAGGAATTAGGCGGTACGGGCAGAACTCACGATTGGACCCTCAGTCGTGCGATCCGGGAACGCATAGGCATCCCGATGTTTCTGGCGGGAGGGCTCACGCCAGAGAACGTAGGCCAGGCGATTGAAGAGGTGGGCCCGTTCGGGCTCGATGTGTGTTCGGGCGTGCGGACCGAGGGCAAGCTGGATGCGGCCAAGCTGAAGCGGTTCTTCGCAGCGGTGCGCAGTGCGGGCGCAAGATGAATTGTGAAGGCCGGGCGTTGCGCAGGCTCCAGAGTTCTGCTGCGGCCCCATCGCGACATGGATTGTGCACAATGCGAGGACATTGTCTAATGGGGTAGGACAGACGTGGTGGGAGAAACTAGGGGTATTGCGTTGACTTTTCCGAGCCCTACAGGCAAACTCTCAATTCGCCCGTCCCACGCAATCGGGCAAGCACGATGAGCCCGGCGTCACCGTCGCAAGCGAGGCGAAGGCCACTCAGGAACCGTTCGCTCTATGTGCGCAGACCGCGTCTCCTATACGCTCGATTCGACGCTGGAGACGGTGAACAACGCCGAAGAGACGGCTAGCCGCATCGCCGCCGAAGCCGGCTTTGACGACGAGGAGATCGTGAAGATCTCCATGGCGGTGCGGGAAGCCGCCGTTAACGCAGTTTTGCATGGCAATGCCTACGACCCGAACAAGAAAGTTACACTGGCGTTTGAGCGCACGCCCCGCGACCTTGTCATCGTCATCCGCGATCAAGGCAAAGGGCTCGACGCCAGCAGGATTCCGGATCCTTTGGCGCCGGACAACCTGATGAAGACGTCGGGGCGGGGCATTTTTCTGATACGCTCGTTCATGGATGTGGTGGAAATCCATCCCTCCAAAACGGGCACCGAACTTAGAATGATCAAGCATGTCCACGGCAACCCCGCGGACTCCAAGGAGGTTTTTCAGTGACAATGAAGTCCAGTACTCGTCAGGTAAATGGCGTCACGATTATCGATCTTAGCGGCCGGATCACCCTCGGCGAAGGCAGCGTGGTTCTGCGCGAATCGGTGCGCGACCTGCTTTCCAAGGGGCAGAAAAAGATACTGTTGAATCTCGCCGAGGTGAACTACATCGACAGCTCAGGGATCGGCGAACTGGTGAGCGCCTACACCACTTGCAAAAACCAAGGCGGCGACCTCAAGCTGCTCCACCTCACCAAGAAAGTGCACGACCTGTTGCAGATCACGAAGCTCTACACCGTCTTCGATGTCAAGGAGGACGAAGCAGCGGGCATAAAGTCTTTCAGCCAGTAGCGGGGCGCGGCGCTTATCGCCGTGAGAACTGTGGCAGGCCGGGGCCCGGCCCCGGCGCTCCACCCCATCACGCCAAAACCGGGCGCGATGGGGACCCCGGCGCTCCACCCCATCACGCCAAAACCGGGCGCGATGGGGACCCCGGCGCTCCACCCCATCACGCCAAAACCGGGCGCGATGGGGACCCCGACGCTGCAAGTTCCCCTTTCGGGAAGTTGCCGCGAAAATTTCCGTCTTGCTTAGCGTAGGACCTCTCCGCCACGCCTAAAATAAAACTGAAGGTGCACTTCTCAGCGCCTCAGTCTTTATGCGTTGTCTTACTCTGACTTTTTTTTTCGGAACCGTTCTCGCGATGAGCGGGGTGTGCTCCGCGCGCAATTCTTCGCCGAGTAACTGCGTCTCATTCGCCGAAGCGAGCAAGCACTTGGGCGCAACCCAGTGCGTCACCGGAACCGTACTGCACGTGGAAAATGGCGGCAAAGGCGTCACGCTCCTCAATTTCTGCAAAGACAAGACCTGTCCCTTCACTGTCGTAGTGTTCCCGGCCGATCTCAAAAAGATGGGCGACGTTCGCCAGCTCGAAGGCCGGCAGATTGAAATCAAGGGAACGATCCAGGACCACGACGGACGCGCCGAGATCGTCTTGCGGCGTTCGCAACAACTGGGCGAAGGCGCTTTCCTCTTGTTTCCTGAGGTGCCAACGGACTACGACGTCGAGCGCGCGGGCCACCACAGTGCCGGGAAGTCCACGCATGCCAAAGCCGCCAAGAAGACTTATACAGAGCAGCGCGCTCCGATGTCGATCGAAGATCCAGGAGAACCGCAGTAGCGGGCCGTTCATCACGAGCCCTGGATTTCACACCATCCCCTTGCGCAACTCTTCCAGCGGATACTTCGTTCCCCGCCAGACGATGCCGTCGTTCGAGAGCGTGTGGACCATGGAAAGCAGCAATGTATACATGAAGAGGCTGGTGCTGACCGGATGGAGAAAAAAATAATATGGCGAGATTGCCGGCCGGAGCGACATTCCGTAATAAATCGCAAATAGCGAAGCGAGCGCGATGGCGTAAGGAACTCGCGCCCATCCATGGGCCAGCCAGATGCCAAGAAACGGCCCGAGATTCAGAAAACCCAGGCCCACTATGCAGGCCACCGTTCGCGGCCACTGGAAAGAAAGCACGGCAAAAAAGTTCTTGGTGAGATTGTCGACGATGCCGAAAGCGCCCTTTGCCCAATGCAGGGAAATCAGGTCCTCGCCAAAAACATTGCGCTGGGCGAAACCCGCATTCTTGATTACCTTGCCCAATTTCATGTCGTCGACCACTTCCATGCGCAAGGCGCGATACGTGCCGACCGCGTCATAAACCCGGCGCCGGACCAGGTTGAAGGCTCCCACGCCCATGTGGTCGCGCGCTTGAGGATCGGCAACTTTCCACGGGCGGTGTCCGAAAACGAAAAGCACATGGAAGAAGGCGATCATCATTTTCTCGCCCGGCCGCTTCATGATCATGCGCGGGAAAAGGACGACGTGGTCGGCTCGCTCGGCTTCCGCATAGGCAACGGCCCGCCGCAGAGAATCGGGCTTGAAGAGCACATCGGCATCGGTGAAGAGCAACCAGTCCCCAGTTGCCTGCTGGCCGGCCGTCCACATGGCGTGGGTTTTGCCTAACCAGCCGGGCGGAAGTTGCGAAATGTGGATCGCCTTCAGCCGTGTAGCGCGGACACTCTTGTCCGCGCCTGCCGACAGTGTGGATACTGCTGACATGCGGACAAGAGTGTCCGCGCTACACGGACTCTCAGAGGCGGCAATCTCATCCATGATCTGACCGGTGCCGTCCGTCGAGCGGTCGTTGACGGCAATAATCTCGTAGTTCGAATAATCGAGCGCCAGCAACTGCGCGAGCGTCTCGCGAATATTTTCTTCTTCGTTGCGCGCCGGAACAATGATGCTGACTCTAGGCTCGCCACTTCGAGTCGCCGGCCTGCGGTCCCATTCGGGCCGCGCGATATCGGCGACATGCCGCATGCCGAATGCCGCTTCCACGATGCGCGAAAACCAGGCCAGCGCGAGGATGCCGCCCGCAATCCAGTCAATTGTCTGCCAATGCATTCTGCTTAGGAAGATGCTCCTGAGGGAACTTGCGATGCCGCCGATTCTTCGCTGAGCCCCAGTGCTGGCGCAAATCTCATGCCGTAGAACAAGATCGCCGCGGAAATCACCATCGCAATCACGGGCAAAACGAAAGCGGCCTGCAACGAACGCCGATCGGCCACCCACCCCATCATCGTTGGCGAAGGAACGTCGCCCAGAATGTGAATGATGAAAATATTCACCGCGATGGCCGTAGCGCGAATATGAGCGCCCACCGAGTTGATCACCGCCGCATTCAGCGGCGATGTATTCAGCAGCAAAAAGAAAGCTGCCAGCGCGATGGCCGGCATCATGGCGCGGCCCTTCGCAAACAGCGCCACAATCATGACGGGAACGCCCAGCGCCATGCTGGCGGCTGAAACCAGGTAGTACGAACTTTTCGTCCGGCGCAGCAGATAATCGCCCAGCCATCCGCCGGCCAGGGCGGCAACGATTCCATCCACCACGATGATGATGCCAAAATCAAAATTGGCCCGGGCGAGCGAGTAGTGCCGCTCGCTGTAAAGAAACTGCGGCATCCAGACTTGAATACCGCCCAGCGAAAACGTCATCGCCGCCATGCCTAGTGTCGCCGTCAAGAACGCCGGGTTGCGCGCGAGACCAAAGATCGTCGCGCGCTCCGGAGTCTCCTTAAGCGAGTCGAACTGTCCTCGCTCCGGCTCCTTCAGGAACAGCACCGCAATCGCCAGCAGGAACCCCGGCGCCGCCGCAATGTAGAAGGGGAAGCGCCATCCATAGTGCGGGGCCAGATTGCCACCCAGCAGATAGCCCGCCGCCGATCCCACCGGAATCGCCAGATAGAACACGCCCAAAATGCGTCCGCGCATTTCCTCCGCGAATAAGTCAGCCACAAAGGTCGGTGCGATGGTAACGAATGTCGCTTCGCCAATGCCGACGAGTGTGTGCCGAACCAGCAATTGCGCATAAGTGTGGGTGACCGCCGTGAGCAGTGTAAGCCCGCTCCAGAAGATCGCACCCAGCGCGATGATGAGCTTGCGCGAGTAGCGATCGGCCAGCGGCCCCACGAAGGGCGCGGCGATCATGTAAAAACCCAGAAACGCGCTGGTCAGATATCCGATCTGGACCTTGCTCAGATGGAATTCGTCCTGGACCAGAGGCTGTACCGCGAACAGCACATTGCGGTCCGCATAATTGAGCAGATTGAGCGCGGTGAGCACCAGCAGCGCGGTACGGGCGTGAAGCCTTTGCGGGGTCACAGGTCGAAAGAATATAACATGGCTTATAGTCGGCGCGCTGGGCTCGAATTGATATTAACGATTGACATTATTAACGAACAGCGTTATTATTGCCCCAGTGATCAGGACTTTCGCCAACAAGGAAACGGCGGAAATCTGGAGAACCGGCAAGACCCGGGGTGCACCGCCAGCCAGCGTGACAAAACGGAAGCTGGCCATGCTCGACGGCGCCTTGACGCTGGACGACTTGAAGGTCCCTCCCGGAAACCGGCTGGAGAAACTGCGCGGTAATCGGCAGGGTCAGTACAGCATCCGAATCAACGATCAGTACAGAATTTGCTTCGTATGGCGCGGACCCGATGCTTACGATGTGGAACTCACGGATTACCATTAGGGCCAATTGGCATGAGCATTATCAGAAAAGGCACACCAAACTGGAGAGTTCACCCCGGCGAAATCCTGCGTGAAGAGTTCCTGAAGCCGATGGGCATATCCGCTTACGAATTAGGCAAGCGGCTGCACGTGCCCGCGCCTCGCGTCAATGACATCGTTCTCGAACGGCGTGGCATCAGCGCCGATACCGCCGTCCGCTTGTCCCGCTTCTTCGGGACGACCGAACAGTTCTGGCTGAATTTGCAGGGAGCCTACGAAATAAGCCGCGTGAAGGCCGAACATGCGACCGAAATCGAACTCATCAAGCCACGAGCGGCGGTCGCATCGCGCTAAGTTGCCGCGGAACAACACTACAAGGTTCCCAACTCCCGGTCACTTCTTACTTTTCTTCGCTCGCGGCCATCTCGCGATGACGACGGTCGAAATTCCACCGCGCGGACGGAACTCGCCTTTCACCTCGGCCCACACCGGCTTGGCCCAGCGCACAACATCCTCCAGCACTTGATTCACGATGTTCTCCTGGAAGATGCCGAGGTTTCGATACGACTGGAGATATTCCTTTAACGATTTCAACTCCAGGCAGTGGCGATCGGGCACGTAGCGGATCACGATGTTGCCGAAGTCGGGCAAGCCAGTCTTCGGGCAGACGGAAGTGAATTCGGGATCGTCCACGACAATCTCGTATCCTGCTTGGCCAGACGCTGGAAACTGGTTTGGCCAGGTTTCAATTTCCGGGAAATCGTGATCCAGCCCGGCGCTGGCGTGCTCCGCAGTGTAGCGGGGAGATGTAGAACGGGGAGATGTGGAACGAGACGGCTTCGGCATCTGTCCATTGTACCGAGAGCCGCGAGCGAATAGTTCCCGCTGGACGGGCGAGACGCCCGTCGCTCCATCGCTGCCAAAATTCGGCGCTCTCGCTGACGCAAACGCCCGGCGCGACGCATCTAAACAGGTAAGACCTCAGCCTGCATTTGCCCGCGCCCCGCAGCGCGTGGGTGATACATTGAAGCTTGCGCTTTTCTCCGCATGCCATTGAATGGAAATAGTTCGGGACGCCGGCCGTGGCGCTGGTGGGAAACGGCGCTTGCGATCCTGGCAGCGGTGGTCGTGCTGGCTGCTTTCGTCTCCCACCGCAATGACCCGGTGCCGGTGCGAACCGCCGTCGTCGAGCAGAGCGCGATCCGCAGCCTGGTCTCCACCAACGGAAAGATTGAGCCCGTCAACAACTTCGAGGCCCACGCTCCGGTCTCGGCGAGTGTGCGGCGCGTTTTCGTCAAGGAAGGCGACTCCGTCAAGAAGGGGCAAATGCTTCTGGTTCTGGATGACGCCGACGCGCGTGCACAAGCCGCCCGTGCCGAGACACAATTGAGAGCGGCGCAGGCCGACCTAAGCGCCGCGGAACGAGGCGGAAACCAGGAAGAAGTGCTGGGCCTTCAGGCGCAACTCGTGAAAGCTGGCACCGACCGCGAGTCGGCCCAACGCAACTTGGACGCGCTGAAAAAACTTGAATCGCAAGGCGCGGCGTCGGCGGGAGAAGTGCGGGAAGCGGAAAACGCTCTTGCCCGCGCCGATGCCCAACTCACCTTTCTCCGGCAAAAACAGACGAAACGATATTCGAATGCGGAGCTGGCGCGCGTCGATGCGCAGCGAGCGGAAGCGCAGGCCGCCTACGATGCCGCCGAGGACGTGCTGGCGAAATCCAATGTCCGCGCTCCTGTTGATGGCATCGTGTACTCGCTGCCCGCCAGGCAAGGCGGCTTCGTCGCCGCCGGTGATCTTCTGCTGCAAGTGGCGGACCTGCGCAACGTGCTGCTCCGCGCTTTCGTCGATGAACCCGACGTGGGCCGGCTGGCTCCCGGAGATCCGATTGAGATTACCTGGGATGCCGTCCCTGGACGCGTGTGGCGGGCCACCGTGACGGCCGTCCCATCGACGGTGAAATTGCGCGGCTCGCGCAACGTCGGCGAGACGGCCAGCATCGTAGATAACAAGGATTTGAAACTCTTGCCCAATATAAACGTCGGAGTGACCATCGTCGCCGCCGAGCACGGTAACGTGCTGGTGGTGCCGCGGGAGGCGGTCCGAATGGACGACGCCAAGCCTTATGTGTTGCTGGTTGCCGGCCACGAACTCAAGCGCCGGGAGGTGGAGACTTCCCTTTCCAATCTCACGCAGGTTGAAATAACGCGCGGCCTCTCCGCCCGGGACGTGGTTGCGATCAATTCGACGAATGGCAAACCGATCGGCGACGGAACGCGGGTCAAGTTCTAGATGATCATGCGCGCTGGCGGAATTCTCCCTGTTTTAATAATGCTCATCGCCTCGTTGACCGCCAGCGCAGCCGACTCCGCCCAGGACATGCTGGCAGCCGGACGGATCGATGAAGCCATCGCCGAACTGAATGGCCGCCTCGCTTCGGCTCCGGCGGACGCGGAGTCGTCCAACCTGCTCTGCCGCGCTTACTTCGCGCTCGAAGATTGGGATCGCGCGGAATCCTCGTGCAGGAAAGCGGTGTCACTCGATCCGAACAACGGCCGTTTCCATCTTTGGCTGGGGCGCGCGTACGGCAAAAAGGCAGAAACCGAAAACTTCCTGGCCGCGGTTGTCCTGGCCGGGAAGGTCCGCGCAGAATTCGAGCGCGCGGTGCAACTCAGTCCGAAAGACGTGGATGCCCGGCTCGATCTGACGGAGTTTTATATTGAAGCGCCCGCCATCCTCGGCGGCGGCGAGCCGAAGGCGCGCGAGCAAGCGCATTCCATCGCCACGGTGGACCCTGCCCGCGAGCACTGGGTTTACGCGCGCATCGCCGAACAGAAAAAAGACGCCGCCACCGCCGAACGGGAGTATCGCCGGTACATCGACCTCAGCGGGGGTGACGCGGAAGCGTGGCTCAGCCTTGCTCTTTTTCTGCGCCGCCAGAATCGCCTCGACGAAATGGAGCAAGCCATCGTCAAGCTCAGCCAGGCGCCTATGCCCAGCCTCGATGTTCTGGTGGAAGCGTCCAGCACCCTATATAGCGCCGGCCGCAGCTTTCCTTTCGCCACGGAACTGCTGCTCCGCTATCTCGCCGCTGGTCCGGTAGAGGCGGCTCCGGCGTTCAAGGCCCACTATCTGCTGGGCACGCTGCTTGAAAAACAAGGAGACAAGGCAGGCGCGGCGCGCGAGTACCGTGCGTCCTTGTCATTGGCCCGGAACTTCGGAGTGGCCCAGCAAGCGCTCAACCGAGTTGCTCACTGAGGATGGCGAGATTCGACCCGCGCCTGGCGGTGTCTCAGATAACTTTTCCGAGTAATTCTCAAAGCTACTGCCCGGTTTCCGTCTGGCGCACTACAATTTGTGCGTCGCGGCTGAGCCGCGGCCCGATCCATATTTTCCGATCCATATTTTGCGATCTATGGGTGACGAGATGAAGGTGACGAGATGAAAATCCGATTGCCGCGGTGGTTGCGCTGCACAAATCTGCCCGCCTTATTTACGGCCGTACTGATGATGGCGACGCGCGGCCACGCTGAACCGCTGCCTCTCGAGCGCGCCATTCGGCTCGCGCTCGCGCACAGCACGAGTTCGGCGATTGCGAATGCCGACGTGCAGCGGACCTTCGCCTCCTACCGGCAACTCCGCAACAACTACTTGCCGCAGCTGGTCGTCGGTTCGGGCCTCGGCTGGTCTTATGGATTCCCCCTCACCATCGAAGGGGCTGCACCGGCGCTGGCGAATGGCGTGGCGCAGAGTACGGTCTTCAATCCTGCGCAGCGGCAGTTCGTGAATGCGGCGAGAACGGAGTGGCATGCTTCCGAGTTTCAGGACAAAGACCAGCGCAATGCCGTCATCCAGGACGTCGCCTTGACCTACGCCGAACTGGCGAAGTGGGAGGCGCGACTCCTGCGCTTGCAGCAGGACGAGGCCCAGGCGCAGCAAATGGAGCAAGCCGTGGCCGAGCGCTTGCAGGAAGGTGTGGACAGCGCCGTGGACTTGAACAAAGCAAAGCTAGTCGCAGCCCGAGTGCGTCTTCACCGGGCTGAGGCACGCGGCAATGCCGAAGTCCTGCGGCGCCATCTCTCAACCTTGACCGGTTTGCCGGCTTCCTCCATCGAACTCGAGCCCGAAACCATTCCAGCCCTGCCGCCCGTCGCTGCGGAAGAAGATTTGCCGGAGAAAGCGATCGCCTCCAGCCCCGCCATCAAGTTGGCCGAGCAACATTCCCTGGCGGAATCGATGCGGGCTTTGGGCGAGCATCGCGCTTTGTACCCGTCGCTCGATTTCTCCGCTCAGTATGCGCGGCTTTCCACCTTCAACAACTACAACCAGTACTACCGGAAGTTTCAGCCCGACAATGCCACGATCGGCTTTGCTCTAAGAATTCCGCTATTCAACGCCAGCCAGCGCGCCCGAGCCGAGGCGGCCGAGGCCGAAGCCCTCAAGGCGAAGAAGCAAGCCGAAGCCGCTCGCAATCAAGTCGCGGAGGAAACGCTGAAACTACAGCGCGCCGCCGAGCAACTCGAGGCCGCCCGCGAGGTGGCGCAGTTGGAATATCAACTGGCACAGTCGGGCCTGGAAGCGGCCCAGACCCGGATCGACGCAAAGACTGGCACCTTGCATGAATTGGCCGATGCACGGGTGCAGGCAGCCGAACGCTATCTGCTTTTCCAGGATGCCGATTTTGAGTACCAGCGGGTTCGCATGAGCCTGTTGCGAGCTACCGGCGATTTGGAGAAATGGGCGCTGCCAAATCCGGCTGCTAAGTGACGCACATATCAGCTGTACGAGCTAAGACTTGAGCTTTCAACACGTGCTGTCGGACGGGTCGCACCGTCGCAGGCTCTTGGCAGGCGTTATGAGTGTAATCCCTGTTTACGTCACTTGACTTGCAGCGCAATAATACAAGCCGGGAGCGATCAATATGATGATGCTTGCGACGGACTTTCTTCAACGCTTGCTGTCGGTTGCTCTTTGTCTTCTTGTGATGTCCCTCTACGGGAATTCAGAGGCATTCAAGAATTGCCGGGCGGTAGATGTTGACACCAATTTTCGACTAACCGATGGACCCGACGAAGAATTCACCATTGTTTTTGATATGCGAAATATAGCTGGTCACGCTTGCGTTCTGGATCGGGGCAGTTACGGAGCCAACGGTTCCCCAACGAACCCTGACAGAACTGATCCGTGGGGAAAGGTTTTCGTCCCGACTCCGGATTCGAAGAACCGCGTGTGGGGAACGGGAAAAATCGCGGAACAAGCGGTGCCAATTCTTGAGCGAGACAAGTCTGCTTATCTTACTATTCGTTGGAGAACCAAGCCAACCCAACAGAATGACCCTTGCATTCAGCCCATTGCGGTCAACTGGCCGGTACTAATCGTCGCTCCGTCCTTGTTCAAGCCGCTTTGCTCGGAGATTGAAGTCAGCTCTTTTGGCCTCGATGCGGTCCCAACCCCGGACGAGCTGAAAAGCGAAACTGGACAAGACTCCGGGTCCCAGATCCTCGTTTTGGCTTCAGAGCGAAGTGTGTACCATGAAGGAGAGGAACTCCGTTTACACGTTTCCCTCCCGACGTTCGATGCTGCGAATTCCGTCAGCAAAGACACTCGCCCGACCGTCTATTTACGACAGAGGTCGTCCGACGGTATGACAGAGTTTCGGGTGGCTGCTCCGCTGCCGCACAGAGGTTGCCAGCCGGGCGGCTCCCACGCCATCATAACGGCCCCCCTGTTTGAGGAGATCGACTGGAAAAAAGGGTTTGATTTGGATCCTGATTTCTGCGGCTCAGTTATCAGACCGGAGCGCAGCGGAGACTATACTTTCCAAGTCTTCAAAGTCATCGCGCCTTCGGGCAGTGCCATCCGATTTGTCTATTCCAACGTCCTTCACATTCAATTCGAGGATGCTGCACCCATCCATCGCCGCTCGGGGATCCGGGAGTGAATGATTATTTCGGGTGCGGGCGGTGCGATAGTTGGCGAAACATCGCGATAACGCTCAAATCCCCCAACTCCATCGTCACTTGGCGCGTCGGCGAAAACGGGGATGCGGAGGGGTGGGGCAGAATATTGCCTCTATCCGACGGATGGGGCCTTGCTAACGCTGTCCGCAAGGTCGAGTTCAAACTATTACGAATCAGCTCCTCCAGCCGGGACCCGATTCTCGCGCCTTAATGCGCAGAAGCGACGTTCGGCGAAGGCTCTTTGCGGTTTGAGCCCCGCTAAGGCACACTTGGACAAAGCTTTCCACGTTTTCGACACGGTTCGGGACGTACCTGCATGGTAGCGTCGAAGGGGTTTTGTGTGCCCCGAGAATGCTAAAATAGAGGCTCCCAATATGCCATTAAAAGCGCTGTTTTTGAATCCGCCTTCGTTTGAGAATTTCGATGGGGGCGCAAGCTCGCGCTGGCCTGCTACGCGTGAGATCGAGTCATACTGGTATCCGGTGTGGCTCGCCTATCCGACCGGAATGCTCGAAGGCGCGCGCTTGCTCGACGCCCCGCCTCACCACATCACGGCGGAAGAGACGATCCGCACCTGCCAGGACTACGAACTGCTGGTGCTGTTCACGAGCACTCCGGGCTTTGCGGGCGACGTCCGCGTCGCTGAGGCCATCAAAGACAGCAACCCTCACATCAAGATCGCCTTTGTCGGACCTCACGTCAGCGTGCAGCCCGAAAAGTCTTTGATGGACTCCAAGGTCATTGACGTCGTCTGCCGCAAGGAATTCGACTACTCCATCGTCGAATACGCGCAGGGCAAGCCCATCGAAGACATTCTCGGCATTTCCTACCGCAAGAATGGGCACGTGGTGCATAATCCCGACCGGCCGACGATCCAGGATCTGGACTCCTTGCCGCATGTGACCGACGTTTACCGGCGCGACTTGGATGTCCGCCGCTACAATGTGCCGTTCCTGCTCAACCCCTTTGTGGCGTTGTACACGTCGCGCGGATGCCCGGCGCAGTGCACCTTCTGCCTCTGGCCCCAAACCCTCAGCGGACACCCGTGGCGCAAACGCTCGACCGACGACGTAGCGCGTGAGATGGCCAAGGCAAAAGACTACTGGCCGTACGTGAAGGAATTTTTCTTCGACGACGACACCTTCAACCTGCAAAAGGCCCGCACCGTCGAATTGTGCGCCAAGCTGAAACCGCTGGGCCTGACCTGGTCGTGCACCTCGCGAGTCACCACCGACTTCGAAACGCTCAAGGCCATGAAAGAGGCGGGATGCCGGCTCCTGATCGTGGGCTACGAATCCGGCGATCAACAGATTCTTAAGAACGTCAAGAAAGGCGCGACCGTCGAGCGCGCCCGCCAGTTCACCAGGGATTGCCACAAGCTGGGACTGGTGGTCCACGGAGATTTCATCCTCGGCCTGCCCGGAGAAACTCGCGAGACCATCAAGAACACGATCAAATTCGCCAAGGAACTCGACGTGGAAACGATCCAGGTTTCGGTGGCGCACGCGTACCCCGGCACCGAAATGCACGAATTCGCCATGAAGAACGGCTTCATCACCAGCGAATCGAAAATGGTGGACGACGGCGGCCACCAGATGGTGCAGATCGAGTATCCCGGCCTGCCCGCCGCCGAACTTATGGAAGCCGTCCATCACTTTTACGATGCCTATTATTTCCGTCCCAAGGCCGCGTACCGCATCTTGAGGAGAGCCATGTTCGACAACTCCGAACGCAAGCGCCTGTACAAGGAAGCGCGGGCCTTCCTGAAACTGCGCGCGCAGCGCCATAAGTGGGTCAAGAATAACCGCAAGGAAGAGACGCCTGCCCCGGCGCCGGCCAAGGCCTAGGCCGGAGTTGGATCGGAAGTGACATTTCGAAAATACCTCGTCCTGGCGGGAATCACCTTATTCAGCACGGCGGGTGACTCCCTGCTGGCTCGCGGCATGAAAGAGCTCGGCAATGTTTCGCTGCACAACTTTTCCGGCCTGCTGCTGGCCGTCCTCAATCCCTGGGTAGCTGCGGGAATCCTGTCACTGCTGGCGTTCTTCACCTGTTACATGTCCGCGCTTTCTTGGGCTGACCTCACCTATGTTCTTCCTGCCACATCGCTCGGATACGTGTTCGTCGCTTTGATGGGTCACTTCGGTTTTCATGAAGTAATCTCGCCGATGCGCTGGCTGGGCATTGCCCTGATCGCCGCCGGCGTGGGCTCTGTGGCCGCCGGCCCGTCGGTTACGCCCCGCCCCCAACGCCGGGACGCCGGCCGCGACACGTTTTCACAAGAGGTGAAGTCATGAATGAACTCTACGCCTGGGCCGCGATTGGGCTCATCATTCTCGCCTCGACCACCGGAGACGTGCTGCTTTCCTACTCCATGAAGCGAGTGGGCGACGTCGGTGAACTCTGGAAGCGGCGCGGGGTACTGGCGGTGGTTGGGCGCATGTTTCGAACGCCTACGTTTGCTCTCGGCTTGATGGCGATGGCGGTCGCGTTCTACAGCCTGCTCTTTGGCCTTTCATGGGGAAACCTCAGTTTGGTTGTGCCCGCCTCGGCCTCGCTCACCTTTGTGGCCAACGCGGTAGCGGCGCGCATCTTCCTGCACGAACGAGTGGGACGCCGGCGTTGGATTGCAGCATTGCTGGTAGCGTGTGGCGTGGTGCTGATGGCGGTCTGAATTTTCCGTAGAGACGCGGCTTGCCGCGTCTCCCGCCGTGTATGCGGGAGACGGAGCAAGCTCCGTCTCTACATGAGGTTCTGCCTAACCGAACAGATCGACGGAAACCAACCGGCGCTCTTCCACGCTCGCTCGTTCAAAATTCCCGTTGGAACCTGTTCTTCGTCCATTCGCCGGTGAAACGATTTTGGGCCATCTCGTATCCAGCATCTTCGAGTCGGTCCATCGTGGCCTGCCACCTCGCCATCTCTGCGATCAGGTCCGCGAGTGCCTCTTTTGCAATGGCGCTCAAGCGAAGGAACTCGACGCAACCCTCGGACTCACTCCGAGTCGCCTTCACATCACCCAACACCCGGAACGAAGCGCCCTTAACTTGCACCTGGAGCTCGATTCGCTCACCGCAACTGAGCCTCAGGGGAGAATAGACGCAGCATCCGCCCAGACTCAAATCAAGTATCTTCGCTGGAACAGCGCTGCATTCCGATGCTAGACGAATGACTTTCGCGTCACAACTGCACATAAATCGTCGCGTGGTGCGACGATTTTTCTCTGCCTCGATGTGCTTAGGCATACTCTATAAATCGTGCGTCGGTCGCGAATACTTGAGAAGAGTGTCAAGGTAACCCGAGAATGGAAACTTAGGTAATTGAAGTCGAGCAGGATTCTCATCCGAACAATTTCATAAAGCCGCTCGGGGCCAGATCGGGGACGAGAAAGCTGGCGCGTTTGCCGCTGGCGAATCGCAACACAGCTTCCGCCGCAAGATAGCCGCTGCGAACCGCGCCCTCCATGGTGGCGGGCCAGCCGGTCGCGGTCCAATCGCCGGCCAGAAAGACTCGTGGCCATGCCGTCTCGGGCTTGGGCCGGTACGGGTCGATTCCCGGGCGCGGCGAAAACGTCGCATGCACCTCCTTGATCACGGTTGACTTCAGCAGTATCGCGTCGGGCGCACCGGGGAAGAACTCTTGAGCTTCTTTCATCGCCATCTCAACGATTTCCGCCTTCGACTTATCCACCAGGTTTCGGGAGCAGCTCACAACCAGCTCAATGTAGCTGCCGCTGCCGCCGGCGTTATCCCTGGCTTCGTGGTTACGAGCCTCATGGGCGCGAGATTCGTTCCTCCGAGCCTCAAGGATCCGCGATTTATGAAACATCCACTGGATCGTGCGGTCGAGCAGCACAGCGTGATCGAGGCCGCTGATCTGGCGATCGAACCAGAGATGGATGCCGGTGATCGGTGACGTCGAGAACTGGCCAAGCGCCGCGGCCAAAGGCGCAGCCGACGCGGTGTCCGGCAATATGCGCCCCAGTGCATCAAAAGGAACGGTCAAGATCAGGTAATCGAATTTCTGTTCCTGTCCATTGGTCGTCACGTTGACAGCAAACGGCACGGTCCGAAACGATTCCACGCTGGCGCGAAACTGGATCTCTCCACCACGAGCGCGAATGTAGTCTCCGGCGGTGCCATATAAGTCGGTCAGCGGCACGGTTGGAATTCCCATGCGCCCGCCAGCGGCCGATTTAAGAAACGACTCGCGCACCACCTGGGCCGCGTAGGGGACGGAAATCCGATCAAGATCTTCGTTCAAGGCGCTGACCAGGATTGTCTTCCAGAAACGCTCGATGGCTTGCCCGGTTTGTCCGTGGCGTTGGAGCCAGTCGAGGAACGACGCGCCACGATCCTCCGGAACCGAAGGAGCGAGCACCGCCATGGCGCGGCTGATGGCCAGCTTGTCGCGAAGACTCAAACAGTCGGCCCGAAGAAATGCCCAGGCGGTATGCAGCGGAGCCGGGAGGGCTGACGGCGCAATCACCGATGCGCGTCCTCCGGGCTCGAGGAACGTCAGCTTCTCATACCAGCGAATCTTGTCCTGAACTCCGGCGCGCCGATAAAAGTCGAGCAAGTTAGTGCAGCAGCCGAGCAACACATGCTGGCAATTGTCGACAATTTCGCCGGTACCCGGATGCTGATAGGAAGAGGCGCGCCCGCCGAGATAAGGGCGGCGCTCAAATAGCGACACGCGAAAACCGGCTTCCGCCAAGGCGCATCCAGCGGCCAGGCCGGCCAATCCGCCTCCGGCGATAGCGACTGTAGGAGGATGCGTCGTATCCGGATGGGTCGAATTGGGATCGATCGTATCAGGATGCATCGAGGGCGGCATCACAGCAGACGCTTCAAAATTCCTTTTCCCATGACAGTGAGTTTTTCGGGAACCGACAGTCGGACGCGCTCACTGAAGACGTCGTACTGGTTCGCAGCAATCTTTTCGAGCAGGCGGCGGTAGATGGTTATGAGGACCCACAAGGCGGGCTGGCTGTCTTCATTCACCAGCGGGATCAGCTCTTCTCCGTCGCGGTAGCACTCGCGAGCGCGGTCGGCTTCCATCGCCAGCAACGGACGGATGCGCGCAACATCAACTTGCGGCGCGGCCAGATCGGCGGCAGAAAGTCCACACTGCGCCAAGTCCTCTTGCGGAAAATAAACCCGGCCCATGGCGACGTCTTCTTTGACATCGCGAATGATGTTCGTAAGCTGAAAGGCCAGACCGCAGCGTTCGGCCAGCGGCTCAGCGGCGGGACCGCGATATCCGAAAATCTTGATGCACACCAGGCCAACGACCGATGCCACGCCGTAGCAATACTGGCGCAGATCTTCAAACGTCTGGTAACGCGCGACCGGCGGCGCACCGGCCGAGGGCTCTGGCGGGCTGTAATCGAGATCGGCTGCGGTGCCGAAGGCAAGCTGATCCAGAAGCCCAATCGGAATCTGGTACCTGCGCTGCGCATCGGTCAGGGCCAGCAGCACCGGATCGTCCGTTGGCTGTGCAGCGAACGCGCGGTGGACTTTGTCCAACCATTCCGCCAGCTTGTTATAGCGATCGCCGGGGCTTAGCGTGATGTCGTCGGCGATGTCGTCGCAGCGCCGCATGAAGGCATAGACCGCGCTCAGCGCATTGCGTTTCCGCAGTGGAAGCACTACAAACCCGTAGTAGAAATTTTTTGCGGCGGAGCGGGCGATACTCCGGCAGACGGAGTACGCCATATGGAGTTGTGAAGCGGTGGGCGCAAACTGCGCGGGCGCATTTTCCACGGCGGTGCTCATCGCAGTTTCCCCAGCGCGGCACGAGCGACCAGGGCCAGCTTCCGCGTTTTGGAAATTGCGGGACGCCTGCCCAGCACAGCATAATGTTGGCGCTCGATTGCGTTCAGAATTTCCTGCCCACCGCGGCTGAACAGTTCAATGTCGATGGCCAGCGCGCGGTCGACCTTCGCGATCAGCGGCAGGCCTTGCTTGAACCACTCCCGCGCGCGTTCCACTTCAAACTTGATCATCTCGCGGAACGCGGAAGTGTTTTCGCCGTCGCGGATTTCTTCTTCGCTCACACCGAAGCGGCGCAGGTCTTCGAGTGGAAGATAAATTCGTCCTTTGGCAAAGTCCGCGCTCACGTCCTGCCAGAAGTTCGCAAGTTGTAACGCGGTGCAGGTGTTGTCGGAAAGCATCTGGCGCTCGGAATCGCGGTACCCGCAAAGGTAGAGCACCAGGTGGCCCACTGGATTCGCCGAATACCGGCAATAGCCCAGCAGATCGCTGAACGTTTCGTAGCGGCGGACGCTTTGGTCCTGCCGGAATGCGGTCAGCAAGTCCGCGAATTCATGTTTCGGAATTTCGAACTTGCGCACGGTCTCGGAGAGCGCGACAAATACGGGATGCCTGGGGTGCCGGCTATGATCACCGTCGTAGCAGGCGTTCAGCTCGTTCTCCCACTGATCGAGCAACTGCAAAGATGCGCCGCTGTCCCCCACCTCATCGCCCAAATCGTCCGAGATGCGGCAATACGCATAGACGTTGAAGAAGTGCTGGCGCAGTTGCCCGGGAAGAAACCAGGACGCGACCGAAAAATTCTCGTAATGCGAGCGCGCCAGGCGGCGGCAATATTCGCGCGCGTCGGCCTCCGAAGGCGCGTGATCGGGAATGGCGTACGCCGACGGCAGCGCACTCCAGGCGGAGGCGAGCGGCGCAGTCGGGGGATGGCTGGCAGCGGTTGTCATGCTCGGAGTCCAGCAAAAACTCCTAGCCACAGAGGATACAGGGTTACACCTTCACAAGATAGACAATGAACGGCGCAGTTCCCGCGCTAGTGGCCCGGGATGATCGCAGTCTTGATATCCCCGTTGCGGTTCACCATGTGGCGTAGCACATCGTGCAAACGCGAAAGCGGCGCTTCGCCGGTAATGTAGTCGCTGCTACACACTTTCTTCTCGGCAATCAAACTGAAGGCCCGGCGCACCGTCTCCGGAGTGTGATGGAAAGTCGCCTTCAAAGTGATTTCCGAGTAGTGCAGGCGGTTGGTGTCCAACTGCACCTTGGTTCCCGCGGCGCACCCGCCGAAGAAATTCACCGTGCCGCCCTTGCGAGCCATCTGCACGGCCCACTCCCAGGCTTCCGGACGGCCCACGGCTTCGATCGCCACATCCGCGCCCCGCCGATCCGGAGTCAACCCGCGCACCGCCTCCACCGGATCGTTCACCTTGCTAATCTGAATGACCTCGTGAGCGCCCTTCTTGCGCGCCAGTGAGACCTGCGAATCGCGCTTGACGACCGCGATCACATTGCAGCCGATGGCTTTGGCCACCTGCACAAACATCAGGCCGATCGGTCCTCCGCCAATGATCGCCACGGTGTCGCCGATCTCGACTCCAGTTTCATGCAGGCCCCGGAGAACACAGGCGAGCGGCTCGGTCATCGCGGCATCCTCGAAGCTCACGTTCGAGGGCACGACAAGCATATTGGTTTCCACAATGCGCCGCGGAATCCGTATGTACTCGGCATAGGCGCCATTGTTGAACAGCAGATCTTCGCAGAGGTTCAACTGGTGCTTGGAGCAATAGAAGCACATGCCGCAGGGCGCCGAGTTGAGCGCGACCACGCGCATGCCCTTCCTGAAGCCGCGCACGCCCTCTCCGACTTCCTCGATCGTGCCCGCCAGTTCATGCCCGAACAACGCCGGCGGCACAATCATGCGGGCATGATAGCCCCGCTGATACACTTTCAAATCCGTGCCGCAGGTGAGCGCCACGTGGACCTTGACCAGAACTTCGCCCTCACCCACACGCGGGATCGGTACCCTTTCAATCTTGATATCTTCTTTGCCGTAGAGGACGGCGGCCGTCATCTTGCCATTCACAGTTGATGTCCTTCCCACACGCTCGACCCCATCACGCAAGAACCGGGCGTGCTGGGGGCCCCGGCGCTCCCCGGCTGGATGACAATCTTCATCGAGTCCGGTTGAGGATGGGCAGCCAGCTTCAGCGCTTCCACCGCGCTTTCGAGCGGGAAACGGTGGCTGATAAGCCGCTCCAGATCCATTTCACGGTTCATGACAAAGCGCACTGACTCCTCCTGCAACTCAACCGACGCACTATACGATCCCAGCAAAGCCTTTTCGTCCACGCACACTGCCGCCGGGTCAATCATGGCCTCGCCCCGTGCGGTCTGCGCAAACAGCAACACACGGCCTCCCGGACGCGTCGCATCCATGGCAGGCCGGATCAGGCCGTTCTCGCCGACTGCCAGAATTACGGCGTCAGCCCCGCGCCCTTCCGTCATTCCGCGCACCGTTTGTACGGTGTTAGCCTGGGAAGCGTCAATTGTCAGATGGAGGCCGAAGCCTTCTGCTATTGTAAGCCTCGCCGGATGTAAATCGGAAGTGATCACCCGAGTCCCCGCCCGCTTCGCCAGATTCGCCAGGATTAGACCGATTGGACCCTGCCCAATCACCAGCACCGTCTCTCCCGCTTCCAGACGAAGGGTCTCAATTCCTTTGATGCAGGTATTCACCGGCTCGGCAAAGCAGGCCTGCTCAAAGCTGGTGCCGTCCGGGATGCGCACCGTTCCCTTCTCGACAATCCAGTCCATCACCCGGACGTATTCCGCAAATCCTCCGCCCGAAGGCTCGAACCCAGCCGTGCAGCCAACTTTCTTGTAGGTGCCGCACTGCGCGAAGGTTTTATGGCGGCAGTAATAACACTCTCCGCAGGGGATGTGATGAAACACAACAACGCGTTCGCCGACGGTGAACTTGCGAACACCGTCCCCCACTTTCGCGACGACACCCGCGGTTTCGTGGCCAAAAATACGCGGCGCGGAGTGCGAGCCAGTCGCGATCTTCTTAAGATCGGTTCCGCAGATCCCGCAGGTGTGGACGCGAACCAGAATCTCTCCGAGTCCAATTTCCGGCACCGGCACTTCTTCCAGGCGCACATCGTTCACGCCACGATACACCGCGGCCCGCATCGTGGAAGGAATCTCGTGCCTTTCGTTTTCAACGGCTAATGTCGATGTATGAGCAATTGCCATAGCAGACTTTGTTATCTTCCCTATCTCTTATTCCTTGCCGTCAGCTTGAGTATGAGACTGTGTGCCGGCGTGAGTATGTGCGCTAGCGAACTCTGGGCCAACCTCAGTTCGATTCAATTCGGCCGACGACGACTCATCGGACAATGCTTGACGATCACGAGCTTCGCGACCGAGGTAGCTCACAATCGCGCCGCAAAGAGCGTGGCTTGCCTTGGAACTGTTCCGCGCCAGCGCAATGGTAGTCCACCACAGCCACGGGCGCAGCGCCACATGGCACGCAAACCTGAGGGAGCGAAACGTACCCTCGTCCGCGACAAAGCGATCCAGCGCGGGCAAACTGAAATCGGCGGCGTCGGAGATGGCTTTCAAAGCTGCGAACTCGACTCCCCGCGCCTGCGCTCCTTGCGCCACGGCTGCGGCTTCCATGTCCACCGCGGTCGCGCCATAAGCTTTGCCGAATTGAATTTTCTGCTCCTTGCCGGCCACAGTCGCGGAACTCACTAAAATTCCCTCACCCGAGCCGGTTTCCATGCGGACGCCGTCGGCGGCATTGATCACCGTGCGCGGCTCCAGAACCTGCCCGACCTCGAGCGAACCATCGAGCGCTCCGGCAAACCCGGCTGAAATTACCCGCGCGGGATTAACTTCCCGGATTACCGCCTCGGTAGCGCGGCGCGCGGCCTCGGCTCCAATTCCGCCGCATACCAACGCCGCTTCGCCATTTTCAAAAAGACGATGTCGTCTTCCGCCCTGTTCGATCACCCTGACCTTCCAGCTTCGGATCAGCGGCCTCACCTCTCGCTCCATCGCAGCGATGATGGCAATCCTAGACATAACCGTTCGCGCGGAACCACTCCACCGACCGCCGCAGCGCTCCATCGACCGGGACCGTCCGCCAGCCCAGTTCCCGTTCCGCTTTCGCTGAACTTACAAACATCATCTTGCGCGCCAGGCGTACGGCGTCAATCGTCGCGCGCGGCTCACGGCCCAAAAGCCGGCCCGTCACCATCTCGTCCACAACTCCAGCCGCCAGCGCAACAATGTACGGCACCTTCACGCTCGGCGACGGCAATCCCGTAATCGCGGCCAGCCGGTCCAGAATCTGCTTCAGCGTCAGATTCTCTCCGCCCAGAATGTAGCGCTCGCCCGATCTTCCCTTCTCCAGCGCCTGAATATGACCGCGGGCGCACTCGGTTGCATCCACCAGGTTCAAGCCCGTTTCCACGTACGCCGGGAATTTTCGCTTCAAGAAATCCACGACAATTCGCCCGGTCGGAGTCGGTTTGATATCGCGCTCGCCGATCGGAGTCGTGGGATTCACGATCACCACATCGACTCCAGATCTCGCCGCATCGAATGCCACCTGCTCCGCCATGAACTTCGAACGTTTATAGTGCCCAATCATGTCCCCGAGCGACACCGGACTCTCTTCGTCCGCCAAATGCTCTGCCACATGCCCGTTCTTCGAAGTGGAGCCCGAAGTGAAACCCATGGTCGCGACACTCGACGTGTACACTACCCGCCGCACGCCTTGTTTACGCGCCGCTTCGAGCAAGAAACGCGTGCCCTCGACGTTCGAGCGATACATCTCGTTGGAATCTCGCCCGCGCACCCACAGCCGGTAGTCCGCCGCCACGTGAAATACTACGTCGCACCCGGAAAGCGCCTTAGCAATCGAAGCCGAGTCGCGCAAATCCCCCACGACCCGGTCGGCATTCAGGTCGTTAATGTTGCGCAGGTCGCTGGTAGGCCGCACCAGCAACCGCAACCCGGCGCCCTGTTCCGCAAGGACGCGCGCAACATGACTGCCCAGAAATCCCGTGGCGCCAGTAACAAAAGCGAGCATTTAGCAGTTAGCACTTAGCACTTAGCCTCTGAGACGCCGACGTCGGAATCCGCTGGAGTCTTTCTGGATATTCCAGGTCGGCCCAATGCTAGATGCTAAATACTAATTGCTAATTGCTAAGTGCTAACTGCTAACAGCTAACTGCTGCTTTTCTCCGCCATCACCTTGGAATAGGTCGTGAGCGCGATCAGCGGGAAATACTCGCGATACAGGTGATACATCAGATAGAACACGCGAGGAAAGCCAGTCCCGGTGAAGAAAGGCTCGTCCCAGGAACCGTCTTTCTTTTGCGTGCGCAGAAGATACGCCATGCCGCGCGCCACGCATTCGCTGCGCGTGTCGCCGACGGCCAGCAGTCCCATGATTGCCCAAGCCGTCTGCGAAGCCGTGCTCTCGCCCTGCCCTCGAAGGTTGGGATCGTCATAGGACCCCACCGTTTCGCCCCAGCCGCCATCGGCGTTCTGCACCGATCGCAGCCACTCCGCCGCCTGCTGGATCATTGGCTCGTTGCGGTCCACGGCCATCGCTTCCAGGCCGCGCAACACCTGCATCGTGCCGTAAATGTAGTTCACGCCCCAGCGTCCAAACCAGCTTCCATCCGGCTCCTGCTGTTTGCGAATAAACTTGATCGCCCGCTTCACCGCCGGATGATTCTGGTCGTATCCATAAGTCGCAAGACACTCGAGAATCCGCCCCGTGATATCGACAGTCGCCGGATCGAGCATGGCGTTGTGATCGGCAAAGGGCACGTACTGGAACACCATGCGGTCGTTATCTTTGTCGAACGACGCCCAGCCTCCATCCTTGCACTGCATCGACAAGATCCAATCGATCGCCCGCTGCACCGACTCGCTCTGATAGCGCCCGTTCGGATGCTCGACCCGGCTCAGCGCCAGGCAGACCATCGCACTGTCGTCCACGTCGGGATAGAACTCGTTGTTGAACTCGAAGTACCAGCCGCCCGGCTCGCCTTTCGGATTCTTGATCTTCCAGTCTCCGGGCTTGCGCACCTGCTTCTGCAGGATCCACTCGGCGCACTTCACCAGCCGCGGATCGGTCGCCGGAACCCCAGCCTCGCCCAAGGCAAACAGCGCGTATGCCGTATCCCACACCGGAGACATGCAGGGCTGCATGCGGAAAGTGTCGCCCTCCTCGATCCCCAGCTTCTCGAACTCATCCATCGCGCGGATGAACTGCGGATCGTCCACCGAATACCCCAGGCAGCGCAGCGCGATGATGGAGTTCATCATCGAGGGATAGATCGCTCCCAGTCCGTCGCTCATCTCGAAGCGCGCCAGCATCCACTTCTCAGCCTGCCGCAGAGCAATCGAACGCAGCGGACGGATGTGCACGCGCTCCGCCCAGTGGGCAATTCGATCCGCCACCAAAAAGAAATTCCGCCACGAAATCCGCTTCTTCGCCCAGCGCAGATGCATCCGCGACTTGTCGCGCCCGCCGACAAAGAGCTCTTCCACGCCCATTTCGTCGGGAATTTTCTTGAACGGCTTCTTCGCGTAGCAGATCGAAAGCGGCACCAGGATGGCCCGCGACCACGAAGAAATTTCGTAGATATTGAACCAGAACCAGTTGGGGAACAGCACGATCTCCGGCGGAACCGCGGGCACCGCATCGTAATCGTATTGCCCAAAGAAACAGAGATAGATCTTGGTGAATGTATTGACTTCGGTCACGCCGCCCATTTTGAGAATCTTCTTGCGGGCGCGCGCCAACGCGGGATGATCCGCCGTGAATCCCGCCAGCTTCAGCCCAAAGTAAGCCTTCACCGAAGCGCTGACGTTGGAAGGGCCGCCGGCGTAGTTGCTCCAGCCGCCGTCTTCATTCTGGTGGTTCAGGATGTAGCGCGCGGCCTTGTCAAAGCGCTCCTGGCTGCCGGTGCCGAGCAGCGTATGCAGCAGGATGTAATCCGATTCGAGGGTGGTATCGGCTTCCAGTTCTCCGCACCAGTAACCCTCTTCGTGCTGCTCGGAAAAAAGATAGTTGCGAGCCGCATCGACGGCTACCGCGACCCGGCTTCCCAGGTCGTCAATCTTTCCAAATCGCATCTGCGGCGCGGCCGAACTAAAAGGGGAGGATTCTTCCATTTAGGACTCCACGGCAACGATGGCCGGCGCCGCGGCTATCGTGGCCACGATCTCCGGCGGCAATCCAAAGCGCACGTTTTCCGGCATGATTTCCAGTTCCTGCACGTTGCCAAAGCCCTTTCCCGCCAGGTACTCGACCACTTCCTGCACCAGATGTTCGGGAGCCGACGCTCCCGCAGTCAGGGCCACCGTCTTCACGTCATTCAGCCACTGCGGCCGAATATTGCGGCAATCGTCAATTAGATGCGCCTCGGTGCCCAAACTGCGAGCCACCTCCACCAACCGCTTGGAATTTGAACTATTGTCGGAGCCCACCACCAGCAGCAAGTCGGCGTCTGAGGCCACGTGTTTCACGGCAACCTGCCTGTTTTCCGTGGCATAGCAGATGTCTTGCGCCGCCGGACCCTTGATGTTCGGAAACCGCTTCCGCAGCGCGCCGATGATGTCTCGCGTCTCATCCAGGCTGAGCGTCGTCTGCGTCAAATACGCCACGCGGTTGGGGTCGGGCAAGGTCACCGACCCGACTTCCGCCGGCGATCCTACTACATGAGTCACCGTGGGCGCCTCGCCCAGCGTGCCAATCACTTCGTCATGATCGCGGTGCCCGATCAGAATCAGCGAATAGCCTTCCCTCGCGAACTTCACCGCCTCCACATGCACCTTGGTAACCAGCGGACAAGTCGCATCGATCACGCGCAGATTTCGCAGCTTACTCGCCTCGCGCACCTCCGGAGAAACGCCGTGGGCGCTGTAGATGACGCGTTCGCCCTCGGGCACCTCGTCCACGCTATCGACAAAGATTGCGCCCTTCTGTTGCAACTCCTCCACCACCGAGCGGTTGTGGACGATCTCCTTGCGCACATAAATCGGCCGCCCAAAGGCCTCCAGCGCAATCCCGACAATGTCGATCGCGCGCACCACCCCAGCGCAGAATCCGCGCGGCTTCAATAGTAATAAGCTCTTGCTTTCAGACAAGATACATCCCCTCACCCTTTAGGGTACACGTTTCTATTGGATAAGATTCTGTAAGAGTATCGAAAGATGCACCCTCAGGTCAATGTAAGCCTTTGATGCTGAGAGGATTAGCAGCGGGGAAAACGGGCGGGTGAACTGCGCAAGCAGCCACGAGCCAGGCAAAGACTCTGATTCGAGCGGCTTCGGGAAGGGCACGAGTTCAGAGGATGCGGAAAAATGCCCTGTAGAGACGGGGCTTGCCCCGTCTAGGATCGCCTCAGAACTAATGTTCGAGCACAAACGGGAAGGGCACGAGTTTACTCGTGCCGCTAGCCGTTGAAAATGTGTCTGCGCTTTCAGCGCCTGAGGTGAGCTCGTTGCGCCCTCGACGACTTTTCCCCCAGCCTTTTAGGGCTTGGCCACCGAGTTGCTCGAATCCCAGATCCTTACAGCTCGCGATCAGTCAACGGAGCAAAAGCGTCTGGCGTGCAGAAAAGCTTGCCTTTCAAAGCTCCCGGTTTACGGTTCCCCTGCCCGTCCCGAAGCGCGACCAACCGCACCACCGGCTTCTTCCCCCGAGCGATGACGATCTCCTCGCCCCAGCAAGCCCTCTGAATCAATCGCGAAAGGTCTGCCTTGGCTTTGTGGATGGTTACAGTTTTCACAGACGCTGCGGGGATTCGCAGCGGCCGGGGAACAGCACTACAGCGTGTCTCAAAAATAGGTTTGGGCAGGGCACGGCTTCACAGCTTGCGGAAAAACCCGATGTTGCTCGTGATTTTGGGTGGCGCAGCGCTTCAGCGCTGCGGTAAGCATTCTGTTTTGAGTCCGGCTTTAGCCGCTGAGGTCGCACTTTCTGCGCGGGGACGAGTTTTTCCGCAGCCTGCTCAGCCGTGCCGCCATAGGCCAACAAAAAATGCCAGCCTTTAGCCCCTAAGGGAAGCGCTGTCCGACCTGGAAGGCATTTTTGAAACACGCTCTACGCAAATGGGAGTCACGCCTTGCGCCATTCTTCCAGCTTCTTCCTGACCTTGGGGGCGGACGGATCTTCAATCTCCTCTTTTATCTTCAGCGAGGCTTCCGCCAGCTTGATGGCTCCCTTGCGATCACCGAGTTTGTCGAGCGCCAAGCCCATGTTCCAAAGAGCGTTGCATTCTCCCTGCCGATCACCGATCTCGCGCACGATCTGCAGATTCTGCTCGTAGTACCCGATGGCGCGGCGGTATTCGCCCAAGTTCTTGAATGCAACGCCGAGGTTGCCCAGCGCGTTGCCCTCGCCAAGCCGATCGCCCATCTCGCGCGCAATCGAAAGATGCTGCTCGTAGTACTCAATGGCGCGGCGGTACTCGCCCAACGACTGGTAGGCAATGCCGAGGTTGCCCAGCGCGTTGCCTTTGCCCCGCCGATCCCCGATCCCGCGCGCAATCTGCAGATGCTGCTCGTGATACTCGATGGCGCGGCGGTATTCGCCCAACAACTGGTAAGCAACGCCGAGGTTGCCCAACGTGCTGCCTTCGCCTTGTCGATCACCGAGCTCGCGCGCAATCTGCAGATGTCGCTCGTAGTACTCGACGGCGCGGCGGTACTCGCCCAAGTTCTTGTAAGCAACGCCGAGGTTGCCCAGGTGCATGCCCTCCGCAGGCCGATTTCCCAATCGTCGCGCAGCAGCTAGCCCGGCCTCCAGCCAACCGATCCACTCGCGCGGATGCTGGCGCAGGCCAAGGCAATATACCCCCGCATCTGGATAATCGCTGCATACTCCTGCCGCTGCGTTGTCATCCGCCGAATTCTCCTTCGCCCAAGCCTGTCCCGCCTCGATGTTCGCGCGCTCTAGATCAAACAGAGCAAGCCCGGACATCAACGAGTCGCCACCCTTCTGGTAGAGGTCATCGGCGTTGCGCAGCACCTCCAGGTAATACTGCGCATGGCGTAGAGAGGCCTCGTATCGTTCCTCAGCAGCGAGTTTCTGCCGGGCAAAATCGCGCATCAGGTCATGCAGCCGGTAACGGCGCGTCTTCTCGTTCCACTCCAGCATCGAGTATTGAGTCAACACTCCAAGCGTGTCTTCCGCCGCGCCCTTCTCAGCGCTCCAAACGGCTGCGACAGCAAGCCCGTCGAAGGTTTCCGGGAAAACCCCCAGCATCCGCCAGCGCTTCTGCGTCTCGGCATCGAGCAGCCCGTAGCTCAGGCTGATGGATGCCTCTACGCTCTCATTGCCCGCAGCCAACAGCTTCGGACGATTCTGCTCATCCGCCAGCCGCTGCCGGTAGTCCGCCGGAGCCATGTTCGCGCGCTCCGCCAGCGCCGTAGCCGCCAAGCGCAGCGCCTGAGGAAGATACCCGCAAAGCGTAGCGATCGCCGGTGCCTCTCCATCAATGCGCGGCGCAATCTTAAGCAGTAGTTCCTCAGCCTCAGCGGGTGGGAGGGTTTCGAGATTCTTCGCATGAAGCCCTGGCAGTGCGAAGTGGAGGCGCGACGTGACGAGAAAGAAACATCCCTTGGGCGGAATAAGCGGCCTCACCTGCGCCGCATCCCTGGCGTTGTCCATGAGAAGCAGCGCGCGCTTCCCATCCAGCACTGAGCGATACTTCGCGCCCAACGCCTGTTCCTCCTCGGGCAGCTTGGCCTCCGGCTCGAACGCCCGAATCACATCGGCCAACGCCTCGCTGGGGGCCTTCGGTTTTTCGCTCATGCCCAGCAAGTTCAAATAGATCTGCGCATCGGGGAATTGCGTCTTAATCTCGTCGGCCAGCTTCAGCGCCAGCACTGTCTTCCCCACTCCGCCCTGACCGGTGAGGCCGGAGATGGTCGCTCCGCCAGAGGCAATCGTCGCCCGCAACTCCTTCAATTCGTCTTCGCGTCCGGTAAAGTCGTCTGGCGGGGCCGGAAGTTGGTGAAGAGCCGGAATGACGGGAACGGGGACGGCCTCGTTAATCGTGACTTCGATCTTGTCCCTGCCGATACTGTCCCGGCCGATCACATCCCGGCCCGCAACATGTCCTGAAACGGACGTCGGCCCCTGCCCGCCGACGCTCGCGCCGCTAGTCTGTATGTTCCCTCCCGCAACGTTGGCATCACGCCCGGCGTGCAAGTGTTCGGCTGTGACCGCCGTCCCCGCTTTCGCCGCGTCCTCTTTCTTCTTCTGCCACAGGCCGATGATGAACATGGCTGCGCTGGCAGGCCACGTCACCAGCTTTGCGCCGAGCTCGAGCAGCGTGTTGACCGCCTCCATCTTGTCCTTGTCGCTTGCGGCAAGCCTCACCAGCGCCGGTACCCACCAGCGGACCGTGATCGCCAGCGCGAGCAGGAGCACCGCCGCCGCAATCGTAATCGCCCACCTCTTCACGTTTCCACCTTGTTACGAGAAGTCCCAGGGCCCAGTTAATTCACTTACGCAGGGAGTATATCTGAACCTCTAACTAAGCAAATCGGTGAGACATAGAACTTGACACCAAATGTTAAAATAGATTCATAGCAAACAAAGTGTTTGCAGTAGCCCGGATTCGATCTTTGACAAAATAGCCGAAGCCCCGACCGGCCGTACTGAGCAGCCGGAATCGGGAGAGGATAACCGCTAACTCCTTATTCCGGAATACTTTAGTATAAGTCCTTTAGATTCAAAGACCACGGCGAAAACTTCCTCCTAACTCGATGATTCCACTAGACAGGGGGGGAGGGGGGTAGGGGTTACCAAGTAGTAATTTTGACCCAAATTGGGAATCACGCGTTGGCCTTGATCATCTGCTCCGCGTGCTTGCGCGAAGTCTCCGTCAGTTTCGCCCCGGATAACATGCGCGCCACTTCTTCGGTTCGTTCCTCGCCGGTGATCTGACGGACGGTGACCTTGGCGCGGCCTCCGGCTTCGCGCTTTTCGATCACGTAGTGGTGATCGGCAAAGGTTGCGATCTGCGGCAGGTGGGTTACGCAAAGCACCTGATTGCCTTTGGCGAGAGCCTTCAATTTTTTCCCCACGGCCTCGGCGGCGCGGCCTCCGATGCCGCTATCAATCTCGTCGAAGACCAATGTGCGCTGAGCCGCCGCCGACTTTTTCTTTCTTGTTAGATCGCCCGCCGGATTCGTCCCCGCTTCGACGCTCGCCTTCAACGCCAGCATGACGCGCGAAAGTTCGCCGCCCGAGGCAATCTGTTCCAGCGGACGCATGGTCTCGCCCACATTGGTCGTAATGCGATAGATCACCTGGTTGATGCCCGAAGAAGTCCAATGCTGCTCGGCTTCGTTTTCTTCGACCGCAATACGAAAACTGGCGCGCATGGCGAGGTCATTGATTTCGGCCTCGACCAGCTTCTCTAATTTCCGTCCCGCCTCGAGGCGTTTTCGCGAAATGGTGCGAGCGGCTTTGCGATACTCATCGGCAGCCACGGCGAGCATCGTCCGCAGTTCAAGCAGCACCTGATCTTTATTCTCCATCTCCGAAAGCTTGCGGCGGATGTCCTCGCCAAATGCAATGGTCTGTTCCAGCGTCGGCCCATACTTGCGTTTCAGGCGATCCAGCAGCGCCAGCCGCTCTTCGATTTCCGCGAGGCGCTCGGGCGAAGCCTGGATTCCTCCCGCATAATCGCGCAGCGTCGCTCCCACATCTTCGACGCTGATGCGCGCCGACTCCAGCGCCGCGAGCGCTTCCTGAAACTTCGGCTCATAACGAGCCAGTTCTTCCAGATGCTTCTGCGCGGCGCGCAGGCTCGACGAGGTCGAAGCGTTGCCCTCGTACAGCAGATCGAAGGCACTGATGGCCGCGCCGTAGATTTTCTCGGCATTGGCCAGGACGCGCTTCTCGGCTTCCAGTCGCTCGTCTTCGTTCTTGCCAGCTCGCAGACGCGCCTCTTCGATCTCGCGGCATTGGAAACTCCACAGATCCAGAAGCCGCATACGATCCTGCTCGTCCTGTTCGAGTTCCGCGATGCGTCCGCGAATCTGCTTCCAGTGGGCGAATGCGCCAGACACTTCCTTCAACTCGACTCCGGCGTAAGCATCGAGCAAGTCCTGTCGCGCCGTGGCATCGAAGTTTGCGATGGATTCGTTTTGCGCGTGGATCACCGCCAGGTAAGGAGCGATCTGCTTGAGTACAGCCACGGTCGCTGGCTGATTGTTGATGAAGACCCGCCCCTTGCCGCCAGGAGCAATCTCGCGCCGCAAAATCAGCGAGCCATCCTCCGCGTCCAGCCCGTTGGTCTCGAGGATCGCTTCGATGGAGCGCGCCGCGGCTCCGTCGCTCTCAAACACGGCAGCGACCACGGCCCGCTCCGCGCCCGTACGGATCACATCCGAGGACGCCTTCTCTCCCAGCAGCAATCCCAGCGCGTCGATCAGAATGGACTTCCCCGCCCCGGTCTCGCCGGTCAGGAGATTCAGACCAGCCGCAAATTCGATCACGACGTTGTCGATGACCGCGTAATTTTCGAGTCGAAGTTCGGCCAGCACAAGGGTCCTACGATCTTCAATCTACGACGATCTGTAATTTACAACGATCTGTAATTTACGCGCAGCATAGCACAGACCGCCCCAGCGGGCCGCGCGAAACCGGTTACCCCGTTCCCAAAACGGTACAAACGATTGTGACGAATGCACTTCCGATTTTGCTGCGAATGCGTGCGCTTCGTGAAGATTGAACCATGCGATGCCTCCCCCTGATCGTAATCGCATGGCTGTTCTGTTGTCTGGCTCCTGCCTCCGCCTGGGCGCAGCAACTTCAATGCGACCCTTGCAAACATGCCTTCGGCAAGGTGTTGGTCGGCGACTCCAGTTCCTACTCCTTCCAGCTCACCAATACTGGGAACAAAACGCTGCGCATCACGTCCAAGTCGGAACAGGGAAGCGCCTTCTCATTCGGCAATTTCCCCGTGCCAGTGAAGATCAAGCCCGGGGCAAGCGTCCAGTTACCCGTTATTTTCACGCCGACTTCCAAAGGGTATACGCACGGCATTGTCACACTCGCAAGCAACGACCCGAATTCCCCTCTTAACATGCCTGTCTCGGGGACTGGCGTCGCCAACGCGCAGCTGGGGGTCAGCCCTGCGACCCTCAATTTCGGCAACGTCACGGTGGGATCGAGCGCCAGCCTGCAGGCTACGCTCACGGCCTCGAACGCTGCCGTAACCATTTCGTCGGACCAGTCGACGAGTTCCGAGTTTGCCATACTCGGGTTGAATCTGCCGGTGACGATTCCGGCTGGACAGGGCCTCCCAGTCACGATTCAGTTCACGCCAAACGCCTCCGGCACAGCATCCGGTCAAGCGGAGTTCGTCAGCAACGCAGCGGACTCACCCACGGTGGAACGGTTGACCGGTACGGGCGTGGCTCAGGGTTCCCACGACGTCTATCTTTCGTGGGATCCGGGCGACGGGAACGCGGTGGGGTACAACATATACCGCGGCACCGTCAATGGAGGCCCCTACCGGCAGATCAACAGCGCCCTGGACGCTTCGACCAACTACACAGACTATACGGTTGTCTGCGGGACGACCTACTACTACGTCGCAACTGCGGTCAACGCCCAAGGTGAGGAAAGCGCCTATTCGAATGTGGCGCAGGCGGTGATTCCGAATTAAGCAGTCGATACGGCATTGAATCATTGACCGATACGATACCCTGGCGGAGCGCGCCGCTACCCTGATCTATAATCTCGATCAGAGGATTTTCCTAGACCGATGCACTTTTCTTCCGTCCTCCTATTGTTTGCCGGCGGCGAAATCGTCGATCTCGTCCTGCAGACCGGTCCGGTCGCGAAGACCGTGCTTGTTCTGCTCCTCGCGTTCAGCGTGCTCTCCTGGGCTGTGATTCTTTCCAAGTGGCGGCTGATCCGCCGCGCGCGCGGGCAGAGCGAACGCTTCGTCCGCGTCTTTCGCAAGGCCCAGCGCCTGCAGGACGTTGCCCCGGTTGCCGAGCAGTTCCGTCCCAGCCCGCTGGTGGGAGTGTTTGCAGGCGCGGTCGCGGAGTTCAAACGCCAGATGGGAATGACGGGAGGCATCCACAACCTGGTGGCCATTCAGCGCGCCATGCAGATCGCGTCTTCCGAGGAGATCACCCGCCTCGAGCGCAATGTCCCGTGGCTGGCGATTACGGGCGTGGTTACGCCGTTTATTGGACTGTTCGGAACCGTCTGGGGAATCATCGACGCCTTCCACGGACTGGGCACGGCGGGCGCGGCGACTCTGCGCGCGGTCGCTCCGGGAATTTCCGAAGCTCTGATTACGACCGCTGCCGGCCTGGCTGCTGCCATCCCAGCGGTGATTGCCTACAACCTGATCATTGGCTCCATCCGTGAAATGGCCTCGCGCAATGACGACTTCACGCTGGAGATGCTCAACCTGGTCGAGCGCCAGCAGGCGCCACCGGTTCCTGGGTTGCCGAGTAACGAGGCGCGGCGCTGATGGCCTTCACCTCCGCCAACGGACGCACCCAGACGGCGCTCGCCGACATCAACGTCACGCCACTGGTCGATGTCGTGCTCGTGCTGCTCATCATTTTCATGGTGACCGCTCCGGTCTTGCAGTCCGGGATCGAAGTCAACGTGCCCCACACCCGGACGGTCAAAGAGATCACCGAAGAGCGCCTGGTCATCAGCATCGACAAGTCGCAGAGAGTTTTTCTCGGCAACGATCCCATCAACATCAACCAAATCGGAGCAACGCTGAAGAGGCGAATTCGCGATCCGCAACACCAGGCGATCTATTTGCGCTCCGACGAAGATGTTCCGTTTGGCGCCTTCGCCACCGTGATGGACGCCATCAAACAGGCGGGCATCGGCAACGTGAGCATCGTTACACAGCCAATGGATAGCCATGGCGGCCATCGCTAATTTTGAAGATGAAGAACGCCCGATACGTCGGCATTTCCCGAGAAGATATCTATATTAGTAGGTAATGAAATGACAATCAGCACCATCGACGAGTCACAACGCACGGCTGCAAGAGTGGCGGGGTTTGTTTACCTGATCATGCACGCGATCGTGGTCTACGTCTTTTTTGGTATCCACATCCGTCTGATTGTCCAGAACAATGCCGCGGAAACCGCCCGGAATATCCTGGCGCACGAACGACTCTTTCGTATCGACATCGCAGGCAATGTCATTTACGGCGCAGGCTTTGTCGTGCTGCTAACAGCGCTCTATGTGATTCTCAAGCCGGTCAATCGGGGCCTTGCCTTGCTTGCGGCGTTCTGGAATCTCGTATATGTCTTGATGTGGCTTATTATGACACTCAATCTCTTTGACGCTCTGCGGCTCATTCGTGGCGCTGATTACTTGCAAGCATTTGAAGCGGGGCGATTGCAGGCGTTGGCGATGCTCTATCTCCGCACGAATTTTGACTCCTATTACGTTGGCTTGCTGTTTGGTGGATTGGCATCCACAGTCTGCGGTTACCTGTGGTTCAAGTCCCGCTATATCCCTCGAGCCCTGGCTGCCCTCGTTGTGATCTCGTCCGCATTTTGCGTGGCGTGTACTTTCGTTCTCTACATTTTCCCCAACTTCGACAAGATTGTTGGCCTGGGGTGGTTCGATACGCCGATGGGTATTTTCAATATAGCACTCAGTTTTTGGCTTCTATTTAAGGGATTACGGCCATCTGGGATAACTGAGCCCGATGAAGCTAGCGATTGAGCGCAGGCCTGTCGACACAGGCGCTGTACAATGCCAAAGGCGTTACGGTGACTAGTATAGATATCTATTCCGAACACGGCCAACTGCGGCGGCCTCTGGCTTGGTCGCTCGGGCTGCATCTCGGATTCGCGGCCTTCGTCGTGCTCTACACAATGTTCATTCACAGCATTCGTGGCGAAGGCTGGGGCAGCGGCGGTGGCGGAGATGCCATGGGAGCAACGCTGGTGAGCGCGATCCCATTGCCCGCCAATGAGGCGCAGACAGAGAACGTGCTGGCAACGGAGTCCAAGGGTCTCTCGAAGTCGCAGCCCATGGTTCAGGAGAACGAACCGGAAGCGATTCCGATCCCCGACAGGAACGCGAAGACGAACATAAAACCCGCACCGGTAAAGAGCGCGACTCAGCGCAAGCTGGAACCAGAACCACCCGAGTCGAATCAGATTCCGTATGGCGAGGGTGGGCCGGTCAGCAAGATGTACAGCATGAGCGCGGGCGGCGCCACGGGCGCATTTGAATTTCCGGGAAGCGGTGGCGATTTCGGCACACGCTACGCTTGGTACGTGCGCGTGATTCAGCAGAAGGTTCAAGACAACTGGCTGAAGTACGAAGTCGATCCGCGGATCACCGAAGCGCACCGGGTCTATCTGATTTTTGATGTCATGCGAGACGGGCATCCCACCAATGTGCAGATCGAGCAGTCAAGCAGTGTGCCGTCGCTCGACCAATCGGCGGTTCGAGCGATCCAGCGCATTGATACTTTTGGCCCCCTGCCATCGGACTATTCAGGGAATAAGATTTCAGTGGAGTGGTGGTTCGATTACAGCAAGAAATAGAGGCGTCGATGAAGCGCTTTTTGTACTCCTTTCTTCCGTTCATTTTGTTGGCCTCAGGAGCAGCCCAGGACTGGGTCCGCGGCGGCACCGGGCTCGGCGTGGAGCGCGTGCGTCTGGCCGCATCCGACTTCAAGCCATCGACGGCCGATGCCGGGAACGCCGACCTGCTGAAGACCTTCAACGACACGCTCTGGAACGATCTCGACAACGCTGGAATCTTCGATCTCGTCTCCAAGAGTTTCTATCCCCTGGAAGTCCCGGGCCAACCCTCCGAGGTCAACTTCCCGGCGTGGAGTTCCCCGCCGCCCAACGCCTCCATGCTCGCGTTCGGCAACCTGGGCGCAGCCGGCGGCAAAGTCACGGTGCAGGGATGGCTCTACGACGTCAAGAATGAGAAGTCGCCACAGGTGCTCGGCAAGCAGTACGTCGATAACGCGACGAGCGACGCGGTGCGCGTGATCGCGCACAAATTTGCCGACGAAATCATCTTCCGCCTGGGCGGAGGCGTAGCCGGCATCGCCGAAACCAAGATCTACTTCGTCAGCGAGCGCACCGGCCACAAAGAAATCTGGATGATGGACTACGATGGCGCCAACCAGCAGCCAATCACGCACCTAGGAAGCATTTCCCTGTCGCCACGCGTCTCGCCCGACGGTTCGCGGCTGGCTTTCAGCTCGCTGACCAAGAGCAGTTGGGAAATCATGATGTACTCGTTCGATCTCAACCGCCTGGTCAGCTTCCCGCATCTGGGAGGCATGAATTTTTCTCCGTCGTGGTCTCCCGATGGCAAGATCGCTTTTTCCTCCACGCGAAACGGCTACCCCAATATCTTCGCAGTCGATGCATCCGGAGGAAAATCGCTCCGCCTTACAAATGACCAGGGGCCCGACATTGCTCCGACATGGAACCGCAAGACCGGCGCCCAGATCGCCTTCGTCAGCGGACGCACTGGCCTGCCGCAAATCTATACCATGGAAGCGGATGGGACCAACGTGCAGCGGCTCACCGATCAAGGCTACGCCGTTTCTCCCAACTGGTCGCCGAATGGGCAGTTTCTGGCTTTTTCCTGGATGCGCAAGTACGGACCGGGAGAACCGGGTTCCAACGATCTATACTTGATGGACGTCGCCAGCAAGCAGTGGGTGCAACTCACGCACGACGCGGGGCGCAACGATTTTCCCTGCTGGTCTCCGGATGGCCGGCACATCGTGTTTCAGTCCCACCGCTCGGGCAGCGACCAGATATGGACCATGCTGGCGGACGGCACAAATGTGAAGCAGTTGACTTTCACGGGCGTCAACACGCAGCCTAACTGGAGTTGGAAGTAGATTGTTTTTGAAAAACTGGTTTTGAAAACTCGGTTTCGAAAAAAGAACGGCTTTGCGGCTGGCCCAGAGTGCGCCCTGCCGTGAATCTGTAAATTGCACGCCACAACGCGGGCGCACAGAAACAGGAGGAATCAGTGAAGCACGCAATGAGAATGACAACCACGACGGCAAGATGGGCGACCCTGGTATTCGCGCTCGGCACGATCATGTTCCTGGGCGCATGCCACAAGAAAGTCGCTCCGCCGCCGCCCCCGCCGCCCCCCCCACCACCCGCTCCGACGGCCTCGCTGTCGGCGAACCCGAACACTATTAACCAGGGCCAATCGACAACCCTGACTTGGCAGACCACGAACGCGACCGACGTCAGCATCGACGGCATCGGCCCGGTGGACCCAAGCGGCTCGCGTCAGGTTACTCCGGCCGACTCCACCACCTACCATCTCATCGCCAAAGGCGCCGGCGGAACTCAGGATGCCAGCGCTCGCGTGACCGTCAACGTGCCGCCACCGCCGCCACCACCACCGCCGCCCGGTCCTACCGAGGAGGAACTCTTCGCGCAAAACGTGAAGGACGTTTACTTCGATTACGACAAGGCCGATGTGCGCGCCGACCAGCAAGGCTCGTTGCAGGGCGATGCGCAGTTCCTGCAGCAGCATCCCAACATCCACATCACGATCGAGGGACACTGCGACGAGCGCGGCTCGACCGAATATAACCTGGCCCTGGGCACCAATCGCGCGGACACGGTGAAGAACGCGCTCATCCAGGCTGGAGTTGCCGGCGATCGTATCAAGACCATCAGCTACGGCAAGGAAAAACCCTTCTGCGCCGAGTCGAACGAAGATTGCTGGCAGCAAAACCGCCGCGGACACTTCGTGTACGAAAAATGAGCGGTCCGGTTTCCCCCGCTCCTTGTCCACTGAGGGCGGCTGCGGCCGCCCTTGATTTCTCAGGTTCCGTCCGCTGGACGCTCAGTGGGCTTTTGACATCCAATAGAGTAACTATGAAATCCAATCGCATTCCGCTCGTTCTCGCGCTCCTCCTCACGATCTGGATCGCTCCCGCCTACGGCGCCAGCAAGGAAATCATCGAACTGCAAACCCAGATCACGCAGTTGCAGCAGCAGATAACCCAGATGAAGCAGTCTTTCGACGAGCGCATGGGCGTCATGAAAAGTCTGCTCGAGCAGAATACCGACGCCGCCAACAAAGTAACCGCCGCCATCAACGAATTGCAAACCTCCATCAACAAACAGCAGCAGGACCGCGCCGGGCAGGTCGACCAGATCTCCGGGCAGATTCAGGCTCTGAACGACACCATGGACGAGCTTAAGGTCCGCCTCGCCAAGCTGAGCAAGCAATTCGAGGACATGCAGGCGGCGCAGCAGTCCATGGCCGCGCAGCAGGCGCAAGCGCAGCAACAGGCCCAAGCGATGGCTCAGGCGCCTCCGCCCGACGTGCTCTACAACAACGCCCTGCGCGATTACAACGGCGGGAAAAACGATCTGGCGGTCCAGGAATTCAACGACTACATCAAGTTCTATCCGAACACCGACCTGGCTGGGAACGCCTATTTCTATCTCGCCGAAATTCAGTTCAAGGCCGGGGATTACGCGAAAGCAGTCGCGAGCTACGATCTGGTGCTGCAGAATTTCCCCAGTGGAAACAAGGCTGCCGCCGCGCAACTCAAGAAGGGATTCGCGCTCCTCGAACTCGGAAAAGAAGACGAGGGCACAAAAGAATTGAAGCACGTCATCCAGCGCTATCCCAAGACCAATGAAGCCATGCAAGCCCGGGAGAAACTGCGGAAGCTAGCCCCAGCCGCTCCAAAAGCTCACCCGTAGAAGAAGCTGGGTACCCCGAAAGGAAAATCACCCGGAATTCCTCTGCGCCCTCGGCGTCTCTGCGGTGAATTGGTTTCAGGTTTAGTTTGCGTCCGCCACAGTCGCCTTCTCTGCCGCCGCCCCGCTGGGCCGCAGGGTGACCCAATCGGTCTGTACCCGATCCCATCCCTGAATCAGGAAGCCGTACGATTCGAATAACTGACGGATCTGCGGCCGTTGCCAACCCGCAATCTCTTCCAGAATCGGCACCAGCGTTGCCAGGGCGTTGTCGCCCAGCACCGTCCGCTTCGCGATCTGCGCTACCAGCTTCGATTCCGAGACGGCAATGGTGAAGCCGTCGCGCCGGTTCACATGCAGCATGACGTGAATGTCGGAACTGCCGTCGCCCACGTACACAATATGGTCTGCCGGAATGCCAAGTTCTTCTTCGAGTTGATCCAGTCGCGTGACTTTTCCATAACCGGCCGTGGCTCGCACCAGGCTTTCGATCTCGCCCGAGGCTTTGTACTTGAACTCGGTGCCAAAGATGTGGTTCTGCGGCACGATCCCCTCCAGCGCCGACTGGATCACCTCCACCGGCGCCGCCGAGAGCACGTAAAAATCAAAGTGGAATCCGTCGATCCGCCGGTCGAGTATTTCGTAAATCTGCTTGATGTTTTCCTTGAGGCGGATGCGCTTGCCCACCGCGAACAGGTCGTCGCGCCGGACGCGCGAATGGAACTCGGGATCGTGCAAGAGTAGATAAGAAAGTTCGGCGCCCTGCTGAACCAGGTTCAGCTTCGCCATGCCTTTGGCTTTGCGCTCGAATTCCTTGACAGGAATGCCCAGCAGCTCGCTCAGTACGTAGCCCGTATCGTTGAAGGTCAACGTCTGATCGAAGTCGCTGGCAAACAGATAGTGTTTCCGATAATTGCTGGCCATGCTCTATTTTAGATTCAAGATCAGGTTAATCGACTATTAAATTTGCCTATCGTAACCATTACAACAACTTGCACGTGCTGGCGGACGTTGCCCGTCGCCAACTTTCGGCGTAGCCTAATCCCATAATCGTTCTACCGAAGCACGCACCTCGAAAGGCCTGCCATGCCGAAAAGTGCCAGCGACCATCTTCACAACGATGCCGACCGCGGGAAGGGTTCTCAAGAGCCCGATGAACGCACGCAATCCGGCAACAACTCCATGAAAGACCAGCTTTCGCACCGCAACCCCGACCCCTTGGTGGACGGCGCCGATAGCGATTTCCCCGAGCCCGGCCACAGCCCCGAGCACTCCTTCGAGGGAGAGCGAAGAAAGACCGATTAGTGGAGAGCCGGGCGTCCGCGCCCGGCTGGACGGACGAGACGCCCGATTGAGCTCTGAGTCCTGGCCCTCTCCTCGAACATCTTAGTTATCTGACGTTCGGCATTTCCATCGGCATTTCCATAAACTAGAATTCATGAGGGAAAAATTATGTCGCGAATGAAAGCTGTTCAAGTCGGCAAAGCCGGCGGGAATCTGGAACTCATCGAAAGAAACATTCCCGATCCCGGCCGCAACCAAGTCAGGATCAAAGTCGAAGCCTGCGGCATCTGCCACAGCGACGCGCTGGTAAAGGAAGGCCATTGGCCTGGCATCCAGTATCCACGCGTGCCCGGACACGAAATCGCCGGCCGCATCGACGCCCTCGGCACCGACGTCGCCAACTGGAAACCCGGCCAGCGCGTCGGAGTCGGATGGCACGGCGGCCATTGTTTCACCTGCGATCCCTGCCGCCGCGGCGATTTCATTCTCTGCCAGTTCGGAAAGGTTACCGGCATCAGCCATGACGGCGGTTACGCGGAATACATGGTTACGCCCGCCGAGGCGGTCGCCGCCATCCCAGACGATCTCCCCGCCGCCGAAGCCGCGCCGCTGCTCTGTGCCGGCATCACGGTATTCAACGCGCTGCGCAATGCCGGCGCGCGCGCTGGCGATCTGGTCGCCGTTCAAGGCATCGGCGGACTTGGCCATCTCGGAATCCAGTACGCGCGGCAGATGGGCTTCCGCACTTTTGCCATCGGCCGAGGCAAAGACAAAGAAGCACTGGCGCGAAAACTTGGCGCCACTCACTTCGTGGATACTGCCGCTGGCGATCCGGCCGCGGAGCTGAAAAAGTTCGGCGGCGCCCGCGTGATCCTCGCCACCGCGCCCGATTCGAAATCCATCTCCGTGCTGGTGAATGGACTTTCGATGAACGGCAAACTGGTGATCGTCGGCGCCAGCCCAGAGCCGATCACCGTCACGCCTCTCCAGTTGATCGCGGGCCGCAAGGCGATCCAGGGCTGGCCCTCGGGGACCGCCAAAGACTCCGAAGACACTTTGCAGTTCAGCGCGCTATCCGGAGTCCGTCCCATGATCGAAAAGTTCCCTCTAGAAAAAGCCGCCGAAGCCTACGAACAAATGATCAGCGGCCGAGCGCGCTTTCGCGTGGTGCTGACCATGGGTGGGTAAGTCTCGTGTGGGGACGGGGCTCTGCCCCGTCCAGGCCGAGCGAAGCTCGGCAGCAGCACGCGGTCGCAGCCACTTTCAATTCGCTACAAACAATTCGAGCCGGTCCCGAGCGGGGCCGGCTCAAATGTTGCCATCCGCCGCCAAAGACTACTGCAGCTCTTCCATGCACTTCGCCAGCGCTTCCCGGCTCGGCCGTGTTACCGATTCCGGCAAAGTCGCCAGCGGCTCATCGGCAACGTTCAGCATGTCGATAAAGCTAGGCGCTTTGGCATTGATGTAGAATACGCCGGTCAGCACTTCGCCTTTCGCGTGCGATTCCATCAGCCGGCTCACCGCCTGAATCTTATCCGTCGGATCGTACTCCCGCTCCAGCTTCCGCAACCGCAGGCTCGACCCGTCGTGCATCGTGACTTCAAACGTCGTCCCATGATCGTAGTCAACGTTGATTTCCTCGAACGACGGCACAAAGCTGACTTCGTGCAGCGGCTCATCGTGCGCCTGCATGTACTTATATGACTTAGTCGAGCCCTCATGATCATTGAAGGTCACGCAAGGCGAAACCACGTCCAGCATCACCGTCCCATTGTGCGCGATGGCAGCCTTGAGCATAGTGTGAAGCTGCCGCTTGTCGCCGGAGAACGAGCGGCCCACAAACGTAGCGCCCAACTGAATCGCCATGGCGCAGGTATCGACCGGAGGAAGGTCGTTCACCACGCCACTTTTCAGCGTCGACCCCAGATCGGCGGTCGCCGAGAACTGGCCCTTCGTCAGTCCGTAACAGCCGTTGTCTTCGATAATATAGATGATCGGCAGGTTGCGCCGCATCAAGTGGACAAACTGCCCCGCGCCGATCGAAACCGTGTCCCCGTCGCCGGTCACTCCGAGCGCGATCAGGTTCTTGTTGGCCAGCATCGCCCCCGTCGCTATTGAAGGCATGCGCCCATGCACGGAGTTAAAGCTGTGTGACCGGTTCATGAAATAAGCCGGGCTCTTCGACGAACAGCCGATGCCGCTGAATTTGGCGACGCGTTCGGGCTTCACTCCCATTTCATACATCGCGTCTATGATGCGTTCGGAAATCGCATTATGCCCGCAACCGGCGCAAAGCGTAGTCTTCCCGCCCCGATAGTCGATAACTTGCAGTCCAATGCGGTTGGTCTTCGGAGTTGGAGCAGGAACTGGAGTAGAAGCAGTTATCGGCGTGTTAGTCGGTGTATTCCCCATGTTACTTGCCCTCCATCATCATGAGTTCGTCGGTCACGGACCGCGCGTCGATTGGCAATCCGTGGATGTGGCAGATTGAGCGCAGACGCGGCGTAAATTCCGGTTTGATGTCGAGCTTGAGCAAGCTCGCCATCTGCCCGTCGCGGTTTTGCTCGACGACGTACACGCGGTCGTGCCGCTCAATAAAATCGTGCACCTCGCGCGTAAACGGATACGACAGCACGCGCAGATAATCCGCTTCCAGTTTGTGCTCTTTCGACAATTGATCGAGCGACTCAACGATCGCCCAGTGCGACGTGCCGTAAGCAATGATGCCGATCCTCGCCTTGCCGCGGTCCATCAGCTCCGGCCGCGGCACAAACGACCGAGCGGTTTCGAACTTCTTATTGATCCGCTCCATGTTGCGTTCGAAATCGTCGGGACGCTCACTGTACTGCGCCTTTTCATTGTGCCCGCTGCCACGAGCAAAATAAGCCGCCGCGGGATGATCCGTCCCCGGCAACGTGCGATAGCCGACACCATCGCCATCTACATCCTTGTAGCGAGCAAAGCTGCCCACTTTCTCAAGATCCGCCTTACTTAGCACTTTTCCGCGATCAATCGGCTTGTCGGGATAAGGAAACGGATCCGACATCCAGTTATTCATTCCCAAGTCAAGGTCCGACATGACAAACACTGGCGTCTGAAATCGCTCGGCCAAATCAAAAGCATCCTGCGCCATCGTGAAACACTCGCTGACCGAATTCGGAAACAACATGATGTGCTTGGTGTCGCCGTGGCTGAGGAATGCCGTCGAGAGCACGTCGCCTTGCGCGGTACGAGTAGGCAAGCCGGTCGACGGCCCGACGCGCTGAATGTTCCAGATCACCGCCGGAATTTCCACGTAATACGCGAGACCAGTGAACTCCGCCATCAGCGAGATGCCCGGCCCGGCGGTCGCAGTCATCGAGCGCGCGCCCGCCCAGGCCGCCCCGATCACCATGCCAATCGCCGCCAGTTCGTCTTCGGCTTGCACGATGGCAAAGGTCGCCTTGCCGTCCGGCCCGACGCGGTATTCCTTCATGTAATCAATCATGGTCTCGACCAGCGATGACGATGGCGTGATCGGGTACCAAGTTACTACGGTACAGCCGGCAAACATGCATCCCATGGCAGCGGCGGAATTGCCGTCGACGATGATCTTGCCCGCCGTCTTGTCCATGCGCTGGATATAGAACGGATCGCGCTTCTTCAAATTCGCGGCGGCATAATCGAAGCCTGCCTTGGCCGCCGCCAGGTTCAAACTTGCCGCTTTTACCTTGGTCGAGAACTGTTTGCGGATCGCGTTCTCGACCTCGGCAAAATCAATTTCGAGCAATTGCGCCGCGACCCCGACGTAGATCATGTTCTTGATCAGCTTGCGCAGCTTGGCTTCCGAACACACCGCCGCCACCAGTTTGTCGTAAGGCACGGCGTAATAAATCAAATCGCCGCGCACCTTATCGAGCGCCAGCGGCTCGTCGTAGAGCACAGCAGCGCCCGCCCCGAGCGTCTTCACATCGTCCTGCGCCGTCTCCGCATTCATCGCGATGAGCAGGTCGATCTCCTTCTTGCGCGCGATATAGCCATCTTTACTGGCGCGAATCGTGAACCAGGTCGGCAGCCCCGCAATGTTCGAAGGAAACAGGTTCTTCCCCGAAATCGGCACGCCCATCTGAAAAATGCTGCGCAACAAAACTGTGTTGGAACTCTGCGACCCCGAGCCATTCACCGTAGCAACCTGAATGCTCATGTCATTAATAACGACGACACGCTTTTGCCCCAGTTGCCCGGACAATTCCTGGGGCACGACATCGGTAGTGGCCATCCCTGTGCCTTTCTGGTCTTAACCGTATAAAGTATTGACCGGACAAACCCCGTCGCCCGGAGTCTTGCGGAAGAGTGAAAAACTTTTATTATACGCGTTTCGGTTCCCCGCAGCCTAAATTGGGGTTATAATGCTCCGATTCAACCCACGCTCGCGTTCCGTCAACAGCCGAAGGGGGCCGAAAATGTTCTGCAGAACCATCGCCGTCGCACAATCGCTATCCGCCGTCCTTCTAGCCTCCACCGCAGTGCTCAGTCAAACATCCCCCGCGCCGCCCAGTTCCATGGGAGCCCTGGAGTTCCCCGTCACCATGCGCCAAAGCGTCGTTGCCGGCAAAACCCCCGTCGGCACCAAGGTCCAGGCCACTCTTGCAATCGCCACCTTGGTAGACGGCGTGGTCGTCCCGCGCGAGGCCGTCCTATCCGGAGAGGTGACCGAGTCCGTCGCGAAAACTAAAACCGACCCCTCCCGCCTGTCCATTCGCATGGACATGGCGCAATGGAAAAATGGCTCGGCACCCATCAAAGCCTACTTGACCGCGTGGTATTACCCCGCGGAGCCGCTGCCGGCGCAAGATCTCTCCTATCAGCCACGAGGCGCGGCCACCAGCGTAAGAAATTGGAATGGAATGGGCCAATACCCCGACGAAAAGGACCCCTCGATAGACCCCTCGGGGACACGCCCGTTCCCCAGCGCTGACTCGGGAAAAGACAATGGGAACTTGCCCACGCCCGCATACATTACTTCAAAACACCGCGTCTTAATGAAAGATGTGGACGCCCAGCCCAACAATGGCGGCGCCGTTACGCTCACCGCCAATCGTTCCAATATCAAGATTGATAAGCTAACGACTTACATCCTGGCCGCCCCCGGCTACCGGCCGAAGAATTAGAAAGAATGGAACTCGTAACGGCTTGAGGGTGCACCGTCCAAGCTTCGCTTGGTCGCGGACGTTAAGTTAAGCGCGCCCAGCAAGCCGGACTACTTGATTGGGGCGAGGGACTTCACGTTGTCTTGCGGCGAAATCCGGCTCACATACCCCACCGCGCCTGGCGTGGCGGCTACGTATTCGATGAGGGCCGATTCGGAATCGAATGCCCTGGGCATGGCGCCCTGTCCGGTAAATACCGCCTTGCGCCATTGCGCCTGGAAGTCGCCAGGACTTTCGCCTACGTGGTTTTTCAAAAAGACTTCATGCACCGCTCCACCCTTCAAAGTGACCGGCACGGCATGGGAGCCGTCAGCGAATCTGGTTTTCTCTCCTATGAAGATGGCGCGCAGATCGGCAGCTTTGATTTTCGAAATCTGCACGCCCTTATTAGCCACCAACACCACATCCTGAGCACTGGCCGCGGACCAGCAACCGAGGAAAGCTACCAGCGTTATTAACCAGCGAGTTTTGCTCATGGCTCTCACGTCCTGAAACACTGAAAACAGCTAGAAGCTGAAACCAATCTTCGCTGCCAACATATTCGAGTTTGGCTTTAGGCCACCTGGGTTTGTGCTGCCGTAGTAACCGGTTCCAGTCCCATGAAGAAAATGACCCTCGATCTTGCCGTAAAAATAGGCGTTAAAGTCATAGCGTCCGGACACCACCCAGTCTTTCGAGTAATTTGCCGGCAGGCTCGTGTCCAGCGCCTTATTGACGTAGTGGCTGTAATAACTTCCTGCCTGAAACTTTTTCCAGAACCGATAACTCCCCATCGCGTACCAGGAGCGCGCATCCTGAGGAACTGGAATCACTGCCGGACCGATCGTCACAATCGTATTGAGCGGAAACCTCCTGTATTCCCCCGCGAAGTAGAATTTTCCTTTTTCGAACTGGGCATATTCTGCGCTTATGAAAGTGGGAGGCACGTGCACGCTCGCCATTGGCGTTGTTCCGTCCAAGGCTTGGATACGTGCGCTGGAGCCAAGGGTCAGCCCTTTCAAAGGGGCTTCCCAGCGCAGGTCGCCGCCGTAAATCTTGCCTCCCGGGGCAGTCATGAACATGACTCCTGCGTCAGCGGCCTGTTTAACATATCCGCCATTCAAATCCAGCCCGGCATATCCCGCATATGCGCGATACAACAGCTTTCCGGCGCGGTCGCCAAGGGGTAGACCGCCGTACGCTTCACCGCCCACATGCGACAGGAAAAAGCTCTTGTTGTCGATCGGGTAAGCGCCTTGTGGCAGGAGTATCCACAGGAAGACGGCGTCCACATCCTGGGAATCGTTGAACAAGCCAAGGACAGTCTTGACCTTGCCGGCTCGAATTCCAAAATGATCGTTGACTCGGTAGTCGCCCGATGCCCAATCGATCTGAACATTCGAGCCGCCGAGATCTCCCAGTTGGTACATATGCAACTGGATTCCGACCCGCAGCTTATCGGTAAGTGAGTCGGAGACGCTCACGGCGCCGTCCGTCCACTGCGCGCTGCCATCGCTCGATTTCATGGTCAAATAATTGTTATTGGAACTGAAGAGGAAGCCCTGGGTAACAAAGCCGTGGATCTCAATACCCGCTAAATCCTGCGCGTACAAGCTGCCCGTGCACATACAGACAAGAATGAACAGCGCCATTCGTCGAGGCATAGAGCGTTCTCCTGACGCTTTATGTATCGGCGGTTCTGTTCCGTCGCTTTAACTCGGAAGCAAACAAAGTAGGGAGCCGGGTTCCCCACTTGGCCGCGTTCTTTGCGAATGAAACTAGGGTTTGTCGTTACTCCGGAGTTTGCAATCGACCCAAGGGGCCGACGAACACCTTCGCTTCGGTGATAATAGAACGAGGCGGGAATAGAGTTCGGCCCGCAAGACTTTGGAAAGCGGCTGCGACTCCAACCAAGCCGCAGCCCGAAACACGGGAGATGGAATGACAGGCACCTCTAAGATAGAGTCCGCCGGTAGAGATATTGCCGCTGGCGCGCAAAGCTGCAACGTGGCCCTCCTCGGCTTCGGTACGGTCGGAAGTTCGGTGGCGAAAATTCTTTGCGAGCGCGCCCACACCCACCTGCGCCTGACGCACGTCCTCAATCGCAACGTGGCGCGAAAAAAGGTGGACTGGCTTCCCTCCTCGGTGCGCTGGACGGAGAACATCGACGATGTTCTATCCTCCGGCGTGGAGATCGTGGTCGAGGTGATGGGCGGCCTTGAACCCACCGAAGACTGGATCCGCCGCGCGCTGACGTCGGGCAAATCCGTGGTCACCGCCAACAAGCAATTGATCGCGCACTGCGGCCCTGAGTTGATCGACCTGGCCCGCCAAATGAAACAGCAAATCGTTTTTGGCGCCTCGGTGGCGGGCGGTGTGCCGGTGATTTCCGGATTGCATGAGGGATTGGCCGGTGACGAACTGTTCAAGATCTGCGGCATTCTCAACGGCACCTGCAATTACATCCTCAGCCAGATCGAGACGAACGGCATTCCCTTCGCCACTGCCTTGCGGGAGGCGCAGAAGTTGGGCTTCGCCGAGGCCGACCCGACGGAAGACGTCGACGGCCTGGACGCGCGGGCCAAGCTCGTCATCCTGGCGCGGGTCGCCCTGCACTGCAACGTCAGACCTGAAAGCATCGTGGCGCGCTCGATTGCAGCCATCGACTCCGTTGATTTCGAATACGCGAGCCAGCTTGGTTGCACGATTCGCCAGATTTCATGGGCCGAGTTAAAAGGTGACGACTTGTTTGCCGCCGTCCAGCCGGCCCTAGTCGAACTCTCATCGCCGTTGGCACGCGTGGAAGGCTGCCAAAACCTGGTGATGGCGACCGGAACTTACGGTGGCGAGACCGTCTTTGGAGGCCACGGCGCAGGCGGACATCCAACCGCCGTCGCGGTCGTCTCCGACATTCTGGCCATCGCTCGCTCCAAGCAAGCCGCGATGAATGACGCCGGACAGCCGCTCGAGAAAACGCCCGCCGTCACCGCCGATTTCACCACCAAGCACTATCTGCGTTTTCTGGTGAAAGACCGGCCGGGCATCATCGCAAGCCTCGCCACAATTCTCTCCCAGTGCGGCATCAACATCGATTCGGTGCTGCAGAAACCGGACTGCCCGAAATCGCACCTGCCCTTTCTGATTACGCTGGAGGAATGCAAGGCGTCGCTCGTGGAACGGGCATTGCAGCAAATCAACTCGCTGGATTTCCTGGTGCAGCCGTGCCTGCATTTGCCCATCCTGTAGGCGGAGAAACAACCTTCCTCTAAGAAATTCGGCGGCTGGGTTAGATGGTCCAAGGCCAGATAATCCAAGGTTGGGATGGACGTCCACCGGGATACGATTTCGGTGGCGATAGTGGACGAGAGTGGCCATCGGCCAAAGACCGGGGCGCCCGCATTCTCTCCGCGCCTCGCGCCCCTCAAGGCATGCGCAACTTGAGCAGCACTTGCGGATCCAGGTACACACCCTGCCAGCGCACGGCCAGATGGAGATGGGGACCGGTGGCGCGTCCTGTGCCTCCGCTCAGTCCAATCGACTGCCCTTTGGTTACATCGTCGCCTTCTTTAATCAAGAATTTCGACAAATGCAGATAGAGCGTCAGCAGCCCCTGGCCATGGTCGATCACTACACAATTCCCTTCAAAAAACAGCGGCCGCGCCAGGATGACGCGTCCGCCATTTACGGCTGCGACCGAGGTTCCGCTGGGCACGCGGAAATCGAGCCCCTGATGCGTGCTCTCGACCGAACCGTTGAGGACGCGCTCGGTTCCAAACCTATCGGAGATCTCGGCATTCACCGGAGGTATGAACGAACCTTTCCATGCGCGGCCGGGGCTGAGGGTCTCGAAAACCCGTGCTTTTGTTTCCTTGTCTTGCTCGATCTGGCGCTGGTCTTCGGGACTAGGCGCGGTATAGCGCACAGGAACCTTCAACAGCACGCGGGGATAGCGTTGCCGTTCCACTCGAATTCGTTTCTCGAATGAGATCGCTTGTCCGGCTGAAGTCTCGGCGTGAAGTTGAATGGTATAAGTTCCCGGCTTGGTTTCCAGACTGGCCCCGGCGAGCGCGAACCATGATTTGTGGCTGCCGTCGAAACTGAACGCGATTTCATGGCCCAGCCAGTTGCCCGAAAGCGTGCGGACCGGCTCCGGCGTGGTCACGCGGAAGAGCACTGGCGTTCCGTTGACGAGGCGAGTGGGCTGGTTGACGACAGTCCAATTGCTGACACTCGAGTGCGCTGCACTTGCGCCCCATAAGCTTGCCGCCAACGCAAGCGGCAGGAACGCAATGAGGGCAACGGAATGGAAGAGACGTTCGCGCATCGCGGCTTCAGGCTAGCATTTCAAAGGCAGAACAACCTACTGCCGCCATCATCTTACTGTTGCTCGTTGGGATGCTGGGGGATGCTGGGGGGATGCTGGCCCCGGGGTGCGGGCGCCTAGGTCTCTCGGTTTTCGAGACCCGGGCGCCGACCGATGAATCCTTAGTCCACCGTTTGTGTCAGCGCCGAACTGCCGGTAAGGCTGGCGCTGCCCTCGTACGTCGTCGCGAAGCTTTTGCGTGCTAACGCTCTTACTCCCCGGCCTTCTCCACCACCTGCTTTACTGCCTTCGATTTGCTGCCGGCGAAGTTCGAGTCGCCGGCGTACACCGCCGTGACCGCCGTTGTGCCCACTTTGAGCGTCGAAGTGGTGAAAGTCGCGGAACCGCTACTCAACGTTCCCGTTCCCAGCACCGTTTTCCCTTTCATAAACGAGACGGTTTCCCCATCCGGAGGCGCAGGAGCGACCGTTGCCGTAAACGTCACCGCCTCTCCATAAGTGGACGGATTCGGCGAAGACGTGAGCGTAGTCGTGGTCTTGGTCACTGTCGAAGGCGTCAGCTTGAACACCGTACCGCAACCGTACGGCGCGTAGCAGGCTGCATCGCCCCCCGCGTGAGTAGTGCCATACAGATTGCCCTGCGCGTCCCGCACTACACCGGTGGGAATTGCGCCGTCTCCGTCCCCAGCGCCGGTGAAGGTGTAGAGCACGGTCTCCTTGCCGGTGGTCGCGTCCAGCTTGAAAGCAGTTCCGCACCCTGAGTAGTCGGGGCCGGCGACGCATGAAAGATCGCCGCCCGCAATGGTGGCGCCATACAGGTTTCCCTTTGCGTCCTGCACCAAATCTTGCCAAGGGATCCCGCCGTCGGTCCCCCCGGTGAAGCTGTAGAGCACGGTCTCCTTGCCGGTCTTGCCTACCTTGAACACCGTTCCCTGGCCAGAAGCGCCTCCTAAGGAGGTCGTGCCGTACAGGTTGCCCTTCGCATCCCGCACTAAACCTGCCGACCATGGAATTGCGCCGTCCCCTCCAGTCCAGGTGAAGGCATAGAGCACGGTCTCCTTGCCGGTCGTGTCCAGCTTGAACACCGTCCCACATCCATATCCCTCGTCGCAGGCAAGATCGCCGCCATTCTGGGTGGCGCCATACAGATTGCCCTGCGCGTCCCGCACTAGACCGCCCCAGGGATAAGCGCCATCCCCCCCAGTTCCGGTGAAGGCATGGAGCACGGTCTCCTTGCCGGTCGTATCCACCTTGAACACCGTTCCACATCCATACCCCGCGTTGCAAGTAAGATCGCCGCCATTGACGTTGGTGCCATACAGGTTGCCCTGCGCGTCCAGCACTAAACCCGCATAAGGACTTGCGCCATCCCCCCCAGCCCCGGTGAAGCTGTAGAGCACGGTTTCGTTGCCGGCCGTATCCAGCTTGAACACCGTCCCACAGCCATACCCCTCGCCGCAGTCATAGGCAAGATTGCCGCCAGCGGCGGTGGTGCCATACAGGTTGCCCTGCGCGTCCAGCACCAGACTTCCGTTAGGATACTGGCCGTCCCCCCCAGTCCCGGTGAAGGCATAGAGCACGGTCTGGTTGCCCGACGTATCCACCTTGAAAACCACGCCGCACCCTGGGAGGCTGCTGACCAAGCACGAGAGGTCTCCGCCAACAGATGCCGTGCCATACAGGTTGCCCTCCGCGTCCCGAACTAGACCGGCTGCGGGACGTGCGCCGTCCGTCCCACCCGTAAACGAATACAGCACGCCCTCAGTGTAAGGCTGCGCTTGTGCAGAACCGGTCGCGAGGACCGCCAGCACAAGTAGGATCGCCAAAGCCGGCGCGGTGTCTGCCAGGCGTGTGAGAATTTCAAGGATCCAATTCCGATGTTGCGCAGCTTTATTCATAAGTCCACTCCTTATTTAGGTGAATCCTTCAGTTATGTTTTTCCCGCAGCGTTGGCTCGTGCGCCAGCGATGGGGGCAAGGCTCGATGCGACATCGTGGATGTATCCGTCACCGTCTGCCAGATGCACTCCCTGGGTTCGTCCATCGCATCTGAGTATCGGGCAGAGAAAGGGCCCGACCCGGCTGCCGGTCAGGGGAGGGTATTTCGCGGCAGTCGAGAACGGCAGAATTATCTTCCCACGTATGCCTGCGGTCAAGATGAAAGGCTTTGCACTGCCGACTCGTTTTGCGAATTTCCCGCGCTCTCCATTTTCTCGCGCTCGCACTTTTTCCTTGACCTAAGAACACCAGCTTGTCACCATAGGTCATCCACCCCAGATCTTTGACAATTTGTGCCTCTAAGTCCCATAGAATTTGGATTTTGCGATGGAGTGCTGAAAACTCTTGGGCCGCATAGTAGTCTCGCGCTAAGTAATTGATTTCAATAGATCGGGAGAGGGGAGCGTCCCTCCGCTGCCATATTATTACGAGGATTTCGATGAAATTTGGCGTCATTATTTTCCCCGGATCGAACTGCGATCACGATGCTTTCTGGACCATCCAGCAGGTTGCCAGGCAGCCCGTGACTTTCCTCTGGCACGACTCGCACGACTTGCAGAACTGCGACGTCATTCTCGTCCCCGGAGGCTTCGCTTACGGCGACTACCTCCGCACCGGCGCCATCGCCAAGTTCTCGCCGGTCATGGAATCCGTCCGCAAGTTCGCCGCCGGGGGCGGATTGGTGCTCGGCATCTGCAACGGCTTCCAGATTTTGTGTGAATCGGGATTGCTGCCTGGAGCGCTGATGCGCAACATCGGCCTGAAATATGTTTGCAAGCCGGTGCACGTGCGAGTCGAAAACAACGAGACGCCGTTTACCAACACGTGCCGCAAAGGCGAAGTGCTGACCATCCCCATCGGACACATGGAAGGCAATTATTTTTGCGATGAGACTACACTCGCTGAACTGAAGCGCGACAACCGCATTGTGTTCCGCTACTCGGACCCGCAAGGCGAAATCACGCCGGAGGCGAATCCCAACGGATCGCTGGAAAATATCGCCGGCATCTGCAGCCCGGGACGCAACGTGCTGGGCATGATGCCCCATCCCGAGCGCGCCTCCGAACCCGAATTAGGGGGCACCGATGGCTGCAAGATTTTCGAGTCGCTGGTGGGAGCGATGGCAACACGATAGTTCTCGGTTCTCAGTTCCCAGTTCTCAGAAAACCAGTTGTCGACTTCCAAGTCTCAGCTTTCAGTTCTTGCGGCCTATGGGATTGCGCTTTCAACGAATGGTTCGATCACCGTCAAGAGTCGCGCGAACATTGGAATATGAACCGAAAGACGCGAGCCTTTCTGAGAACTGAGAACCGGGAACTGGGAACTCCTCCTAATACGCCCAGCGCAACAGAGTCGCCCCGGAAGTGAATCCGGCGCCAACGGCCGCAATCAAAACCAGGTCTCCCTTCTTCAACTTGCCCTCTTCAATCGCCGTCTGCATGGCAAGCGGAATCGTACCCGCCGTGGTGTTGCCGTAGCGGTCGATATTGACGATGACTTTCTCCATCGGCATCCCCAATCGTTCGGCGGTGGCCGTAATGATCCGCAGGTTCGCCTGGTGCGCGATGAAACAATCCACATCCTTGCCGGTCAGATTGTTCTTGGCAAGGATGCGTTCGGTCATCTCCGCCATTTTCTTCACCGCATATTTGAAGACGTTCTTCCCGTCCTGATGGATGTAGTGCATTTTCTGATCGACCGTCTCATGCGTGGCCGGGTTCAGACTTCCCCCTCCCGGCATGTAGAGAAACTGTCCTCCCATGCCCTCGATCTGGGCAACATGGTCGATCAGGCCTAAGTCCCCATCCTGCGCCGGTTCGAGCAAAACCGCACCCGCACCGTCTCCAAAGATGATGCACACAGCGCGATCGGTGAAGTCGGTCATCGACGAGTTCACGTCCGAACCGATCGCCAGCACTTTCTTGTACTGCCCCGACTCGACGAACTTCACCCCAGTGTTGAGCGCATACAGAAATCCCGAGCATCCGGCGGAAACATCGAAGCCCCAGGTGTTCGCGATGCCCAATTTGTGCTGCACGAGGCATGCCGTCGAGGGATACATCATGTCGGGTGTGACCGTGCCCACGACGATCAGATCGACCTCCTGCAAATCCATGGGATGCGACGCCAGAAGGTTCTTCACCGCCTCGACCGCCAGGTCGCTGGCGGCCACTCCCTTGTCGGCGATGTGCCGCTCACGAATGCCGACGCGGCTCATGATCCATTCGTCGTTGGTGTCGACCATTTTCGCGAGGTCGGCGTTGGTAAGAACGCGGGACGGAACGTAGGTGCCGAGAGCGCTGATCTTAACGCGCTGAAGCTGGCTCAATGAGGTCTCCTGGGACAAAAAGTCGATGCAAAGGGAACTGACTATTTTCAACGATGAAGGCGAGAACGGCAAGGTCTCAGGTGGCAGGTCTCAGGTCTCAGAAAGTCCGTGAGCGTGAAATGAAATCGCGATTTGCTTTTCCTGAGACCTGACACCTGGGACCTGAGACCTGCCTTACGGCAGTCTCGCCGCCAGATCGCCGAACAGCGGCACTTCAAAGCGCTCGCCCTGCCATGCCTTGAGCGTCAGAACAATCCACAAGAACAACATGGCCAGCGAAGCCAGAATTCCAAACAACAGAAAAACCATGGCGGCAGCGACATTCGACAGGAAGAGCGCGGCAATGGTCAAAACGAAAAACACTCCCCAAAGCAAAATGCTTTGCCAGGCATGAAAGCGGACGAAGCGGTTGTTGCGAAATGCCGGCAGAAACAATATCACCGCGGCTGGGACGAGGGTGAGATAAGCGACCGCCGCAGCGGCCCGTTCCGCGGGAAGAAGCGGCGTCATCGACCATCCGCATCCTGGACAGAATGCCGCGTTCGCGGGCATCACAGTTCCGCAATGCGGACACTTCACCGAAGCTTGCGAAGGATTCGCTGAGCTCTTCTCGGGACTATTCGCTGGACTTTTCTCTGGGCTAGACAAGTCGGCGTCCATTCGTCTTCTTCCGGCATGCTTCGCAAACGCCGTAGATCTGAAAAGTGTGGCGAGTGGTAACGTAACGATGCTTGCGTCCGATCTCCTGCTCGATTTCTTCGACTTTCTCCGAGAAAAATTCGACCGAAGCGCCGCACTCGGTGCACACCATGTGGTGATGATTGCGGCGATTGTACTGGTGCTCGTAACGCGCGATGCCGTCGTGAAAGGCGACTTCGCTGGCCAGGCCGCAATCCGCCAGCAGCTTCAGCGTCCGATAGACGGTGGTGAAACCGATGCGCGGATCGGTTTTCTTGACCAGCCGATGCAATTCGTCGGTGGAAAGATGTTCCCGAGTTTCAAGAAAGGTCCGCAGAATTGCGTTGCGCTGTTCGGTCTGCTTCAAGCCGACGCGTTTTAGATGCTGAAGGAAAATTCCCTCGGCTTCGCGGATGTTCTCGCGCGAGATGGTCGGCTGATCGTCGATTCGTTTCTGCAACATGTTGGACGGCGCGGACACTCAAGATGATAATGCACGCCGATGGTTCCCAACATGATACTTGGCGAGTTCGGGTTACGCCAACCGGGTCCTAGTTGCAGGCTTGATTTTGTTCCTGCTTTCTCTGGTATTGACTAACTGGTACCCCCACCCCCCTCCCCCCCTGTCTAGTGGAATCAGGGAGTTAGCGGGAATTTTTCGCTTCGGTCTTTGAAAAATAAGGACTTATATCAAAGTATTCCGGAATAAGGACTTAAGTTGTCAAAGAGCGCTGAAAATGGGTTTGGGGCAGCTCCGAGGGCCGTCTGGTGGACGGCACAGCTCAAAACTGCCCCAATCAGATCTCTATGGTCGCGCACGACGGGTCTTAAGTCAATGGATTTCATCGCGGATGGTTTGTAATGGAAAGAGGTCAGAGGCCCTTTCCGAGCGAAGCTCGGACGGACCACCCTTCAGGGTCAGCTAATGCGGTGGGCTGGGCCAGCCCCCTCTCGGGAGCCCCAGACGCCGACGCCTTCGGTTCATGGCCTGCTGTAACTTGGATCGAAGTGGCACTTTCACTAAGTTGCTAAGTTAGGAGGCGTCTTTAATATGGCGTCAATCTCGTGACCGATTCGATTTTTCCCGCAGCATTGTCCGGCCCTCGTCGCTCCCATCCAATTCCAATAATTTTGCTGTTAGTGATAGCAGCTTGCGGGTTCGCCAACGCTGACACTCCAAATGCGAAACCCTCGATGTGCAGCCTTACCGAGACGGAGATTGCCGGTCTGAGCGGCGACGCCGGCACGGATATTCACGCCGTACCCAACTACACAAAAACCGTGCACGGACTGCTCAAGGCGGGAAAGTTCGAACAACTGGACTGCCTCGCGGATTCAGTGCGCTCCCATAAGGAAACGTTTGCTGGAGGAATGTGGAAGATCCACGCGATTTATGGCGGTCTTGAGAAACCACCACTACACGCGACTGAACAGGACTGGGTCGAGCACATGGGATTGCTTCAGCGATGGGTGTCATCGAGACCAGACTCAGTTACTGCTCGCATCGCGCTGGCGGAATCCTATGTCAAATATGGCTGGGACGCGCGCGGTTCAGGTTACGCCGACACGGTAAGCGAGAGTGGGTGGAAGCTTCTCGCGGAACGCGCCTCAAAAGCAAAGCAGATCCTCGATGAAGCGTCGACCTTTTCGGCCAAGGACCCCGAGTGGTACCTGGCCATGCAACAAGTAGCGTTGGCCCAAAGTTGGGAGGCAGACGCAAAGCAAGCCCTTCTGGAACGGGCCGTCAAATTTGAGCCGACATATTATTACTACTACCGAGCCTATGCTTATTCGATCCTGCCGAGATGGGGCGGAGAAGACGGGGAAGTCGAACAATTTCTGGCGAAAACCGCCGACGACATCGGAGGAGACGCGGGCGATATGCTGTATTTCCGCGTCGCAACCTACTTGGTCGACAACTGCGAAGACTCTCGAAAACTGAAGCTATCGTGGCAGAGAATACAGAAAGGGTTCGCCGCCGTTGAGAAGCAGAATGGGCCGTCGCTCGCAAACTTGAATCTGCTGGCCCAGATGGCTGTCAAGTTCATGGATCCCGTGGTGGCGGACAAGATGTTTGCCCGAATTGGGGACCAGTGGGACGAGGATACGTGGCAGACATCTTCCTATTTCGAATCGATCAAGCAGTGGGCCAAACAAGTGGAGCCTTACATGGTCGCGAACCAGGCCGCGGAACAATCCGCGGAAGCAAACCTGCATACTCCCGAAGGCCAACGCTACAAAAGCGCATTCGATGAAAAGATTCACGTCTGGATGCAGCCCTGCATCGAGCAACTGGCCGGCAGCGATCTTGGCAATTTCGAGCTTCTGATTAAGGTCGGCAAGGAGGGTACGATCGAATACCTCACGGGCCGCGGTTATAGTCCGATCATGCCATGTCTGGGCCCAAAGCTCGATAATTTCCGGATGGCCAAGCAAGCCGTGTTTCCCGCACCTCCGCAACCTGATTACTGGGTCCGATTTGATCTCAATCCGGAGGCCCCCGCTTCGGCGGCATTGAAGTAGATTCGGCGGCGAACCTAATCGTAGCCGGAACTGTCGCCATCGGGTGCGTGGTTGTCACAGGCTCCACGCGCCCCTACAATCTTTGAGTAATGTCTTCTACTGCTTCCCTGCCCCAGATTCCGCACTCCAACTCCAACGTCCGCCGACGCCATCCTGCGCTGCGGATCCTCTACTACTTCATTTGCTTGCTGCTGGTGGCGCTCATCGTTGGCGTCTGGTGGCTTTACTGGATTGCGCGGTCGCCTCTGCCGCAGTTGGATGGCTCCGTCTCCGTGCCGGGGATTTCTGCCGAGGTGCGCGTGGTACGCGATGAACACGGGGTCCCGACGATTGAGGCGGCTACGCTCGAAGACTTATTTTTTGCCCAGGGGTACGTGACCGCGCAGGACCGGCTGTGGCAGATGGACATGATGCGGCGCTCCGCTGCCGGAGAACTTTCGGAAGTGATCGGCGAGGACACGGTGAATATGGACCGCGCGGAGCGGATTCTGGGGCTGCGGATCGCGGCCGAACGGGCGGAGAAGAACGTGTCGCTATCCGTGCGCGACCGGGCTTATTTTGAGGCTTACGCTCGGGGAGTGAATGCGTTTCTGGAATCGCATCGCGACCGGCTTTCGCTGGAATTCCGCTTGCTGAAGTACACGCCGAGGCCGTGGACGGTGACCGATTCCCTGCTGGTGGGTGCGCGCATGGTGCAGGATTTGAACCACTACAGCTACCAGCGCGCGCTTACACGAGAAAAAATTCTAGCGAAGTTGGGACCGGAACTGACGGCGGACTTGTATGTGAATTCTTCGTGGCGGGACCGTCCGCCAACCGAGGCGCGGCGGATGGACGAAGTGCCCGCAGTCAACAGCGGCGATGCGGATGAAGATGAGGATGACGAAGAAGAGATGGATCCGGAGGGGGGAAACGGGCGGCTGATTTCCGCGCTGGCTGCTGAGCAGGTTGCGCTGTGCCGTAGAGGTTCTTGCAGCAAAGAGGAAGATCTTGAACCACAGGGAGCACAGGGGATCACAGGGGAAGCCCTGGCGAAGCTGGGCGCTGGGCTTGGAATCGGCAGCTCTACTATGACTAACTTTTCGGAGGATTCGTTCCGGCCGGGGTCGAACAACTGGGTGGTTTCCGGCCAGCATACGGTTTCGGGGAAGCCGCTGCTGTCGAACGATATGCACATCGACCACCAGATGCCGAACGTGTGGTTTGAGGCGCACCTTAAGACGAAGAGCGGCAACTTCGACGTGGCCGGAGTTACGCTGCCGGGAGTTCCGTTCGTCATCGTCGGCCACAACCAGCGCATCGGCTGGGGATTCACCAACGTGGGGCCGACGGTGGAAGACGATTTCATCGAGGAGTTCAATGCGCAGGGGCAGTACAAGACTCCGGCGGGATGGCGCGATGCGCAGCACCGGCAGGAGACGATCCACGTCAAAGGCAAGCCGGATGTGACGCTCGACGTGGTGACGACGCGGCATGGACCGATCATCAGTGAACTGCTTCCGGGCGAGACGCGCAAGATTGCCTTGCGCTGGACATTGCAGGACGGCATGGGACTGATGTTCTTCGACGTGGACTCGGCGCAAAATTGGGATGAGTTTCGCAAGGCCTTCTCGACTTTTGACGCTCCGGGACAAAACGTGATGTACGGCGATGTGGATGGCCACATCGGTTATCAGGCGACGGGGCGAGTGCCGATCCGCGCGGCGGGCGATGGCAGCCTGCCGGCCGGCGGCAGCGACGATGCGCACGAGTGGAAAGGCTGGATTCCTTTCGACGAAATGCCGCATGTTTACGATCCGCCATCGGGAATTCTGGCGACGGCCAACGGGCGCATCGCTCCGAACGGCTACAAATATTCGATCGGCACGGAGTGGGATGCGCCGTGGCGCACGGATCGCATTTATCGGGTGCTCGAATCGGGCAGGAAGTTTGCGCCCGCCGATATGCTGGCGCTGCAGATGGACGTGTCGTCGACTTACGACCGCTTCTGCGCCGACAAGTTCGTGTACGCGGTCGACCACGCCGCGAACGCTTCGGACCGCGCGAAGCGGGCGGCGGACATTCTGCGGGACTGGGATGGGCGGATGTCGGCGGATTCGGCGGCGCCGACGATTGAGACGAAGGCGCGTCAGGAACTGGCGCGGTTGCTGCTGGAGCCGAAGCTGGGCGCGGCGGCGGATGGACCGAGTTCTGGCGCAGCTTCAGGCGCGCTGAGTTGGAAGAGCTATCGTTGGGCTATGTCGTCGGTCTGGCTGGAAAATGTGCTCACCAAACAGCCGGCGCGCTGGCTGCCTCCGGGATTTTCCGACTACGAAAGCCTGCTGACGGCGGCGCTGGAGAACGCGGTGAAGCAGACGGGAGTTGCTTCGGGAGATGCGTCGAAAGTTGCCGCGACGTTTGCTCCGAGCGTCCCTGCGGACCTCAGCCAATGGACTTGGGGAAAGAATTATCCGGTTGAAATCGATCATCTGGTGCTCAGCCAGCTTCCGGCGATTGGGCGCTTCACGGGGCCGGGATTGCATCCGTTGAGCGGGAGCACGTATACGGTGAAGGCGGGGAGCCGGGGGTTTGGGCCCTCCGAACGGCTGACGTGGAACTTCGCGAACCTCGACGAAAGCACGCTGAACCTGGTGACGGGAGAGAGCGGGATCTTTCTCAGTCCGTATTACATGGACCAGTGGAAGGCGTGGTATGGAGGCTCGACGTTTGTGTTTCCCTTCACTTCGTCCGCAATCGAGAAACACAAGAAGCATGAGATGACGCTGGAGCCGCGGTAGGGAAGGCAGTCGTTAGTCGTTAGTCGTTAGTCGTTAGTCGTTAGTCGTTAGTCGTTAGTCGTCAGCCGGTAGTTGTTAGTTGTTCACTGCTGCAGCGCGATCTCGGTGATGACGTAATTGCCGCTCCCGTTCAGGTTCGCAATAAACTGCGTCCCTTTGGCTTGCCCCGCCGCCACCGAGCTCAACACAAATGCAGTCTGAGTATCTAAGGAAACAGGGAATGGCGCGTGCGGGATAGGCATTTCACCTTCGCCGCGATCCCCCGCCGCCGATGCGATGCCAAACCGAGCTACGCCGCGGCCACCGTCTTCACTTTTTTCCTATTGCAGCACTGCGACCCCAAACCAGTTTGACTTATTGGGCGACTTGTCGTCACCGAGCTGAGTCAGGAATACAGTGGTACGAACAGCGGCTGTTCCAGCCAACTGGAGGACAAAGCTCACAGCGCCACCTCCACCTCCGCCTCCGCCAGTGACTGTCATAGTCATTGCCCCGGTTCCGTTCGATTGGACGAGGTAGGTTCCCGTGACCGTGCCGGTGACGGGTGCGTCATACACCGCGTAGCCGTTGTTACTTTGGCCGGGTGTGCAACTGGGCACGACGGTAGCATTGGATGCAGCCTGGTCGAAATCTCCGTACTCCGTAAAAGTGCCGGTGACGTTGCCCTTACCGTCAAAGGTCATGGCGCCCACGTCGCCCTGGCTGCTTACTTCAGAACCACCAGCACTCACAGTGTAGGGGTTACCGTTGTGGTCGTAGCAGGTAATGCTTGCGTACCAGTAGTTCTGGTTAGGACCGTTTCCCTGGAACGAGTACTTTCCCTTCAGGCTGGCATTGCTGAAGCCCGTAGCCTGCGCCGACAGGGCAAGCCCGATTGTCACGAAAATCAAAACCCCAACCCGCACAAAACGTCTGCCGAAAATCTTCACAAACTACCTCCTGGGAACAGAATTTTTTGGGGGGAGGGGATTACTAACTTTCGGGGGAGGGGATTACTAACTTTCGGGGGAATGGATTACTAATCCGGCTTGCACGATAAGGAGATGCTCCTGGCGGCCGCTTGTCAAGGACGTACCGCACAACACAATGTGACAAAGAAACAGGGAATGGCGCGTAGCGAAAGGCGAATCGCGGACGGCGAACAGCGTCTCTCAAAAATCAACCGTCTTGACGTCGATGAAATTGCCTATGAGGCTGCTGATCTGGCCGGGGTTCTTCGAATTGTTCGGGTTGTACTCCAAGGCATCGATCGTGGTGTCGTAGATACTGAGCGATCCGCCCTGGACGACATACACCACTTCCTGCGCCATTTTGCTACCACGCTTAGCGATGGGCTGGAGGCCGGTCACGTCTCCGTTCGCGGGAGGAATGACGACGCCGCCAGCCGAAGCGCTCCCCACCGCGGTGGCCAGCGTGTTGTAGATGGAAAGGCAACCACGGACCTCGGCCCCTGGGGGCGGCGGGATGGGCGGAACGATCTCGGTGCAGGTGTTTGCGCCGATGAAGAGCTGTCCGTTGGCGCCGAGAGCGATACGGTCGTGATATCCGTCGGTGATAACAATGGGAGCGGAATTGGTGACGCTCATGCTGCTGAGGTCGAAGATCGTAAGCAGGCCGCATGTAGTCGCCGCCGTTGTCTGTCCTGTGCAGGCCTGACCACTGGGAGTTCCCGCCACATACATGGTCGAGTTGTCGACCAACGCAACGGTGGCGGCTGGAACCGGGATCGCAGTGCCTGCCGTGTTCGTCGTCAAATCCAGCGGCTGAATGCTGGCCTGCGTTCCGCCGCATTCAGCTCCGCAGTTCAATACATACGCCATGGTGTCGTCGGCGTTGAAGTAGGCCCAGACGGGATGGTCGAATCCGGTCACGAAAGTCACGACTGGATTCGACGTGTTAATACTCGACGGAGTAATTACCGCAACCACATCCGCAGTCGAATCCGAAGCCGAAGGCTGACTGAAAGCCAGGATGCGATTGCCGGTGTTGCCCATGGAGAGATAGGTGTAAGGCGCGTTGAATCCGGTACCTACCCCGGCCGGCCACGCGCAGACAAGATCCGCCGTATTCGCGGTGGGGCAATAGATTTCGGCGGTCATCGTGCCCGAACTCAGAGAAATGACTTCAATAACGCCGGAGTCCGGCTGTCCGGTCACCTGCGCGGTGGGCAGGGCGACGTAGGCGGTGGAGCTGTCCGGGGAAACGACGAAGCTCTCGGTCATGCCGGGCAAAGTCAGGTGAGCGGCGTTGGATTCCTTGGCGTTGTTGATGATGGTGAACTGGTTGTCGGAGGATGGCGTGCCGTCGCCGCTGAAGACCAGAGTCTGGGTACGGTTGGGTGTGACCACCATCATTCCCGGAGTGTTGCCGGCGGAAATCGGCGATGCGGCCGCACGCACGTCATTTGCAGCGTCGACGATATAAACGCCCGAAGACAAAGTGCCGGCGGAAACATTGTTCGTGATGAAGGCGCGGTACGCGACACCGCTGGTTCCTGTGCCGAAGTTGGAGGAACTGCCGCCGCAGCTCAGCCACATCAAACTGGCGGGCAGCAGGAATAACAGAAGAATCAGGGCTCTTTTCAAACCTGGGACTCCAACCTCATGCCGGATAATCACTTGGATGCAAGAACAAGGATTATAGCAAAGCAAGAGATGGGTTTGAGGGCGCGGCTGAAGAAGCGGGCGGCTGAACGGGCGCCGGCGATTTGAAGCCCCGCCTATACGAGATCGGACGGCTTGAGCTTCCGCCTCGCGCCATGGCGAATGGTGAGCACCCACACCGCCTGCCGCCTTTCATCGACTTCATAGATGACCCGATAGACGTGAGGCTTCTTGCCGTAAAGCAGGTGCCGCAGCTTTCGCTTCGCCCTCCGAGCTTCCGGAGCAACGGGACAGCGGTTGGGGTGCCGTTCCAAACTGAGAATGGCTGCTTTGATCCCCCAATACCATTCCAGGGCCGCGTCCGAAAACTCGGCGTTGATTTGCCCGTACAGGCGGGCAAGGTCGCGCTCGGCATGAGGAGTGATGTTAACGACGTATGCCATGCCTGGCTTCAAACTCAGCGAAAAACTCCCTCGCTGGCCGTGTCCTTCCTTCTTTCACATCCTCCAAACCCTGGCGCATGGCTTCCTCTTCATCGGCGCAAGCGGCAAGGTCGAGCAGGCGCTGATAGGCCGCGGCGTCCTGCACGACAGCCGCTGCCTTCCCATTCACCGTAAGTACCACCGGGCGCTTCGTCTTCTTGAGCTGCTTCATGAAGTCGCCGGACTGGCGGCGGAAAGTGGTCAGCGATTGGATGTCCTTGGTGATGTCAAGCATGGGCCACACCCTCGAAAGCACCTTATTAGGTGTCGTAAGAATACACTATCCCGGCGAAACGTAAAAGGCGTTCCCGGCAACCGCCGATTTGCCTGGTCAAACGCGGCAACATAACTGACTACCGCGTTTGCCACTGGAAGCAAAGGCCATATCCGTCCGGATCGCGAACGTACAATTGCTTCATGCCATAGGGCGCGACTTTCGGCTCCTTCACATTCTGGCCACGCGAGCGCAGGTAAGCGTACGCCGCATCCACATCGGGGCAACCGAAGAAAATCGCCGTATCGTCGTGGGCGGCAATCCGCGCGGGATCAGGTTCGGGCGGCCGGGAGTCCTGTTCGTAAGCCGTGTTCAGCATCAACTCCACGCCATTCAGCCGGAGCAGCGCCCAATCGAAATGCTCTCCCCTGGGAGTGGACGTGCTCACCACCTCGAACCCCAGCACATCCCGGTAAAATGCAATGGACGCTGGCATATCGAACACCTGCAGCAGCGGCGCCATTCCTCGAATTTCAATGCCCATGCGACCTCCTGTGCTGCATTCAATCATTGAGACATTGAGACCTTGAAAACCCAGGAGTCTTTGACCTTCAATGACTCAATCACTCAATGCTCAATGATTCAATGCGCTCGGCCTTCCGTGATTCAATTATCCCTCACCTTCTAGTATTCTCAAGTAGATGCCGCAGAACTTTATTGAACGTCTGAAGCAATCGCCGGTGCTCTGCGATGGAGCCATGGGGACGCTTCTCTATGCCAAGGGCATCTTCATCAACCGCTGCTATGACGAGCTGAACTTGTCGCAGCCGGAGATGATCCGCGACATCCACCACGACTATCTACAGGCTGGCGCCGAGATTATCGAAACCAATACTTTCGGCGCCAACAGCTTTCGCCTGGCGCGGCACGGCCTGGTGGATCGCGTGCGCGACATCAATGTGGCGGGCGCTCGCCTGGCTCGGGAAGCGGCCAAGAGCTTCGATGTTTGGGTGGCCGGATCGATGGGCCCATTGGGCGTTCGCATTGAACCGCTGGGCAAAACTTCGTTTGAAGAGGCGCGCGCGGCGTTTCGCGAACAAGCCGCGGCCCTGATCGAAGGCGGCGTGGACTTGCTGATGCTCGAGACTTTCGGCTACCTCGAAGAATTGCACCAGGCCGTACTGGCCTGCCGCGAGGTAAATGCGACGCTCCCCGTCGTCCTTCCCATCGTCGCCCAGGTCATGATCGACGAAGAAGGGAACTGCCTCGATGGCTCCAAGCCCGAGACCTTCGCTGCCCGGATGGCGGAATGGAACGTCGACGTGCTTGGCATCAACTGTAGCGTGGGACCGGTCGCCATGCTGGAGGCGATCGAGCGGGTACGAGCGGTGACTTCCCTGCCCCTGGCCGCGCAACCGAACGCCGGCATGCCGCGCTCGGTCGAAGGACGGAATATCTATCTCTGCTCGCCGGAATACATGGCGAACTACACGCCCAATTTCGTGGCCGCCGGCGTGCGGCTGATCGGCGGATGCTGCGGCACCACGCCCGATCACATTCGCGCTATGAAATCGGTCTTACGTGTGGACCAGGCACGCGGCAAGACTGCAATTTCAGAAGCGATTCGCTCCGGCGCCGCGCCCTCGGCTCCGGCGACCGTTCCCATGGCGGAGCGCTCGCGCCTCGGCGCCAAGCTTGCGGCCGGGGAATTTGTGACCATGGTCGAGATCGTGCCGCCCAAGGGCATCGACATCCGCAAAGAGATCGAGGGCGCGAAGTTCGTCAAATCGGTTGGCGTGGACGCGATCAACATCCCCGATAGTCCGCGGGCCTCGGCGCGCATGAGCAACCAGGCGTTGTCGCTGCTGATGCAGCAGGCGGTGGAAATCGAAGCCATTCTGCATTACACCTGCCGCGACCGCAACGTGTTGGGCATTCAGTCCGACCTGCTGGGAGCGGCGGCCACCGGAATCCGCAACCTCATCTGCATCACGGGGGACCCTCCGAAAATGGGGAACTATCCCGATGCCACGGCAGTGTTTGACGTGGATTCGATCGGGCTGGTGAATATCGTCCACAATCTGAACCGGGGACTCGACCTGGGCGGGAACCCGATCGGCGCCGGGACCAGCTTCGTCATTGGGGTGGGCGCAAATCCGGGGCTGCCCAACCTGGACGAAGAGATAAAGCGCTTCGAATACAAGGTCGAAGCGGGCGCGGAATACGTGGTGACCCAGCCGGTGTTCGACCTCAGTCTGCTGGAAGCTTTCCTAAAACGGATCGAGCACTGCCGAATTCCAGTAGTGGCCGGAATCTGGCCGCTGGTGAGTGTCCGCAACGCTGAGTTCATGAAGAACGAGCTGCGGGTTTCCGTGCCCGATGAAATCCTGAACCGGATGAGCCAGGCCGCCAGTCCGGAAGCGGCTCGCGCCGAAGGCGTGGCCATCGCTCGCGAAATGCTGGCGGCGGTCCGCGACCGGGTGCAGGGCGCTCAGATCAGCGCTCCGCAGGGAAGATATGCCTCCGCGGCGGATGTTCTGGAGGTTCTTGGCTCGACGCGGCGGACTTCAGTGTAGTTTTGGGAAAAATATGCACAAGAAATCGCAAGAATCAAAAAAATTCGCTGGACATTTCCCCTCGGAACCGGCATTACAATAGAGGGTAGGAGCAATTGGATTGGTGAAGTTTGAAGAATGCCTCGAGCGTCTCGAGAAGATCGTTCAGGAACTGGAAAAAGGAGAGGTTCCTCTGGAGAAGTCCCTGACGCTGTTCGAAGAAGGCATGCAACTTTCCACGACCTGCCGGAAACAACTGGACGAAGCGGAAGGAAAAGTGGAGATTCTGTTAAAACAGAACGGAAAGCCGCAAACTGAACCGTTTGAGCCCCCGGCCGAGAAAGCGTTGCGCAAGTAACGCTGTCGCGCTCGGAATGATAACGCCTGTGCTAGCAGTTTGCTGTCGCAGCCAAGGCCACCGCGAATCGCGGTGAGGTCAGGGGGGTGTATGGAAGCACTCAGTGTAGTCCTTTATCAGAATGACCCCAGAACTGCACAAACTCTGGCGGTCAGTCTTTCCCAACACTTCGATTCTGTTTATTTAGCGGGCACTTACCAAGAGGTGAGTCCCGCGGTTGCCCGGCACCGCGCCGAAGCGGTGGTGCTGGATCTGGAAACTTCGGGGCCGGATGAAGTCAAGCGTTTGCATCGTGAATTCCCCGACCTTTGCATCGTCGGCACGCACCGGTTGGCGGACGACCAACTGTGGACTCAGGCAATGAGTCTGGGCGCGTCCGACATCTGTGAGCCGCGCAAGGATGACGTCGTGCGCTCCCTGTTGCAGGGGCTCACGCACCGCGCGGCGGCTTGATCGACTAGGTCTCAGGTTCAAGGTGTCAGGTCTCAGGTCTCAGGTCTAAGGAAAAACAAAATCCACAAAGAGTTTCCCTGAGACCTGACGTCTGATACCCGCGACCTGCCCTTCCGAGTTTCCTGAGACCTGACACCTAAGACCTGAGACCTTCCCTTCGCCGGCTTGGTATACTGCGATGCCATGCTGAAACAAGTTCTTGAGCAGGGACGAGAAGCCGCCGACGCCGCACTCGAGCGACTTTTGCCCCCGGCCACCCAGCATCCAACCTCCATCCATCGGGCCATGCGGCACAGCGTGTTCGCCGGCGGGAAGCGCCTGCGTCCGATCCTCTGCATGGAAGCGGGGCGCATGATCGGCGCGGCCTCGAACTCTGCGTCGCTCGCTGGCTCGCTGCCTGCGGGCATCGAGCAGTTGGGCGCCGCGCTCGAAATGCTCCACACTTATTCGCTGATCCACGACGATCTGCCCGCGCTCGATAACGACGACCTGCGGCGCGGGCGGCCCACTTGCCACAAGACCTTCGGCGAGGCCATCGCGATTCTGGCCGGAGACGCGTTGCAGACGCAGGCCTATGAAGTGCTGGCGCAGATCGCTTGCCCAGCCGAGGCGCGCGTTGAGATCATCCGGGAAATCGCCCACGCCACCGGCACCATCGACGGCATGATCGGCGGCCAGGTCGTGGACCTCGAAGCCGAGCACAAGAAGCCCGACCTCGCGACCCTCGAATACATCCACCGTTCGAAGACTGCGGCGCTCATCACGGCCAGCGTGGTCAGCGGAGGAATGTATTCCGGAGCAACCGTCGCGGATATCGCCCGCCTCCGAACCTATGGCCAGTCGATCGGCCTGGCGTTTCAGATCGTGGATGATGTGCTCGACGTGACTCAGACCTCCGAGCAACTGGGGAAAACCGCGGGGAAGGACACGGCGGCGGAGAAGGCAACGTATCCAGCGTTATTCGGAATCGAGGAATCGCTCCACAAGGCCGACGCCCTGGCCGATCAAGCGTGCGCCGAAATTAACGAATATGGCGAGGCCGCGTCGACGCTAAAGGGCCTCGCTCGCTTCCTCGTCGAGCGCAAGAAATAGTTGCCTAGCCTTGGCTGACATCCGCAGGGTCGGCGCTTCACGCATTCGCGTATCGGCAGAAAAGTCTGTGGATGACCCAAGAGCGCCCCTGGTTCTCACCGCGCATGTTTCGGTTACGATCCGACGGTGAATGTTCCTGCCGAGGTGACATTGTCGGACGAGTTGCCGACGTAGACGGTGTAATTGCCCGGTGCGGTCACCCAACCGTTCGCACTCACACTCCAGTACGACAAAGGATGGGACGAGGAGTTCGCATCCACGGTCACTGTCACGGTTTGTTGCGCGCCAGGCTGCAGCAAAACCTTGCTCCATCCGACCAGGCGTTGCGGAGCTTCTCCTGTGCTGGCCGGCAAACCCAGATAGACTTGGGCGACCTCCGCGCCCGCCAGCGTTCCCGTGTTTTTCAGGTTGAAACTCACTTGGAATCCGCTGGAAGCAGGCGAATCCGGCGTGAGCTGAAGATTGGAGATTGAAAAGGTCGTGTAAGAGAGCCCGTAGCCAAACGCGAACAGCGGCTGGATATTCTGCGCTTCGTACCATTTATATCCGACGTTGAATCCTTCGATTGTGTAGTCGACGTCAAAAGGTGCGGTCGAAGTGGGAGGGGATGGGATTGGGATCGTTGGGCGAGGCAAGTCGTTCACGCTCGCCGGAAATGTGATGGGAAGTTTGCCGGAAGGGTTCACGCTGCCGAAGAGAATATTGGCAATGGCCTGGCCGCCGCGCTGGCCCGGGTACCAAGCTTCCAGCACGGCGGCGACGCTCGGGAGCCACGGCATTACCTGTGCGCCACCGTTTTCCAGGACCACAATTGTGTGCGGATTCGCGGCCGCAACGGCGCTCACCAGCGCGTCCTGATCGCTGGAAAAACTTAAGTCCACAAGGTCCATGCCCTCGCTCTCCCACTGATTCTCAAACACGATTGCCACATTCGAGGAAGCCGCCAGTATGGCCGCCGTGGTCGGGTCCGTTCCGTCGTTGAAGGTCACGATAGCGCCGGGCGCCATGGCCTCGATTGCAGTCAGTGGAGAGGATGGATCGTACACCTCAGACGCATTGGTGCAAGCGAGACCGCCCGGCGGCGGGGTGTACGGAGGACACGCCGGTGGCAGAGTAAGAGCTGCTCCACCATATGGAACTACTTGGGCGGAGCCGCCCCCGGAAAGCACACCTACATCGGCATGAGATCCAATCACCGCGATGGACGCAAGGTTCGATGGATTGAGCGGCAGTTGTCCGCCAGCGTTCTTCAACAGCACTGCGCCCTGCTCTTCGGCTTCCTGTGCGATGGCCGCGTCACCGGCCGCATCAATGGGCTGAACCGCGGCGGGGTGGTCGAAGACGCCCGCTGCGTACATGGCTCGCAGGATTCGATGCACCATGTCGTTCAAGCGCGAGAGCGGCATATCGCCGTTCTGCACCGCGGCTTCGAGACTTTCAGAGGCCCAAATGCCGGCGAACATGTAGTCGCCCGGCTGCTCCTGGTCAAGTCCGGCCATCGCGGAAGCCACGGAGCTTTGCGTGGCGTACGCGTCCGACAGGACGAAACCTCGGAATCCCCAGTCTCCTTTCATAACATCGTTCAAGAGATGATTGTTCCCGCAGGCATACGTTCCGTTCACCAGGTTGTAGGCGCACATCGCCATTTGCGCATTGGAATCCTGGAGAGCGATTTCAAAAGCCAGCAGGTCGCTCTCGCGCGCAGAACGTTCATCGATGACGGCATTGGCCTGTGTGCGAGCGGTCTCCTGGTCGTTAAAAGCGTAGTGCTTCACGCCCGCAATCACGTATTGGTCCTGGATGGCGCGAAGATGCGCGGCGGCGATCTCCCCCGCCAGAAAAGGGTCTTCTCCCTTGCTCTCAAAGGTGCGACCGTCGCGCGGCTCGCGGCCGATGAGATTGACGTTGCCTCCCAGGTTGACACTGATGCCGAACGCGCTCAGTTCCTTGCCGATGACTTGACCGTAGTTGTAGGCCTCCTTCAAGTCCCAGCTTGCGGCGCTCGCGATCGACGACGGCAGCGCCGTCGCCGGCCCTACGCTGTCCCCGACTCCAACGGGTCCGTCCGCCGATAGAAGATCCGGAATCCCCAGACTTGGTATGCCCAAGACCCAGAAGCCTGCTCCTCGTGGGTTGGTGAAGCTCTGCAAAGTGTCGTTGCCATGCACGAGTTGGAACTTCTCGTCCAAGGTCATCTGCGACAGGAGGAGGTCCGCGCGCTGGTCCGGATCTGTTGGTGGCGGCGGATTCGAGACGCCACCGCTACCTGCACCACAACCCACAGCCGCAACCAGTAGAACGAACGGGAGAAGGTGCGTTGGCCTGTTCAATATGAGACCTCTATCTGGAATTTCCACTTTGAACGCGCAAGTATAGCCGATCTCGCCCACGACCGGAATCGCCGACGCTCAGACTCGTCAGCGACCAGTTGTCGCTTCGCAAACGCTGGCCGCCGCTTGAATCTCCCGCCCGCCAGCGGTACAGTAAAGGCGCTCTCGCGGTCTCCCGCCTTCTTATTCCTCACCAGCAACTTGCGCAATTGCTGCAGTGTATGTGCAACTAAAGGCGGTGCTGGGACCGGTACCACAATATGTGGTGTTTTATCACTTGACCCGTCCCCGTGTTCGCCGTTAGAGTTGGTCAAAAGCGTGGTGACGTTCCTGGTTCATGGGGACGGCATCGCGCGGATGCGACGGCGAGGAACCTGGGTGGTTAACAGCCGGATCCCCGCAATTTGCAGCGCACTCCAGCCAGCGCAAACCGAGTAGGCGGACCACGTTGTCCGCGTGCGTACGAAGGAGTTACTTTGCTCAAACTCAAGAAGCTGCAAATCCTGGGATTCAAGTCGTTCTGCGATCGCACCGAACTGAAATTCCATGGCGACGGCATCGCCGCCATCGTCGGGCCGAACGGCTGCGGAAAGTCGAACATCGCAGACGCGATTTCGTGGGTGCTCGGCGAGCAGTCGGCAAAAACCCTGCGCGGCTCGCGCATGGAAGATGTGATCTTCTCGGGCACGCGCGACCGCAACCCCACCGGGATGGCGGAAGTGTGCCTCACTCTGATTGACCCCGAAATTTATGCTGGGCCGGATACGAACGCGCCCACCGAGATCGAGATTCAAGACGACCTGCCTACGGGCGACGAAGACTGGGATGAAGCCGAAGTCCGCGCCCAGGCCGCCGCGGAAACTGAACGCGCCGTCGAGGAGGCGCAGCCCGGAAAGACCGAAGAGGTGGAAGGCGAAGTCGCGGTCGAAGCGCCGGCTAACGACGCCGCCGTGGCAGTGCTGGGGCCGCAGGTAGTTCTGAAAATCCGCCGCCGCAAATTCAATCAGCAGCAACACCACGCCGGAGTGATTTCGGTGACGCGCCGCTTGTTCCGCAGCGGCGACAGCGAATACCTGCTGAATGGAAAATTGTGCCGACTGCGCGACATTCAGGAAATGTTCATGGGAACGGGTCTTGGGCCGGAATCGTACGCGCTCATCGAGCAAGGACGCATCGGCCAGATTCTGAGCAGCCGTCCGACCGACCGCCGCAACATCATCGAAGAGGCGGCTGGAATTACGAAATTCAAAACGCGGAAGCGTCTCGCCGAGGCGCGCCTCGAAGACGCCAAACAAAATCTGAACCGCGTGAACGACATTTTCGAAGAAGTCACGCGGCAGATGAACTCGCTCAAACGCCAGGCCAGCAAGGCCGAGCGCTATGCCAGGCTGCGCGGCGAGATGCGCGCCAAGCTGCGGGTTGTGCTCGCCAGCAAGTTCACCCAGATGGACCGGGAAAGCGTGACGCTCGATACCCAGATCCACCAACTGGGCGAGGAAATTCGCCTTCAGACCGAGAGCGTGCGGCAGTCGGAAGCCGAGCACTCCGAGCGCACCGAGCGCGGATACGCGATCGAGACCGAGACGCGGCAGAATCGCGACCGGCTCAACCAGATCGCGATCGAAGGCGATCGAGGGAAGGCGCGCATCCGAACCAACGAAGAGCGCTGCGCGGAACTGATCGTGCGCACGGCATCGGCGGAAGCGGAACTGGCGCAGGCCCAACATCGGCTCGCGGCGCTCGAGGAGGAGCGCGATGGCCACCAGCAATTGCTCGACTCAGCGGCGGCAGATCTCGCGGCGGCCCAGCAGGAACTTGCGCTCAGCAAGCAGGAGACGGCCTGCGCAGCCACGAATCTCGCAATGCTCGAACACGAGCAAGAATCGCATCGCACGGCCATTCTGGAGGCAGTCGGCGGAGCCTCCAACCTTCGCAATCAGCTCACGCAGTCCGAGGAGCGGCTGGCGGGCATCGGGCGCGAGGAGCAGCGCCTGCGGGCCGAGATCGCAACCGCCTCGTCGCAATCGGAAACCTTCGGCGGACAACGCGGCCAGATTGCTCTGGAATTCGAAAGCGTTTCCGAGCGAGCCAGCGGCCTGACCGCGGAGATCGCGAGCCTGCGTGAGACCCTCGAGACGAAGCGCTCTGCCGAAAACGACACCAAGAGGCACCTCGACTCGATCCGCTCCGAATACGCCACGGCGCTCGGCAAGAGGGGGTCGCTCGAAGCGGTCATCGCCGAGCACGGTTATTCTACCGAGTCGGTGCGGCGGCTCTTTCAATCGGGCGCAATGCAGGGAGGGAACACTCCCGCCGGTGTGCTCGCCGACTTCCTCGAGGTCGAGCCCCGCTACGAGCGCGTGGTCGAAGATTTTCTGCGCGACGAACTCAACTTCGTCGTGGTCAAGTCGTGGGACGCCGCCGATGAAGGCCTGCGCCTGCTGCGCTCCGGCGTTGATGGGCGCGCGACATTTCTGGTGCATCCCGAGGACTCGCAAGCGAAGTTCTCGTTTGTCGCCGATGAAAGCCATCACTACTCTCCTCTCAACGACACCGTCCTCCCGCTGAAGAATTCGATTCGCGTGCTGAACGGATTTGGCAAGTCGCTCGAAGTGATCCTGCCAAAGCTGGGCAACGGCTACATCGTGCCCGATCCCGCGGCGGCGCGCGAACTCGCGCTCTCCAGCCCCGACGCGTTTTTTCTCTCGCAAACCGGCGAATGCTTCCACAACGTGACCGTCACCGGCGGCAAGCAGCGCAGCGAGGGACCGCTTTCGATGAAGCGCGAGTTGCGCGACGTGCTGCGTCTGCTCGAAGAGCTGGAGCGAGCTCTGCGCGAGAAGGAAATGCTGGCGCTCACCTTGGGGCGCGAAATCAAGGAGACCGCTTCGCTGCTCGATCGCCTGGAAGACGAAAAGCGCGAAGCCGAGAAGCAGGCGATGACCTCCGGACATTTGCTCAAGCAATTGGATGGAGAGATGTCGCGGGTGCGCGAACGAATTGCGATCAGTGAACGCGAACTGCAACGGCTTGCGGCGGAACGGCAGGAGCAGGAAAGCTTGATCGGATCGCGGCAAGCGGAGCTGACCACAATCGAGGAAGCGCGTACTCAATTCGAAAAGCAGCTTGCCGCCGGGCAAGACCGCCTCGCCGCGCTGCGCGGCCAGCGCGCCGCCGCCGCTGAAAACACCTCGCAGCGGGCCGCCCGCGTGGCCACTCTAGAAGAGCGTCACCGCTCCGCCACGACACTGCTTCAGCGCATCGAGACACTTGTCGCCGAGATGCGGGAGCGGGCCGCCGCTTTGCAAACCCAAAAGCAATCGGCGAGCGCCGAAATCGCACAACGGCAAAACGAGAACGTGCAACTGGCCGGGCAGTTCGTGGAGTTCGAAGCTGAGCGCAATGCTGGAGAAGCGCGCGAAGGCTTGCTGCAACTCGAGTCGGAGCAAGTGCGTGCGCGATTAGTTGAGATTGACGAACTGCTTCGCAACACGCGCCAGCAGCTCGATCTCGCTCGGGACCGCCGGGGTGAGTTATCGGCCACTGCGGCCAAACTGCAATCCGATCTGCAACACCTGGCCGACACTTGCCTGAACGAACTCGGCATGGAACGCGCGGTCCTGATGGCCGAGGCTGTGTCGGACAAGCCGATTCCGCTGGTTACCGGGGAGGAACTTGCAGCCGAAGATCAGGCCCACCGAGAAATGCGCGCCCGCCTCGACGCCATGGGCCCGGTCAACATGATGGCTCTCGAAGAGTACAAGGAAACGGCGGAGCGCCATCAGTTCCTCGAAACACAGCGAAAAGATCTGCTCGATGCGATCGAGAATACTGCGGCCACCATTCGCGAGATCGATCAAGTCTCGCGGCAGAAGTTTGAAGAGGCGTTCAACCAGATTAACGAGAACTTCCAGGCCACGTTCCGCAAGCTGTTCGGCGGCGGACACGGCTTCATGCGGCTGACCGATCTCGAAAACAGCGCGGAGAGCGGCATTGACGTGGTGGCATCGCCTCCCGGGAAAAAACTGCAGAACGTGCTGCTGCTCTCCGGCGGCGAAAAGGCGCTCACCGCGCTCGCCCTGCTGGTCGGAATCTTCCAGTACACGCCCAGTCCGTTCTGCATCCTCGACGAAGTCGACGCTCCGCTCGACGAATCGAACATCGCGCGCTTCACCGAACTGGTGCGCGAGTTGAGCGTCCAGACCCAGTTCATCCTGATCACGCACAGCAGGCGGACCATGAGTATTGCGCCCGTGCTCTACGGCGTGACCATGCAGGAACCGGGCGTGTCAAAGCTCGTGTCCGTAAGGTTCGGGGCGGCGTAAGGGAAGTCAGTGATGCTAAGTTGGAGCTTTGGGGGCGCGAGTCAACTCATTTCGAAGCCCGAATAATTCTGGCGGACGATGGCGTCGATCCGCCCTGCCGGGCTCACCAAAAAAAGGCCGAGGGGAATTCCCTCTCGGCCTTCACTCGTGATCAACGCTCATCCAGCGGCACGGCCGCCTCAGTTCGACTCGGTGAACTCGATATAGGGCGTCGCGCCGCCCTTGCCGGTGCAGCTGCCCAGATTCAAGTTGTTGGTTTCCCCCGTGGTGCCGGAATCCGATGCGCACACCGCCGCATTCGTGGTGCCATTGGTCACCGCGACCTTCACCGTGAGGGAGGAGCCGGTGTTAAAGTAGGCTTCCGACCCGCCGCCGTCGCCGACGATGTTGAACTCCGACTCGGTCCAGGCAGTGGATAGGTAGACGACGCTGTCCTCGCCCGTGACGCTGTAGGCCTTCTTTCCCACGGTCATGACCAGCGTATCCAGACCGCCTTCCACGGCCGTGCCCGATAGCTTGATGGTCTTGAGCTTGGAGATTGCCTCCTTGGGTATGGTCACAGCGTTGCTGTTCGTGTAGCAATCGCCGCCGTAGCTGTACCACCCACCGGGGCACTTAGTGTTCCAGTTGATCAGCCAATATTGCATGAATCCCGCTATAGAGTCCGACGAATAGACGTATTGCAGCCAGTCCAGGCATTCCGCCGGATTTTTGGCACCATCGCAGGTCTGCGTGTTCATGAAGTTGGAATTGAGCTGCAGCGTGTAACTGTTCGCGCCGTAAATGCCCGTCTCGGACTTCACGCCCTTGACCTTCGGGAACGTGCCGACGGTTTGGCTGATCACACCGGAGCTGACCCCCGCCGCGTAATCATCGCCATTACCGACCGTTTGACTGCCCAGCCTGGTACGCGGCAAGAATGGGATGTTGGGCGCCTCGACACACTCGACCTTATTCCACTCCATGCTCGGATAGGAAGCCTCGAAGCATCCTGCCTCCGGCACGCTGGTGTGCGCGATGGCCTCGCGCCAGGCCTCTTGGGCCAGAGCTCCCGCATCATCCGCCGCTCGCGCGGCCACGGTCAAGGAAATTAAGACTGCGCTCAGAACACCGGCTGTGATCGCGATCCGGATCACACCGTGTACAGACATTTTCCGCTTCATGGTTCTCCCCTTTTTATTTAGAATTTGATTTAGAATTGTTAGCCGGGATCTCTTTTTCGGCCCACAAGAGGCTTCGATTATCCTTCGCGCCACGGTTCGTGTCAATGTGCAAGGCTTTTCACACCGGATTGCACCCCTTTGTCAACCGATCTGCGATGCTTACAACTGGTGTACAATGTATACACCATGCCTGAATCCTCGGTTCTCACTCTCCGCCTGGACGCCAAACTCAAGAACCAGCTTGACCGCCTGTCGAGATCGATGAACCGGAGTCGATCGTTCGTCGCCGCACAGGCGATCCAGGAATATGTCTCCGTCAACGAATGGCAGATCGCCGAAATCAAGAAAGGCCTGGCCGAGGCCGACGCGGGCGACTTCGCCACCGACGAGGAAGTCCAGCAGGTGATGAAGAAATGGACGCGCCGTGCGCGTTGAGTGGCTGCGAGCAGCTCTCAATAATTTGGACGGTCTGGCGGAGTATATCGTGCGCGACAATCCCGCCGCTGCCGCCCGTACGGTTGCTGCAATTGTGAATGCGGTCGAGAATCTCGAGCGGTTTCCATCTTCAGGTCGGCCCGGTCGGATCTCCGGCACTCGCGAGTTAGTCGTCTCGGGAACGCCATACATTGTTCCTTATCGCGTGCGCGGCGATGTTGTGCAGCTGATTCGTGTCTTCCACGCCGCCCGCAAATGGCCCGGCCGGCTTTGATCCGTTGCAGAGTTCCTACGTGGGTTTGAAGATCCAGCACCGCAGCAGAACTTTTCGGTTGACAAATCCAGCGTTTTTTGGCTTTTGAGACGCGAAAACCGCTGTCCTTTTTTCCAGAGCCTTCCTCAGCTTTTCCACATTGCGATCCATCGAAAACCGGCGCTGGACAAGGCTTTCGGCTTACACTGAAACTGTCAACACTTTTCGGTGTGGCAGCAGTTGCCGCAACCAGCCGGATGTGATCGTAGTCGTTGACAAATTCTCCGCGACAGCTAGAATACCAAAAGTTTTTCCCGGTGAATTTAGGCATGAGCCCCCAAATTCTGGACCCAGTTCTTTTGCGAACCGACTATCCCGAACTGGAGTTGCACGCCAGCGGCAAGGTCCGCGACGTCTACTCCCTTGACGGCGACCACTTGCTGTTCGTGGCCACCGACCGCATTTCCGCCTTCGACTACGTGCTGGCGACCGGCATTCCGCACAAGGGCCGGGTCCTGACGCAGCTCTCGTTGTTCTGGTTCGACTTCCTCAAAGACATCGTCTCCAACCATTTCGTCACTGCCGACGTGGACCGCTATCCGGCGGCCATTCGCCGGTACGCTGACGAGCTCCGCGGCCGCTCCATGATGGTGATGCGCGCCGAGATGTTTCCCGTCGAGTGCGTCGCGCGCGGCTACCTTTCCGGCTCCGGATGGAAAGAGTACAAAGCCACGGGCTCGGTCTGCGGCGTCAAGCTTCCGCCGGGCCTGAAGGAATCCGACCAACTGCCGGAGCCGCTGTTCACGCCGGCGACCAAGGCCACCACCGGACACGACATCAACATTTCATTCCAGGAGATGTGCACGCTGGTCGATCCCGAATTGAGCCGCCAACTTCGTGACATCACGTTGCGCATCTACAAGAAAGCCGCGGATTACGCGCGGCAGCGCGGCATCATCATCGCCGACACCAAGTTTGAATTTGGGCAAACCGCCCAGGGCATCACCCTGGCGGATGAAGTACTCACACCGGATTCTTCGCGCTTCTGGCCGGCCGACACCTATCAACCGGGCAAGGCACAGGATTCCTACGATAAGCAGTATGTGCGGGATTACCTCGAAGAAATTCGCTGGAACAAACAACCGCCGGCGCCCGCCCTCCCCCAGGAAGTTGCGCTTCGGACGAGCGAAAAGTACGTCGGGGCATACCGTCAGTTGACGGGACGCGAGTTGGAGATTTAGCCCGCGTGCGCTGGTGTCATTGCATTCGATCATTGAACTTCGGATCCTTGCACGATCGTTGAAGGACGATCATTGAACCATGAGCATTGCGGACTGGATCATTTTCGCATTTCTGGTGTTTTCCGTGATTGGGGCAGCCACCGAGGGCTTCTTCCATGAAGCCTTCAGTCTGGCTGGCTTGATCGTGGGATACCTGCTGGCCGCCTGGCAGTATCATCGCGTGGCGGACTGGTTCGCGCCTCATTTGAAATCGCCGTGGTTAGGCGATATCGCCGGTTTCCTTATCGTCTTTTTCGCGGTCCTGATCGTTGCCGGCATTGCCGGACGGACCGCGCGCTGGGCAATGAGGGAAGCCGGTCTGCGCACGATTGACCGGATTCTGGGCGCAGTTCTGGGTTTGCTGAAGGGCGCCCTGGTGGTGGCGGTTGTGCTCACCGCCATGGCCGCTTTCGCGCCCACAGCGAAGTGGCTGGCGGGATCGGAGCTCGCTCCGTACTTCCTGGTAGGCGGAAGGGCTGCGATCTGGCTGGCGCCGCCGGAATTGCGTCACCGCTTCTACCAGGGCTTGGATTACATGCGGCAGGCGCATTCGGCAACGGATAAAATTCAGCCGCAATCGTCCGGGCCGTCGAAATAGTTTTTGTCAGCAATTTGTCAGGTGGAGGAATTTTAGATCGTGAACGTGTGGAAACGAGGCAGCCGGTGAAAGATCAATTGGAAGCACTCATTCTTCAGATGTACAAAAGCAATATCCTCTATTCGGAAGCGGTCCGTGAGTTTAAGAAGCGCTTCATCATAACCGTGCTCGAAGAGAACCGGGGCAATCAGTGCAAGGCGGCGCGGCAATTAGGCATGCACCGGAACACCTTGAGCCGGACCATGCAGGAACTCAAGATCGATGTTCGTCCGCTGCGCGCCGGCGCCAAGCTTCCGCCCCGCAGCGCGCGTCCTATCACGCTGGAGAGAAAACAGGCCCGCTGAACGTCCCTCGCCTCTTGCGGTAAGAAATCTCGCGGCCAGGAATAAAGGGGGCGATCCCGAAAGGAACCGCCCTCTTTTTCTCTTACAGATCATTCTCAGCCAGGGTCTTCCTGAGACCTGAGACCTTACACCGGAGACCTGAACTCTAGTGCGGGGTCGGCTTCTTGTGAACCGGCGGCTTCGGCGCCGCTTTCGCCACCAGCAACGCCCCGTCGTTCATCGTCATCACAAACGGCTTCGCCACGTAGGAGACCGGCGTTCCTTCGAACTTGAAATCCGTATCCTCTTTCGGCATCTGCGTCTTCGAGAGCGCCGCCGACATCGTCAGATCGATGTCCGCGCGCTTGGCGTCGATATCGTCCGCACTGCCAGCCAGTTTCAGTTTGGTCGGGGCATCGACACTCTTGCCGTGCTCGGTAACTTTGCTGGGCGGCTCGATACTGATTACATGGGCCTCCAGTTGCAACGGCCTTCCCTTGAGGACGCTCCAAACCTTGTCGGCATCTTCGGGAGTGCCTTCGGAAAGAACCATCTGGTACTCCGCGAAGTTCATGTCTTCAACTTTCTTGGTCTTCACCAGATCTGCGGCTTGCTCGGCAGGAGTCGGCGGCACATACTTCTTGATCGTGAAATTGGCCGGCGGCAGCGTGGTGGTAGCCGTCAGCGCCAGCACGTCGCTCCAGCCGTCTTCGCCGTTGTGGTATTTGACATACTTGCTTTTGCCGAACTTCGTCACGTCAGCCTTGCCTTTGGGATCGGCAATGAGGTTGGCCGCCCGGGCAATGAAGAACAGTCCATCCACGGCCTTTTCCGGAGGACCGGCGGTGAGGTACGACAACGCGAGCGGGTAAATGTTGTTGACGTCGGTCGGATCGGCGTCCACTGCCGCCCTTAAGTACTGCTGAGCTTTGGCGCTGTCCTTGCTTTGATAGGCGCTCATTCCCACGGCGCCATTGAAGACCACGCCGGTCTGCATCTTAAACTTCTGAAAATCGGCGTCGGACATGCCATCAGGCTTCTGCGCCGTCTGCAGTGCCTGCAAGCCCTTCTCTCCGTATTGGCCGGCTTCGATCAGGTCCTGCGGTGTTTTTGCCGTGATCCGCTTGGTATAGGCAAGCAGCGCCAGGGCTCGCAGATTGTTCGGGTTCGCCTGCAAAACCCTCTTCGCCGTTTCCAGAGTCTTCGTTTGATCGAGCGCCTGCTGGTCGGGCGTCTTCGCCTGACTGAGCAATTGCTGATAGGCGCCCATCAAAAGTTCCAGCGCGTCTTCCTTCATCACGCTGTTGGGATACTGCGTCACAAACGCTTCCAGGCCGCTGACCTTGGCCGCGGCGTCGGTTTGCTGCACCGCGCCCACGTAGGCGTTATACTCGGCCGGATCTTTGATCTCTTTCTTCTGGGGCGCTGCCGGAGCCGGCGCGGGGCTCTGCTGCGGCACGGGTTGGGCTGGGGCGGACGCCGTTTGAGCGACGGCGCTAACTGCGGCTACCAGCAACATCGCGAGAACAATCTTTTTCATTCCTGTGGCTCCTTAACTCTTCGGGGAAGCTGGAGTATACATCTTGCCCGATTCCATCCAATCCTGGTGTCGGGCTTGCACCATGAACCAATCTCTCATCTGACACTGCCTGCACTGGCACTGCCTGCACTCACACTGACTGGTCCCGAAAGTCATGGGCCGCCGGTTGATACGCAGTCGGCTTAACATTATTCCGGTGAGCGGATTATAAGGATGTAATCGCGCTAAGGCAAGCGTCTTGCTCGTTTGACCCCCTGCCAATTTGGATGCCGGGAAGCGCCGCCCGGTATAGCTCCCCCCTCCAACCCGTCCTGCGGATGCAAAATACCACCGACGCACAATAAAATAATGTTCTCTCGGAGGACCCCGTCTTGACGAACACCGCATCAAAGCCACCGCTCACTGGCCAAGTCGCTGTCATCACCGGCGCCGGACGCGGCATTGGCAGGGCCATCGCCTTGACCCTCGCCGAACTCGGCGCGCACGCCGTCCTATGCGGACGCTCGCGCCCAGCACTCGAACAAACCTCCGCCGCCATCCAGGCGACCGGCGCCCGGAATTCGGTAAAAGGCTCCGTGAAAAGCACCGTAATCGAATGCGATGTCACCGATCTCGATTCGGTCGAAGCGCTCGCCGAGCGCATCGAGAGCACCTTCCACCGCATCGACATTCTCGTCAACAATGCCGGCATCGGCGGTGCGGAAGGGCCTCTCCACCAGCTTGCGCCCGGCAACTGGGACCGCGTATTGAACACCAACCTGCGCGGCGTGTACTACTGCATCCGCAGCCTCGCGCCCATCATGATCAAGGCCCGCAGCGGACACATCATCAACATCTCGTCCCTCGCCGGCAAGAACCCGCTGCCCAACGGCGCCGCCTACGCCGCCTCGAAGTGGGGCTTGAATGGATTGACCTACTCGGTAGCGGAGGAATTGCGCGCCCACAACATTCGCGTCTCGGTCATCTGCCCAGGGTCCACCAACACCGAGTTCAGCCCGCATCCAGGAAAGAATGCCGAGAAAATGCTGCAAGCCGCAGACGTGGGGCACGTAGTAGCCATGCTCGTAACCCAGTCCCCGCAATCCTTCGCCAGCGAAATCCTGCTGCGGCCAACGCAGAAGCCGTAGGCACCAAGGTTGCTACCTAAAGCTGTCATCCTGAGAGGAGCCGGGACTTCACGAAGTGAAGTTCCGGCGGAGCGAAGGACCCCTGCATTCCTCCCTGTCGCGAGAACGCGTCAGGGAGTTCTCCCGTTCCCTCGCGTTTTCCTGCCACTAGCCCTCTCGAAAACACTAACACATAGTTATTATTTTCTTGACAGACTCCGCGCGCCGCGGTAAGATTGGCGTCAGGATACAGGCGTAATGCCTTAGGTCTTTGAAAAATCGTTAGAGCGAACTACTGGCAGCTACTCAGATGCCTCTGCCAAACGGCTCAATTTTGGGGGAGATGCACGCGCTCTTTTCTCCTGCCGAGATTAGGACGTTTTCGCCATACGAATGGAGCTGGGAACGGTCACGGACGCGAAACGGAGTTGTCCGACGCGTAACGGACGTGATACGGAATCCCGGAGCCACCCGCATGGCCTGGGTGCCACCGCGACGCCGAACCGACCGGGAACGGATCGTTAAGCGAATGTGGAGCCGGCACTCCCACTTTAGGCGAGATCGTCGCGCCGAATAGTGGAAGCGATCGCGCAAGAAAGTGACGCGTGCGCTGGAGATGGCCACCTCTTTGGTGGACAAACTCCGACATTAACGAAAGGAGGCTGCGTTTTATGAGTAGAAGAAAAAAAACAGTAGTTCGCATGTTGGCGCAGGTGGTGCACATCATTTGTGGCTCTGCCAGCACCGACATGTCGGGAAACGAACCCGATGAATCCGAGCTTGCGGTTCGCAAACTACTAAAGAAGCTCCAGCAGCTCGCGGATAGGGATCCGTGCAATAAATTCGGAACCTATTTTGTGAGACTACAGCTGAAGTTATTAAAGCGTCTGCGAAGCTCTAGGCACTGATTTATCGGGTTTTCTCGTAAATGCGAATCAAAGCCATGGAAATTCAATGACGATAGGAAATGCAATCAAACTTATTAGGACGGCACGCGGGATGAGACAAAGGGACCTCGCTGGCGAGCTTCGCGTCTCTCCGAATTATCTGAGCATGCTTGAGGCGGACCGACGCCTCCCCAGCATCGGTTTCCTAAGAAAACTCGCATCGAAGCTTCAGGTTCCAGCGGGACTATTTCTTTTGTGGACGGAGGCGGGCAAGTCGAGCCTTCGGAAGAAGCAGGCAGAACAGGTGAGAGAGCTGCTCATTCGAATTCAGGCAATATATCTCGAAGACGCGACCAGCGAAGATGCGAGCGCAGGGTGACGGAATTGATCTCCACGAAGGTCGAGCTCGCGGGAATTCTGGATGTAGCGCCCGGCGAGATCGACAATCTACTCGCTAGGCTAGACAGGTTTTACAGGATCAAGACCGAGCCAAAGCGGAGCGGTGGATACAGAACATTCTACGTTCCGCAAGGCAGACTTCGGCAAATTCAGGACAAGGTCAAGGAGCGGGTACTGAGACACGCGGTTTTTCCTGAATACCTCCACGGGGGGATAAAGAGGAAGTCGACCTACACCAACGTCAGCAAGCATGTCGGCAAGGACGCGGTCTTAGCTCTTGATGTGAAGGGCTTCTTCCCGAGCATAAGGCCCGCTAGGGTCATGGGCGTCTTCGAGCGCCTCGGATACGTAGATCAAGCAGCGCGGATTTTGACGAGGCTCACAACTTACAAGCACCAACTCCCACAAGGACCGCCAACGAGTCCGGCAATAGCCAACCTCTGCATCCCGCGCGCCGACGCCAGATTAAGTGGCCTCGCTCGGGCGCAGGGCTTCGACCACAGCAGGTTTGTGGACGACATGTCGCTTTCCGGTTCGAAGAGGCTCACGAAGTTCCGAAGGCTGGCGGGCCGAATTATCGAAGAGGAGGGCTTTACAGTGAAGCAGGGTCCAAAGGGCAAGATCATGTTGCAACACGAAAGCCAAAGCGTTACGGGGCTGGGCCTCAATTTCAAGCTTAATGTCCCTCGGCAGAAACGACAGGAAATTCTCCGCGATACTGTGCGGAGTCTAACGTCGGGGCTACCCTTAGACGAAAAAGTGCGTGGAAGACTGGGATGGGTGAACTCCACCAACCCGAGAGCGGGATCTCGCCTAGTAAAAGCCGCTAACCAGGCGGCCGAGCAAGCGGCCCAGTCTTAGCCGAAGAACTGCCATTTACCATACCAACCCCGTGTGGTCCGCCGAAATCCGATTCCCTCCGAGCTGGCTTTTTTCATCACAAACAGACTGTGCGCAGCATCACAGACTTTCAACCCGCCCTGCGCGATAATGTTCTCTGATTTGTCGCAGCCGGGGTGCGCCATACCCCAACCAAGGCCACCTTGGCTGCGCCAGGCCAATCGTTAGTGGCTCTTTGATAAACATAAGTTGAGGCGGTGAGCGGGGTCGGCCGCTGCCAAAAACTATGAATTTTTATAGAAAAAGGCAAAAAATCGAGCTAAGTCCTTATTCCGGAATACTTTGAAAAATAAGTCCTTTGTGCTCTAGACTTTGGCGGGGAGCATCCCCCTAACCCCATGATTCCAAAGACTAGGGGGGAGGGGGGTAGTGGTAAACACGAGTTAATACCTTATAAGTTAACATCCAGGCAAACCCGAAGCACCTCAATTCAGGAAATCCGCCTCAAACTGAGAACTAAGGACAGAGAACTGAGAACTATCCTCAGTCCTTAAACAGATTGTCAAACGCCGCGCGCGCGTCATTCGGACGCTGACTGCCTTTGCTGGATGTTTCTTTTTCGATCATCACGCGTATGGAATACAACGAGCAGTCGTTGCGCTTGTCTTTGGGAGAGATTCTGGCGGGAACCGGCTGATTGCATTCGAAGCGGCTCGACGGATCGAAGTGTTCGCACTGTTTGCAGGCGTGCAGATCGAACCCGCACTTCGGGCATTGCCCGGCCGGAGCGGTGAGATTCTGCAGCAGCGCGCCGCATTCCGCGCAGCGGGAAACGGTGCGCGTTCCCGGCATGTTGATCGGCCGCGGCCCGAACGTATTCTCTCTTTTGACAGCCGCCGGCTTCTCGAATTCTTTTTTCGGTCCACCCCCGGAATCCTGGTACCCGGGCTGACGATACTTGCGGTCGGACAAAAGCGCCTCCTGAAAAACGCTTTATTCTCCGCCTTTGCCGCGCCCGGCACAAGGGTTTCTTTGATACTCCGGTGCAACCCCGTTGTGGAAAACGTGCTCTCCTTTGGCCCGCAAGCCGGGCCGCTGTGTGAATTGTGTTTCACATTTCAGGGTGCTACCATCGCATAGACAGAGAGATTCAGGAGGTAGTTATGGCGGATCGTGACAGCAACGGTTTCTTGTGGTTCTTGGCGGGTCTGGGCGTCGGAGCTATAGTCGGTGTGTTGTATGCGCCGCGCTCCGGCGATGAAATGCGCGACGCAATTCGCTCCAAGGCGCAGGAAGGCGGCGAGCGGGTGCGCCAGCAGGCTCGCCGGGCACGCGAACAGGCGAATGACTGGGTGGATCGCGGACGCGACGTGCTCAACCAGCAGAAAGAGCAGTTCCGCAACGCTTACGAGGCCGGCAAGCAGGCATATAACGAGACGACCGCGGCCGAGCCGTCCAAGAATACCTAGCGCGCTGCGGAGAAATCGGCGGCGGCGGCCGCGGAGTGACGATGGGAGCAGCTATGAATGACAACCTCCTAATTGGTTTTATTGCGGTGACTGCTTTTGCGGTGATGTTGCAGGCGCTAATTATGGTGGCCCTCTACCTCGCGGTCCGCAAGAGCACGGCGAAGATGGAAGCTCTCACCACCGAAGTGCGGAGCAGGGCTTTCCCCACGATGGAAACGGTGCAGAACATTTTGGTGGAACTGCGCCCCAAAATCGATTTAATGAGCACGAACTTCTCGGAGTCAAGCACCCTGGTGCGCAATCAACTCGGCCGTATCGACGCCACGCTCGCCGATGCCCTTGACCGCACCCGGCTGCAAGTCATCCGCGCCGATGAACTGCTGAATCGCACCATGGACAGGGTCGAAGAGACCAGCGAAATGGTCCACAAAACCGTGATCTCTCCGCTGCGCCAAGTCAGCGGACTGATCGACGCGATCAGCACCGGAGTCGACGTCTTTTTCGGCCAGAAAAGACGCCATCCGAAAAACGGCGGGGGCGGCCCGCAAGACGAGATGTTCATCTAGATTCAGTGGGCCGATGCACCCGCGCTATCGCCGTTCGAGGCGATCGGGCGCTTCGTATTCTTCGGATCGATCCCCAGCCCATGATTGCCGCTGTGCGAAATTTTCACTTCATTGAAGTTGCGCCCCTCCAGCCTCCTCCCGACGTATCCGCCTAGTTAACACCGCGAAGAGCAAAACCGTGGTTGATTGTCGCCTCCACCGCCTAGAATGTTTCAAACATTTCTTCACCTTATTGTTTGAAACGGAACGGGTCCAGAATGCAACGAGAGTTCACCTCCAACGACGTGATCGCCCTGACCGGAATCACCGCGCGTCAACTGCAGTGGTGGGACGAACGCGGCATCGTGGCGCCTGGCCGTCGAGGGCACCGGCGTATCTATAGTTGGGACGAGCTCGTCACCGTAGCAGTCATCTGCCAGCTTCGCCGGCGGGGCTTCTCGCTCCAGCGCATGCGCAAAGTAATTGGCTTCCTGCAGCAGGAATTCGGCACCAGTCTGGCTGCTACGGTCAGCGCGTCTGCGGAGTATCACCTGCTTGCCGACGGCACGCATTTGTATTTGAGAACCTCGGCGCGACAGGTCGTGGATCTGCTGAAGAACGCGCGGCAGCCCATGTTCGATATCTGCCTGAGCGACGAAGTCCGCCGGGTGCGAGCGGAGATTCAGTCGCGCAGGAAAGCGGCGGTTTCAGAACGAGCGCGGCCTGTGCGCCGGGCTCGGAGGGCGTAAGACGAGCGGAAACGGAAAGCGGGGAGGCACATGATGATCGGTGAATTGAGCATTATCAGCGAGTGGATTCCCGAGCAGATGGAACCCGGCACCGTGTTCGTGCTGGAAAACGCGGGCGCAGTGGGAGAAAGAGAAGATCCCTATTGGGCGGTGCTCTCCTGCCCGTCGTGCGGCACGCTGGGCCTGATTACCCGCAAGCAGATGGCGGGATTGCTGCCGACGATTTGTGGGTCGGCGGTGTGCTCAGCGCAGTTTTTTATTAAGGATGAGGAGATCACGCCGCGCAAGCCGTTTTGAATTTGGTGGGATGCGCTCATTTTCTTTTCAGAAGACGATCTGTCGGCGATTTACGGCACGACTGAAGTCGTGCCCTTCCCTTTTTCGTCGAGACGTTCGAGTTTTTTCCGCTGTCTGAGACGCGGCAAGCCGCGTCTCTACAGGGAAGTTTTCGGGGCCATGGAATTCTTCGAAACCGAAAACTTCACCGGAACCTGCTCGACTATCTCGATATCAAAGCCTTCGAGCGCGGCCACCCTTCTCGGGTGATTGGTTAGGAGGCAAATGCGCTTCAGATTCAGATCGAAAAGGATCTGCGCTCCTAGTCCAATCTCGCGATGAATTTTGCGCTCACTTTCTGGCAGCGAGGGCAGACGACGTTCCCTATGAAATGTCAGGAAGGACTGCTCGCCGATTTTTTCTGCCGTGAAGCCTTTGGACGTTTGGTGCAGATAGATCAATGCGCCTCGGTCCTCCGCGGCGATAATCTTGAGCGAAGCCTCGAGCGTTTGATGGCAATCGCAGCCGGTGGCTCCGAAAACGTCGCCCAGCAGGCAGTGCGCGTGCATGCGGACCAGGACCGGCACCGATGAATCGCTAATATCGCCACGAATCAGCGCCATGTGGGATCCGCCACCGTCCACTTCGCTCTCGTAGGCGATCGCCCGAAATTCCCCGTGCTTGGTTTCGACCATCGCCTCGCCCACCCGATGCACGTAGCGCTCGTGCTGCATGCGGTAGCGGATCAACTCCGCCACCGTGAGCATCTTCATTTCGTGCGCGCGGCAGAACTCGATCAGGTCGGGCACGCGAGCCATGGAGCCGTCGTCTTTCATGATTTCGCAGATGATCCCCGCCGGGACCATGCCGGCAAGCCGAGCCAGATCCACGGAAGCCTCGGTCTGGCCGGCGCGCACCAGCACTCCGCCCTTGCGCGCTCGCAGCGGAAACATGTGGCCGGGGCGCGCCAGGTCCGACGGGCGTGTCTTGGGATCGATTGCCACCTTGATGGTGTGGGCGCGGTCGTGCGCCGAGATTCCCGTGGTCACGCCGTCGCGAGCGTCAATCGCCTCGCAAAAAGCAGTCCCGTACTGCGAGGTGTTCTCGTTGGTCATGGGACCGATGCGCAGGTGGTCGAGCCGCTCTTCGGTCATGGCCAGGCAGACCAGGCCGCGTCCGTGCCTGGCCATGAAGTTAATGGCTTCGGGAGTAACCTTCTCGGCGGCGAGCGTCAGGTCGCCTTCATTCTCGCGATCCTCGTCGTCAACCACGACGATCATGCGCCCGGCGCGGATTTCTTCGATCGCGGTGGGGACATCGGTAAAGGACGGATTAGGAGTCATAGGCATGCGATTCTTGCGTGGTCTTTATGATGCAGGGCAAAAGAGGAAAGGGTCGCCTCAAGCGACCCTCCCAGTAAACCTCTTCCAGTAAACCCGGTTCCCTGCGGTTACAGGGTGGATTCGATTTCAAAGCCCCAAGCTTCCAGCAATGGCTCGGGGATGTACTTGGAGTTCTTGTTCCGGCGCGCCCATTCCCGCAGCCGCGTGGACCGCAAATACTGGTCGGGGGAGAGCTTATACTCGTGCACAACCTGCTCGAATTCCGTGATTGTGGGGGTCACCGGCCCGATGGGCTCGGGTTTGCCCCAGTTGGGGTTTCCGCGTCGCTTAGCCATGAAAAATATGCCCTCTTGTGAACGGGATAAGGACTTCTTCTTCCTTTAATAAGTCTCTATCTTCTTTGATTCCAAGAAGGACCCAGGGGATTCACCGGCAAAAAAAGGGAAACGCGGCAGCGCCGGATTCAAGCCCTCGGCCTCTTTCGAAACTATTGATAATAATAGATTTTCCTGCATTAGTCAATGGAAAAGTTGCTTCCGCTACGACCTGTTGTGTATCTTCTTTGCGCACAGCCACTTGCAGTTCGCCTCCGGGAGCACGCCCCAGGCCACTAGGGCTATGGATAAACGGATGAGCCCCCTAGTGAACCGCCGCCTTCCTGCCGATAAGACTAGCAGGGGCTTCGTCTGAAAGGGGTGACCGGGAGCAAGAGGTGACCCGAGTAACCGGAAGATCAGGCCATGGCGTTGCCCACAGAATCTCATATGCTTAGAGTGCGAACGGGGAGTGATTCCGATCTCCCCCCGGCCGGGCACACGCGAAGGCGCGACACAAAGCGTGCACCATCCTCCACCTCGGCAAAGCCGGGACGGCGCATAATAACCGATCCGAATGGTGGTTCGAAGTATGAGCTTGAAGTCTCTATTACTGAGTTCTGACGAAAAGACGGTGCGCGTCCTGCGCCGGGTTCTCAGCGACCTTGAAATTGACGTCGAATATTGCTCGGCCGCGGACGATGCCATGCGCCGGATCGCCCGTCAACGTTTCGAAGCCATCATCGTGGATGGGGTGAATGCGGAGGAAGCCAGCAGCGTATTCAGCGGGGCCAAGGCCGCTCCCGTCAACAAGCGAGCCCTCGCGATCGTGCTGGTGGAATCTCCCATCGGACTCAAGGGCGGTTTCGAAATGGGGGCCCATTTCGTCCTCCACAAACCCCTTGCGGTCGAGCGCGCCAAAGCCAGCTTTCGTGCGGTTCGATCCCTGATGAAGAGTGAACGGCGGCGGCAGTTGCGGGTCGCTGTGCAGATTCCGGTCGAGTGTTATGGGTCGGGCCGGTACAAAGCCAAGACTCTTGACCTCTGCGAAGGCGGCATGGCGATCCAGTTTTCCGGCCGCGTCGCGAAAGAAAACTCGCTCCGTTTCTCGTTCGAATTGCCGGGCATGGGCCAGACGCTCGAAATCCATGGAGAGCTGGCCTGGGAAGGCAACGGCGATCAGGCCGGTGTCCGTTTCAAGAACGCGACCGACGAGCAGCGCAACACCATTCGCCAGTGGCTGGGTAGCCATCTTCCCGAGCCCGAGCCGGACGACCCACCCGTGAATTGCCGTCTCAGCGACCTCAGCCTCGGCGGCTGCTATCTCACGACAAACTCGCCCTTTCCGAGGGGCACGCGTGTCATCCTTTCGATCAAGACCGCCAACTTCGAAGTCCGCGCCGGAGGCATCGTGCTGGTGGCACATCCGGAATTTGGCATGGGAGTGGAGTTCCTCCAGACCACGACCGAGCAACGGGATCAGGTTCTCCGCATGATCACGACCCTGCGGGCCAACGGAGATAAACCTCCCGAACTTGAGGTCCAACCCGACGGACTGGAAACGTCAATGCCTGGCGATGGCGTGGCTATGTTCCAGTCTTCCGTCGTCGAAGTTTCCGGAACCGAAGACACGCTCGTCGATCTGTTCCGGTACCAGTTTCAGATGCCGGTCGAAGCCTTCCAGCGTCTGATGCGCGAACAGCGCCAGTCAACGCCAGCACTTAGCCGTTAGCAATTAGCAATTAGTGTTTCATAAATGGCTCTTTGAAAGGGCCCGGCTTCAGCCGGGCCGCCGCGAGCCGTATGAACACTGGGCTTTAGCCCCTGAGGGAACTGCCTGTTCCCTCTGAAACCGGTTTATGAAACAAGTTCTAGCAATTAGCAATGAGCCAAGCCCTCTGAGATTGAGCTAAGTGCTAAGTGCTAATTGCTAAGTGCTAACTGCTAACGACTGCTTTCCTACACTTCGGGGATAAGTTCGCTCACCGTCCCACGCTGCAGCAAATACGCTCCCGGTCCTTGCTGTCCGCGAATCGAACGGCAGAACTCGGCCACTAAGAATCCCGCTTTCATGGCCTCGCGGAACGCCCACCGCGTGGCGTCGCGCCACTCTCGCGCCAGTCCCATGTCCGTGCGCTCGACCTCCAGAATGTCGCCGGGAATTTCAATGCTCAGGCGCTGCCTCCCGAGCGATTCCGCCAGATCGGCCCGCGCCGGCTTCCCGCTGGGATCGAAGCGCACCAGCGGAACCAGCAGGCGCATGGCATCGAGCGTTTCCACGCGCGCATTTTTACCCGCCAGACGGTCTTGCACTCGCCGCGAGTGCAGCATCCACCGCACCCACAGCCGGTCCGTTCCGTTCCGATGCAGCACGCTGGAAGTTTCCGGCCCGTAGAAATCCACTTTATAAGTGTCGGAAACCACGCCCAGCTTGGAAAAGTTGAAGTGCGCGTTCCGGCTCTGCAGCGGATCGTACGTCCACGTCATTTCATCGACGCCCATGGCCATGGCCCGTTCGCGCTGCGCCTGCTTCAGCCGCGCGCCCAGATCCAGGTGCCGATACGCATCGAGCACCGCCAGCATATGCGAGTGAATCGTCGTCTGTGCGTGCTCGCGGCCGAGAAACCCGAACGCGAACCCGACTAACTTGTCCTTATCAAAGGCCCCGACGAAAATGTTGCCCGCCGCCTTCAAGGCAATGGCCAGCGTGAGGGGCAAGGCGTCCTCGTCCGCCATCCCCCAGACTTCCTTCTCGACCGCTTTCAACTGGGTGAGGTCGGCGATGCTCTTGAGGTCGCGAATCCCAATCTGTTGCGCGGCAGCGCTGCGGGACATCATGGGCGGGCCTGCGCGCGATTGGAGTTCTGGCCGTTGGACGTGGCGACAAGCATGTCAATCTCCGCGCCGAAGTCCGGCGCTCAAGAGACACCATCGTGTACAGCACCGGTTGCATAGTTGTCAACAGCAATCGGGTAGTGGTCGTGGGGCAGTTTCCGAGTCGTCGACCCGCCCAGGGCCGGATTGACAACCCCGGACAACCACAGTAGAGTGGTGCGCGCAACAGCTTATTCCAAGCCGGCAGGAGCGTGTGGGAGATTCTAAGGGCATGCGTACTGTGATCCTTGTGATGTCGCTTGTTGTTTCATTCGTCGGGTGTTTTGCACAATCTCCAGATAACAAACCAGTGGAGCCCACCGTTATCGGCGATGTATTCCTTCTGGATTCAGCGAGTCAGACTCTGAAGGCGCTTGCGGCAGAGAGATGGGAAGACGTTCCCAAAAAGACTAGTTTCGCACATGGAGGCTTCTTCATCCAGATATCAGGCGATCGTGTCATACCACATTAGAAATGTCCCCGTCTTCTCCACAATAGAAATGTCCCCTAGTATTGGTTTCACGCTGCCCCGGAAAAGTAGGCGTGTGCCTTTGCGGAAAAGCCTTTTCTCCAGGGATGATT